>ENA-ORBV01016688-ORBV01016688.1-microbial-mat-metagenome-genome-assembly--contig:-NODE-16688-length-10622-cov-3.965197_pt1 | contig 10622 bp, 7 predicted proteins | sample MGYA00237777_ERZ505514 | MGnify/ENA primary metagenome ERZ505514 (study PRJEB26160, sample SAMN06269048) | microbial mat metagenome | isolation source: Oligotrophic lake microbial mat | place...
CGAGATCTACACCTCTCTATTCGTCGGCAGCGTCAGATGTGTATAAGAGACAGTGGCTTGACCTATCAATCTATGCATCAAATGGAGAAAAGCAAGGTAAAATTTGAAGAGGCAATTCAAATTTTTAACAGTATGAAAGCACCGAAGCAAGTGGAGAGAGTGAGGCAGTCAATGCGAAGCTAAAGATGAGGGAACGCGATATCCCTTCAGTTTCTTAAAATTCAAACCAGTCAACAAAACCTATTTCAGGAATGAAAGATGAAATCAATTAAAAAGCAAATTGTTACCGATGAATCGATGCGTCCTGTTGCTGTTCTGATTGATTATGAAGATTGGCAGGTAATTGAGAAAATTCTGGAAACCTACCAGCAGCAAGAGCCAGCATCAGCATTAGCTGACTATGCTGGGGTGATTCAGTTAACCATCGACCCGCTCGACTATCAACAGCAAATCAGAGATGAATGGTCGTGAATCAACCCCTAATTGTGCTTGATACCAACATTGCACTGTATTACCTAGGTGGACGGTTAATGATTCCGTTACCCAGCGGCTTATATCATATTTCCATCATCACCGAAATGGAACTACTCTCTTATGCCAGTCTCAGTGCAGCAGAAGAGCAACAGATTCGTAACTTCTTAGCTCAACTAATGATTATTGGTATTGATGAGCCAATTAAAAATATGGCGATCGCTCTTCGTAAAGAGTATCGCCTGAAATTGCCTGATGCGATTATCTCAGCAACAGCTCAATCTATCAATGCACTCTTGTTAACGAACGATCTCAAGTTGTCCACTATCACAACACTACAAACCCAATCACTACCGATTAAATAAAGCTTTTCCTTATAAGCTTGCTATTAGAATCACGAATTCAACAGCGCTACCAGTTCCAAAAATACGCCGTTTGTCCAGCCAAATCCAACTTCATTTGAACTATAGCCAAACAGAATTTCGTCAGATACATTGGACGAGCAAGCACAAACGTCATATTTTTCGACGACTGTTCCATAACGCTCAAACTCTTTAACCACCATCGCCACAAATTTTTGAGCAATGCGTCTGGCTTCTGTGGTGTAACCATAGCGCAGCAGCCCTTGAACCGCGATCAAGTGTAAAGGTGCCCAGCCAAATGGTGCATCCCATTGATTGCCGCTGACATGGGTGCTAGTTAATAGCCCCCCCGCCACTTCAAACCGTTCTAGCGATCGCACCACCTGTGCTGCCTGAGCGTTGGACGCCATGCCTGCCCAGAGCGGATAAAACGTAGTGGCAAACTCATAGGGACGGCGATCGCCCGTTTGAAAGTTGTAGTCAAAGTAAAGCCCGCGTTCCTCGTCCCAGAGGAACTGATCAGTGCGTTGATGTCGCTCACTAGCGCGATTGCGCCAGGTTTGAGCCAGTTCAGGCTGCTCTAGAATTTCATAGAACTGTGCCAGGTCTTGCTCCATTCGGTAAAGCAACACGTTTAAACAAACGGGTGCGTAGTGAATAATATCGACGCTGAATGGCCCAAATCGATTGGTAATATCGAAACCAGACTCGCGCATGGAGCGATCGCCTTTGTAGAACAGATTCGTCAAACTGTCCTGTTCTCGGTCATAGTAAAGCGCAACATCATAGTCATTCACCTCATGGTGGCGATAGTAGTGACGGACGCGATCGTAATGGGTGTGGCCTGCGTCATCTTTTTCTGATGCCAATACTTCGGGTGAAGGACCTTCTCCCAACGCATAATATCGAGACAAACCAGTCGCCTGATTCAGATGCGGCGGCACTGTCCAGTAATAGTAGTAGCGTTCTACTAGGGGCAGCACAGTGCGTAGCCAGTCTCGATCTTGTGTGTGTTTAAACAGGGCTAACACCATTGGCGTTAATACAGGTGGTTGCGATCGCGACAGCATGTAAGTTCGATTCGCGTTCAGAATTGTCCCGTAGTGTTCAATTTCATAGAGCAACTGTTCTAGCATGCATTTTGCCAGCGATATCTCGCCATCTCGCAGTAGACCCAGCTGAATAAAATAGCTATCCCAACCATACATTTCATTAAAGCGGCCACCGGGCACAATATAAGGATGGGGCAGGTAAAGCAATCCATGGTCTGCAATTTGCTCTACTTCCGCTGGCAATACACGCAGTTCAATTTGCTGCCACTCGTCTGCTGCTACAAATTGCCGCAGCGCACACTCGATTTTGGCTTTGTCTTCTTGGGGCGATATGTAGATCAACCAAGGTGTGCCGGGTTCATGATCTAATTTAGGATCGCGAGCAGCTTCTAAAATATGTTGATGGGAACGGTAAAGCGTTTTCCAAGTTTGGCGAATGTAGTCTAAAACTAGTTGGATTTGCGCTTGAGTAGGAAAACTAGCAGTTGGGGTAGCAGCAGAGCGCGCATCCTGTGGTTGACTAGGCAAGGGTTAATTCTCCGAGGTAGGGCTAATGAATAGAGCAACAGGAAAGTGCTGGAATGCTGATGCCACAGATATTAGCGAGTCAGCCTGTAAGGATTGAGCTGTAATCGCATTGCGCCAAGTCGTAGGCATTGCAGCGGGCAAATGGACTGCGGTATCCTGCCAAACCTGTTCCCCTAAGGGCAGTGCATCGGGTTGGATCAGTCGGGTGAGGAAGCGTGGGACAAGGGCGATCGCCACTTGCCCAGCATGAATTCTGGCAAAGGCAACAACATGGTCTGCAAACTTACCAGATACCGATAACGGTTGATAGCTGCCCTGTTGAAATAGCGGTAGATATTGCTGACGCGCTTGCAATACTTGTGCGGTCAAAAACAGCTTCACTTTACCATCGCTTGGAGTATTCAGCAACTCTTGAATTAACTGCAAAATGTCTGTACGTGCTCGATCTCGGATCTGTTGTAGCCAAGCAATCCGCTGCTCATAGTTAACAGGTCGCCGATTGTCTGGATCGACCAAACTAAAATCCCATAGTTCATTCCCTTGATATAAATCGGGAACTCCCGGCACGGCATTTCTGAGCAGCACTTGAGATAAGGAATTAAACATGCCGTACTGGGCAATCCGGGCTTGAAACGGGCGAAAAGCCTGGAGAAATTCATTCTCGTCGGGGTTTGCCAAAATTTGCTCTACAAAAGCCTGATAGCCTTCCTCGTAGGTGCTGTCGGGGCGTAGCCATGCGGTATGTACCTTAGCCTCTCTAACGGCCTTAATTACATAGGCTTTGATCCGCTCGACAAACTCTGGAAACTCGTCTTCTGAATTAGGAAAAGCTCCTAGGAGAGTTTGATAGAGAAAATATTCGTCATTTGAATCGGGAATCAGCTTGCCCTTAACATGCTGTTTTTTATCTTGATTGAGTTCGCTCCAGTGATTTAGCTGTCGTTCCCATTCTGATGGAATTTCTGATAGCACATTTAATCTGGCTCGGGCATCTTCACCACGCTTTGTGTCATGGGTCGCAGTAGCATTCATGGAATGGAGCCAGCGATCGCAGCGACGCTGATGAAAGGCGTGAAATTGCTCAACCGTAATTCCAAAGTGGCTAGGATTTCCCCCCACTTCATTCAAAGACAGCAACGGATTATAGATATACAGCGTAGTATCTTCAACGCCCTTTGCCATTAAGGGACCTGTTAGCTGCTGAAATTTCATGACAAAATGTAAGCGCTCCTGCTTTTGCTCATCCGTTAACTGCTCTTCATCTTGACGCAGCAGTAATTTTTTGATGTAGTGCAGCTCATTTAGCAGTAACGGGACAGATGCTTCTGCCTGGTCGAGGGCGAGTTGAATCGTGGCCTGATCGGTTTCGCTAACGGTGGAGCAATCAATGTAGGTGCGGTATACCGGAAACAGGGCGAGAATTGCCGTGAGCGATCGCTTCAATCCATAGGCAGTAAAGTCATTGCCGTGACGCGTTTGGCCTGCAATCCGCTGTAGCAATTGAGCCAGGTTATCCACATCCCCTGCCAGGTTTTTTTCAATAATCAGCTGTTTCTTTTCGGCAACCAATGCCTCATATGTATCATCTAAATCTGTGAAGTGCGTGTAGATTTGTCTTAGCTGGCGTTCATTATTAGGTTGACAAAATAGCCCATTAATATAGTTCAACACCTCATAGCCGCTGGTACCTTCCGTTTGCCAATGATGTGGCATATCTTCAGTCAGTTCAAGAATTTTTTCAACGGTGATATAGGTGTCGCCCATCTGATCGCGCAGCCGCTGTAAATACTCAGTCGGGTGATAAAGGCCGTCGATGTGATCAACTCTTAATCCTGTGATGCTGCCTGCTTTCACCCATTGTTCAATTAACCTATGGGTTTGATTAAATACTTTTAATTCCTCTACCTTAACCGAAATCAGTTCATTCACAGTAAAGAAGCGTCTGTAGTTAATTTCTTCTGCCCCAACCTTCCAAAAAGCCAGACGATAGAATTGTTCTGAAAGCAGCGTATCGAGTGAGTTGAACGTTTCGGGCTTACCCATCTCACCATTAAACGCATTCACATTGGCCTTAAAAAAGGCTTGAACATCAGCATTTTGAATATAGAGTTCCCATAGTAGTCCTTTAACGAAGGCAATTTGATCATCCCGTTCTCGCCCTTTTGTTTCGGTGGGTATGCTTTTAATTAAATACAGCGTACCAAGAAGTTTAATAAAGTCTGGGTGCTTGCGGCCTAGCGTTTTTGTCAACTGTCCCAGGTTGTGGGTGATAAAAGAAGCATAGGATTCAATCCGAACGGGTAGGATTAAACTGTGATAACAGATGCTCAGTCCTGTTTCACTATAAGCTAATTGAATTTCTCCATTTTCTAAACAGTCTCCATAAAAATTGCCTAGAAAAGGAGCCAAAACTCTCCCTTTAAATGACGGATAAGGATGATTCCATTCAATATCAAAAAAGTTGAATGACTCCGAATCTGGCCCATTTTCCAACACATCCATCAACAGTTGGTTTTCACTGTCATAGGCCATATGATTGGGCACAATGTCTTGCAGCCAACCCATCTGATGCTGCTTTAGGGCGTTTACTAAATTATCAAACTGCTCTGATGTCCCAATTTCTGGGTTGAGCTGCGTTGGATCAACGACATCATACCCGTGGGTGCTGCCTGCTCTAGCTTTAAAAATGGGAGATGCATACAGATCAGAAATTCCTAGGTCTGCCAGATAGTCAACAATTGCTTGAGCTGATATGAAATTAAAGCCCTGATGGAACTGAATTCGGTAGGTAGCGGTAGGAATTCTCATAGTTACGCCTGATAGAGAGCAAAGCTCTTAGCTTTTACCATAATTGGCTGAAAAGCAGATAGTTTTTCGGGCAGAGTTGAACCAGGGCCAGCCCAATCTGTAGAAGCAGAATCCAGCAGCTTCTGCCAGCTACCCGTTGGCAAATCTGGCTCTAATTTAACGTCGCGATCGCCAAAATTCATCAGATAAAACACTTGATCGGCGTCATGCCAACGGTGCATTAGGATTATACGATCTGCTTCCACAGCGGTTACCTGTAGGCATTGCTGATCCAGCTGTTTCAACGCCGGATGCGATCGCCGCAGCTGAATTAGCTGCTGGTAAAAGTTCCACAGCACGTTATGATGTCCCTGCTCCTGCTTTTCCCAGTCCAGCTTGCATTGTTGGAATGATTCGACAGCCTGTGGATCAAACGATGAGCCATCAAACCTAACCTGCTTAAATTCTTTGTCTTTGGACTGCCGAATCGCAGCAATTAAGTCTTGGTCTGAATGGCTAATAAAATAGAGAAATGTAGCGTCTTCTCCATATTCTTCACCCATAAATAGGAGAGGAATGAAGGGTGATAGAAGTAAAGCACCTGCTGATAGCTTTAAGCCTTCAAACGTAGTCAGTTTACTGAGCCGTTCTCCCAGCAATCGGTTACCAGTTTGGTCATGGTTTTGAGCACAAACTACAAATTGATGGGCAGGCATTGTTACCGATGAATTGCCGTGACAGCGATGGCGATCGCGAGAATATTGACCGGAATAGACAAACCCCTCTCGCAGTGATTTTGCTAAGTCTTCACAGCGGCCAAAGTCTTGATAATAACCCTGTTGTTCCCCTGTAATTAGCGTATGTAGAGCATGATGAAAGTCATCGCACCACTGGGCATCCATCCCAAAGCCACCCTGCTCTTGAGACCTAATTACTCGCACATCGTTTAGGTCACTTTCAGCAATTAAATATAGGGGCTTTCCCTGCTGCTGAGCGAGTTGTTTAACCCGTTCCGCTAACTCTGCTAGAAAATGTTTGGCACTTAAGTCATAAATCCCTTGAATCGCATCTAATCGGAGGGCATCAATATGAAATTCGTGGAACCAATATAGAGCATTTTCTAAGAAATAATTACGCACGCTGTCGCAATAGGCACCATCAAAGTTGAGAGCGGCTCCCCAAATGGGACGATAAGTGGACGTAAAATAAGGCGCTATGTTGGCGAAGTAATTCCCTTCAGGGCCAACGTGGTTGTACACCACATCTAACATGACTGCCAGCCCGTGCTGATGACAGGCATTCACTAATGCTTTGAACCCATCTACACCGCCGTAAGAATGCTGTACAGCATAGGGATATACGCCGTCATAGCCCCAGTTGCGATCGCCTGGAAACTGCGCCACGGGCATAATTTCAATGACTGTAATCCCTAGTTCTTTGAGCCGAGGTAGCCGAGTAATAGCCGCCTCAAACGTGCCTTCGGGCGTAAATGTACCGATGTGCAGCTCATAAATAATGAAGTCGGCGAAGGGAATATTTTGCCACCGCTCGTCCGTCCAGGTGAACGAGTTCGGATCAACTACTTGCGAGGGTTGATGCACGCCGTCGGGCTGCGATCGCGACGCCGGGTCAGGATATTCTGCCTCAGCATCAAACTGATAAACGTAGCGAGTACCTGGCGTGACATCATCGGCGATCGCCTGCCAATATCCGTGTTCAAGCGGCTGCATCGGCACCACTTGGGGCACCGGAGCGGTAATTTTTACAGCGACTTGTTTGTGCAAGGGTGCCCAAACCGTAAACTTGCAGCAAGAATTTCCGAGGTAGAGAGCACCTACGTTGACCATGAAAGTTAAAGCAGGCTGAAATTTACGCTTTCAACCATACTGTTCTTAGTTTCAGCCGAACACTACCGGAAGGATGATTCTTGGGCAAACGCGGCGTCATCCCAAGTTCGATGGTCCAGATTGGCGCTGAGCAGAGAGGCGATCGCCAGCAGCAGCAAAATCATCGGCTGTGATTTGAATCGCACTGGGATTACTCAAACCCTCACGCTTAAACCGTCGAATGGACTCTAAGGCGGCTTGGTTACTCAATAATGCTAAATCAGCGCCATTCCACCCGTCGGTTTGCTCCGCCCAGTGAGCCAAATCAACATTGGCTAACGGTCGATCCTGGTTGTGTACGTGCAAAATTGCCAGACGACTGGCTGGATCGGGCAAATCGACTTTGATTTGTAGATCCAGCCGTCCTGCCCGTAATAGCGCCGGATCAAGGGCTTCTGGGCGATTGGTGGCACCGACTAGCAATACATGAGGGCACTCTTGCAACCCGTCTAGTTCGGTCAACAGTTGACCCACCACGCGATCGCTGACTCCCGAATCGGATTGAAAACTGCCGCGCGCGGGCGCTAACGAATCAATCTCATCGACAAACACCACGCAGGGAGACGCCTGCCGCGCCTTGGCAAACAGCTCTCGTACCGCCTGTTCAGAGGCTCCCACCCATTTACTCAGCAGTTCAGGCCCATTGACGGCAATAAAATTGGCGCGCGCCTGAGAAGCAACCGCTTTGGCCAGCAGGGTTTTGCCCGTCCCCGGCGGTCCCCACAGCAGAATGCCCCGTGGCGCTTTGGCCTTGGTGTGATGGTACAGTTCGGGGTACAGCAACGCACCTTCTACCGACTCTTGCAAGGTTTGTTTAACGGATTCTAATCCGCCAATTTCATCCCACGCGACCTGAGGCGACTCCACTTCTACCGACCGCAGTACCGCTGGTTTAATTTGTTTCAGGGCGTGCAGAAAATCGGCCTGTGTTACGGTCATGGTGTGGGGGATGGGTGCCGCTAAAGATGGCAATAAGCGGCGCAGCGCTGTGTAGGCTGCCTTCTGGCACAGGGCTTTCAGATCGGCTCCCACCATGCCTACCGATAGATCAGCGATCGCCTCTAACGCTACCGATGGCTCTAACGGCATGGGCTGCGTCAAAATCTTGAGAATTTCCCAGCGACCCGTCCGATCGGGCACCCGAAACTGAACTTCTCGGTCGAACCGTCCCGGACGCCGCAGGGCTGGATCAAGATGCTCGGGGCGATTAGTGGCGGCCAACACAATCACGCCTTTGGTTCTAGAAAACCCGTCCATTAGGCTCAACAGTTGAGCTACCACGCGCTTTTCCACCTCACCCTCTACCTTGGCGCGATCGGGGGCAAGGCTGTCAATTTCGTCAATAAACACAATACAGGGAGCAGAGCGAGCCGCTTTTTGAAACAGGCTGCGGAGACGGGCTTCGGCTTCGCCATAGAACTTGCCCATGATTTCGGGGCCGACAATTGCAATGTAGTTTACCCCTAGCTCTTGGGCGATCGCCCGTGCTGTCAGCGTTTTACCCGTCCCCGGTGGCCCCACTAATAGCACGCCCGAGGTCGGTTCTAGTCCCAATAGTGTCAGCAAATCGGGTCGCTTCAGCGGTAGCTCCACCAACTCTCGCAGCTCTCTGACAACGTCAGACAATCCCCCAATTCCGGCTAATGAAATTGGTACAGAATAATCTGCAACAGGCGGGGTAACAGCTACGGTTTCTGTTGCGGTTGGAGATGATGAGTCGGCTGGGTGGCGAACACGGGTGTCTACGCTAGCTGGATTTTGGCGGTTCTCGGTACTGGGGCTGGAATGATTTTGAGCCGCAGATCGAACATCTGGTCTAAAGTCCGACTGTTCCGATCGCCCTTCTACCTGTCTAACAAAGCTGAGAATTTCTTCAAAGCCCTGATCCAATAATTCTTCCATCTCTCTAAAAAAGTCATCCATGCCCCTTAGTCCCCAGCCAATGTCCTTCCAGTATAGACAGCCCACATTAGTAGCCATCGGACAGTATGTAGGGGTCGTTACAAGGGATCGTTGCAAGGAGTCGTTACACTAGCTGAGATCGGTGCGGCAGGGTTTTCCTACTATGCCGATCTCAGCAGATTGAGGCTGTAATTTAGGCTGGCTTTAGGATTGCCATAGCTGTTCCCAAACTTCGATCACTGAGTCGTCCAGTGCGTTGATACATGACGCCATCTGCCATCAGAAACCGTTCTGAAAATATACCTGCCAATCCACCAGATTCAATCGTCCGAAATACTACATCGGCAATCGGTTGACCATAGGGTGGAGATTCGGTCGGCATCAAGGCTGGAACTAACTGATGGCGACTACCGCTGGCAGTCGTGTTTTGCACAATCTGGGAGCCATCTTCGCTGACGTGATAGACCCAGCTTTGCTCTGCTCCCGCCACAATCGCACGATAGCCCGGAATCGCAATCATGGTACACATTTGCTCTGGTTCAAAAATTCCCATGCAGCCGTCCCAGGTTCTCGGCTGAGATTCAGTGATGATTAAGCTAGCGGCAGGTACCTTTTCCTGTTGCACAATGGTTTGGATGAGTCGTTCTCTGACCTGTGGAGGCAGAGTAGTATCATCCATCGATTCCAGCTTAATTACCTGAGCGGTCATATCGGTGTGGTAAAACCAACTGCGCTGACCGTTGCTGACCTCAAGCCGCCACCCTTCTACCGTTGCCATGGCGCAACGCTCATTGTAAGCCGCTAATCCCAAACAGCTATCAGACCAGGTTTCGCGGCTAAATCCAACCATTTCTAAGCGATCGCGTTGAACATTGAGCCGCTCTGCCAGATCTCGCCGCACCTGCCGGATGACAGCGCGAGATGGGCGAGGTAGAGAAACGTCTGACTCAGGCCGGGTGACTTGCGTTCTGAGCACGGGTGAAAGAGCCATGGCGGCAGGTTGAACTGTGCCGAGCATGACTATTCCCAATAGCGCCAAGAACCAAGCTTTTCGAGGCGAGTTGGCTGTTTTTTTGTGCAAGTTGGGCAACGTGGAGTGAACCATAATCTGAGGCTGGGTGTAAGAATAAAAATCTACTCTCTAAACTTACTGCCGCTGCTCGATTTGACTTGTGCCGTTGCAAAATCAGATACGCTATTAAGGCTTTCAGCTCATCAAGCCTGAGTCAATTACCGCTATTGTCGCGATATTAATCACAGGGATTTTATCAGGCACTCTAGCTTCCCTCTCATGCTCAAATCTCCAGATGGTAAATTTTTCAAGCCTTGTATCATCCACTTTTGTCAGTCAACCAGGGGTTTCTGGTTTAACTCTTTTCGGGTAAATTCCTCATGGTAAGAACGCTCAGTGTTGACATCCCAAAGATCATGATGTTCTCCCAGAATATTTCTAGCCGCCAATAGCGCCGTTAGCATAGAGTGATCTTGGTTGTTATACCGATGCATGCCATTTCGCCCAACTGTTTGGAGATTATCAAAAGTTTTAATGTAATCTTGAAGGACTTGCACATGTTTGCGGTACTCGCCATCATAGACTGGATAAGCTTTTCGCTGGCGAATGACAACTCCATCTT
>ENA-ORBV01016691-ORBV01016691.1-microbial-mat-metagenome-genome-assembly--contig:-NODE-16691-length-10621-cov-5.536229_pt1 | contig 10621 bp, 11 predicted proteins | sample MGYA00237777_ERZ505514 | MGnify/ENA primary metagenome ERZ505514 (study PRJEB26160, sample SAMN06269048) | microbial mat metagenome | isolation source: Oligotrophic lake microbial mat | place...
AATTTTGCTTTGTCTTCGGGAAGTAGACCTAATTCAGCATTTACTTTTGCCGCACATTTTTTTAAAACACCCATAGCTCGTATCATCTCGCGTGGAAATCTGTCGCCGCCAATTTTAAAATTTTCTAAGGATCTTTGCGTCTGCGCACCCCAAAGCTTTGAATTGTCTACTTTAATTTCGCCCATACTGTCCTTCTCAACGCGAAAATCCATACCCACCCCCGAAAATTCAAGTTATTTTCACTTGCCGCCCGCAAAAAGTAAATAGTAAATAACCCTCATATGAAACATTGGTTGATGAAGTCAGAGCCCAGCACCTACTCGATTGACGACCTCGCCCGCGACAAATGCACGCTCTGGGAGGGCGTCAGAAACTATCAAGCGCGAAATTTTATGATGAAAGACATGAAAGTTGGCGATGATTTCATTTTTTATCACTCAAGCGCTGAACCAAGCAGTGCTGCTGGCCTAGGCAGAATTACTCGAGTTTGCATTCCTGACTCTACGGCTTTAAATAAAAAAAGTGAGTATTACGATGCCAAGGCGACTATTGATAACCCGATTTGGTATTGTGTGGAGGTCAAATTTTTAGAAAAGTTTGCACATCCCCAATCATTAGATGACCTGCGTGCTGCAAAAGCATTATCTAACATGCTTCTGCTAAAGCGGGGCACTAGGCTTTCTGTGCAACCTTTAACTCCCGATGAGTTCCAAATCATCTGCAAGATGGGGCAATAATGAAAATTTTTTTAGCCCCAATGGAAGGCATATTTGATCCTCTGATGCGCGAGGCTTTTACTTCGGTTGGCGGCTATGACCAATGTGCCACCGAGTTTGTCAGAGTAACTCACACGATTTTGCCAAAAAAAACATTTATTGATTTTTCGCCGGAGCTCCTAAATGGGGGACTCACAAAGTCAGGAGTGCCCGTTTATATTCAACTCTTAGGAGGCAATCCCGAAAACGTCGCTTTAAATGCAAAGAATGCGGCCAGTTTTGGCGCACCGGGGATTGATCTCAATTTTGGTTGTCCCGCAAAAACAGTCAACAATCACGATGGGGGGGCTGCCATCTTAAAAAACCCACACCGAGTACACGATATCACTCACGCGGTGAGACGCGAAGTTCCAAAAAATATTCGGGTCACAGTTAAAATGCGGTTGGGGTTTAGTCACCCCGATTGGGCGGTCGAAATCGCACAGGGTGCTGAAGCGGCTGGCGCTGCCGCGATTGTCGTTCACGCGAGAACGCGCAACGACGGCTACAAGCCGCCCGCTCACTGGCACTTCATTCGAAAAATTAAAGAGGCTTTAAAAATTCCGGTTATAGCTAATGGTGATATCTGGTGTTTTGAAGATTATAAAAGATGTCGTGAGATATCAGGGTGCGAAGATGTAATGCTGGGCCGTGGAGCCTTGGCCCGACCCGATTTGGCTTTGCAAATAAAAAATGGGACTGATGAATTCGCTTGGGGTTGGTCTGAAGTTAAAAAATTTGTTGAATTATTTTTAGTGAAAGCCCATCAAGCAGAGGGCGAAAGTTACTCCATCAATCGCACGAAACAGTGGCTGAAAACTCTCTCGAGAAATTTTAGTGAGGCCCAGGACCTTTTTGAACGGGTAAAAACAAAAACGGATTATAGCGATTTTAAAACCTCAGTTCTGTTTTCTCCCTCATTCTTAACTCCTGAGAGAAATAGTCAACTAGGCGTGGTTTTACCTCGACAAATGTTTTAGCTTTTGCCACCAAAGAATATAACTGCTGACCAAAATCTAGCCAGCAGCTACCGTTAAGTACAAAAAAGCGAAATTTTTTATAACCGAGCTCCGGTCCATAATCGTTCAGTAGGTAATCAGCCATTCTCAATAAAATTTTACCATACTCGTTAGCCTCTTCGAGGCCACCCTTAGGGGCCAAACCTCGACGCCCTATTGGTGGTGCAAAACCTAATTTTTCGCCAATCTGCCAAAGTAACCAAGGTTTTGCAGTTAAGGCTCTGCCGACCATAACCATGTCGCATCCGGTTTGCTTTAACATCGCAAAAACATCGTCGGCAATTTGCACGTCACCATTGCCAATAACAGGAATACTCAAATGTTCTCTGACAAGTTTAATTTGCCTCCAGTCAGCACGGCCCCGACGTTGTTGTTCGGCCCGACGTGGGTGAAAGCTAATCCAGCTCGCTCCCGCTGACTCTAAATTTTTAACGAAACCTTTGAGGAACTCGGGTTCACCCGTAAAACCCGCTCTTAGTTTTACTGATACTGGCAGATGAGTGCTCCTGACCGTCATGGCTACTACCTCGGCGGCATAAGCGGCGTCGCCCATAAGGGACACCCCAAAATTGTGCTTTAAAGCTTTTTTTACGGGACAGCCCATATTAATATCGATAGCGGTGGCCCCCCAGCCCTCGAGTTTGCGCACGGAACGGCTAATATAAGTTTCTTCATTCCCCAGTATCTGTGGCACGAGATTGGTTTCCTCGCTATCTCGCCGAGACTCTGCCAGCCTCGTCAAATCCTCGTCAGGGAGCCGGCGGCTGTTAAGCATTTCTGTTGGCCAAATTGTCCTCGCCCCTGCCGGCAAATATTCCCTCAACAACCTCCTAAAACTAACATGAGACAGGCCCACCATGGGAGCCAAACACACCGGAAAATTTACTTTCTGTTGTAATAGTTCGCGCCTAAAAATGGACAATGGCACCACCTGCTACTGCGAATGTATCTAACAGAAGTAAAAAGGTAAACCTTGACCGTCGTTTTTTTTGGTGTCACACAAAAGAAATGACGAAAACACAGAGTAAAAATAGTGTTGGCATACTTGGCGGAGGTCAGTTGGCACGAATGCTCGCCCTGGCAGCACACAATATGGGCCTCATACCTTGGGTGCTGTCCACAAGTCCCGACGACCCAGCGGCCCAAGTGACAAAATGGTGGATTAAAGGTGATCCCAATAATCCAAAAGATCTTAGTCGATTTTTAAAAAATGTTGACGTTTTGACTGTAGAAAGTGAATTTCTTGATGCCGCTGTTCTCGAAAGAGTTTGCAAAAATAATAAAGTAAAAATTTTTCCGAGCGCGAATTTGCTTTTTCTCTTGCAAGATAAGCTCAGCCAAAAAATTATCTTGCGAAAATCTAACCTTCCCACATTGCCCTTTATCGACATTCAGCATGCCTCGCATCTCGATTTTGCAGTTAAACTTTTTGGCCTGCCGTTGGTTTTAAAAAAACGCCGCTTTGGCTATGACGGCTATGGTATTTTTATATTAAAATCTTCTCGGGATTTAAACTCAATCCTCAAATCTCTAGATTTTAAAAATAGTCCGTGCATTGCGGAGCCTTGGTTTAAGTTCAAAAGAGAACTTGCCGTGACGATCGCCAGAAGCAAAAAGGGACAAATTAGAATATTACCATTAGTAGAAACAAAACAGAAAAATTCGATTTGCCATTGGGTCAAGGGTCCAGTGAAGTCTAAATTTTTTAATAAGATGGTGAAACCAATATGTCGTTTTTTAAAAAAAATAGACTATGTTGGAGCAATATCTTTTGAGTTTTTTGAAACCAAAAAAGAACTCGTCATTAATGAGTTGGCACCGAGAGTTCACAATTCTGCCCACTACAGTATTGACGCTCTGACCACCAGCCAATTTGATTACCACCTCAAGGCAATTATTGGTCATGACCTCCCCGTCAGTAAAACTATTCAGCCCGCTTTTGGCACGGTCAATCTATTGGGAAGCGGCAAAAAGAACTCGCAATTGGCAAACTCTCCTGATACCTTTCTTCATTGGTACGGAAAGTCCATAAAAAGAAAGGGCCGAAAAATGGGACACGTTAATTCTCTGGGTGATACTCCGGCGCAGGCGCTGGCGAAAGCACGACAGGCCGAAAAAGAGTTTTCTAAATGAAATCAAAAGTCGCCATTATTATGGGTAGTGATTCGGATCTTGCAAAGATGAAAGATGCTAGTCGAATTCTCAAAGAATTTGATGTCAATTTTGAAATAAAAATAGTTTCAGCTCATCGCTCACCGAAATTCATGTTCGAGTATGCCGAAAAAGCCGAACGTCGCGGTGTAGAAATTATCATTGCCGCTGCCGGCGGGGCCGCACACTTGCCTGGCATGGTGGCGTCGATTTCAGATCTTCCAGTTATCGGTGTGCCCATTAATCAGAATAAGCTCGAGGGAATCGATGCGCTTCTGTCAATTGCCCAAATGCCCAAAGGAGTACCGGTTGCCACAATGGCTATTGATAATTCCTATAACGCGGGCCTTTTAGCGGTACGCATGCTGGCCCGGGACAATCCTAAATTGAAACGTAAACTTAAGATTTTTAAAATGAAGCTACAGACTAAAGTAAGAGTTGCTAACCAAAACCTCGTAAAATAAAGGCCTTATACCCCCAGATCCAGACCCGACAAGAGCAGTTCCAGACTAAAATCTTCTCCCTCTAAAGCCGACAAACAAGTGGAAGGGAGATACCCTAATGGATAATACAATTACAGAAAGCTCCAAGACCGAGGAGTACATTTTAGTTGCCGAGGACTCAGCTCCCAATCGCAATATTTTGGCACATCTTCTGAAACGATTTGGCTACCAAGTTTTGGATTGTGACGACGGCGAAAAGGCCTGGAAAACTCTAGAGAGCTCGCGAGATAAAAAAATTGTTGGGGTGTTCTCAGACATCATGATGCCCAACATGAGTGGCATCGAATTTTTAAAAAAAGTGCGGAGCGACAGTCAATATAAAACCATGATCTTCGTATTGATAACTGCTGTCACTGAGAAAGAATATATTACTGAAGCCAAGGTATTAAATGTGAATGGGTACATTTTGAAGCCGGTCACATCTGAACGCGTGAAAAATAAATTGCGTGAGCTATATCCAACGAGAGAAATCCCGAAATTAACTGGTTGAGGAACTTGCAGGTCCTATGGAGAATAACGAAGCAGCATCGACAGATTTTTTATTGCAAAACTTGGAGTCTCTCCCAACTCTACCCATTATCGTTTATGAACTTACCGAGTTAATAAATGACCCCATGTCTTCGACGGCTGAAATTGAAAAAGTAATGATTAATGACCAGAGTATGACAACCAAAGTGTTACGACTGGTCAATTCGGCATACTATGCAATTCCGGGTGGGGTAACTTCTGTTTCAAGAGCAATCGCTTATTTGGGTTTCGATACCGTAAACCAATTAGTGCTCGGATCATCCATAATTGAATCACTTAAATGTGAAGATAACGAATATTTCAAGCTTGAACCCTTTTGGCAACATTCAGTGGGAGTGGCTATTGCGAGTGAAACTATCGCCAAACATATTAAATTAACTAAACAGACCGATATCTTCACGTCAGGATTAGTCCACGACATGGGAAAAATCGCTCTGGCAAACATTGCTCCTGAAATTCTTGTTCAAACCTGCAAAATTGCCATAGAAGCAGGAATATCTATGGATGAAGCGGAAAAACAAATGGGGGCTCCTCAACACACTGAGGTGGGTGCACTTCTGGCGAAAAAGTGGAAACTCCCAGGTCTCATTGAAAATGTCGTAAGACACCATCATCAAGCAGACTCCTTGCGCCGTGGTGGGGTCTCCAGCGAGATGAATCAAACCGTTGATATCGTAATGTTAGCTAATCTCTTGATCCATGCCTTAAAGTTTGGATCTAGTGGACATAACAAAATTGAGGGCGCGCCCAAATCTCTACTCGAACGCTTAAGCATTCAGCCCGACTTAATAAAGACTTTAATATTAAAAATCAAAGATAATTTACAGAGTGCTGACGGATTTCTAAGAGTCCTCGGCACCAAGGGTTAGAAAAGAATCATGGCCGATATAGACAAAAACAGTCCCCTATTTTCAACTATAGCTGAAGAAGCTATGATGGGTATTATGGCTTTTTCAGGTGAGCCACAACGTTGCATCTATATTAATAAACTAGCACGAGAGATCATTAGCCACACTTCTTCAATGCCCCTATCAGAGATTCTAGTTGACATGCTTTTTCCAAAAAAAATTACGGGAAATTCTCGCGTCTTTAGCGAAGAACTGTTGAAACACGAAGGATTGACTCAAGATCTCGTGCTATCAAAACTCAACGGTTCGAATTTTATGGCCAACATCGGCATTAAACATCTTACCGTAAATGGCCAAAACCAAATTCTCTTAATGTTTCAAGACACTACTTTTCAAAAAAAGTTGCAAAAAGAAATTGGTCTTAAACAAACTGAAATCAACAAGGCCTACAAAGACCTGTTAAAGCAGAATCAGCAATTAAAAGAGCTGGATTTGGCAAAAGATCGTTTTATTGCGCTCACCACTCACGAATTGCGCACTCCCGTATCAGCCATTGTGGCTACTACCGACGTGCTTGTTAATCATCTCTACGACGATGGTAAACAACGCGATGGTTTTATTGTAACTCTCCATGAACAGAGCAACCAACTTTTGACACTCGTCAACGACATACTTGATTTTGCAAAAATCCAAGCGGGAAAAATGGAATACTATGTTGAGCTCAGTACTCTCAATGACGTACTGACGGAACAGACCAATCATTACAAAAACATGGGGGCCAAAGAAAATATATCTTTGGACTTTGAAAATCCCTCAAAAAAGGAGTGGAGGTGTTACTTCGACCAACTCCGACTCTCTCAGGTTATTGGCAACATCCTTAATAACGCCATTAAGTTTAATAAAGCAAATGGTAAGGTTTTAATTACCCTCGAAGAAGACGAGGCTCAAAATTTTTCAATTATTTGCATAACCGATACTGGACGCGGAATCGACGCCGCCAGTATGGAAAAAGTCTTCAACGAGTTTGAAACTGTTACCGAAGTGAGTCGACACCATAAAGGAACCGGATTAGGCATGCCAATTTCTAAGCGAATCATTGAAAGTATGGGCGGATTAATTTCGGTGGTGAGTGAACTCAATGTGGGTTCTACATTTAAAATTCATATCCCCAACAAAAAAGTATTGCCAGTAGAGTTTTACCGCAAGCGCCCTGATATGGAAGAAGACTTAGTCGCATAAAGGAAGTCAGAACAAATGTTTGCTAAAGAGGCCAAAATTCTTATCGTAGATGATATGACCAGCATTCGCGATTTGGTTCGTGTTTCTTTAAACAAACTGGGGTACGAAAACATCACCGAAGCCCAAGATGGAATGCAGGCCTTGGAAATGATTAAGTCACAGAAAAAATTAGGGCGTCAATATGATCTCGTACTTTGCGACTGGAACATGCCAAGGATGATGGGAATCGATCTGTTAAAAACCGTTCGGCGAGATCCCGAATGGGAGTTTCTGCCGTTTATTCTCGTCACTACTGAATCTGAAAAAATCAATATACTAGAGGCCATTGCCTCTGGCGTATCCGACTATATCGTCAAGCCATTTTCGGTAACCGTGTTGCAAAACAAAATGGCCAGCGTCCACAAAAGACTTATAGAAACGTTAAAAAAAGGAAGGCCAGTAAGTTAAATATTTCCGAAGGTTCCCTGGCTCATTCCCACCTTGGCAGGTAATTTAAACTTCTGAGCAATGGTTGCTAGTAAATCAGTGTGTCGGGCACCATTCATATTTAGTAATTTTCCCGGCACGTGGCCCGCTCCACGACCTGCCAATATCATCGGTACTCTTCTGAGGTCATGATTATGGGGATCACCCATACCGGTTCCAAACATTAGCAAGGTTGAATTCAGCAATGGGCCATTCACATCAGAAGTATTTTTCAACTTACCAAGTAGATATGCAAACTGAGCAGCTTCCCACCTTTTAAAGGTATTCATGACGGGCCTGTATACAGTAGCGTTATCAAGATAGTGGGAGGCATCATGATGGCGAACTGTTGAACCATTTGCGCCTTCGTAATAAAATACGTTTTCGTAGGAGTGCTCTACCGTCAACATAAAACTTGAAACTCGAGTAATATCACATTGAAAGGCTATTGTAAGCATATCAGCCATGTTGCGAGCTCGCTGATTAATGACGGGATTTGTATAACCATCACCACCATTGTTGGCATCAGAGATATAAGAAGGATTATTAGGAACGGTACAGATAACTTGTGAGCTAGGGACTTCGGCCGCCACTCTCCTTTGAACTTCGTTTACAGAAGTAAAAAATTCGTCAAGCTTTTGCTTGTCACTAGCACCCAAACGTGAATTTAGTTTTTGTATATCACCTAAGACGTCATCTAAAATACTCTTTTTCTGCGCAGCACGAGCAAGTGCCGCGGCATTTGATTGCGTCGGGATTCCGTTAGAAAATAAATAATCAAATACGGATTTCGAACTTACAAACCGTGGCGTCTGTGTGGTTTGATTAGTCCACGAAATGTTTGTCAGATACTGGTGGCTCCCTCTTGCAGAGCTCCCCCCTGCATATAAATAGTTGGGATGACAACCCATAACTAAAGATTTTTTATTGTTGGGAGTAGCTTGCGCAATCATTTGGTCTAACGAACTTCCGGCTCCGTAAAGGGCCACACGAGTTGCTCGATTGGGCCAATCGTATGTTTGTCCAGTGAGATAAGCAGTACTTGCTTGCCAGTGTGCCGTAGTGCCATCCATTCTATAGCCAAATAAGCCAGCGTCGTTAATGAGACCCTGAATGGGAGTAATGTCGGCTTTAAAAGGTAATAGTCCTAGAAGATTTTGTGGCAGTGTCCAGTTATTCTCTGTGCCAGTACAATTCCAATCTATAACTCCATTGCCAAAATAAATAGCCACGAATCTTTGTGGAACGCCAGCAGCTTGGGCAAAGGCTCTTAGGGGCAGCATTACCTCTAAAAATGGTAACGCTATAAGAGTTCCTGCTCCTCTTAAAAATGTACGTCTATCTAGTGGTTTATTTCTCATATTATTCTCCCCTGCTATCGGTGCGGTTCATTCGAAACTGCTCACTCAATACAATAGAAACAACTAAATCCAAAAATGATTTTTCTGGCTGCACGGCAGAGTCGCCGATCACAGATAGGGCACATTGATCAGTGGAAGCGATCGTACGCCCTAGCGCATATGTCATCAGTTTTTTAGTGATACATTTTTTAAAATCTTTTTCTTGCCGCAAAATATTTAAAAGATCTGCACTATCTCTAAAACTTTTGCCACGTAGAGCACCGCTAGGATCAATAACTAAACCATTTAAATAAGTTTGTCGAAAGCGTCCAATCTGGTCAAAATTTTCTAATCCCAGGCCCAGTTGATCCATATCCACATGGCAACCGGCACAAGCAACTGATTTAGTGTGATTTGCGAGCCTTTGTTTTAATGTTAATGTTCCTGAGTCGTTTCCATCCAGCGGAGTAACAGTTAGGCCGTCAGGAAAAGGTGGGGGTGGTGTGCAGGTGATGTTCTCTAAGATTGCATTGCCCCGAGCTGTTGGTTTAGAGCGATCATCGGCAGAATTGAGAGTCAAAAAAGCACCTTGTGTTAAGAGGCCCCGGCGAGGAGTTCCAGCAATGTTCACCTTTTGAAATTGAGGCCCCGCAACTCCTGATATCCCGTAATGATTGGCAAGACCTTCATTAATATAAGAATAGTCGGCAGAAATAAAATCCATCGGCGATCCACTGCCTTGAATAATAGCGGCCGTAAATGTTTCCGTCTCTGTTTTCATGTCCCGTTGCATTTGAAGTGTCAACCCAGTACGAGTTGCAATATCACTAGTGAGCCCACGGGTTCCAATCCACTGCCCCACAAAACTTTCGTTAAAGCGCAGCGCTTTTGGATCTTTAAGCATTCGCGTAACTTCGGCCTTCACGGCATCAACGGTGCTTAATTTGTCTTGGTCAGCTAAAGCTAGTAGCTTTTCGTCAGGCGGACTGTTCCATAAGAAATACGCCAAGCGGGTCACAAACTCATGGGGCGTTAGCAATGCTATACCAGTTGGGGCTCCTGCCTTGCCAAACGAAGTGCGAAATAAAAATAAAGGAGACATCAAAATACGCTGATAGGCGAGGCCCACCGCATCTCTAAAAACAGCACCACTTACTAGCTGCTTTGAAACAAAACCAACCAATTGATCGACCTCAGCGCTGGCTAATGAACGACGATAAGCTTTGCGCCCGAATGATTGCACCAAAATTTTTGCGCAAACGGGATTGGAAACTACCTGACCAGCAACTGGGTCGCACTTAAAAGTTTCCGGGCGACTTATCATTGAAGCTGTAACACTAGTCTCTATAATCTTCATCAGTTCATAGAGATATATGGAATTTAAAGTCAAGAAACTGGCGTTATTTGAGAAGCCCTCGGTGCTAGTTATATCAGTGGGAATACTATTAGTGGCTACACCACCCAGCCCCAAAATATCTCTTAGTGAGTTTGCGAACTCATCCTTATTAAGTCTTCGCAACAATGTTTTGCCAGGGTCAGTGGTCGAACACATTATCGTAGGATTGTTCGCAGGGTCATTATATTTTCCGTCAAGGCTGCTAAGGCTAGAATTACTAGAATCTCTTGTGGCTTTATACCCGCCGCAATTTTGAAAACTCAGAATTATACCAAGCGTAGAAACTATCAAAGTGTATTTTTTCAAGGGTCCCCCGGACGTAGTACGTACCCATTTAGGATACAAGGACCCTATTTATAATTCATTGAGTATTAATG
>ENA-ORBV01016692-ORBV01016692.1-microbial-mat-metagenome-genome-assembly--contig:-NODE-16692-length-10621-cov-2.911893_pt1 | contig 10621 bp, 10 predicted proteins | sample MGYA00237777_ERZ505514 | MGnify/ENA primary metagenome ERZ505514 (study PRJEB26160, sample SAMN06269048) | microbial mat metagenome | isolation source: Oligotrophic lake microbial mat | place...
ACGGCATACGAGATTCGCCTTAGTCTCGTGGGCTCGGAGATGTGTATAAGAGACAGATCCACGAAACACCGCCGCGGCGGTCAGTCGGGGCAGAGGGCCTCAACCACCCCCCATCAGCTCATCCAGCCTCCGATAAGGGTCTTCCCCGATCCACACGGGCAAGGCGATGCCTGCCTCGGCGGCAAAGGGCGAGGCGGGCGGCTTAACCGGTTTCGCGAAGGATTTCATCGAGCAAAGCTACGCCGCCAGCGTCACCGCGGGTTTCAGTCCCAGCCGCGCAGCGCGCCGTGCATAACCGCGGTTGTCGAAGGTCAGCAACTCAGTACATGCGTGGCTGGCAGCCAGATGCAGCGCATCGGCGAAATCGATGCCCAGCCGGGCGTCCCGCAGTGCCGCCTCCACCTGCTCCGCATCTTCAACGGTCACGCCAGGCAGCGCAACAAGATGCGCAATGCAATCGAATACCTGCCGCGCCGGCTGCTCCGCCACATGCCGTAAAACCCATTCGAGTTCGAGCACCACGGTCTTGGGAACGAACACCCCGCCGCCGGAAAGAATGCGAGCGGCAACGCGCGCCTGTGCCGCATCGTCATTCAGGTAGTAGCGGGCCAGCACATTGGTATCAACGGAGCGCACGTTTCGCCGCCTTTTTCATGGCCAGCCCGCCGTGCATTTGCCCTATCGGGATGCGCGCCCCTTTGTAGTTCAGTATTGCGGGGCCATCCTCGACGCTTGAACCCGTGTGCTTCTTGACCAGCTTCAGGATCGCGCCGCCGCCCTCAAGGTCAAACTCAACCTTGCTGCCGGAGGTAATGCCCAGCGCCTGCCGGACGCGCTTGGGGATGGTCACCTGACCCTTGCTGGTAACTGATACTGTAGCCATGGGCGGCTCCTGAAGTAATACCGGGTAAGGATTTTATACGGTTTTGGGGCAGATTGAAGAACAACGTGAAATCCCGGGCAGGCATATTGAAGTGTTGCCGCCGGCTCTGCGCAATCAACGGATATGAGAGTTCGACCGCGTCCACGACAGATACGAACTGCCCTCAGGCCACGTACCGCGCGTGTGTAATCTCCCGATGGCCAACTGACCGCAGTTGCCCGCGCTCCACGGTAACGACTTCCACCGTTTTGCCGTCCAGGGCAACGAACTCCACCTCGAACGCCCTTCCACCGCCATGCATATGCACGACCGTGCCGACATCTCCCGCCGTAAGTTTTCGGCAGGCAAATCGGCGTTCAGTACCATGCGCTCGAATTCTTTTATTGGGTCCATCTTAGACTCCCACATAGGGTGAGCGGTCACAAAGATCGCAGAACTGTTTCAACAGTCTCCAATTCTTCAACTTTCACGTCAATCGCAGGCGCGAAACAGACCGAGCCCAAAATGGCAGCCGAACCCAAGGGCAAGAGGGCCGCGAATCGGTTGCACAAATCGGATTACCAACAACCGGCCCAGCGTGTCGGGTTGGGTGAGGTTGCGCTTGCGACGAAAACGGTGAAAATGCAGTGGGCGCAGGATGCGTCCGCCAGCCTTGATCTCCGAAAGCGGAACGATAGACTCGATGGCGGGTACCGATTCGCCGCGCAGTGCCCACTCACGATGAATCTGTTCCTCAATGGCAGTGAAGACAGAATCTTCACTTCGTAGCGTAGGTTTCTTGATGTGCCATGGGTGCAGGTAGGGGGTGACGCTTTGCCAGATCTGCGACGACTGCGCATAGCGGGAGACGGGGGAGATCATTTCCGCAGTTCCCATGCCTTCCAGCATCAGGCGAAGGGGTTCGCCCTCATCACGTTTTAGCCATTGCAAAGCCGTCAGTACGCGAACGGATTCACTTGTCAGGCCACTTGGAACGTGGATTAGCAAGTGATCGATAAAACCATCTTCATCAGCATCTTCTGGCAGCCAGAATGCATGGCCGTGACGGTTGCTATCGTCGAGATCATGACCGGAGAGTTCTCTTGGTATCAAATCGGGGCCAAGCATTCGTTTAGCCAGCCCCATCGCGGCGATACGCAAAGCCTCTCCGAAGCGCACGGCATTTTCAATCCGCGGAAGCGGCTTGCCATAAATTGCATAGCGTGCGGTAGTGGGTGCGCTCCTGGACGATGATGATCGAAAACGACGTGTCACTTTGGGCGCGATCGATCGCAGAGCATGTAACGGACGGGTATAGCTCAACGTTACGGCAGCGGGCGGTGCGCTCCAGCCAGCCGCCTGTAGTTCGCCAGTTTCGACGCTCAGTGCGTCCAGCCAGTCCAGGGGCAAAGTCAATGCGAGTTTTTTCTGACTGGTATTTAGTCGGGGCAGGCGTCCGCGCTCGTCGGGAGACATGCCTGCGGCCAATCTTTTCTCCCTGCAGAAGCCGGAATAGGCCTCTGGGGCTGCAGGCGCGAGCAGGCGCACGATGTCACCCGTGATTTCACCGGTTTCAACGTTTACTGCCTTGCTGGAGGGAATACAGTTGAACTCGGGCGTTTCCGTAAGGCGTTTTGCCTCCACCCAGGATTCGGCGCGCCCCAGGAAACCGAGGTTTTCGAGCAATGCATCCAGCAGTTCAATCTGCAGGTCCGTGAGTTCCAGCGTTGGCCAGCCAATGACGACAGGATTATCCTGTGCAATACGAGCAAAGGCGTCGAATACCAGCGTGCGCTTGTCGCTTTTGCCTGGCATGTAGTGTCGGGTGTGGGCATGGATGGCGACTTCCGGCACGCGAAAGGAAGGGGCGTCCGCCGTTGCCAAATACGTCAATAATTCGTGCAGACCTTTGCGTGGAAATCGCACCGGATCAAGCTTGCGATGCCACACCGCAATCAGCGCACGCGTGATGCGCCACAGATCAGGCGGCCAGGCGATATCCGCTTCGTTGACATGCCGGCCCCATGGTGTCGCGTGATACCGCCCGGCAAGGAAGGTGAAGGCGATGGCTAACATTGACGTCAGGCCGCTTCTTCATCACCGTCAACACTCTTGGTGCCTTTATCCTTCTTCGGCTTTCCTGATCCTTCCCAAGTCACACGAGTAACCCGGTCTGCAGGCCATTTTTTCTCTGCGGCAACCGCCTCGATCAAATCTGGCAATGCGGATTCGAGTTCAGAAAGTACGGGGAGCACGAAGTCTGTAGGTCGTTTGATGGAAACACCGCCTTCCTTGACCTCAAGATCGCACGCCGTGCGCAGGCGCAGGCCGGAGGCGAGCATGGCCTGAATTTTGTACAGCGCAAGCGCGATGAGCAAATCGGTAGCTGCTTGACCTAGTCCAAAAGCACGAACCTGAGCCAAGTCCAGGTTAAAGTAGGCAACAATTTTTGCCGAAGTGAATTCGGAGCGCGCGAAAGGGACGTTGCCGAAGCCTTTGGCGGTATCGCCAGATGGGTTGACGTGATCATTCTTCACACCACCGCTCTGCGCCTCCTTGATTTCTCCCGCTTCGATGAAGGACGATAGCAAACGCGGTAACCGCAGCCGCCCACCGGCAAGATCTGATTTGGCCAAGAATACGCCGTGGATCAATGCATTCGCATCAAGTTTAAGCAGTACGGCAGCCAGCTTCTTGATGTCAACTGGCCCTTCTTCCATATCGGCAAGCTCTGATTTAAGAGTTTTAAACACGCTCTTATCTTTGCCTTCCAGGATGTAAGGTGAGTTGATACGGTGTGCTTCCAAAACAGTATTGGTCAACGACTTGCCCTGCTTATCAACCACCTTTACCAACGGTAATCCCTTGAGCGGCGTCACCCAGTCGTCAGCGGGTTTATCCCAGCAGACCGTCTCCAGGCGATTGGCCATACTTTGCGCCGACTCCACCAGCAGCATTCGCTCGCCGTTCGGCCCGTCGTACGTGGCAGCGCCCAGGTTCGGAAAGCCGGTGGGCTGAAAGCGCGTGCCCTGAATGGGTTGCAGGTGCGCCTCCAGCAAAAGACGCGGCGCGGCGGAGAGGGCTTCAAGATTCAAGGACATGTCGTTTTCCTTCAGGCGAGAGTTTCAGGGAACGCCTCGGTTATCTGTTCCGGGTTGAGATCGAGACTGCGCAGCAAACGGCCGGTTTCGGCAAACGTAATCGGGATACATAAGGCGGCCAGCCAGCTCGGGCCATTCGCGGCAACGATACGCGGCGGTTCACGGCCAGGTAGCTTTACGCCGATCGCACGTAAGCGCTGCCAGGCGATATGAACAGCAGTTTCCACATCCCCGGACGCCAGACGCGCAGGGATTTCCGCGGGCAGGTACAGCGTCCGGTCAGCAGGCAGCCACTTCAGCGCGCGCAACATGGATTCCGGTGTGAAAAAAATCTTGAGCAGCACGAACGCGGGCGGCAGTACAGTCGCGCTATATTTTTCAGGAGAAACAAAGCCCTTCAGGTCAACGCAAGCCAAGCCGGCGAGCAGTTCCCCAATGCGGGCGTCGTCGGTTTCGTCGTCGAGAAAAGCCAGGACGTCCGAGCAGGTCGCGCCCGTTCGGCCGGTGAACACCTCGCCTTCAGCACCCAGCGCGATGGCTTCGAAGCGGCGCCGATGCAGCAGCGCGGTCACGTTGCCTGTTATCGGACCCGACCCCCAAGTGACCACGCGCGACGTTGGCTCCCAATTGCGGTCGCCGGCTATGTTGACAGGTTCGCTGACAGCTGCAAGGTGACGGCGTGCGTGCAGAACGGAATGGCCGCTGGCATTGCGCAGACGCAGGCCAGCGAGCGCAGCGGCAATACGAAATTCGGCAGTAGCGTCATCCGCCTTGATCGCCCATGGCAAGCTGAGCCATGGCGCAGGCATACGCACCGCTTCCTGGGATTTACGACTGATGCTCAAGGCAGCCTCGATACGCCCGATGTGCCGCAGCACAGTCTGGAATGTGCCACGCCCAGGCTGCTGAGTCAGCGCGAACAGAGCGGTGTCCAGTTGCTGTGCAGCAATGCGGAAGCTGTTTGGTGCATTGTCGTCGCGCGCATGGCGCTGCACGGAAGCGAGCCAGTTACGACGATCGAGCTCGGCGATCAAGTCAGCGTCCGGATTGCGGCGAACCTGGATGCGGCCAAGTGGGGTGGCCAGATAATTCTTACCTTGCCGCTTCAGGAAAGCATAACGCTGAAAGCTGGTGATACCACGGCTGATACCGAGTTGCGCAATCGATCTGGCAAAATCGAGACCATCACGCGCCATCTGCCTGCCTACGGTCGCCCTACCCTCACTGAGGAGGTTTTGCAATTCGGCGAGACTACAGGGAGTAGCCCAGATTGGCATCCATGCTTCGTTGCGAGACTCATTGTCATCCCCCGCGTCAGATGCACCGGAAGTTCCGGATCGACTATAGACAACAAAGGGGGCCGATAGAACAGCCTGATCGTTGCTTTCAAGTCGTCTTACCGCAGATGAGGCAAACAGCATGGCGCCTTCCAGCATCAGGACAAAATCCCATGAATTCACGGAAGCGTTGCCATCAAATCCAGAGGACAAATTCGGCCCACCTGCGGAGCCCGGATTGAATTGACCAATCGCTTTATCGGCAGATGTACATCCCGGAAGATTAAACAGGGATACATCAAGACTATTCGCTGACACGGATGTAGGTATACCGGTCGAGGCATCAATCACGTCCAGAAGACGTTGCATAAAGTTGTTGGTGAAATCGAGATTTCCATCGTTGCCTCCCGTACCAAGTAAGGGAGGGAATCTTGTTTTATCGCTCGTTATTACCACGGAGCAATCCATCGCTTGCAGTCCGCGATCAGATGCGAGATTCCTGAACGCCTGGATAAAATTGTTTTTCTGATCACTGTTTGCAGTGCCGTCAGGGGCTTCCACTAGATTAAAATCTTTGACGATATTCTTGGCGATCGCAATCGCAGCACGGTATTCAGCGAAGCGCGTTGTGGTGCCACAAGCTATGGCAGCGAGCGTTTTCGTAGCTTCGGTTTCTTGATCCCGAACACCTGTTTTGCGTTTTTTTCCAGTAATCGGATCTTTTTCTTTGAGCTTTCCTTCTTGGAAGTAAAACCCGCTCCCACCATTCCAAGGTGCAATCAGCGGCGTTGGCCGATACTGTTCCAGAAAGAAGTTCCGCAATTGCTCCTTTGTTATCCGGGCGCGCAGCACAAACACGTCATTGCGCCAGAAGCCCGTAGCCTGCGGATCACCACCATCTTCGGACGGGGCTTCGGCTACAAGCCGCAGCACCGCCAGCGCTTTCAGGTATGAGGCCAGCGGCGTAGGCGTGCAACCGGGCAGAACAATTTCAGCCACCATGAGCAGCCTCCTGTTCCTTGCGCGTGGCACGCCAGTCAGCGATTCGCACCAGGGATTCAAGCCAAGCGAGGCGGAACGGCCCATGCTCTCGCAGCAACCCTTGCGTGCGCGTGATCCAGGACGAGCCTTGCGGCCCTTCGCCGAGCTGCATCAGGTTCAGTTGCAACGTTGTTTCCGGAACAACTTCGCCATCCGCGAAAACGACCGCAGGGAGCACATCACCGTTCCAGACGCCGCGCGCGAATAGGCGGCCGTCCGGTGCTTCAGTTTCGCCCGGCAGCGCACGCAGTGACATGCGTACCTTGCCGTGGTGGGCCGCGATCAAATAGGCGATAAGGTTGGAGTCAGGCTCCTTGTCGTGCTTGTCCAGCCAGGCGAGCGCCGATGCAAGTTCATGGCGAAAGCGCGAGCGCCCGACAGGTTTGCCATCGACCACTACTTGATAGCGCGGTCTGCCGGGCTTGCGCCCAGGCTTGTTTCCGGATTTTGCCCAATGGCCTTCGGGAAGTTTTTCATCTGTTGCCCGTTCATGTGCAATCCGGAGCATCGAATCGAAGGCCTCATGCGCTTTTCCGAGATCATGCCAGCGTGCGGCACAAATGACGGCTGAAGATTTTTCATCGATCAGTGCCTTACAGAGTGCTTGAGCCTCATGTTCCACGTCTGCGAGGTGGCGCGATAGCGTTACCGGCACTTGCAGCAGGCTGCGGTGATCATCGTCGAAGGCTTCCTCGGTTACCGATTCTTCCGCAGGCTTGGCGATAACGGGAACGGACGCCTTGCTTTCCGGGGCGAGGCCGAGCTTCGGCGCATAGCCGCCAGCCGCCGCTTTCAGCATCAAGGTCATACCGGGACGTAAGCGTACTTGTTTCGGAACGGGCTGCATCCATTTTCGCGTCAACGTATCCCAGACAAAAACGTCACCCGCCTCCAGCCTGTCCAGAAGCTTCCTCGCAGCGCCAAGTCCAGCCCGGCAGAGTTCGTTGCGGCCAGCAGGTGACTGTTCCTGTATGTCGCCATCAAGACTACGCCAGAACAGCAGCACATCAGCGTCGTCGGCGTCGCGCACGTAGGGCGCGATATCCACGTCGAAGCCGGATAGATCGGAATCGGTGTTGAACAGATCAAGAAAATCCTTGCGACGCAGTACCGGATATAGCGGCGCTTCTGCCGTGACTGGCGGCAGGCTCGCGGGTGCGGCGCTATCCAGGGGCAATAGCACCGCGCGTGCTGCATCGAGTGCTTCGGCGGTGTAAGGTTTTGCGTCGGCCACGTCAACCCAGAACACCTGCGCGTCGCCACTTTTGTTGAACTCGCCGTAGCGGTTGCAGCGCCCGAAACGCTGCACCAACGAAGACCAAGGCGCGAGTTCGGTGAACAGGACACGCGCGGAAAGATCCACCCCGGCTTCGATAGCTTGCGTGGAAACAATGATCCGGCCATCGGGGGGAACGGGCGCCTGGAGCCGTGCTTCGTGGGATTTTCGATCATTAGCGCGGAAACGTGAGTGGATCAGCACGCGCTCTGGTGTGGCTCGTGCGTCTTCAGCAGAGACAGGGGCCGTTCCGCTCCGATTTTTTCCGCCTTTGGCGGGTACAGGGGCAAAACGACGTTCCAGTTCGGCGAACAAACCTTGTGCCCGCTCAACCGTGTTCAGGATCACCAGTGTCGTTGTACCGCTCCCGTGCGCGGCAACCACGCGATCCGCCAGGTTGTGCAGGTAGGTTGATATGTCATCGGCCGTCAACTTTACCTTGTCACCATCCTCCGGCGCGGCTGTATTCGCTGATTTACCCGACACCAGATCAACATCACAGGGCGCAAGCGGCTTGACGGATTCGCGGCGGCGGCGCACTTCGTCCGAGTTTTTTTCTTCCTCGCAAAGTTCAAGCTTCGTTAGCGATTCGGGATCGAAATCAACCGTTTTCATCCATTCGCTCCTGAGCGTAGCCGACACCCACAGGCTGCGGTTCATGGCTGCGGGATTGAGCACGCGACGGAACGCTTCAAGTTGTACACCCGTGACAAGGCCCGGCCCCATCAACTGCACTTCGTCGAACACCCAGAACGCGTCATTGTGCAACCATGCAAAATGTATCGGCCATTGATAGCGGCTCATTCCATACCCACGCATTAGCGCCCGGGAAAGGAGCATGTCCTGTGTGCCAATGAGGATCATGTCTTCGTCCGGATATTCGGCCCAGGTCTTCAAGTCTTCCGCCCCACCCATCAGCACATGAACCGAAACTTTCCCATCGCCAGCTTCGCCCGAGAGGTCAAGGTGCTGCAACCACTCGCATATGCCACGTTGCGTCTGCTCGACCAGCACCCGCATCGGCAGGCAGTAGACCAGCCTGCGTGGCGTCTCTCGATTAGGTTGAGCCTCGCGCCCGCCGACGCGCCACCCCCGCTTCCATAACCACGCAAGCATCACGGCCGCTGTCTTGCCCATCCCCGTAGGCACGTCAAGCAAATCCGGCCAGGGCCTTTCCGCAAGCGTTCGCTGGTAATCGAACGGATCAAAGTCTCTGTCCGACCTCTTGGCGAAGGCATGTCTGAAGAAATCGTCGTAGTTCATATCTTGTTTTCATCCGATGTCGGTATAGACCCCGGTTCCTGCAAGTCCCGGGTCACTCGCTCCGCAACCTCAATCACTCCGAACTACGCAACCCCCACCTTGCCTCATCCCTTCTTCGTGACTACAATACAAAATGTAGTCACACAAAGGCCCCCATGCAAATCTCCGTCCGCGAACTAAAAAGCCGCCTGTCCGAATACCTGCGAAAGGCCGCCACCGGCGAGGAAGTGGTCGTGACCTCGCATGGCAGAGCGGTGGCGCGGCTGGTCGCCCCGCGTTCAGCGGGGCAGGACGCCGGTTCCGGGATCGAGGCGGCCGTGGCGCTGCTGCGCAGCCAGCCCTGGGTTCGCTCGGGAAACGGCAACAAGCCGCGCCTGCCCCGATACGTGCTGAAGCTAAAGCCCGGGGAGAAAACCCTCGCCGAAATCGTGAGTGAAGAGCGCGGATGATTCTTTATCTGGACACCTCCGCGCTGGTGAAGTTGTTCGTTCCGGAAGCGCATTCCGGCGCAGTACGGGCCGCGGTTTCCGCATGCGACGTGGTTGCAACGCAGTTGCTTGCCTACGTCGAGGCCTGCTCGGCGTTTTCCCGCCTGGCCGAAGCACGCGCGGACCCATCGCTGTTTCAGCGCCTGCGAAGCGAACTCGACGCACACTGGAGCGAATGGGAGGTCGTCAAAGCGGAAGAACCGCTCATTCGCCGGGCCGGTGAGCTTTGCGCGCGCTACCGCCTGCGCGGGTACGACGCGGTGCATCTCGCCACCGCGGAACGAATCCATGCCGCGAGCGGCGCCGCCAAATTCCGGTTCGGCGCGTTCGATGCGAACCTGATGCGCGCCGCCGCCGGTCTGAGCCTGCCACTTCTGCTCGACGCGTAGTCTGCCGGTCATGGCCTCACCGCCGCTGGTACACAAACTCTCTTCCAATCGATTCCCCCGGGACTGCACGCTGCCCAGCGCGCGCCACAACTCCTGTTTGCCCATGCCTTCCCCAACCTTCGACACCCTCAAACTATAACAATTGTTATAATTTTGTCCGGAGGCACCACCATGAAAATCAAGATCACCACAGTCGGCAATTCTGCCGGGGTCATCCTGCCCAAGGAGTTGCTCACGCGCCTGCGCCTGGGCAAGGGCGACGCGCTCTACGCCACCGAACTGCCCGACGGCATCAAACTGAGCCCCTTTGACCCCGAGCTGGCGGGGCAGATGGAGGTGGCGGAAAAGGTCATGCGCGAGGATCGCAATGTGTTGCGCAAGCTGGCCGAGTGATACGGCGCGATGATCATCTGGGTCGGCAAGCGCCTCGTTCTCGCCATTCACAACCGCCAGATCGCCGAGCATGGCGGCAGCGCGGAATTGCGCGATGAAGGCTTGCTGGAATCGGCGCTGGCACGGCCGCAGCAGTTGCAAGCCTATGGCGATCCGGCGCCGGATCTGGCCGATCTGGCAGCGGCACTGGCCCATGGACTGGCGCGCAATCATCCCTTCGTCGATGGCAACAAGCGCACGGCACATGTCGCCTACCGGACCTTTCTCGCCCTGAACGGCGTGGAGTTCACGGCAACCGACGAGGAGAAATACATCACCATGCTTACCCTCGCCGAAGGCAAGCTCACCGAGCGCGACTTTGCCGCCTGGCTGCGCGTGCGGCTGAGGCTCGCGAATCGGGGTGATGTGCATGAGCCGCGCACCGACTACCGAACCAGGGCGGGGCGGGCAGCCGCTAAGGCGCGACCGGCGCGCTGACTGGCGTCCTGCCGCCAAAGCGGCCTGGCGGCGGTCAATGGCACGCTGCGCGCA
>ENA-ORBV01016693-ORBV01016693.1-microbial-mat-metagenome-genome-assembly--contig:-NODE-16693-length-10620-cov-3.367353_pt1 | contig 10620 bp, 4 predicted proteins | sample MGYA00237777_ERZ505514 | MGnify/ENA primary metagenome ERZ505514 (study PRJEB26160, sample SAMN06269048) | microbial mat metagenome | isolation source: Oligotrophic lake microbial mat | place...
GCCAACTTTACGATAAACTGGCCCCGCACACTCGGCGACTTTTGCCTGACCTCCAATTCTTCGATGACATGGACCTCGCTGTTTTTGCAAGGGGGGAAAGTGATTCCATCAAACTTGGCGGTGGAAAAATCTTTGCTGTTTCCGCAGGAATGATGACCGCTCCCACCCATTCGTTTGTTATTGGACAACGCATGTTGCAGACGGAGAATAACGCCATATTTTTCGTAGGTTACCTCGATCCGGAATCACCCGCAGGGCTCATCAAAGCGGCAGGCCGTGGTGGAAAAGTTAAATTGGGTCGCGACATCCCCGAACAAACCGTTCGCTGTGATATGGATAGCTTCGACCTAACCACGCACGCCAATCGCGAAGATATTCTCAACTACATCTTAAAGGTTAAGCCGAAAACGACCATCCTTGTCCATGGAGACCCCACCGCTTCCGAATGGTTTGGGGACCAGCTCGACAAACAAAACATGAAATGGATCATCCCTACTCCGGGGAAAGAATACCATTTGTAATACTAATAAGATCCTCGAAGGCTAGTGTAGTCCATCAAACAGAACGTAACTTATCAAATTTCGCCCAGGCCGCGTTTTTTTGGTGATGGTCAATTGAAGGTGTAATCTTATGGGTGCACAACCCCTTTGGGATTGTGTGTTTGCTGACTTTTACCCCAGTGGCATCTCGTACCCGATCGACCCTAGACTGTGTGACGAAATCCCTTTTGGGATTCGCTCTCACGTCCTTTCTTCCTTAGTGGGATCAGTGTCTTTAAACGCATAGTTTGTACGTCCCTTCGGATACGAAGACACGAAAGGGGAAGCAGGACAAAAAAGGATTTCTTCGTGCCTTCGTGTGAGTCTAATTCTTTCCCTCATTTCCCTTGTAGGTGCGGGGACACCGGCCGAGTATGCGCCAGCATACGATCGCCTGAGAATAAAAGGCTGAAGGAAAAGCCTAACACAGGAATGAAACCCGTGCTTTTTCACGTGGAAAATGGGTTTCCCTACCCGTTTTCCTCCGTGTTTCCACACACGGGAGTTTAAGGAGTGTATAAGCCTCCTTAAAAAGGCCACGGGTAAGGAGACCCGTGCTCCACGTCCTGATCTATTTCACCGTCACACGACCGTACTTGGAGGCGTCGAGGTAGGCGGGTTGGCTCTGGAATGTCGAGCCGCGAAGCGAAACGCCCTTCTCGTCGAATGTGGAGAGCGTGAACTCGATATAAAATTGCTTGGTGAGAGGGTCAATTTTAAGACGTGATAACGGGATCACAGCGAAGAGGCGGTATCCGTAAGGTGCGTTTTCGGAGGTAATCTGGATGTCCGCCGCTGAAGTGGGGACATCACCCTCCTTGTAGAGTGCCCGCGCGGTTTGTTTGTCGATACCAGGAATTAAAAAGGCCTGGCCTGTGGGCTTATCGGGTTTGAGAGCGGTGAATATTTCAAGATCCGATCCTTCCCAGGGGTTTGCGTTCAACTGAGGATTTTTATCGTTTACCTTAGCGGCGACAATCAGATGTCCGGCGGCCAATCCAAAACGCACCACACCCAGAACTTCATTCTTGTTGTTATTATAAATGGGGAGCGCAGGAGAATCTTTAAGGAACTCCTGAACATCTTTCAGTTCAGGAACAGTGGGGACCATGGCAACAGTCACTTTCCGGGAAAGATCGATGTGTCCAAGCACCGCCTGAGTAGATCCTTCCTTTTTTAACCGGGCCCGCACGGCAAGGCGCGATTCCATCTGCGCCACATCAAACTCATAATTCATTCGTTGGCCCGCGGCCAAGGTCACCTGCTTTCTGCCCCTCTCGAAGGAAATTCCGGCATCGTGAGGGAGCATATCCAAAACGACTTCATCAGATATCGGTTCCTTCCCTTTGTTTTCGATGGTCACTTGAACCCGCCCTTTTTCTCCCATACCTTCAGGTTTGCGCAGCCATGACATCGTCAACGTAGTGGGGGACACCTTCACCGCAACTGCGGGTTCATTATCGCGAATCATCGTTTTTCCACCGCTGCCGTCACGAATACGAACGCCTTGCTTCCCGTTGTTATCACTCAAGATCGCATGCACAACGCCGGGAAGCACATCGATGGAAGGTTCGGTCGTATGGAAAGTACACCCCCGCACCTGCAATCGACCCGCCGAGGCTTCCACAAGCGCGCGCCCGGAATGTTCTCCGCGCGAACTCGAAAAATAACAGTTCTCCAGGGACACATACCCTTCGGGAGCGCTCGACACGACACATTGTTCTGACGGACCCCAGAATGCACAATTAGAAAAGCGCACTGAACCGGCGCAATTCGGTCCAATCAAAACCTGAATCGGGTCGGGGCCGCTCATGGAAACGAACTCGCCATTAGATATCAAAAGGCCCATCGGTTGAATATCTTCAACCACAATTGCGTTCCATGTCGCATCGGCACCGATTCCAGAAAACTGGCCGTTACAAGCCCCGTTTGCGGTTTTTACAAATTTATATCCGACACGCGCCGGGAACACGAAGGTGTTGTGAACGTAAGCCCAATCAATTCGCCCGAAAGTAAAGGCCTCAAAGTTTTTCGACATGTAATCGAACACCAAATCCCAATCTCCACCGACCCCCGAATGAAACCATTCACAATGGAAATGCACGTTATCGAGGCGCCCGATGTCCACGCAGTTGTCCACATAAAATCCACGGCGCAATGCGCATCCGTACACATTGCGAACCTGAAACCGTATATTAACTTCCGGACCCACGCGGATTGCATTGTAACTGTTGAAGAGGGTGATGTCTTCGAGCCGGTTATCACGTCCCTGCAGATGAAAGGTCCAAGGATAAGGTTGAATATCTTTAGCGACCTGATCGGGATAAAGAACGGACAGACCAATAACCGCCGCGTTGTTCCCGAGTTCGAAAAGGGCGGGACCGTCCTCGCGGCCGCGTCCCGCGGTGGACATGACGATGGTTCCCACTTGCGGATCTGAAAAGTGATTAGCCTCGTTAACCCCCACCAGAGCGACACCTTCAGGAATTCGCAAACTTCCTGAGACCAGAATTTTACCAACGGGTAACTGCACACGCCCGCCTCCCTTTTTCCGGACCTCGTCCATGGCCTGTTGAATGGTTTGAGTGTTATCAGTTTTCCCATCAGCAACAATCGACGCGGCTTTCGAAAGACCACAGGCCCTGAACTTGAAACAAGGCTTACAAAATATCCAGCAGGCAGCGGCCAGGACAACAATGACGAGTAAGATGGCGATGAGTTTTACTTTCATAATTTTGCTTTTTTAAGATCTTTTTTCTTTGCTGTACCTTGGACATTTTTCACGGCTGGGCGCTTTTGCCCCGGTAACGTCTACCCCAAAATTCGAACCAATGGAAATCCCTGAATAAGGAACGTGATGAATGTGGTTTCGAGCCACGATGGTTTCGCGGGCCAGGGACACGAAAATGGGAACCACCCCGTAACTGCTCCAACCCATGTTATAAATATGGTTATCTGAAATAACCGTACCTGTCGGTAAAACTGACGGATCTGAAGCTGTCGTCGCGTTCCCCCAACAAAAACCCCGCCGCGTGTCGATACATGAATTTCCGATTCGGTAATCAGGTTAGAAAGCAGAAACACAACGAGTCCCGCGCGAATGATGATAATCATTTAACTTGCGCGAAACCATACCGAATCATATTCCCTTTTCAAGTCCAAAGTCTCCTGGGTCGATATGAGTACTCCGCAACCTCGTTACTTGGTCATATCATTAAAACGAAGTCGAAACTCCCTCGGGGTCATTCGTTTCTTTTTGGAAAAGAGGCGGTTGAAATTTGAGAGGTTTGAAAAACCACAGAAAAAGGCGATCAAAGTAATCGAGCGCGACGACTCCAGAAGCTGCTGACAGACGTGGTTTAATTTTAAATCGATGACAAAATCGGTAAAGATCGTTTTGGAATGACGTTTAAAATACGTTTCCGTCCTCCTCTTTTACCTTTCTTAAATGGAAACACTTTCTCACAAACAAACCGTCATTCAACCCTCGGCCTCGGAAATTCTTTCTTTTCGCAATAATGGCCACGTCAAAATCAAAAATGTTTTTTCAAAAGACGAGATTCAGGGGTGGGAACCTAAGATAACACGTGCCTATTGGAACCTGCCAACAAGGACCAGCAAAACGATCTCAAGTCGTGGATGCCAGGGGCTACCGTCAGAAAACCCGGGCCCTGTTGCTCTTCCCCGGTTTTATATTGAAACTAAACAGCCCCTGTTACCCCGAAAAAACCTGTCACGTAACAACCGGGGGCCTTTATGTGGCCCTTCAGAATGATGGCCAACAACCCGCCATAGTCGCCTTGACCCTCCACAGCCAAACCTTCACCGGCGAAGTTCCGCAGCAGTCAACACGCGCCTGGTGGTTCGACCCGGAATCCAATAAAACCGAGACTTTGGTTTTTTAAAACCTAGAACATGGGTCTCCCTACCCGTGTTCCTCCGTGTTTCCACACACGGCTATCCACGGGGGGTAAGCCCCCCTCAAAGCACACGGGTAAGGAGACCCGTGCTCCACGTTAAGTCGTTTTGCGTGTGCGGGATTTCATCCAGGCGAGTGCAGGTTTGCGACCATAGAAGGCAAGAACGATTAAAGTGAGGATGATAACCATCCACTCTTCGGGTTCAGGTGTTTCATAACCCGGTGTCGCGTAAGCATAACCGGTGTTACCAAGGCTATTATTGGCAATTCCAGTGATGTAATCGGATGTAGAATTGTTATATCCAACCCGTGTAGCGACTAGGTTGCCAGAAAGATCCGCGCCCAAACCGGTGTTCAGTGCTGAGTACTGTAAATTGACGACTCCGCTGGAAGGATCCCAGAAGTTTTGGAAATTGGCTTGCCAACCCGCGCCACCGCCAAAGTCGAGGGCAAACTGGCTAGTCCCTCCAATCATGGTCAGATCGTAATTAGCCCCGTCATTGTTGTATGTGAATACATCGACCACAGCCCCTAAGTTATCGTAAAGAACCATATAATCCGCGTTGCTGTCCGGGTTGCCCATAAACCCATAAGCGTCCGTCCAGTTATTGAAATAACTATCAGTTAAGTAACCCGAATCGGCATTAGCGACGATCAGAGTACCGCCCTGACCGCTGACAAGATTTGTATAAGGATCGCCGGACTGAGTCCAGCTACTTCCAGTTTGTGTGGTGTATGTCACGCTTGGGCGGAAAGGACGTCCACCTTGAACACCTCCGTTATGTTCGTCAGCACCGAAAGTAAACGAGTCAGAAGGGGCACCTACCATACCCATAACCAAGAATTCGTTGTTTGTGCCTCCTAAGTTACCAGCGCCGGAGATACTAAAGTTGGCTGCAAGATAACCGTTCTGATCGTATGCACGAACTTTATATCCAGAAAGATCCAAGCCTCCTCCACTGCCCAAAGTCTGGGAATGGGCGAGGTTCGTTCCAAGTTTTAGTTCGAGCCATTCATGATTCTTGTCAACTGCGTTTGCTCCCGCATTGACCATAAATTCGTTGAAGTAAACAGACCCGCGATTTGCTGAGGCTGTTCCCGAACCAATCCCGGTCCCTGGCTGAACCTGTTTACGCATATCGTTAGTGACTACCGCGCCCGTTACGTTTTCCACAAAACCTTGGTTAACCGACAATGCCATTGCAGCACTCGCAGCGCCTTGGGCGGAATAGAATCGGCCACCTTCGCGCACATCATTTAAGCCTGTACCGTTAGTGCCAGTACCGGTCGAAGTAAGGTTGTTAATTGTGTTTACGTTAGCGATTGTTCCGCCATCAGCCAAAACGTTAGCCGCCACGTTATCGGTCTTTAATCGCCCATTCAACACTGACACTGTCGAATAAAGGGCGTTCGTAAGAACCGCTGTGTAGCCTTGACCTGAGCCGACATTTGTCACAATAAAGACCTCCGAGTGGCCCAAAGTACCCTTGAAGGTGGAAGCTGAATCCAATACAGGACTATCCGTGACTTGAACTTGAAGGTTCACAGATCCTGAAACCTGATTTGTCGTTACAGCCCAGTATGATCCGTCCGCTGCGATGACTTGTAAGTTAGCACCGCCCAAATTGGTTACGTTCCCGAACATCCCAGTTTGTTTAGTGACGTCGAAACCATTAATAAGCCGGTAGGTGTTTGTATCGGTTGTCGGTGTGGTATTGAGATAAAGTGCTCCACCGAAGACCAAGTTACCACTCGAACCCGCACTCGAAATAACGTCACGCACGTTTGTGGTAGCGCCGATGTTGAAGTAATTTGTTGAGCCCGCAAGACTCACGTAGTTAAACCCGCTCCCTACTGTCAGTGTCCCAGTATTCGTTGTTGTCCCTGCGCTGACAGTACCTGCGTTTGTTAAGTGTCCAAAGATAGTTGAACTGGTACCGATCAGCAGACCGTTACTCTGGACGTTAAGACCATCGGAGAATCTGGCATTAACCGATTGAAGATTCAAGGTGCCCCCATTTGATAATACCACTTGGCTGCCATTTGTGAAAGTAACGCCACCAGCCCCGGTTAAAGTGAGTTGTTTATTCGATACGTTCACTGTGCCCGCGAGAACAAGCGTGCTCCCAGCAGCATCCCAGGTCTGGGACGCGCCAACAGTCACGCGATTACTAATGAATTGGTCGACGCTGCTATTCTGGTATATCCCCACTCCATTTGTCCCCATGATAGTCAAGTTGCTGCCACCGATTGCATGGGTGCTCATTCCGGCAAGGTTACTAAAGGTCATCTGCGAAATTGAATAAGGAGTATCAATAATCGAATTTGTCTTCGTGCTATTAGCCGCAATGATAATACTTGCTGTTCCATCATTCACTGGAGCCGCGTCAAACACCCAGTTAACCCCTGTTGACCAGTTGCTGTTTCCCGTTCCATTATTTCCATCCCAAATATAGGGCGCTTGTGAGAATACAAGATTGGTCAACCACACATCGTTTGCAATATTCAGGATCTGACCACCAAAAACGTTAGCCCCTTGGAAAACAAATCCGCTAAAGTCGTTTGAACTTCCAGCCCACGTAGTGTTATCAAATAAACGGAATCCAGCGGTGGCGAGCGGGGAATAATTAAATGTGAAATCAAGGACACCTCCGCCAAAGAAGGTTCCATTTACCGCGACGTTATCAAAGGACGCTGCACTGTTGAAATTAAAGAAGTTGGTAGAAGTCGCACCCAAAATCATGTTGCCATTGATCGTGAGCGTTCCCACATCAGCGCCCGATGAAGTGCCAAGATTCATGTTACCACGATTTGTCACATTACCCGCGATGGTTGCACCAGCCGCGTAAATGCTCGCGTTTGTATTGACGAGCAATCCCCCGGTAAAGGTATGAGCGGCTGTCGTATCCACATAAAGGCGGGCATTTTGTGTCCCACTACCCACCGTAAATGTGCTGCCCGTATAATTCATCCCACCGCCACCAATGATCAAGGTGCCGTCTTGGTGGCTAATCGAGTTATTCGCTTTGACCACGATGTTACTGGAGTAAACAGTTGCGCCTGTATTGAGAACGAGTGTGTTACCTGTAGCCAATCCACCGGTCCCCTGACCTACTGTGATTGTACCGTAGTTTGTTAGTCTACTTCCCGTGCCACTGACAAGAAGGCTGTTGCTGTTAGCCAAAGTCGCTTCGCCGATAATGGTATTTGATACCGCAAGAATGGCTCCGCCCAAAACCTGAGCGTTGTTGCTTGACCCTGCAAAACCCACGTACATCAAGCTTATATTTGATAACGTGGATGAAGCACCGGTGAGCACCAAGCTGTTGCTATTAGCTCCTGAAGCGCGGCCTAAGTACAAGGCCCCATCTGCTGCTGTGCTGTATAAAGTCCCACCATTGCTGACGAGCACCGAGTTCATTGTGCTATTTGAACCAATGTAAATTCCTTGAGATCCAGCCGCGCTCGCGTTGACGGCCACCACGCCGCCGTTTTCAACGATCAAACGATTCGTAGCGCCGCTTGCACCTACGACCAATGATTGCGCGTTGCTCCAAAGTGAACCCGCACCAGTCACAATAGCGTTGTTGCTATTGTTTCCTGAGCCAAGACCAATAATACCCATCCGGTTCAGGACATCGCCACCATTGGTTACAGTCAGCAGCGTGTTGGTTCTAGAAGAGACAAAGTCGGATGTCAGATGATTTATCAAACCAGACCCAGTTACAATCAACGTTCCGTTGCTCAGGATAGTACCGCTATTGCTGTTTGTGCCGAGTACCGTCATCGACCCTGCTCCGACCTTCGTTAATGCGAAAGCACCTGAAACCGTTGAGTTACTTAATGTGAGGTTTGCTCCGCTATCCGCTCCGAAAGCGGATGCACTTCCTAAAGTGACAGCACCCGTCACCGTATTGTTCAGTCCTGAAACAGCACGTATAGCACCCGTGTTGTTTGACCCAGCCCCGTTAACAGTGAAGCTTCCAGCAGCAACATTTAAAGTTCCATTTGATAAACCGAACGACCCGCCGGTATTAACCACATAACCGTTGGCTCCTTGGAGGTTAAGAATATTACTTCCGATGTAAGTTGCCCCGCCCAGATTCAAGTTACCACCAGTGGCATACCAAGACTGAGTGGATGACGCGACCGTCATATCATTATTGATCGTCTGAGCCACCGAGGCATTTTGCCAGATACCCGTACTAATGATCCCGCTATTGGAAGCAAACCCAGTCAAAGTAATGTTACTACCGGACAAGGTGTGACTACTCATTCCAGCCAAGTTACTATATGCAAGCATGGACACGCTCCAGTTGGTGTTTACAAATGGAGTAGTCTTACTGCTATTATCCGAGAAAAGAATACGCGCTTGACCCGAATTAATTGGAGCCCTGTCATCTACCCAATTGAGGGAGTTACTCCAATTATTGTTACCCACACCGTTGTTACCATCCCATACGGACCATGATGACACCATGTTTGTGATCACGACGTTACCGCCAATATTAGTGATAGTGCCGCCGACAATGTAATTGCCGTACCAGTTAATTGCGCTCCAGTTATTAGACGCCCCCGTCCACTGGGCGTTGTTATTCACGATAACAAACCAGTCATTTGGTGTCATATCGTAATCAAACCGAAGATTAAGAACACCCGCCGCAACGTAAGTTCCTGCAACGTAATTGCTATCGAAGAACCCTGGAGCTTGACCCAAGAAATTGAACGACTGAGTCGAACTCGCAGTGTTTATATAACTGTTGTTGAAAGTGAGTCTCCCAACTGAGCTTGCATTGGTGGTACTGTCCATACCCCGGCGGCAATAACCCGCGGTTGGTGACCGAGCCATTAAATGTTGCGTTCGCACCATAAAGTGTTGCGCCGTTATTAATCACAAGGTTACTTGCAAACGTGTGCGTCCCACCAATGAGCCCAAGTGTTGCACTCTGACTTCCGTCACCCACCGTGTACAGACCCGGGTTGTAAGTCGTGCCGCCATTGCTGATGACCAGCGTGCCGCCGTAGTGCTGAACCGAGTTATTGAGAATGGCAGCCGAAAGTTGATTGAGAGCGACGCTACCAGCATTGTCGATTCTTAAGACATTGCCCGTACCACCTGAAGTTCCCAGATTGAGGATGCCCGAGGCTGAGAATGTCCCACCGTTAACAACGATGGAATTGTTGGTACCGGACACACCCACGTAATTATTAACCCCGGAGGCAGTAACCGTTGCTCCGTTGGATACGATAAGGCTGTTATAATTCGCCCAAGCGCCAGCACCCACGAAAATTTCGGCGGATCGCAGTATGGACCCCGCACCCTCGACGGTAATAGTATTACTCTCGCCCGCCCAGCCAGCTACCGTTTGAAATAAGGGGTTATTAGTAAAATTAGCGATGGCGCCCGAGTTGATCAGGACCGAGTTACCGTTGGCACGAAAAACGCCACCGTCGCCCACAACCAATTGCGAACCATTGATGATGGCATTACCTCAGAGTCTTGATAAGGAAACTCGCATGTGTTATTATTTATTTTTGAGATTATAATATTCACATTTGAAGTATGGATGAACATTTTGGTGAGCACTTTATGCTCGATGGGTATGGTGGAGATGAACATATACTCGATGATCGTGACGTAGTGTTAAGAAGTCTTGAAGATATTCTTGTTGTATTGGATATGCACAAACTTGCAGATCCAGTGGTGTATCGAGCAGAGGGAAATGATGTAAAGGATCCCGGTGGATGGAGTGGTTTTGTAATAATTATGGAAAGTCATATTAGTATTCACACATTTCCGAAACGAGGTTTTGTAAGTATTGATGCATATACATGTAAGGCAGGTTTAAATACGAAAGCGATTCGTGCATATTTTACGGGGGTATTTAATTTAAAGGATTCGGAGGTTAATTTTGTAAAACGAGGTACACAGTATCCTAATCAAAATTTGTATTAATTATTTTTTTATGAATTTTCTTTTCTCAACATTCATAAAAAGCAAAACTAAGCAGACATCCCCTCCAGAATTCCCAGAATTTAAAAAACTTGAACTCTCCGATCGAGATGATATTGAGAAAATTGTACTTAAATATTTACCGTATTCTGATTTTAATTTTACGAGTTTGTGGTCATGGAATACAAAAGATGAAGTATGTGTTTCAG
>ENA-ORBV01016695-ORBV01016695.1-microbial-mat-metagenome-genome-assembly--contig:-NODE-16695-length-10618-cov-7.487715_pt1 | contig 10618 bp, 12 predicted proteins | sample MGYA00237777_ERZ505514 | MGnify/ENA primary metagenome ERZ505514 (study PRJEB26160, sample SAMN06269048) | microbial mat metagenome | isolation source: Oligotrophic lake microbial mat | place...
GCAAGCGGCAGCGTCCAGCGCAGCCACCACCCGAGCACGACCAGCCCGAACCAGGTGAAGGTGACGGCTGCGGTGACACTGGCGGCCACCAGCAGACCCAGCTTGGCCTTGATGGAGCGGACCGGGTCCAGCGGCCGCCACGACCACCACCCCGGCCACCGGCTCAGCTTCGCCGTGTCCTGATCCGTGGTCACTGCCCGGCCTCCAGCGCGTAGCCGACCCCGCTGACGGTGCGGATCCGATGCGCGCCGACCTTGCGCCGCAACGCCCGGACGTGACTGTCGACCGTGCGCCGAGACCCCGAACTCACCGTCGCCGCAGTGGTCGGCCACTGCCAGACATCGACCAGCAGCCGGTCACGCTGGACGACATCGCCGGGCGAACGGGCGAGGGCAGCCAGCAGGTCGAACTCGGTGCGCGTGAGGTGCACCTCGACGTCGTCGACCCGGACCCGGCGGGTGCGGGCGTCGATCTCGATCGCCCCGACCCGTGTGATGGGCGTATCCCGGGCGGCGAGCGCCATCGCTTCGGCGCGCTCGACGCGGCGCAGCAGGGCCGCCACCCGGGCGACAAGCTCGCGGGGACTGAACGGCTTGACCAGGTAGTCATCGGCGCCCACGCCGAGACCGACCAGCCGGTCGGCCTCCTCGTCGCGGGCGGTGACCATGATCACCGGGATCGGCTCTCGGGCCTGGACGCGGCGGCAGACCTCCAGGCCGTCGAAGCCGGGTAGCGACACGTCCAGCACCACCGCGCCGTAGCGGGTCTCCTCGCACGCGCGAACGGCGGCAGGCCCGTCGTGGACCGTGTCCACCTGGTAGCCCGCGCTGACGAGTCGGCGGGCGATCGCGTCGGCGATGGCGTGGTCGTCCTCGACGACGAGCAGCCGGCCGGCCGTCGGCGTGGGGGTCGGGGTGGTGGTCATCGACGCCGACGCTAGACCGAAGCCTGTGCGCTCCCGACGGTGAACATGTGCAGATCCGGTGCAACTCCTCCTCCGCCTGGCGACTTCAGCAGATGCGTCTGCCCGCAGTCAGCGGGTGGAACGCGCCATATTCTGCACTCCCAGGACACCGACCAGCGTCAACTGCTCGACCGCCGGGCTGCCGGGTGGTGCGGTGTAGACGATGAGAAGCTGGTCCTGTTCGACGGTCAGCAGGACCTCGCAGTTCAACTCGATCACGCCGATGCTCGGGTGGACGACGCGCTTGCGCTCGCCACGGCGGACTGCCACCTCATGCTCGCCCCACAGCGAGGCGAACTCCGGACTAGCCGATAGCAGGTCGCCCACCAGCCCGTCGACATCGGCGTCCCCCCGCCTTCGCGCTGCCGTCGCGCGCAAGTCGGCGACATAGCCGCGACTGAACCGATCGTGGTCCTCGGCGAGGTGGATCCCGCGCTCACCGACATCCGTGAACCATCGTCAGTAGAAACTCGCCGCGCGTCCGTGGTGGTGGGTCGGATCGCCGAGGAGTGCCAGCGCCAGGTCGTTCTGTGCCAGGACCTCGCCGATGTCGCAGATCAATCGCAGCGCGCCGCCCTCGACGCTGTCGATGAGACTGAGCAGTCCGGGCCGGACGTGCGTGCTGCGACCCCGCAGCGGTGGGCGGCGCTCGGCGAGCCAGAACACGTGATCCCGCTCGTCCTGCGACAGTCGTAGCGCTCGGGCGAGCGCCGTCAGGACCTGCTCCGATGGATGCGGACCCCGGGTCTGCTCCAGTCGGGTGTAGTAGTCGGCGGAGATGCCGGACAGCGCCGCGACCTCCTCGCGTCGCAGCCCCGGCGTGCGGCGGCGAACTCCGGCCACCAACCCGACATCGGACGGCGACAGCCGGGCGCGGCTGCGCCGCAGGAAGTCGGCCAAGCCCGCCCGGTCCACTCAACCAGGATGGCCTCCAGTGACCTCGTGAGCCAGGGACGGCTGGTCCCCCGATAGGCGCTCCTCTGCCGCCGGGGCCACGATCAGGTCAGGGTGGAGGCAAACAGCAACTGTGGAGGAGGGCCATGAACACACGTCCGCATCAGTCCGTCCCCAGCCGGACCCTCGGCCGGACCGGCCCGGCCCTCGGCCCTCGGCCTCGGGTGCATGGGGATGTCCGACCTCTACGGGACGGCTGACGACACCGAGAGCCTGGCCACCATCCACACCGCCCTGGACGCGGGAGTCACACTGCTCGACACCGCCGACTTCTACGGGATGGGCCACAACGAGCAACTGATCGCCACCGCGCTGCAGGGCCACCGCCGCGACGATGCCCTGATCAGCGTGAAGTCCGGTGCGCTGCGTGACCCCGACGGCGGGTGGTTGGGCGCCGACGGGCGACCCGCGACGGTCAAGACCTTCCTGGCCTACACGCTGCGCAGACTGCGCACCGACCACGTCGATCTACCGGCCCGCCAGGCTCGACCCGTCGGTGCCGATCGAGGACACGGTGGGGGCCATCGCGGCACTCGTCACAGCGGGCCACGTCCGTCACATCGGCCTGTCGGAAGTGGGCGTCGAGACGCTGCGGCGTGCCTGTGCCACTCATCCCATCGCCGACCTGCAGATCGAGTACTCCTTGCTGAGCCGGGGAGTCGAGGCGGAGATCCTGCCCGCCTGCCGAGCACTGGGGGTGGGCGTCACGGCCTACGGCGTGCTGTCGCGCGGGCTGCTCTCCGGGCACTGGCGTGCCGACCGTTCGTTGGACCAGAAGGACTTCCGCGGCTTCAGTCCACGGTTCCGTGGCGAGAACCTCGATCGGAACCTGGTGCTCGTGGACAACCTCCGATCGGTGGCCGCGCGACATGACACGTCGGTTGCCGCCCTGGCGATTGCCTGGGTGTTGTCACGGGGGCAGGACATCGTCGCCCTCGTCGGTGCCAGACGTCGTGACAGGCTTGCCGAGGCGCTCGGCGCGCTCGACGTCGTCATCGGACCTGACCTGGTGGCAGCGGTCGAGGCTGCGGTCCCAGTGGGCGCCGCATCGGGCGAGCGCTACGCGGCGCCTCTCATGGCAGATCTGGACAGCGAGCGCTGACCGGGCTGCCGCCGCGTGGGGAGGAGGCTTGGGGGATGGGAACTGACGAGACTCGCGAGGGCATCTCGCTGACCAACCTCGACCAGCCGCTGTTCGAAGGCGCAGGGGCGGCCAAGCGGGACCTGGTGGATTACCTCGACGCGATGGCGGACCGCCTCGTGCCGGTGCTGGCCGGCCGGGCGCTGTCCGTCGTGCGGGTGCACCGCGACCAGCAGCCGTTCATGCAGAAGAACCTGCCCGGCTACGCCCCGGACTGGATCCGGACCGTGGAGGTGCACGCGCAGGCCTCTCACCGGCAGGTCCGTTACGCGCTGTGCGACGACCGGCGGACGCTGCTGTGGTTCGCCAACCAGCGTGCCGTGGAGTATCACCCGACGCTGTTCCGCGGCCTCGACGGTGACCGGCCGGACCACCTCGTGCTCGACCTCGATCCACCCGAGGGGGACTCGTTCCAGGCGGCGACGCAGGCGGCGCTGCGGGTGCGCGAGGTACTCAGCGAGGCCGGCATGTCAGGCGCGGTGAAGACCAGCGGCGCGAAGGGCGTGCACGTCTTCGTGCCGCTGACCGGTGATGACTCGGCCGAAGATGTCGCGGCGGCCACCCGCGCCGTGGCGGTGCGAGCCGAGCGGCTCGACCCCGAGCGACTCACCACGGCGTTCGTCCGCGAGGACCGTCACGGCAAGGTCTTCGTCGACGCCACTCGTGCCGGCGGGGCCACCGTGGTGGCCGCCTACAGCCCTCGCGCCCGGCCCGGCGTGCCCGTCTCATGGCCGCTCGAGTGGGACGAGCTGGAACGGTTTCACCCCGGCTCGGCCACCATTCGGACGGCGGTGGGCCTGCTGGGCGACCGTGACCTGTGGTCGGAGCTGATGCCGCCGCCGCAGCAGGTCGACGCCGGGCTGATCGCCGAGGGACACACCATCCCGCTCGCCCGGGTGCAGGCCATGCACGAGGGGAAGCGCCGGGCCCGGGATCGAGCCTCCCGCGAGTGAGGCCACCGCTCGCCCGGTCGCCCGTGGGCAAGGCCCGGTGCAGCGTGATCAGCTCGCCATCGACAGGGGACCAATGGCCTGGTCGGCCGCTGCGCTGACCTGGCAGGCTGTGGCGCGACCGCACCCCACGAGTTCAGGAGGCGTCATGACACGCGAGGTAACCGACAAGGCCAAGCGCCGCCAGTCGGGCGGTGGGAACCCGCTGCTGACCATCGCTGTCATCGCGATCGCCGTGGTCGCGATCCGACGGCAGTTGCGACTGCCGAAGGGCGAGCGGACCTGGCACGGGACCGTCGACGTCCCGGTGCCGTTCGACTTCCGCCGGCCCACCACCGAGCGCATGCGCCACTCGATGTGGGCGCCGGACGACCCTCGCCTAGTGATGCCGATGGCCTTCGGCATCGGGTGGAGCATCAACGTGGCCCGGCTGCTTCGTCGCGAGGCGTCGGCCACGAACTAGTCAGATCCAGCCGCGGCGGCGGAACAGGCCGAAGAGCACGGCACTGACCAGGAACATCAGCAGCAGCGCGAACGGGTAACCGAACGCCCAACCCAGCTCGGGCATGTACTCGAAGTTCATGCCGTACACGGTGCCGACCAGGGTCGGGGCGAACAAGATCGCGGCCCACGCCGAGATCTTCTTGACCTCCTCGTTCTGGGCGTTGCTTGCCACAGCTAGCGCCTTGATCTCCTCGTTCTGCATCTGGCCGACAAGGGTGGCGTTGACCGTCAGGATGTCGCGCAGCAACCGCGTGAAACCGCTGACCTGCTCGATGACCTGGGTCAGGTGGTCCTCGACATCCCGCAGATAGCGGCGCAACTCCTCGTCGGTGCCGTACTTCTCGAAGCCCGCGCTCAATGCGTCGACCACCTTGGCCAACGGTCGCGTCGCCCGCTCGAACTCGATGACCTCGCGCGACAGCTCGTACGTGCGACGAGACACCGTGGGGTCGCCGCGGAACACCTCGATCTCGATCTCGTCGATGTCGTTGTTCAGACCGGCGACGACCGGGGCGTAGCCGTCGACGACCTCGTCGAGAATCGCGTAGAGGATCGCCTCCGGGCCCAGCGCCAGCAGGTCGGGCTTGCCCTCCAACCGGCGCCGCACCGCCGACAGATCGGGTGCCTCGCTGTGCCGGACGGTGATGACGAAGTCCGGCCCGACGAAGACGTGAACCTCGCCGAACTCGACCTCCTCGGCCGTGTCCTCGTAACGGGCCGCCCGCAGCACCACGAACAGCGTGTCGCCATAGCGCTCCAGTTTGGGCCGCTGGTGGGCGGTGACCGCGTCCTCGACCGCCAGCTCGTGCAGATCGAACTCCGCCGCCAGCTCGGCAAGCTCGGCCTGGTTGGGCCGGTACAGCCCGATCCAGGCCACCGAGCCGTCGTGCTCGCGCAGCGCATTGAAGGTCTCGCTCAGGCTGGTCGGGGTCATGGTTCGACGCCCACCGACATAAAGGGCGCTGTCGACGACACTCGACGAGCGCGGTGGCGAACCTGCCGCCGGCTCGTGGTCCCGCGCCGCGACGGGGGGTGAGCCGGGGCGGCGGACGGCACGGGCGAGGGTGCGGATCGAGGTGCGGCTGCGGTCGGACATCCGGACTCCAGGGACGCGCTGGGACGAGGGACACTTCGGGACATCGAGCGGCGAGGACGCGCCGGCGCTTCGATGCCGGGCTGGTCAGTGTCTGCAGCGAGGACTGGGAGGGTCACCGGTCACGGCGATCACCTCCGAGTCTCGTGGTGGTGGGCAGCCGCCCACATCTGACGATCAGGGTAACCCGGACCGGCTGCAGCCGATATAACTGTGTGTCGTCACCATCCGGATGCGTCATTGGGGGCTATCGACGTGAGGCAGCACCGAGTCCGCGTGCTCGCCGTGCTCATCGCCGTCAGCTCGGCGCTGGCGCTGGCCACACCCGCCGGACTGTCAGCCCCCGCCTCGGCGGCGGCTCTGACGCCCTGCCCGCTCGAGGGCAGTCCGGCCTACGTCGCGACGGCCGAGGCGCTCGTGGCCGCGAACCAGAAGGACCGCGCCGAGCAGATCTATCAGGCGGTCATCTTCCGCGACCCACAGCAGGAGTGCGCGGTCCGCGGCCTGGCCGCCCTGACGCAGCGCCGCAGTGCCGAGCGCAGTGATCTCGGGCGACTGGGCGACAGCTGGGACCGTTCCTTCACCAAGTACGTCGCCCCAGCCCTCGCCCCAGCCGTGGGCCTCGTCGCGATCGTGGCGGTGCTGACCGCGGTCGCGAGCCTGCTCGCCGGTGCGCTGACGCCGTTCGGCGCCCGGTCCCGGGGCCGCAAGCGCCGCAGCACCGCCGAGGCCATCGGGCTCGTCGCGTTGTGTCTGGGCAGCCTCTGCCTCGTTGCAGCCGCCGGCGTGATCTCGGCGGGCTCTGTCGGATGGACCGCACTGGCCGATGCCGCCGCCTCGTGGCCGCTGTCGCTGTCGTTGTTCTGGTCGCTGTTCCTGGCCGGGTTGGCGCTGGCCCTCGTCGGCGTCGTCGGCTACGCCGCCGCGCTGGGCCGCGAGCTCAAGCTGGCGCTGGACGTCCGTGGCGGCAAGGGCGAGACCGATGTGGTCGCGGCGCAGTACCTGCTGGCGCGGCTGACCCAACTCGGCTCGCAGGCGCCGACTGGACTACGGACGTCGGAGCACACCGACGTCACCGGGCTGCCCGAGAGCGCGGTCTCGATCCTCCAGGTCAGCGGGGTCAGCAGGGTGCTGGTCTGGCTGCTGCGGACGGTCCGCCGACCGGCGCCGTGGCGGGCGACCGTGGGCCTGCCGGACAGCTCGACCGTGGTCGTCACGCTGACGCGCAACGGAAAGGCGGTCCCCAACTGGACCACCACGGTGCGTCAGCTCGGGCTGTCCGCCGGCTCGTCCGACGGCACAGCCGACACCGGCACCACCGGGCTGATCGGCCCGGCGGTGCCGGAAGCGGCCAGGCGGCACCTGCTCACCGCGGCGGCGGCCTACGTCCTGCTGGAGATCTCGCGGGTGGACGACGTGCTGCGCCGCGGGCTGTGCGGCGCGACCAGTGCCCGGTCGATCGCGATGCAGCTGATCACCGACGACCCTTCGGAGCGGTTGCCGGACCCGCTGGCGACCACGCTGCTGCGACGGGCCGTCGCGACCGATCCCGGCAACGGCCTGGCGCTGGTCGCGCTGCTGGGGCGGCGCAGCTTCGACCGCGACCAGCAGGAGGGCGTGGCCGCGGACGCCGACGCCGCCCTCGACCGGATCACGGAACGCGGCGCCGGCTACGCCGCGATGCGGCTGCGTCTGGCCTACATCCTCACGGCAACCCGCTTCAATGCCCTGCTGCTGTCGCGCCAGACCGGAGAAGCCGACGCGCAGCTCTACACCGCTCAGGTCGGCGTCGCCAACGCCGCCGCGGGCCTGGTGCGGCTGCTGCGGTCGAGCGCTCGGGAGGCGGCCGAACTGCGTCGGCAGATGCGGGTCACCGTCGGGTACCTCGTGCTGGACGTCAATGCCTCGCTGGGCGACGGCTTCGAGCTCGACGGCTGGTCGCGGGCAGTCGATGCCGCGCAGGACTGGGTGCGGCATACCCGCACCAGCGACAGCGTCACGGTGCCGCCGCCGCTGAACGCGCAGGAGTCGTACGCCCGGGCGTGCTACGAGTGCAGCCGTCAGGCCACCTCGGACTGGGAGCGCCGTGCCCTGGCCGACCTCCAGGTGGCGGTCACCGATCCGGCACTGCGGGAGTGGGCGCGAGCGGACCCGTCGTTGGAACCGCTGCGGCGCGAGCCCGACGACGCCGACTGCGGCCCGAACGACACCGTCGCCGAGGACTTCCAGCGCGTCGTGGGCGACCCGCCCGTCTCGTCGTTCTTCGACCTGGCGGTCTTCGAGCCGCGGCGTGCCGAGCTTCGCGCGCTGGCGCTGCAGGGGCCGCAGGACCTGCTGGACCTGACCCCTCGCGAGCTGTCGCGGCTCGACCTGCCGGAGGTGGTGGCCCGCCGCTGGGCCGGGATCGCCCGGCTGGCGTTGCCCGCCGATGATCTGCACGGCGTGCCGCTCGGGTTGCTCGACGTCATCGTCGGGCTGGGCGTGGCGTCGCGGGGCGACCTGCAGTCACGGATCGAGGCCGACCTCGACGGCTGGCACCGTCGAGTGCTCGCCGCCGCGCGCGCCATCGCGATCCGGCCACGCAAGGTGGACTGGGCCGGCTACGGGGGCCATCGGGCGCTCAGTCGACTGTGACACCGTCCGGTGGGGACGAGGTGCGGGCAACGACGGCATAGAGCGGGTCACCGAACAATCGGGGCGGCGTCCGCAGCGCGACCTCTGGTCGGGTGAAGCCGCCGGCTCGCCGGACGTACTCGGCGACGATGGCGCAGCGGCCGCCGTCGTCGGTGGCCAGCCAGCCCTGGATCGCTTTGGTCGGGAAGCATCGGTTGGAGAACGTGATCGCCAGCACCCCGCCCGGGCGCAGCACACGGGCGGCCTCCCGCAGCACCTCGATCGGGTGCACGAGGTAGTCGATCGACACACAGCAGGTCACCGCGTCGAAGGAGGTGTCGTCGAACGGCAGCGCCGGATCGGCGTTGAGGTCGGCGACCACGTACCTGGTGGCGGCGGGGTTGGCCGCCAGCTCGGCCTCGTTCATGCCGAGCACCACCAGCTCTGCAGGCGGGAGGCGGAAGTGCGAGACCCACGACGACATGAGGTCGAGCACGCGCCTGGGCGAGGCGGTGTCCCCGTCGATACCGAGTTCGGCGTAGAGCCCGCCGACTGCGGCGATGGCCCGGTCGTCCAGGTGGGTCACGAGCCGTGGCATGCCGTAGAAGTCGGCGTCCGGCGTGGGGTCGTCACGGTCGAAGAAGCCCGGTGGGAAGCCCTCGTACCCGACCGACGTCACACCAACCAGTGTCGACAACTCCCCCGGTGTTCGCCCACTATGCGAAGCCGTGTCTCGCCGTATGCTTCGGTGACCCGGGCGGCAGTGTTGCCGCCCCTACCTCCGGGAGCTGGCCATGGCCGAAGACACCTGCTGCACCCTGGTGCCCTACTTCCTCGTCAACGAGGGCAAGCTGGATGATTTCAAGGCGCTCGTCCCGCGTTTCCTGGAGCGCACGGGCAGCGAGCCCGGCTGCGTCCACTACGCCTTCTCCTATCACGGGCAGGAGGTGCATTGCCGGGAGGGCTACGCCGACGGCGACGCGGTCCTCGCCCACCTCGACCATGTCGGCGACATCCTGGCTGAGGCGTTGACCATCTCCACGATCAGCAGGCTGGAGGTACACGCTCCGCCGGCCGAAATCGAGAAGATGCGCGGCCCGTTGGCCGACCTCAACCCCGCCTTCTTCGAGCTGGCCGGTGGCGGCATCCGCCGCTGACCCGAGCGGGGCCGACGGTTCTTGCGCTCAGGGGCCGTCTGTCAGGAGCCGCTCGGTCGGCTGACCAGTGACGGACGCGACCAGTTCGAAGTCCTTGTCCAGATATCAATCGGCATTCGCCGACGGGTCGGCGCCGAACCATTTCCGGCCGTCCGCCGAGCCCGTCACCTCAACCTCGCGCCCCAGCGCGACCCGCACTACATTCGCCCGAGGAGTAGAGCCGATGTTGCGAGACGGCGAGCAGTTCAGCGTCGTCGGTGAAGGTATGCAGGAAGCTGGAGTTGGATGGCGAGAGTGCCGCGTCCGCCAATGCGGTGCCGCCAGCTTCGTCGTCGACGAGACCTGATGTGTCGACTGACGCCGGCTCGGCGAGTGTGTCGCCCTCCGCGACCTGCAGGGCATGGCGCGCGTGAGCCTGCGCCGGTGAGTCGTCGGCAGCGAGGCGCGGGGCCGAGCCCGGGGCGGCGTGAACACGCTGGATGTCGTACCAGACCTCTTCGACACCCATGCCGGAAGCGAGCCCGGTCAGGGCGTCGCGGACCGCAGGCGGCAGCAGCGTGGCCGGGCCCTCCAGCTGAACCTCGTTTGTCAGCAGGCGAAGGGTGGGAACGAGCTCCCGTGGGACGCCGAGCTTTACCAGTTCGCGGTCACGAATCGTGTCGAACAGCGGTATCGACGGCCCCGCATCCGCCCGGGTTGCCGCGACGACACTGCCGGCCACTGCCAGGCGCTCGATATCGATGACATCAAAACCGCCGGTCACCGGGTTGTCCGAGAAACGGTGACGGCGGCACCATGCGTAGGCGTCGTCGTACGGCACGACGTCCACGGCGATGATGACATGGCGATGATGAAGTGGTCGCCAGTTGAGCTGGTGCCAGCGTTTCAGAGGACCATTCGCCGGAAGTCGGTCACGCGGCAGGTGCGGGCCCGCTTGTCGAGGACGTTCTCGGGGCGCTCGTAGTCGAGCCCCCTACGTCCCGACTCCTCACGCAACTTTTGCACAGTGGCAACGACGAGCTTGGCCGGCACGTCCGCTTTGGCTTCCTTCACGCGCGCAAAGAGGTCCGCGCTGACTTTGACCTCAATCACCGCCTGAGCCTATCGAGAGATCGGAACGACCCACGGGGATCAGAACATTGCGGTCGCGCAGCGACCGCATGTGCTGCCATAGTCGCCGCGGCTCCGGGCCACCACGGATGAGGACACCGCATTCGAGGTTGCGGTCCATGGCACTGTCGG
>ENA-ORBV01016699-ORBV01016699.1-microbial-mat-metagenome-genome-assembly--contig:-NODE-16699-length-10616-cov-11.586678_pt1 | contig 10616 bp, 23 predicted proteins | sample MGYA00237777_ERZ505514 | MGnify/ENA primary metagenome ERZ505514 (study PRJEB26160, sample SAMN06269048) | microbial mat metagenome | isolation source: Oligotrophic lake microbial mat | place...
ACCGAGATCTACACCTCTCTATTCGTCGGCAGCGTCAGATGTGTATAAGAGACAGCATCAGCGCCGTGGACTCGCGCAGGTTGACGAACTCGCCTTCAAGCCCCGGCATGATGTCGAACTCCTCCCCCGTGGCCTTTGAGTGCCCGCTGACCAGCAACACTTTCCATTGCTTCGCGTTTCGCGCCTTGCCAAGCCACGGGTGCCCAGACTTCGCCAAGTCCGAACAGATGGCGTGGAACTTTGCGTTTTGCTCTGCATTTCGCTTCGGCGGCTCCACCGTTACCCGGAAACCATCCGGGGCATCGGCCACGGCACGCATCGCGCGGCGCCTGGCCTCGGCGTGCGCCATCACGAAAAGCTGCTTTTCGCTCATGCTCGTGTTGCTCCCATGAAAAGCGTCTTTGCAACCGCTTTGACTTCGGCGTGAACGTCCTCGACCACGGCCCCAAGCGTTTGCAGCCGGGCCATGTAGGCAGGCGTGAGCTTGCAAGCGCGCAGGCTGGCGAAGAACTCCGGGCCGTTGGCGATGTCGCGCAGAGTGCAAGCGCGGCACCCGGTGATGTAAAGCCCACCCCAAGGAGAAGCGCAGCCGGTGCAGCTCATGCAGCCTCCAGCGCAGCGGCGGCGCGTTCCACCATGAACATCGGCCGCGGCGACTCCTGGCCAGGCAGGCACAGGCGTTCGGAGACGTGCTCGGGCTCGGTGCCGCGGGGGGCTGTCAGGTACTGCGCGCAGCGGTTGCGCTCCAGGCACCAGCCGCCCATGCAGGCCGGGAGGGACATCACGCTGCAGCCTCGCGTCTTGCCTGTGGCCGGTAGCTGGCCCAGTCGAACGGCACCCACCGGCATGTTTCCGTCAGCCGGTCATAGGCGCGCTCGCCGACAAACTTCTTCAGCTCCTCCTTGTCCTGATTCGTCAGGATGACCGTGGGCCTGATTTCGCGGTATCGACGGTCAAGCACGTCAAACAAAATCGTCTGCTCGCCGTCGGTGCCGTACTGGACCCCCACCTCGTCAATGACCAGCAGATCAAGGCGTTCAAGGTAGCGCAGCACCTGAGTCTCGCTGCGCTCCGAGTCGCGGCGCCATGTGTCGCGGACTGCGCGGATCAAGTCCATGCACGTCACGTAGCGCACGTCCTTCGTCATTACCGCCTGAAGCAGCGCGGCGGCAAGATGGCTTTTCCCCGTGCCGGGCATCCCCGACAGAATCAAGCCGGCGCCGCGGCGGGAGTGCTGCGCGAACTCGTCCGCAAAGTGCCGAACCGTCGTCAGTGCGTGCCGCTGCGCGTCCGTTGAAGCTGCAAACGACTCAAACGTGCGGCCGATGAAGCGAGCCGGTATGCAACTCGAAGAAATCATTGCGGTGTGCTTCTGTTCGGCTTCACGCGCGGCCCTGGCTTCGTCCCCGATAGCGCGCTCTGCTGCGAAGGCGTCAGCGCACGTCGGGCACTTCGACCAAATACGGCTGCGGAAAAGGTTTCGACTGATGAACGGGCCGTGGTCCGGGCACACACCCTCGCGCTCGGTCAGGTCCAGCAAGTTGCCGAGGTTTTCAGGTAAAGGATCCATCTGCTTCCACTCCTTCGCGGTAGTCTTTGGTGGCAAAACCACTGTGCCGGCCGTTCGTCGCGGTTCGCTGCGGCACGCCAGCCGCTACAACCCACTGAGCCTTGAACCCGGCCCATGCATTGCCCGCTGCCGTCTTGATGGCTTCAGCCGGCGTCATGCCAGCCTTCACGGCCTCGCCCTTGGTCTGCTCCCACGCGGTAGGCGTCAGCGGCAATTCCTTCGTCTTGCGAGCAACAAGCCAGTCGGTTGCGTGTTGGCGGTCAACACCCTCGCCAACCAAGTCATCCAGAGACACAAGCTGCACAGCAGCGGCGCGCTTGCGCGCTGTCTTTGTCTTTTCTTCTGGTGTTGTTGTTGTTGTTGTTGGTAGTTGAACGCCCGTTGCCACTTCACCCAACGCCCGTTCAACGTCCGTTGCCTCTGGCCCAGCGTCCGTTGGTTTTGCTTTCGCTACACGTTCACCGTAGGCTTTGCGAGCGTTGGCCGATGCGATGCCCGATGCCCTTGCCTTTTCCTGCTTGTCCTGCATCCGTGCGATTTCCGACTCGCACCGGGTATGGGTCCAGCCGGACTCTGTGAGCGTGAAGAACTCGCGCAACACCGATTCCACATCAGCGGCCATGGAGCGCATACGAACCAGCTTTGCCGTCACTTGGATGTCGGCGGGCAACGGACCTTCGCGCATGTAGTACACGTCCAGCAGGCGCCTGTAGGCCAAGTCTTCCATGGGCTCTAGGTGGCCCGTGTGGGCCGCGTAGTCGCCGACGTTGAAGGGAAAATAGTTCACTGTTCGACCACCGTTTCTGCCTCAAACCCGTGGGCGTCTCGGTAGGCGGCCCAATTGAAAACCTCCGGGCCTTTCTGTGTGTTGCACTCACGGCAAAGCGGCTGGAGGTTCTCTAACCCATCCGAGCCGCCGCAGTAGATCGGCACAATGTGATCCTTGCAGGGCCGTCCTACGGGCGTACATCCACATCGCACGCATCGGTAAGCAAAGTGGTCGAGGATGGCAAGCCATTGATCTTCCGTGTGCGTGCCTTTCAGTCTCGCCTCACGCAATCGCGTAGACCGAATCTGAGCGTAAATACGTTTACGTGAGTGCGTTGATGGGCACGGCCGTGAGTACAGCTCGTCCTTCAATGCAAGCACTGCGGGGCTGTCGTAGTTCACCGTATCACCTCCTGTTTGCCTGCCGCGTCTTTCCGTGCCTTGCCGTAACTTGCCGTGCCTGCCTGCCTTGCCGCGCCGCTCTATGCCGCGCCATTCCCGGCCACTCCCAGCCTCGAATCTCCGCGCCTGCCGCGCCACGCCATGCCATGCCATGCCGATCCAATCCGTGCCTGCCAAACCCCGCCTCGCCGCGCCGTGCCGTGCCAGTCCAGGCCCCGCCTGCCTAGCCTCGCCTTGCCGCGCCATTCCTTGCCAATCCGTGCCCCGCCTCGCCTGCCTTGCCTGCCCGCGCCTTGCCGATCCGTGCCCGGCCCTGCCGTGTCCTTCCTGTCCATGCCTGCCGCGCCAGGCCGGACCATTCCACGCCGAATCACTCCACGCCATGCCTGCCTAGCCTCGCCTTGCCGCGCCTCTCCAAGCCTTGCCTGCCTTACCTAGCACCGGCGGGATGGACGCCGGCCTACTGAACAGCCGCCGGCTGCTCAAACCGCTGCCGCAAGCCCACTACGCTCTGCAGCAAACCATCCACCTCGTCTTGCGCTTCAAACACCACCGCCAGTTCACGCGCCCGCCGCAACATCGAACCGATGCGCGTGAACTCGGCCACCAGCACCTCGCGGGCCACGTCCACGTCGTTGCGCACGCTGGCCGTCGCCACGTAACCCTGCTGACTGCTGGCTGCGGCGGGGTCGCGGATGTAGGCCACCACCGAAACCTGGCTTGTCTCGGTCGTCACCACCACCCGTACAGAAGTAATCAGCACCCTGGCCTGTTCGATCCAGTAGGCAGATGCCGCCTTCTTGGTGTCCCACTCGAAATGGGCGTGAAGCGGCGAGTCCTTGCGCTTCGCATCGGCCACCACGTCATCGGCCGTCAATCGCCCGCCGTTGGCGTCCGCGATGGCTTGCAGGCGCTGATGCACCGCTTCCTTTTCGTCAGGCGTCAGCGCTTTCATGCCGCCACCTTGAAGCCGCGCCGCTTCACTTCAACGTCGTACCAGGCCAGCATCTCGTCGGTCTCGTCGTTGTGCGCCACCGGGTTGTCCAGCGCTTCCTGTTGCGCCTCCCGGCCCAGCTTCAGCACGCGCAGGAAGTCCTTGTCATCGGCGCTGACGAGCTTGAAAGCGCCATAGCTGCCGCTGCCCTTTTCCTGCCGCCAGTCACCTACGCCGCTGATCCGCCCGGCCGACGCCAGCAGGTTTGCCACCGCCTGCTCGCGGATGATCGGCTTGGTGTAGCGCACGGTCAGGCGGCACGCCCACTCGGGCAGAAGCGCCCTGGTGCGAACGTCCGGCGTCTTGTTCATGTCGGCGCTGCGGGTGATTGCCATGAACACCCGCGGCAGCCCGTACACAGGCATGTTGTCCCACTGGACATTCACCAGTTGCAGGATTTCCGTCTTGCGCACGCCCGGGATACGCAGCGCAGCGGTGCCCATGGCTTGCTTGAACATGCTGGGCAGCACCGCCAACACCGTCGGCGCGTCTGCTGCGGCCATCCGGTAAGGTGAGTCGCGGAACTCGCGCAGTGGCTCATGCTTCATGTTTGCCGCCTTGTCGGCTGCGGTCTTCTTCTGCGGTGCCAGCAATTCGTGCCACGCCTTCTGGCTCATGCGGTTGCAAATGAACGGGGACGTTCCAAGAATGCAGAAGGTCATTTCACCTTCCAACACTTCGGTAACGCTGATTTCTGTCTCTACTGCTTTTGCCTTGGTCGCCATGGTTCCATCCTCTGACGTTTGGCACCCATTGAGCCGGCTGGGTGCCTTGCCGGTTTTCGTTGTCGTCTAGCTAGGCGCCTTCGCCCTCGCGCAATCCACGCACCGCCAGCGCATCGCCGGCAGGCCCCGGCCCATGCTGCGGATCGTGCCCTTCGTGTGCTTGTGTCCGCAGAGCCACGCCTGCTCGATGTGTACGCCGCAGCCACGCGCCGGCTGCTTTGCGCTTAGGTCGCGCTTGTCGGTGTGCGGGAGGCTCATACGAGCCCCGCCTGCATAGCCCGGGGCGCTTCAATCGCGGCGGCAATTTCGCAAGGGGCCAACGCCGCGTGATTCATGCGGGCGTACAGCGTTCTTTTGCGCAGGGTTGAAGCCGCGGCAATCGCTGCGCAACGCTCGCGTTCGGCCGCAATGTTGGCGCGTGCGTAGTCCCGCATCTGGTCAGCGGTGTAGGTGTACATCGCCGCGCCTACCGTGCCCAGCGCCCGCATGTAAACCGCGCCCCGCGGCATCTCCGTCATTTCTTTCGGGTCCGTCTTTGTCATTGGGTTAGGCATCAAGAAATTGAGCGTGCCCATAGTCGGCGGCCCATTGATTGAACTCAGCCGCCCGCTTCTCGCGGTCCCGCTCATATAGCTCGGGCATGCAGCACGAAAAATCGGGGCAGCACTCGTCGTCAATGCGGTTGTGATGCGACTCGCCAGCGACCCAAAGGCGGCCTTGCTCAATCGCTCGCTGCTGGTATGGCGTCGGCGCACTCATCGCTGCCCCCGCGCAGCCACGAGCCGGCGATACAGCACGCGCGCCGCTTCTTTGCTGCGCTCACGCCAGCGCGGTGCGAATGGCCTCTCGCTGCGCTCACCGTCCTGCCAAGACTCGCCGCAGCGCAGGCAGGTTGTGTCGTTGCCGTACCAGGGGGTATGCCGCCAAAACATGGCCGTGCGCTTGGCGCATGTGGGGCAGTAGATGCGCCGCAGGCCAAAGGCGTCCGGCTGCGGGGCGTAGACATGTACGGCGATCATCGCTGCCCCCGTGTCAGTGCGCTAGCAGACATATCGCCACCGGATCTGTCGGCCCCCCTATCCGAGTCCAGCGGATTTACGCCGACGCAGCGCAGGAGAACAGTCGCTGCATGAACTCGACGCTCCAGCTCCGGCCCGACGACGGCCATGACGACCTCCATTCGCCCAACGCCATCGGCCTGGGCCACTGCGTCGAGCAGTTCAAGAAATCGGCGGGGCACATTGCCGCGCAATTCGGAGTCGCGTATGTCTGACATTCAATGGGCTCGGGCAGCACTGGCCGCGATGCTGCGCCGCGTGCTGGCTGCGACCTCGCAGGAGTACGCGCGGCGGGCTCTGGAGCTGAAGCGGTGAGCAAAGAAAAGTGCCCCGGGACCAGGCCCGGGGCAAACCGCAGCGCACGCCGTAGAAAGCGTATTCGGCCGCTGCGGATGAAGATTCGCAGGCATCAGGCGGCAGCGGGGGGTGGGTGTGCAGCCAATGCGTTTGCCACATACGGCATGAAGCGCCGCAGCGTTTCGACGCCAGGATTTCGCGTTTCGTTGCGCTTGATCTTGTAGATCGTCGTCCAGCTCACACCGGACATCGCCGCCAACACAAAAATCTGCCGCATCGTGAAAGGCGCCAGCAGGGCGCGCACATCTTCAGCACTTGGGGGTAGAGGTTCCATGTGCATAGATTACCCGATGCGGGATCAATCGCCCAACTATTTTTTCAGGACAGCCCCATGACCAGAGATATCAAGATCATCGTGCGTGACAACATCCTCGCGCTGCTGCGCCTCTCGCACGGCACCAGAGGCGCAACCGCTGCGCTCATCAGGCTTGGCGTGTCCAACGGCGAGGCATCGCGCGTACTTAGGGCAAACACCTCTATCGGAATCGACAAAATAGCGCAGATCGCAGCCGCGCTCCACGTCGCTCCCTGGGTGCTTTGCTTCCCCGGGCCGGTTGCGAACGCCGAATTATGCGCGCCTAACCGCTTTGTGTAAAAAAAGGCTTGACGCCCTATCCAAATCCGGTAAAGTCTCTCTGACGCACTGACCACAGCCCCACCCCGGGGCAGGCGGCGCGAAGGAGATGCAAGTGAACGCACGCGAAATCCTTGGAGCCGCTGCCAAGTGGCTTGGCTGGCAAGACGAAGACATGAGCTTTGGGCTCAAGAGCGCGGAAGACGCAATCAAGCTGTTCGCCTACGCGCAGGCCCACCCCGAACTGCCCGAAATGGCGGAAGACTGGGAACCCAAAGACCGCCGCAAGGCGCTGGGCTACGAGCCGATGTACGGCCGGAACCCGGCCGCTGCCGGAGAGGCGAAGTTCCTGAACCGCAGCGCGCAGGTGTCAGCATGACCGCCCCTTACAACGAACCGGCGTTCCCGCACGCTGAACAGTTCAGCGACGGCACCTTAAACGCGCAATTCCCCGGCATGACGCTGCGCGACTACTTCGCAGCGAAAGCGATGGCTGCCTTGATTGCCGAGCCGAATTGGGATCAAGAATCCGAAAGCGGTTTAGCGCTTGTCTTTGCATTGACAAACGACTTGACGGCTTGCGGTGCAGACCGATATTCCGCAGCCGCCTACCGTGTCGCAGACGCCATGCTTACCGCGCGCAGTGCCACCGGAGCGCCAGCATGAACGCCCCCGACCGGGCCGCCACGCTGGCCGCAGAACTCGCAGGCCAGGCCGCGCTGGCCGAGCTTGCCCGCTGGCAGGGCAAGGGCCTCACCCCTCAAGCTGGCTGCGGGCTGCACCAGTGCATCCTCGGTGATGCCGATGTGTGGGTCGAGTACGAATACGAGCCAGCCAGCGGCGACGGGTGGAACGAGCCGCGCGAAGAGGCCAGCGTTAACGTTATCTGCGTGCTCATCAATGGCGTGATGTGTGACGCGCAGGACGTAGCCCCGCACCGCTGCGAAGAGTGGGCCGTGGAAATCATGGAGGCGCTGAACGACGACGCCCAAGCGAAGTTCCAAGACCGCGACGACAGCCGCGACGATGAAGCCGCTGACCGGGCCAGCGACCGCTATGAGCAGATGCTCGACGCGAGGCACGCATGACCGCCGCCCTGCACGACATCAAGGCCTGGGCGCCCCCGCCAGCTACACCCGCCGCGCGCCCGGACCCTCTGATGGCACGCGCAGAGCGCGCCTATCCCGACAACGAGTTTTTGCAGCGTGAGTGGCTGCGCGCCGTGGACGTGGTGCGCCGCAGCAAGCGCGGCTGGCGCCTGGACAACCCTCTTGGAAGGCAGGTTCAACTGTGAAGCGCGAATCGCTGCTTGACGTGGCATCTGCAATCGCCATCGGCATCGCTCTGGCGCTGGTGCTGGTTTACGGAGTATTCCAATGATCCGAACCGACAACGATACCCAGTGGGCCGACACGCGCCTGACCGGCCCGACCAGCGCCTACGGGCTCAGCGATGCTGAACGCGACGAGCGGCACAGCCTGCTGACTGCGGCGCCGAAGATCGTGGAGCAGCGCCGGGATTTTGTCCCGCGCGGCTGCGATCAGCAGGGAAGGCTAACGCCCAGCATCGAGGCCGCACACGCGGCCAGCGAAATCGAAGACGAGTACGCCCCCGACGGGTCGTGGCTCGTCACCGCAGTAGCAGTCGCAGCCGCAGCCTGGGCAGCTGTGGCGTTGCTTGTCACCTTTATATGGTGGCTGCTATGAACGCCGACCTGTGGGACGAACCGGCGACAGCCCAACACATTAAGGAGATTGAGAAGTGAATTCCATCACCGGGAGCATGCTTTGAACAACGCACTTGCTGTAATTCCTTTTGACCAAGTGGCGCAGATGGCGGACGCCATGGCCGTGTCCGGTCTGTTCGGGATGAAAAACCCGACACAGGCTCTGGCGTTGATGCTGGTGGCCCAGGCCGAAGGCTTGCACCCTGCAACCGTCGCGCAGGACTACGACATCATCCAGGGCCGTGCTGCGCGCAAGACGCACAGCGTCTTGGCGCGGTTCCAGCAGGCCGGCGGGCGTGTCGAGTGGCACGAACTGACCGCAAGCATTGCGGACGCCACGTTTTCCCACGCCAGCGGCGGTTCGCTGCGCATGACATGGACGCTGGACCAAGCTCAGAAGGCTGGCCTGACGGGCAAGGACAACTGGAAAAACTACCCGCGCGCCATGCTGCGTGCGCGCCTCATTGCCGAAGGCGTGCGGGCTGTGTACCCGGCTGCCATTGGCGGCATGCTAGTCGCTGAAGAAGCGCAAGACCTCCCGCCGTCTGCCTCTTTCAGTTCGTCTGCAAGTGCATCTGTTGCAGGCGCGGCGCACGACGCTGGCGAGGCCGGCGCAAAGGAGTTGCCCAACCTGATGCTGGCGCTGGAGAACTGCGGCACAGACGCGCAGGCTTTGCAGTTGTACCGCGACAGCAGCGCCAAGCTGGCCGCATCGCCCCGCGCGCAGGCCGAGTTCAAGGCCGCAGTCGTGAAGCTGCGGCAATTCCTGGCAGAAACCGTCACGACCGGAACCAACACCGAGGAAGCCGCATGAGCACCATAGTTTGGAACATGGCCCTGCAAGGGTCTGAAGAATGGAAGGCCGCAAGGCGCGGCGCCATCACCGGCAGCAAGGCCAAACTCACGCGCGCCTTCAAGAAAAACGGCGAGCCCGAGGCCGTGCTGACCGCCTACGCGATGGACCTAGCCCGCGAACGGCTGGGCGGCACGGTGGCAGATGTCTACGTCAATGCGGCGATGCGCACCGGCACAGAGCAAGAGCCGTTCGCCCGGCTGCGCTACGAAGCTGACACCGGGGCTTTCGTTGACGAAGTGGGCTTTGCTCACACGGTTGACGGCAAGTTTGGCTGTTCGGTTGACGGCCTTGTCGCGCCCCAAGGCGGCATCGAAGTCAAGACGCTGGTGTCATCGGCCACGCTGTTCAAAACGCTCGTGGATGGCGACATCAGCGAGTACCGCGACCAGTGCCTGTTTGCCATGTGGCTGCTGTCGCTTGACTGGGTTGATGTGTGCCTCTGGTGCCCCGACCTTGATCTGCTGCGCGTGATCCGCATCGAGCGCCAAGAAGCCGAGATTGAGGCTCTGGAAATAGCCTTGCTGTTCTTTGACGAGCGCGTTGAACGCTACCGGGCTGCGCTGGCGAAGTTCCTGCCCGCGCCCCTGACCGGCGACGTGGCCGCGTACTGCCGTGGCGATGTGGAGCGCACGCGCGCGATGTTTAAGCGGATGACGTTTGCATGAGCGGCGTGGACGCAAACAAAATACGAAGCTGCAAGACTTGCCGATTCCTGGCCGTGCCGCAGGATGCCCGGGGCCGTAGGCCCTCGGCTCGAACGCGGGGCTAGGGCGCTGCGTCCGAAGCGCGCGATCTTTACATTGTAACCGTACAGAAAGCCATTGACAGGCAGACTAGAGTGCCGTACATTAACGGTCATGGGCAGAGCAGTTCTGTTCAGCAACCAGGAGCTTAAAATGAAGGCATTCGACTACGCCGAGCTGTTCTTGAACACCGCCGGGAAGCGCGGGGCGAATGAACTTCGCCAATACGTTGCGAGCGGCGGCGACATCAACGAGCAGGACGCAGACGGCACTTCCGCGATGTATGTCGCCACGCATCCGCAGGACCGGGCCGGGCGCGTCGTTGCGCCGCAGCTCGTAGCGCTGGTCGCCGAATTGGGCGGCGCATGATGAACGAGGCAGGATTCCAGACGCTGGCCCGCCGCGCCAAACTGCTCGCCGGCGACTACGGCGCAGGCTACCAGCGCGGCCTGCGCCGGCACTACCACGGCGAGGCATTCGGCACAGCCGACGAACACACAAAGTGGTCGGGCCTCGGCGAGGACGGCGACCACCGCGCAGAACTGGGTCGGGGCTACCGCGACGGCCTGGCCGGGCGCGACCCCGAGCCGCTGATGGGCCGCCCGCCGCTGCCCGAGGGAGAGGGCAGAACGGCTCGTGTCGAGTGGCGCACGACGCCAGATCGCAAGGAGAAGGCAGCCCGGTTGGCGGATGCGGCTGGTCAGAGCCTAAGCGCATGGCTCGATGCCCGCGTGGACAAAGTGCGGGAGTGACTTGAGCGCCCAGTTAGGCCGCCGCTGGAAGACAGAAAAATAGTTGCATGATGGGCTTGCGTGAGTGCTCACGATGCGCTACATTCTCCAT
>ENA-ORBV01016701-ORBV01016701.1-microbial-mat-metagenome-genome-assembly--contig:-NODE-16701-length-10615-cov-5.573733_pt1 | contig 10615 bp, 6 predicted proteins | sample MGYA00237777_ERZ505514 | MGnify/ENA primary metagenome ERZ505514 (study PRJEB26160, sample SAMN06269048) | microbial mat metagenome | isolation source: Oligotrophic lake microbial mat | place...
ATCTTTCACAATCGTGCCAAGGCTGTTCCGTAACTCATCAAGAAGACACCAGCCATACGGCAATCAATGTGGCAGATAAGCTGGACCCGAATGAGGCTGGCGAACAACGCATGACCGAAGAGCCGCAGGACCAGTCTTCATACGAAGATGAACCAATTGATGACGAGGCCGAGGATTTCAACAACAAAATCAAGATCCCTCATGAGTATGATGACCCTCCTCCAGACGTTCACTGCTGCGAAGGAGAAAACACTTCAGCGGCAACACCTGGCCGCGGTCCAGGCCGTGTCTTACCCAGCGGCGCCGGTGCTCTCCCATATCGTCATTTCAGGGAGGACAATATACGAGCTTGGGAAGGTATGTCTCCGCGTGGCAGGGCCCTGATCAAGAGCTTCTACCAAGGGCTCTCCCAGGAAACATATTACCAAGGACCATATAGCTTCCAATGATCACCTCACCAATAGTGATGGGCTGAGGAATTCCGCTGCAATGCCAATTCACTTGGAACAAAGGGTAGGAATAACAGGGACACAAGGCCGGAAAGACGCTCGCATGACTAGCACATATTTCGTAGCCCGCGCGTGAAGAAGGCTTCGATCCATGCTTGATGGGACAAACCATTGTTCCATAATGCCATGGCCGCATTTACAATAGCACACCAGTATAATTAGCATGCATCAGCAACCCGGGGGTGCATAAAAAACGACCAGGATATCAAGGTACCAGACGGAAAGATCTTCTCTTTTGGCCAATTCCAATTCTTCTTGCTGGCCGTTTCCATTCATCAGGGAAGTCACCGCCGACAAGCTGCGAGCGGAGAATCCCACCGTCGTGGTCGCCATTGCTGATATTCAGGATACCTTCCAAAATGCCCAACCTGACTTTTTTAATTAGATGTAGCGTTGACGAAATTTCTTTCTGTCCCTCCTGTTGTTTACTAGTAGGTGCATGGTCTTGAAAGCGAAGCTGCTCAACTTTTTGCTCAACCTGCGGCGCATGCTTCAACCATTCCTACTACTCGCTAGCTAGCTAGTAATGAATCAATCCAGTGTGTCCACCAATGGCGGCCAAAAAATCCACTCCACGCCGTTTTAATTTCGGGATCAGATCGCGTTCAACGAGGAAGTGAGCGTCGAACATTGGTGAAGCCGCGCACTTGCTGCTTTGCTAAAGCAGATCTTTTAGCTTTGTGGACTGTTGCATTCCAAAACCATTGATAAAAGTTTCCAAGATGCCAAATGATGCATTGCCTTCCCTTAACTTGTCTGTCTCCTACTCTGATGATGGTTGCTTGCCATGATGTTTCTGTGAGCCGTCAGAAGTTGTCTCATGTCTGCAACCCATTTTTGTCGACATTGTGCTCAGCAAGGGCATCTTGGCATTGCACTTGCAGCATTTCCAAGTTTGTTGCAGTTTTCTGTTAATGTGATTACCTAAATGGAAGGTCATCACTCATCCGCGGAAATCTGATTGTTAGCCTGGGAGGAAACACCAAAGTCTGGCCCAAACGTTCCAAGAACAAAACTTGAGTTCTTCCATTGATCTTTTAGCTAACATGTCCATCCATCCCTGAGCACTTGTGTCAGTGACTTTGATAACTGACTATTGTCACTGTTATCTCAATCATTTTGTTGCTGAGCTTGGTGTCATGGTCAAGGCAACAACCAACAAGGCTACACACATGCATGGCTTCTTGTCATTCAATTGGTTCACGCATTAGTCGTCAACGAATTTGAAAGATTCACCGGCCAGGCGCGCGCACTCGGAACCTCACTTTTTTGTTTGGATGCCGGCCATGGAGCACGGAGCAGCCTTTTGAGTACGACTTTACCAGCACTCACCAGCAGGTACTGGCACCAGCACGAAACAAGGATTGAAGTGATGATGAGTGCAAGGATTGAAGCTGACATGCCAATGAATGAATTCATCGTACATCAACAGCTACAAATCCTTGTAGCTAGACTACAGTAGTGTTCCTTTTGTAGTAGCCAAGAAGAAAGTTCGTACGACATGTCTCTCCCACCAGCCAAGAAGAAAAAATCCGACTATGAACCCATTCCCAATGTGGACCACGAGCATGACGACATTGAGAGTAACAACACGAGCAAAACTCCCCCTCCGCCAGCAGCAGTCCTCCTTCCCATGGACCCCGCCCAAGCTACGGAATGGGCCAAACAACAATATCCTGACTTGAATTTGGACGACGACCAAGCCAAATTAATGGGACAAATAGATCAAATCCGACAACACGCCCATTTAGATTTGAATCTTGCCTCTTGTATGAGTTCGTCTGCCAGTACTACCACTGACTGGCAAGCACAAGCTGTTTCCTTTGTGCGGGGATTGGTACAACCCACTGTCACGGCGTGTATCATGACCTGTACTGCCCTGTATTTGCAAGCCCAACAGCGAGCCATCCAAGCCCGAGCGGATTTGCAACATCAAGTCGAGGATGAAAGCGAGGTTTTCATGTCCCACTACGATTCGGTCATGTCCTTGCTCATTCTTTGGTTTCCCTATATCAATGCCACATTGGTGTTTTTGGCAACTGTCCGTCCATTGCAACAACGCATCATGACGGATCTGGTAGTCCCCATCTTCGATGCCATGACCAGCGCCCATCAAGTCTTGCAAACCACCGTCCAAAAATTGGGGCCCTTGATTGATGAAACGATTGACGGCATTCAACGCGACTTTCATACCGTTGTGAAACCCATACAACCCACATTGGAACAATGGCAGAGGAATGCCCATTTGGTAGAACAGGTCATGGGAAAGGCCAACCAGGACAACAAACTGGATATTCCCGATCCCTCCGATATTGATCGCGAATTGGATGCCGCCCAAGGTGTGGTGGGAGACCGGATTCAAATCGCTCAATCGCATTTACTCGAGGCAAAACAATATGTCCCTCCTTATCTAAAATCATCACGACAATTTTATTGGCGCATTCTCGTTCCCACTTTGGTTTTGGCATGGATGTTGCAAATGATGGTGGCCTTTGGCAATGGATATATTCATGAACAACATGATTATAATGCCCCCACAGCTAACAAAAACAACAATTATCACAGCCGTCATGATGACAGGTCCTTGTCCGAGATCATGAATGCAGCTAAGGATCCCGACGACGAGTATGATTCCTCTGTCTATTCGGCATCCTTATTGACGACCGAGAAGGATCACCAGTTACTGCTACGAGGCGGAGGAGGACATGGTCTCGACAATACGATTCACGACCTCCAGTCCAAAGGAACGAATTTCACCGAGGAGTTTCAGCAACAGGCCGACACGACACGACAATACTATTCCAACCTGGTGAATGACACCCTTGATGCCTTGCAGAAAAATATAACGGACCAATTCCATGCCATTCAAGACGACATGGAACAAGAATATCAACAATTCCAACAAGACATCGAGGCAAGGGTCCTCGAAACCAAACAATACTTGATGCAAGACGTTCTTTGGTCGTATGCCATGGCGTGCGCTCAAATGCTGCTGGTCTATTTGATCACCTCGCCTACTGTTCAGGCGTGGGTGCTACGACTCGTCCTACACCAAATTCAAAGACGTGCCGAACAAAGGCTCGAAGAGTACGGTGTCTCCCAGGCCTTGTTGGAAGTTTTGGGCGAACGCTTGGGTCGTGTCCGAGAACAAGTTCTAAAGTTGTTGCGCTTGTATCACCAAGCCAAAGACCAACTGGACAAGGTCCAATCCATTTTGCCCGGGGGATGGGCCGACAAACTACATGACGCTCATGATGCTCTGGTGGCCGAACGAATTTGCGATGGGAGTGGCCGAGCCGAAGCCATCGTTCAAGAAACGATACAAGGAACTCAAGAGGCTGTGCAAGAAGCTGTCCAAAAGAAGAAGAGCGTTTTCAAACGCTTGTTCAAAAAGAAGTAAAAACAGTGTAGTCTAGTAGTGTATTTATTGTATGACTTCTATAATTCTATGGAAAGGTTTCTCGTGGCTGTTTCGAAACTGCATGACACCGTCCACGATTAGTAGCTTCGCTATACAGCTAGAGATCGAAACAACATTACAGGAGAGGTGTCAAGAACCTTCCCAATGGTTCCAATTGCGGAGGTGTAGCCCAAGCAAACATGCCCTTTTTGCATGTGGTAGAAGAACACGAAAAGAACCACCGACCCGAGGACTGTTCTTTCTTGGATACCCGAAGGATTGTTTTTTTATGACAGGATGGACAATTGGGAAAGTGGGTATCCATCCAGACAAAATACGGGCACGCCTTGTGACGACAACTGCCAAATAGACGATGTTTATTGACTTCCTTGTGACGAACTCGTTTCACACAAAAGGATCGTTCGCCATGCTGGGGGCAACATGCACCTTGATTGTTTCGGGTATTCCCATATTGTTGCGGAGGTTGATGTTGTTCTTGTTGTTGGAATGTGGATGCTGGTGGTTGCTGTCTGGGATGTTTGGACGACGAGGCATACACTGGTTGTGAGATTTCGGTGAGGGGTCGTTTCCTGGTAGCAGAAGAAGAAGGATCTCGTGGTTGACACAGGTCACACCAAAATGTGACTCGCTTCAGATCATGACCTAATTTGACCATTCGAACACTCCCTTGGGTTTGACAGGATCCACAGTTTGTTTCATTATAGACGCGTTTGGGAGGACCTCTTCCTTGACGGAGCCATTCCATGGCATACTGACGACAGTGCTCAATGGCAGAATCGAGTTCGTCGTCCTTCAAATGTTCGACCGTCCGTTGGGGATGAATTTTGGCGGCGTGCAGGCCCTCAATCTTGATGATGTTTCCAACCCCCGGAAATTTGCTTTGATCCAAGAGAGCATCGCTAATAAGAGTATGAGGGGGGCGAGTTTTCAAGGCCGAGCGCACGGCGGTAGGGTCAAAGACATCGACAGGAGCACAGACATCCAAGGTGAGCAATCGTGTGCGTTTGGAATGTGCCACAGCGATGGAAACTTGGCTGACAGTAGTACTAAAACATTCCAGTGTCAGTAGGGTGGGTGGTGATGAAGGTGTCATGGAATCCTTTGTGGTTGCGTTCTTCTGACTATTTTGGTTGTCGACTTTTGGAAAGTAGGCAGTGATTCCTTCTCTACCAGTTGCAGTACATGCAGCTGATTCCTTTTGAAAGTACAATCGAAGTGACCGGGATTGTTGTTTGAGGGCATACCATTTGTTTTGATTCACCGACGACGAAGACGGTTGCTGCAAGATGAGGCTACCATTCATTCCAAAGTGAAGTCGAAGAGCAACATTATCGGCAAAGATCAAAAAGAGTTCCTTGCCGACACTAAAGGCTTCTTCCAGCAGCTTTCCCGACAACAGGGAGGCCCATTGAGACGATTTATCGTGATCATTGCTATTGTTAGGATTTTGTGGCCGTGCTGGACCATGCTGCTGCTGGTGGTGCTGCTGGTGGTGCTGCTGGTGGTCCTGCTGCTGCACCAATGATGATGGATCCACCACTACTTGGCAGCCGATGGCAGGTTGCATCTTGCGTGCATTGCGAGTCACACCAGGACCTTCTACCATCTTCGTTTCAAATCAGTCAAAATTATTAATCAAATGGCTTTCGTACATCTGTGTAGTCATGCAGCCATGGTGGCATGCCACCGTGCATCAATCACCATTGATTGTCATCAGATGTTGTTGATCTTGCGCGCCGCATGCTCTAGTAGCTAAATAGCTAGCGATCCTTGCTTCAGTAGTAGAATTTGAATTTTGAATCTGACTTAGAAGACACCTCATTTTTAAGAAAAAATGACAAAAACTCGCTATCCCGCGGGTATCTGGGTCGACTAACCTGGTTAAAACCAAAGATTTATCATTCAGTACCGGGTCTCCTGCCGTTAATGGTTTAGCTTTCAGCGATACCGTTCCCTACCCGAAGATTCCCTACACGTAGATTCCCTACCGTAAATCTTTGGTACTTTGTTCACGGCTTCGATTTTGTCTCATTTTTTACGAACTGAACACAAGAAAGTATAACTGAAAACAAACATACACATAGAACAATAGCAATCCCCAGCTTTTGTTAGTATACATACTCATCAACAGCTATTCAAGCAATAGATAGCAGAAGGTTGAATTGCTTTTGATTATCACTCAAACAGCTATTCAAACTACATCACATATAACTCAGTAGCTGAACAAACGTAGAACAGAGATGAGTTCGGTGGCTCCCATCAATAGTGATCGTGCCATGATCAGCAGCGAGACAGCACCGCCAGTGTCTCCTGACAAATTTGTCAACGAGTTCGATGTGTCCCAGACGGAAAGTGATTCGTATGATAGCCAGGACATTCTTACGGCGAGTCCATCCTCCGCCGATGGTACTATCAAAAAGAAGAAAAAGAACAAACAGCTACAGCAACAAAAACGAGGAGAGAAAGAAATTGATCCCATTGCGATTGTCTTTCAAGATAACCATCCATCGGAAATGGTAGAGCCAACCACGGGCATTCTGTATCCTGGAGCTCTCAATGCCTCGTACCAATTGATGGGATGTGGTGTCCGGACCAAATACTTGGTCATCCACGCCTATGCGGTGGGTCTCTATTTGGACTCGTCTTGTCTCAAAAATCTCCAAACCGATCAAGACGTCCAGCAAGTATTGCTGGATCCAAAATACCCCAAAATCTTTCGTTTGGTCTTGAACCGCAATGTTACTTCGGCTCAGTACCTTGGTGCATCCATGGATGCTTTGACTCCCTTGATGCGAGGAAGGGATTTGGATAAGTACGTTTCTTTTTTTTTAGTGAATTGATAATTGTAAACAACACCAGAAGTTGTTCTAACCCTTTATTATTTTTGTCTTTTTTATTTTCAGATTGGAAGAGATGAAGAAACAAGACATGCCCAAAGTGCTTCCGGACGGGCAGGATATCTACTTACTGGTCCATGGTAGTACCTTGATCATGCAAACGGGCCAAGATCGGGCCGGAAAATTTCACTCGCACGTCTTGACCAGTGCCCTTTGTGAAAACTATATGGGGGACAAGCCCGTGAGTCCAGCCTTTAAAAAATCCGTGTTGACGCAAATGCAAGATTTGGTCGCACAGCAACGAGCTTGCCAGCAACATAGTACAACCACACTCGGCATTGGCAATGAGATTATGTGAAGGACGCAAAAAATCAATAATCATCATCAGAACTGGAGTAGGACGCATAATGACAATAGTATCGAGTGGCCTCCAGAGAGGACGCAATAGGAATCGCGGGCACAACATTAATGAACCACCCCTGAAATCGCGCTTCAGTGGCATTCGGTTTTCAAACATAATTTGTACGTAAAGTCTAAGGGTTACAAAAATCAACATCATACAAGATCAATCTCTACATCACGCAACGCTAAACTTGAAAATAAAGTGTTTTAGTGATACTATCATTATCCACACTTATGATTGTAGATTCAATCCTCTTCGTCGGATGACCAGTCGACGCCTTCTTTGACCGTGTCTTTGATTTCCATGACAGTACGATCCAATTTGACAGGAGCAGGGGCCTCAGTTGCTGCAGAAGCTTTGCGCTTTTTCTTCTTCTGTGTCTTGGCGATCCTTGCTTCTTCGACTTCATCGACTTCATCGCCGTCTTCGCCACCCGACCGGCTATCATCGTCGTCGCCATCCTTTTTCTTGGCCTTTACAGACGCTGCCGAGGACGCTGCGATCAAACTCGTCCATTCGGTATTTTCCTTTTCAATGGCCGCATCGTACCGTTCCGACATTGATGGTTCCTTGGGGTCCCGAATGGCCTCCAAGCGTTTGACAGTCCTTGGGGCTTCCCGGAGCTTGCTACGGGCATTGACAGCAAAGTCTAAGTAGCGTTTGCAGAGATCCACGCATCCTCTCGCATAGGCACGCCAACGACCATTCTTGGTCCCTTTCATAAACTGTGTAATGTGGCAGTATATATATAAAGTGAGATAGTTATTCACGAGACACGGGCGAATTACAGAAATCCCATCGTTGAACGACCAATCAACTTACCTTTTTCAACGTTTGGGTGATCTGGATCGAGAATTCAGGGAATCCGGGGGAATATCGGTACAGATCGACTTCCCGATTCAGTAACTTGAACAACTCGGAAACAACCGCCTCGTGTTCTTCGGCTGTTCGAAGGGGATCGTCTCTGGAAAACTTCAAGAGAAAGGGCAGTTGGACACCACGGGTTGTATCCCCACCACCTTTGGATTTGATTTTCTTGGGCTTTTGCTGGAGCTGTTTGAGATCCAGAATCTCGAAAAGCAGGGCCGTTGTCGGGATAAACTTCTCCGATGATGCTGCGAGTTGCTGCAGTAACCGGACGCAATGAAAGCGCAAAGGAACATGGCGGGTTGGCGCAGGAGCCAGGCGCACGGTACCCAAGATGATTTCCGTCAGCGGATAAATCAACGACCGCATCAGTTCATCGTCCTTCCTTTCAGCACTCGATTGCTTGCACGCTGCTGACAAGACCGCCACCCACAACTTTAGACAGTGCATGTACTGCCAGCAATACACTTGTTGGAATGCTTCGGGTGTCTTCTTCATCATGGCTGTTCGCAAATGCAATGCAAGTTGTCGAATATAGATAAAGGCGTGCTGATACGACGATGCCGGGTCTAGACTGTACAACTCCACCAAACAGTTTCCCATAAATGTCAGCGTTGGTAAGGAATTGTTCATGATCGATGCAGAATTTCCACCAAACTTGGCTCGTCTTGCGTACGCCAAGTACGTCTTCTTTAAGCAAAGCTCGTTGAAGGGAAAGGGTTGCGTCAACGCAAGTTGCCGGATGCGCAAAAACGCATTCAAGCGGACCACTTGATAATCCGCAGAAGCATCGCCCAGGGGAGCGGACCAAAGATCAGTCAACGTCTTGAGCAGAGTTTCCGCGCTCCGAGGAAATGGCGTCATGTATCGCACGTATTTCGAAAATAACTTCAAAACGACTGCCAAGAGTTCGGGTTCTTTCGACTCGGAAAGGAGATGCAACGTAGATTTAATAAACGAGTTGAGGACCGACTTCACTTCTGCCCATCTGGGAGATTTTTCCAAGATTTTAGGGTCGAGAGGTCGGTCGTCCAAGTTTTGCTCAACGTCCTCGGTTGGCTCGTCGTCTTCTTTGTCGCTTGTCTCCTCTTCCTCGTCACTTTCTTCTTCCTCGCTATCGCTTTCGTCTTCGCTTTCATCCTTGTTCTTCTTTCCTTTGCCTTTTGGCTTAGCTTTCTTGCCTTGAGTGTTTGCTTCCTTGGGCGGCTTTGCTTTTTTGCTGTTCTTTGTCTTGGTCACAGGTGCCAATTCCTCTCGTTCTTCGTCGCTGGCCAGCAAATGAAAATGAAATGCTTCATGACAATGATTCAAACAGGCGACCATCAACTTGTCAAAGACTTCCGACGACTCGATGCGGAAGGATTTCTCTTGGCTGTTCTTTTTTCGTTTGTTGGATTTGTCATTTCCCTCATCGATAAGGGTATCGGATAAGGAGGCCACTTGACAGGCGGACTTGTAGGCTCGAACAATCTTTTTCAAACTTTTGAGCCCATGTGCCTGAAAGGCTCCATACTCCAAGTTTTTGAGTAATTTGGGTGTCAACTCAATGCTCTTTTGTTTCTGTTGTTCATCGCCATCATCCTCCTCTTCCACTTCTTTTGGTGGTGGTTTATCTTTTTGTTTCTTGACCTTCTTTTGGTCATCCTCGCTATCATCATCGTCGTCGACATCAACGTCGTCATCGCTATCATCATCATGGACATCAGGAATATCATCCTCATCTTGATCTCCCTTTCCAAAGTCCAACAATTCCTTGTCATTCTCTTGCAAGAACTCGTGCAACTCAGGATCCTGGCTCTGCAACTTTTTCATTTCCGCCTTCATGCGAGCTTCGGCCGCTTCAATATCATCATCATCACTGTCGCTATCGTCACTGTCACTGCTGTCGCTCTTCTTTTTCTTTGCTGGTTTGGCGTCCTTCTTGTTGGAGGCGTTGGGAGTTCCTTTTTTACTGTTGGCTTTCTTGTCACCATCATCAATGTCAACATCATCGTCACTATCATCGTCGTCAATCACGCTTTCACTGTCGTCACTGCTACTGTCCTTTGTTGTCTTCTTGTTCTTTGGTGGTTGCTCTTTGCTTTTCGAATCGGTTGCCTTTTTGTTCTTGTTGGGACTCTTGCCAGCAGCATCGTCATCACTGTCGTCATCCGAGTCACTGCTCTGGATTTCCGCTTCGCTATCATTCTCATCCTTTTCCAAATTTTCCTGCAACGTCGCAAAGAAACTTCCGACATCCAAATCACCGACATTGGACTGCCCCAAAAAGTCGTCGGATTCGCGTTGTTGTTGTTGCTGTCGCAAATGGGAGGCCGCTTCGGCCTCGCGCTTTTTGTGGATCCGATCTTGGACCGTCGTCGTTTTTTCCGATACGGCGTGCTTGATGTCGGTCCGACGCTTGCGTTTGACTTTGCCCTTGGGGGCCAACTTTTCACCCTTGTCCAATCGGGCCTGGACACCGCCTTTGGCGGAAAACTTGCGTTCTCGTTTGCTGGTTTTGTGTTTGCCCATTATTATTGTGATTGCTATATATATATAGCTGTCTCTTATACACATCTCCGAGCCCACGAGACTAAGG
>ENA-ORBV01016702-ORBV01016702.1-microbial-mat-metagenome-genome-assembly--contig:-NODE-16702-length-10614-cov-6.373920_pt1 | contig 10614 bp, 9 predicted proteins | sample MGYA00237777_ERZ505514 | MGnify/ENA primary metagenome ERZ505514 (study PRJEB26160, sample SAMN06269048) | microbial mat metagenome | isolation source: Oligotrophic lake microbial mat | place...
CCACAAACGGGCTCGACAGGTCGACGCGGCGTCCGGAGTGCTGCAGCATCCGCTCCACCAGGTCGCGCACATCGCCATCGGTCAGCGTGATGCCGGTGAGTTCTGGGATGCCGTCGCGGGCGATGAAGATCGCATCCGGTGCATTGATCCAGATCTCTTCGACCTCGGCGTCGTCGAAGTAGGGCTGCAGAGCGCCGAAGCCGGTGAGGGTTGCGACGATCTGCTGGGCCGCGTTGGCCTCGTCGTCGAGAAGCGGCACCGAACCACCGAGGGCCCGCTCGCTGTAGCGCTGCACTTCGTCGTGCACGTAGCGCGCCGCGAGCGCTTCATCCGACCCGAGATCGATACCGTCTAGCCTGACGCGCTCGCGCACCCGATCGGCAATGTGGGCGAGGGCGTGGGACATGCGCACATTCTTGTTGTCCCGGTATAGACACGCCGGAGGTTATCCACAGTTACTCGCGGCGGTTACGGTGCCTGACTTGTGCGTGCCTGACTCACATGGCGCAATTCGCTGGCGCGCTGTGCCCGACCGGCAAGCACCAGCCCGATAACCGGGGCCGCGAGGATAAACATGCCGAGCAACGCACCGAGCGTAGTAAAGGCGATCGCGAGCACTGCGGTCACCACAATAGCGAGCGCGATGAGAACGAAGTAGACCTGCTTGCCAGTGAGGGCGAAGCCGACCAAGCCAAGCGTCAGCACCGCAAATCGCACCAGCGGCTCGGCAACGGTGAAGGGCAGCTCGGCTCCGCCAATCGACACGAATGCCGCAACAACCACGACGCTCAGCCAGCCCGCGAGCCCTTGCCACGAGATTCGACGGTAGCGCGGATGCACGGTGTACTCGCGTGCGGCTTGGGCGACTGTCGTCGACTGGCGCCGGGCCTGAAGGAGCATGTCGCGCGCGGCGGTGATCCTTATAAAATCCTCGGCGGAACGTGCTCCACGCCCCGGCGCAGCACTGCCATCGAGGTCTGGATGCGAGTCGCGCGCGCGCAACTTGAACGCCCGCTGGATCTCGGACTCTGTGGCATCCACCGCAATTCCCAAGGCAGCTGCCGCATCCTCGAGGGTCATGGTGCCAGCGTACAGGCGGGCCTTCGGCATAGAATCGTGGTCGCCAGCGGGAGTGGTGAAATTGGCAGACACGCAGGATTTAGGTTCCTGTGCTTTCGAGCGTGCGGGTTCAAGTCCCGCCTTCCGCACACGTGTCATGTCTCGGGTCATCGTTCACAGATGTCCCGAGACATGGTTCACATTTCGCTTTCCTTCGGGAGGGCGTTTTGTGGTTTCTGGGGTTGGTAGTCGCGGCTGGGGTCGAGGATGAGCTCGCGGAGCAGTTCACCGGTTTCGGTGGCGATGATGCGGACGTGTTGGTCGTGGATCAGGAGTCTGATTCGTGTGCCTTTGTGGGCGCGGCCGATGCCTATGTGGTGTAGTCGTGATCCGTATCGGAGGGTGACTTTGCCTTCGTTGTCGATGCGGTCTTCGCGGATTCTCCAGTGCCCGCCGACGGTGCCGGAGGGACCTGCTTTGGGGCGGGAGTTGTAGGCCTCGTCGGGGGTGCGATGCTGCAGGGAACGGTGCGGGCGGATCGTGTTGTAGTAGTGCCGGTAGTAGTCCAGTTGTGTTTGCAGCTCGTCGAGCGTGTTGACGGCTGGCTGTGCTCGGAGCCATTTCTTGAGAGTCTGCTGGAACCTCTCGACTTTGCCTTGAGTTTGAGGATGGTTCGGGCGCCCGTTCTTCTGGTCGATGTTCAGCAGTCGTAGTTCGTTCTCGAATCCGTTCTTGCCGCCCCGATATTTTGCAGTGAACACGAGGCCGTTGTCGGTGAGAGTCGAGGCGGGTGGCCCGTATTCTTCAACGTTTCGGCGGAAGTCGGCAAGAACGATGGTGCCGGTGACGACGTTGTGGGCGGTGATCGAGAGGGCTTTGCGGGCGTGGTCGTCGATGAAGGTGAGGATCTCAGTGTCGGTGCCGTCGGCCAGCCGCCAGTGGGTGAAGTCCGATTGCCAGGTCTCGTTGGGCAGGTCCGCTTCGAAACGGTTGTAGGACGACCGGGGGCGCTTCTTGGGCTGCGGGGTCACGAGGCCGTTGCGGGCCAGGACGTTCCAAATCGTCGACACGGCTGGCGCCTTGCCATGTGTGCGTTTGAGGTGTGTTGCGATCGTGTGCGCGCCGGCGTCATGGCCGCCGCCTGATAGTGATCGACGCCACAGCACGATCTCTTCCTCGAGTTCCCGGGTGATCTGTCTCGGGTTCGACTTCGGCCGCCTCGATTGCGGCTCGATCGCCGCCCACCCGCCAGCGAGGTAACGGTCGACGAGGGTGTGCACCCAGCGTCGGGACACACCGTAGTCACGGGCGACCTCAGCCTTGGAGCGGCCTTCGAGGATGACACTGGTCACGATCACACGGTTTCTGAGCACGCCAAAGAAGTGTGAACGATGTCTGGAGGCATGTGTGAACTATGTCAATGGACAGGGCACCACCGGTTCCGCCAATGTGATCTCGCAAGACACGGGAAAGTGCTAGGCAACCCGTCGAGCGTCATGCCGTGCCGCCTGCTATTCGAGCAACTTGCCGGCTTGGGTGATGTCCTCCATGAGTGCCGCGATCTCGGCCGGCACCTCTGGAATCTGCTCGTGGGCGATCGAGCCGTCGGCTGACCACACCAGGTTCACCTGCAGGGCGGGGTCCATGTCTGGGTAGTCGCTGCGGTTGTGAGCACCACGGCTTTCGCGCCGCTCCAGAGCGCAGGCGAGGGTTGCTCGAGCCGCCATGAGAGATGCCCGCAGGTCGAACGCGTGTGCAAGGCCAGAGAACCCCGCGACATCCGGATGCACGCCGATCCTCGTTTGGCGATCGTCGAGGTCGTCCAGCTGGCGCAGTCCTTCCAACAGCCCCGCCTCGTCGCGCACGACTCCGCCGAAGTCGGTCATGGTGTTGCGGATGTCGCGCTGCAAGGCCCGCACATTCTCCTCCCCATCTGAGGCCAGAGTGCCGGTCACCTCCCGCTCGGCGGCGTCGATCGCATCCTGCGACCGATTCTGGGAGACGATCCCAGCGCTGTACTCTGCCGCAGCCTCGCCGACGATCCGGCCGAAGACGAGCAGCTCGATGAGCGAGTTGCCGCCGAGCCGATTGGCCCCGTGCAGCCCGCTGGATGCCTCACCGATGGCATACATCCCGACAACATCGGTGGAGTGGTCTTCCGGTCGCACCCACACACCGCCCATGGAGTAGTGCGCCGTCGGGGCGATCTCGATGGCGGTAGTTGTGACATCCAGTACCTGCAATTCGAGCATGGTCTGGTACACGCGCGGCAGGCGCGTCATGATCGTCTCGCGAGGCAGGTGGGAAATGTCGAGCAGCACGCCGCCCTTAGCGGTGCCGCGCCCCTCCTTGATCTCGGTGTACGCGGCAAGCGCGACCCTGTCGCGGGTGGATAATTCCATGCGCTCGGGGTCGTAATTGACCATGAACCGCTCGCCGAGGGCGTTCCGCAGAACCCCGCCCTCGCCCCTGGCGGCCTCGCTGATCAGGGTGCCTGCGGCATTCTCTGGTTCGAGGATGCCACTCGGGTGGAACTGAACGAACTCGGCGTCGCGCAGCCGGCCGCCGGCATCCACCGCCAGCTTGAATGAGTCGCCGGTGTTCTCGTCGCGGCGGCTGGAGGTGCGACGCCAGATGCGATTGTGTCCACCAGCGGCAATGATGACTGCGTCGGCGATGATCGTCACCCGGCTGCCGTCGCGCAGGTCGAAGCCGTAGGCACCGAACACCACGTTGTCGCGCACCAGAATTCGCGTGATGTACACCGAGTCCAGAATGGGTACCTCAAGCTGGGCGGCACGGGCGACCAGAGTGCGCTGGATCCCGAGGCCCGTGTAGTCCCCCGCGAACGCGGTGCGGCGATACTTGTGGGCGCCAAAATAGCGCTGGCTGATGCGCCCGTCACTCTCGCGCGCGAACGGCATGCCCCAGCGCTCGAGATCCTCGATGCCGCGGCCAGCGTTCTTCGTTACGATCTCGGCGGTGTGCGGGTTGGCCAGAAAGTAGCTCTCCTGGATGGTGTCTGCCGCGTGCTGCTGCCAGCTATCTTCGGCATCCATCGTGGCGAGGGCTGCATTGATGCCGCCCGCGGCCAGCGAGGTGTGTGCGTCGTTCTTGGGTCGCTTTCCGACGGCGAGTACGTCAACCCCGCGTTCTGACAGTTCGATCGCGGCCCGCAGGCCTGAACCTCCGGTGCCGATGACGAGCACGGAGGTCGAGATGCGGCGTCCGGCGACGGTAACTTCTGGCATGAACAAGCCTTTCCAAGGAAGCGATTCGGAGCCGATCGAGCGCTGCTCCAGCCGCCACACTAGCTTGGGTTTGCTTGGCATTTGCCCTGTTAACGAGAGGCGTCGGCCGACCTCAGGACTTCGGGGACCCGCTGGAAGGTTTCGTCCGGGATGATTCTGTTTTACTATAGATGTATCTACTTTTACAGGTATGGAGCCCACAGGTGGATATGTCAAATCCGATAAGCACGATCATCCCGAAGCTCGACGGGAATATCTATCGAGTGCTCGCGCGCACAACGACTTCGCTGTCTGGCGCGCGCGTCGCAGCGCTTGCGGGCAAAGCGTCTTATCCGGGCATTTTGACTGCGCTCGCTCGCTTGGTTCTGCAAGGAACGGTGCTCGTTGAGCGGGCAGGCTCTGCGTACATGTACCGCGCCAATCGGGAGCACATCCTCTGGCAGGCAATTGAGCAGGCAGTCTCGGCCGCCGGATCGGTACTGCCCACTCTCAAGTTGCGGCTGTCTGAACTCGTCCGCGAACGCCTGGGCGCGAGGGCTTCGACGGATTGCACGATGGCTATCTTCGGGTCCGTCGCGCGCGGAACGAGCACCGTCGACAGCGACCTTGACATTGTCGCGGTCCTTCCCGACTACCTTCCCGGGGAAAGCGGCGCAGAGCTTGTCGATGCGCTGAGCGCAAGCGTGCATCGATGGACGGGAAACAATTGCAACGTGTATCTGGTGACGACGAATCGGCTCCGGGAGCTCGTCGAGACGAACGACCCAATTGTCGAATCTTGGCGCTCCGATGCCGTGACGTTCCACGGAATGAACCTTCGAGAACGTCTGGGCCACTAAACGGTCTGTGGCTTGTGAAACCATTGAGGTGTGGCACCGAAAACCAAGACAGCGATGATGAACAGAGAAGAGAGTCGTGAGCGGGCAGGAACGGCTCGCGAACATTTGCAGGTCGCCAGTGAGCGTTACCAGTACGCAATAGCGTCGCCTGGCCCCTCACCGAGTGCCCAAGTGTCGGCTTCTAATTCCATACTTGCTGGTATCGCCGCCGCAGACGCGATCACCGGAGTCACCCTCGGCGCTCGTGCAAACGATCAGGACCATGCCATGGCGGCCGCCCTCCTCGCAACAGTCCTTCCCGACGGAACGGCACTGGCGGTGAAGCTCCGCCGGCTCTTACGCGACAAGTCGCTTTTGCAGTACGGCGGTTACTGCACCCCGGCAAAGTCGCTAGAGATGCTCAAGCTTGCAAGTGCGCTCGTCGAATCGATGGATCAAGTTCACAAACTGAGCTGATGTGTTGGACATAGCCAGACCGATGGCTGTCCGACCCTGTGCGCCTCAATCCGAATCGTGTGCAAGGCAGGAGTCAAAGGAATCAGTCCCGCAGAGTGCGAAGCAGCTTGGCGACGGAGGTCATTGCCCCGCCGAGTACCGCTGGGATTCCGCCACCGGGATGCACGGACGCTCCGACGCGCCACAGCCACCGGTGTCGAAGGTCCCGGTACGCCGGCGCGTGGAACGGGCCGCTCTGCCAGAGCGGGCGGGTTGCGCCGTAGAGCGCGCCGCCCGTTCCGCCCCAGCCGGAGAAGTACTCGGGGTCGAGAATCTCGTGTGCACCGAGCAACTCGGTGATGGGCCGATCGAGCCCCATCACGTCGCTGATACGTGAGATCTCCCGACTCACAAAGGCATCGTCGAGGCCGTACCGGTGGCCGTCGGCGGGTGCCGTCAGGAGCACCGCGACGGTTGCCTTGTCGTTTGGGTAGATCTCGTGCGGACGGTAGTAATTCACGAAGGCCATGGTCTGCTCGGGCGCGAGCCCGGCAGCGAGGCTGCGATGCAGGGCGGCTGGATCATCCGGCATCACGACGGAGTGCGTCGCCGTCGCGTCTGGCAGCAGCGTGTCGAGCACTCCGTAGATTGCCACGCCGGAACAGGTCAGGCCCCGCTGCGGAACTGGCGCGCGGCCCATGAGCCCGGCGAGCACACCGGGATCGATCCCGCTCACCACCAGGTCGGCGTTGTACTCGGCCGCCACCGTGCGAACGCGCGAACGCTCGACCGACAGGACGGTCTCGCCGGTGTGCACGCTTGCACCGGCTTGAAGCGCAAGCCGGTGTATCGCCAGCGGCACCTCGTACACCCCGCCTTCCGGGACCCAGGCGCCATCCCTCGCCATGACGGCAGGCATGCTCGCATACAGCGCCAAACTTTGGGTCGGGGGCACCCCCGCATTGAGGGTATGAATGGCAATCACCTCTCGCAATCCCTCTGGCATCCAAGTCAGACCGTCGAGAAAGCGCTTGGTCGTGAGTCGGGTGCCGTAGAGGCGGGCGAGAACGCCCACTGCGGGAAGTGCTTTCGGGTCGATCGGATCGGCGGTGAGCAGCAAGGTGATCTGTGGTCCGAGACCGCCGTGCTCGCGATCGAAGCGCTCCCACGCCTCCCGCCATGGGTGTCCCTCCTCGACCGGCAGTGTGACTGTCTGCCCGCCGTAGAAGTAGCGCCCAACCTCTGGCAGTCGCCGCAGCTGGAGCCTAGCGGTCGACGAATCGCCAGCGGCATCGCCCGCCCCAAGCTCGTCGTAGCGCCGCCCAAACTCGTCCCATACAGCAGGAAACGTGACGAGGGAAGGGCCGGTATCGATTCGCTGTCCGCCGACCTCGATTCGCCGACTCTTGCCACCCACCCAGTCATTGCCCTCGATCACCGTGACGTCGTGCCCGGCCCTCGCCAAGAGCGCGGCAGCCGCGAGCCCTCCGATTCCAGCTCCGATCACGACGATCCGCCGTGGTGTCACGGCGGTCACGGATAGAGCCCGAGTAGCAATGCAGCCACAATCTGCACACCGGCAACCGAACCGGCCGCATAGGGGAACGCGATCGAGTACCTATACAGGCCCCGCGCGCCGGTGGGGGTCGGATCGCGGCGAAGGCGCAGCAACAGCCAGCCCGCGATCAGTGCGTTCACCACAGCCACTGGGATGCTCACGAACGCGAAGCAGATCGTCGACGCCAACCACCAGACCGCGCTCCACAACGCAGCCCGATTCGGCCCCAAACGCACCGCGGTGGTGACGATGCCGGCAGCGCGGTCCTCGTCGATGTCCTGCACGGCGTCGAACGTGTGCTTCGCCACGCTCCATGCCATCAGCCCGATCGCCGCTGCCGAAACCGGTTGCTCTCCGAAGGCGAGCGGCACGAACACGAGCGGGAACGCATAGGCCGCGTTGCTCAAGGCGTCCAAGTATGACCGTGCCTTGAAGCGCAGCGGCGGCGTCGAATACTGCACGAAGATGACAATGTAGGCGAAGATCCACGCGAGAGCGTCCAGCGGCATCGTGAACAAGAAGTAGGCAACGAACGGCGTATTCGTCAGGAGGACGGCCGCGAAAATGGGCTCGGACTCGGATGACGCGATCCGCGCACCCTCAACGCCGCCCTTTCGCGAATTCAAGGCGTCGGTCTCTTGGTCGAAGATGTCGTTGACGCCGTAGATCAGAAGATTGAACGGCAGCGTGGCCCACAGTAAGAGGGGAAGGACATCCCACCGCCACAGCTCGCCGGTGAGCCACATGGCGAGAGCGGTCGTTCCAACCGTGTTCACCCACAACACCGGCCGCGAGATGAGAACGAGGCGCAGCAGCATCCGGTAAGAATAGTGGTCGCGGATGATTGCCTTCGTCCGAGCCAGCCGAGAGGACGAACCGTGCACCCCGCCGCCGACACACACGAGCCGCCCGTCAATGAGGCAGCGCCCATCCCGCCCGCTGGCGGCAACCGAACCTTCGCCCAGATTCTCGTCAATACGGCCGTTGCGAACGTCACAACCAGCTTTCTGTGGTTCGCGCTGACCTTCTGGGTCTACCTCGAAACGCGTTCAGTGCTCGCCACCGGAATCATCGGCGGCGCCTACATGCTGTTCGTCGCCATTTTCTCAATGCTGTTCGGGACGATCGTCGATCGGCACCGCAAGCACCGGGTCATGGTGTTTGCCGGGACGTTTACCTTGATCGCCTTCGCCGTCTCGTGGGCGCTCTACTCGCTGTTCCCGGAATCCACCTTGCTCGACCTGGGGCAGCCGTGGTTCTGGGCGTTCTCGAGCATCATCCTCATCGGAGCGGTCGTCGAGAACATGCGCAACATCGCGCTCTCCACGACCGTTACCCTTCTCGTTCCCGAGGAACGGCACGCCAACGCCAACGGGTTGGTCGGCACAGTGCAGGGCCTCGCCTTTCTCGTCACGAGCGTGTTCAGCGGGCTCGCAATCGGCTTTCTCGGAATGGGCTGGACCCTTGTGATCGCGATCGTGTTGTCGGCGGCGGCCCTCGTGCACCTCCTCTTCCTGCGCATCCCTGAGGACCAACCGCAGCGTTCGCCCGGGCGCGAGAAGCTCATCGATCTGCGCGGTAGCATCACCGCGGTCAGGGCCGCGACAGGGCTCTTTGCGCTCATCATCTTCTCCACCTTCAACAACTTCATCGGCGGCGTGTACTTGGCCCTGATGGACCCGTACGGCCTTGAGCTCTTCCCCGTGCAGATCTGGGGCGTTGTGCTGGGCGTCACGGCGACCGGTTTCATCATCGGTGGCCTGCTCGTCGCGAAGTTTGGTCTAGGTCCCAACCCGATCCGCACGATGCTGCTCCTCGTGATGGCGATGGGGCTGCTCGGCGCGTTCTTCACCATCCGTGACTGGTGGTGGCTCTACGTCGTCGGTATCTGGCTCTACATGCTGATCATCCCGGCGATCGAAGCAGCCGAGCAAACGGTGATCCAGAAGGTCGTGCCGTTTCGCGCGCAGGGTCGGGTCTTCGGCTTCGCTGCAGCATTCGAGTCGGCAGCGGCGCCCATCACGGCGTTCCTTATTGCCCCGATCGCCGAGTTCCTCATCATCCCGTACATGGAGTCAACAGCCGGTCAGGATGCCTTCGGCTGGCTTCTCGGGGACGGCGAAGCCCGCGGCATCGCTCTGGTGTTTTTCATCGCGGGGCTCCTGATGGTCATCGCGGCGATCGCCGCCTTCTTCACTCGGTCCTACCGACTCATCTCAGCGCAGTACTTCGACGGGGCGGAGAGTTCCGAGAAGGCCGCGCTCTCCACGCCTTCGTAGAGTGGACTGCAGCACCGAATATAGGAGCAACATCGTGAGCGAGACACAGAAGACCGGCACCGGGTTCACGGCAGCCGAGAAAGCTGCGATGAAGGAACGCGCCAAGGAACTCAAGGCCAAGCAGACTCGAGAAGAGTCGACTCAGGCGCAGCTTGAGAAGATCGCCGAGCTTCCGCAGCCGGATCGAGGTCTGGCCGAGCGCATCCACGCCATCGTTACCGCCACGGCACCGTCGCTCGCGCCCAAACTTTGGTACGGGATGCCCAGCTACGCGAAAGACGGCAAGATTCTCTGCTTCTTTCAGGCGGCATCCAAGTTTGAGGCGCGCTATGCAACCTTCGGCTTCAACGACGTTGCAATGCTCGACGACGGCGCCGCGTGGCCGACCTCGTTCGCGATAGTTGAGCTGACCGATGCGGTCGAGAAGCAAATCGCCGCGCTCGTGGCGAAGGCCGTCGGCTGAGAGCGCAATATTCCCAGCCGCGCGCCATGACCGACGGCGCCCGGTAGAGTAGACGGAGCAAGGGGAGTATTCCTTCGAAGCCGACTCGTCAATACGAACACTGAACGGTGTTCCGGGCGGCTTGCTCCGATTCATCGGGGTGGAAGAGACCTTGGTCTGATCAGCAACCGACCAAGGAGTACTGCCATGGGCGTAACGCCCCTCATCTGGATCATCACCATCGCGGTGACGATCGCGTTCTTCGTGTACGAGTTCTTCGTGCACGTGCGCACGCCGCACGCACCGACGATCGGCGAGTCCGCTCGCTGGTCGGCGTTCTATATCGGCCTCGCCCTGCTCTTCGGAGTTGGTATCGGCACGGTCTCCGGCTGGCAGTTCGGCGGAGAGTACTACGCCGGCTATTTGACCGAGAAGGCATTGTCGGTAGACAACCTCTTCGTGTTCCTCCTTGTCATGACCGGATTCGCGGTTCCGAAGATTTACCAGCAGAAAGTGCTGATGATCGGAATCGCCATTGCCCTCATCATGCGCGGCGGGTTTATTGCCGTTGGCGCAGCGCTGATCGATAACTTCTCATGGATCTTCTACATTTTCGGCGCTCTGTTGCTCGTGCTGGCCTATCGTCAAGCATTCGGTTCTCACGACAATGACCCCACTCAAGGGCGGATCGTCAAGTTCGCCCGCCGCATATTGCCGTTCACAGACGACTACCACGGCTGTCTCTTATACA
>ENA-ORBV01016704-ORBV01016704.1-microbial-mat-metagenome-genome-assembly--contig:-NODE-16704-length-10613-cov-3.667521_pt1 | contig 10613 bp, 5 predicted proteins | sample MGYA00237777_ERZ505514 | MGnify/ENA primary metagenome ERZ505514 (study PRJEB26160, sample SAMN06269048) | microbial mat metagenome | isolation source: Oligotrophic lake microbial mat | place...
AGTCTCGTGGGCTCGGAGATGTGTATAAGAGACAGGCATGAGCGTTGTGTCCGACGAAACGATCCCCTCCCTATTACGACCATGCAGGACTTCTCCGAAATATCCTACGTCGTCGACGATCAGGATCGCTTGGTTTCGGTATGCACGGAGTGGGTGCAGTTCGCCCTGCAAAACGAAGGCGAAGGTCTCACGCCGGAGCAATTGATCGGGCGGTCGTTGTGGGATTTCATCACCGATGATCCCACACGGGAACTTTACGAAGCGGTGCTGGATCATGTGCGCGTGGGCTCGCCAACGGATCTCGTCCTGCGTTGTGACGCCCCGGAACGTCGACGCCTGATCGAGATGATTGTGACGCGGCGGGCCAATGGAAACGTGGAGTTCAAGACGGTGCTCCTCGCTTCCAAGGCCCGGACCGCGCAACGGCTGCTCGCGAAGTCGACGCCGCGCACGGCGCAGCATGTCATGGTTTGCAGTTGGTGCGAACTTGTGAACGTGGACGTGGAGAAGTGGTTCGAAGTGGAGGCGGCGATGGAATATCTGCACCTCGCCGACGAGTCGGAATTGCCACGGATTGAACCCGTGGTCTGCCCGGCCTGCTACTCCAAGGTCATGGAGATTCTCGCGTCGTCGAAGCCGCTCGGAGAAGTCTGAGCGAACGCTACAGCGCGGTGGTGCGCACGGTTTCGAGCAGTTCTTCGAGGCGTTGCCAGAATTCGCGGCCGGGTTGCAACCCGTTGCCCATGAGCGCAAAAGTAAGTTCGCGGCCCTGTGCGGTGCGGACGAATCCGACCTGCGTTTTCACGCCTGACATCCCACCGATTTTTCCGCGGACATCGCCCCGGCCATACGCGCTGAGGCTCTCGAAGAAACGCTGACCGTTCGGGCCGCGGCGGGCGGCGAGGTTCACGGTGGCGAGATCGAGCGGGCGGATCATATTGGCGCGCGCGAGTCCGCTGCCGTCGATGAGCCGCAGGCCGACGAACTTGATGCCCGCCTTTTCCCAATAGGCGCGCACGGCTTCGGCGGGATCGGCGTTTTGCTTCCGTCCGACGGCGAGGAAAAAGCACTGCGCTTCGAGGTTGTCGCTGACCTTGTGCAGGTGGTCGATGATCTCGGGAAGTAGCGCGGACTGGTGACTCGCGAGGGTCGTGCGGGCCGCGGCTGGGAAGGGACCGGAGGCGTTCGTAAACTTCACGCCCGCGCTTTCCAGGTGGGTGCGGAGCAGTTCGGCGGCGAGCGCGGGAGGATCGGGGATGGCGGCGGAAACGGTGAAACTGCTTTCGCCCACGGGCACCGTGCCGCGCAGAGTGATCGTGCGGCCGTAGGGCTGGGAATACACGACGACCGCATCGCCGCTCCCGGCGGGACCGGTGACGACGTGATTTTCCCAGCGGATGTCACGCAGGGCGGGCGCACCGCCGAGCAGTTTCGCCGGTTCGCCGACTTTCGCGCCGGGCTCGAAGCGGATTTGCATACGGTTGTGGTCGAGGTTCATGCCGAAGGCCCCGGCGCCGTAGGCGTTGCCGATGTCGCCCCAGTTCCAATGCTCGCTCACCGGATCGGGTGGGAAGATCGACGCATCGACGACCAGCCGGCCCGTCACCTTTTTCAAACCCGCGGCGACGACCGTGTCGGCGAGTTTGGCGAGATCCTCCTGCGAGAAAGTGGGATCGCCTCCGCCGACGAGCACGAGATCGCCGTTGATTGTTCCAGCGGCATCGAGTGGGGCGCTGCCGGCGAGGCTGGTCTCGAAGCGAAACTCTGGTCCGAGTAGACCGAACGCGGCTCCAGTGGCGGCGGTCTTCACCGCGGAGGCCGGGCAGAGCGCGGTTTCAGCGAGCGGGGAGGCGTAGATGGTCTGACCGTTTTCATCGAGCAGGCAAAAGCCCACGAGAGCGCCCGCGAGTTGCGGATGATTCGACCAGTCGCGGAAGATGCGCTCGAATTTCCCGACCGGAACTGGCGCGACGGTTGGCTGCGGCTGCTCGACGGGTTTTTCGCGAAGGCGCAGGCCGAGCGCTATGGCGGCGGCCCAGCCGGAAAGCAACAGGGCGATTTGAAGGGCGACGACGACGGGAGAGCGTTTGGGCGCGGTCACACGCGGAGTCTAAGCAACTTTCTCGGAAAGATGCGCGCAGAAAACTGACGGCGTCGCGAGCTGACTACGTTTCGGCTGTGGCGATCATCTCATCTCTCCGGCGCTGCATCTCGGCTGACGACACTTTCTCCACCTGCTGCGAGATGGTCCACTCGTGCCCGAAAGGATCCCGCACGTTGAGGCTACCCTGCCAAACTGCGGAAGCTTTCTGTTTCATAGTTCGGGAGGTTCGCACTTTGGCCGCAGCATGGATGTTTCTTTTTTTGGCTGGAAGCGGCGGCCTTTTCATCGCGGCGAAAAAGGTGCATGAGTGCGGGCGCTCTCCCCCATGAACCGCCCCAATTTTATCCTGTCCGCCGGGCTTGCCGCGTTGCTCGTGGCGTTCGTGCTCTGGTGGCGCGCGACGCCTTCCAGCGCCGATGCGGAGAAATCGCCAGACGAGACAGCGAAGCACGCGGCCGGGCTGGCGCAGCGAGCATCGCGGGGCGATGTGGAGGCGCACCCGGACGAGCCGGAGTGGCGCACGGGCGAAGCGGCAGGGGGTGATCCGCGAGTGGCGAAGCTTTTCCAAGGGCTGCGTGGCGGTCCGCGACGCGGGAAGATTTCGCGGCAGGCGATCGAGGCCTACCTCGCCACCACCGAACGCAGCAGTGGCAGCCTGCTGGCCGCATGGGAGGAGAGCGGCAGCGAGGAGTATCTGCGCGAAGCGGCGAAACGTTTCCCGGATGATCCGCGCGTGCAACTGGCGGCGGCGATGAGTCCTTCCTTTGGCGCCGAACGCGGCGCCTGGATCGAGCGACTGAAAAAATCCGACCCGGCGAATCCGCTGCCGAACTGGATCGCGGCGGCGGAGCATTTTTCCGGCAAGCGCAGCAAGGAAGCGATCGCCGAACTGCTCGGTGCCGATGGCAAGGCCGGCTTCCAGAATTACGCGGAGCAGATGATTCCGGAGCGGCGCGCGATGTATGAAGCGTCCGGGCTCGAGCCGATGCGGGCGCAGGTCGAGGCGCAGATGAATACGCGCTACGATTACCTCGGGCGGCTGCAAAATGCGGCGCGCGGGATCGAGGGCGAAGTGAAGAAGCTGCGCTCCGGCGGCGACGCGCAGACGGCGCAGGACTTGAGTGCGACCGCGGTGAATATCGGGCGAATCATGAGCAGCAACCAGCAAGGCACCTTGCTCGATCAGCTCGTCGGCCTCTCGGTCGAGAGCTCCGCGCTCAAGCAAATCCCGCCCGGCGAGGCGATGTCCGTGCTCGGCATGACCACGGCGCAGCGCGAGGCGGAGTTGGAAAAGCAGAAACGTGAACTGCTCGAATACGGACGAATGGCCAACGAAGTCGTCAAGGGCAAGACGACGATGACAGAGGTCACGGAATATTTTGAGCGTCGTCGCCGCGAGGGCGAACTGCCCGCGCTCCGCTGGCTGGCCGGCCGGCGGGCGGGGCGCTAGTCGCGGCAGTATTTCACTTGCCCCGTCGCCCCGGGCCGCGCTTTCTCTCCCACTTCCCTGCTATGAAAATCCTCTCCCTCCTCCTCGCCGCTTGGCTCACCTTCGGCGTTTCGTTCCGCGCTTCCGCGGAAGAACCCAAGCTGGTCGTGGCGATCCTCGTCGATCAATTGCGCTACGATTATCTCGAGCGCTTTTACAGCCAGTTCACGCCTGGAGGTTTCCGCCTGCTCATCGATCAAGGCGCGTTCATGACTTATGCCCAATACGATTTCAGCCCAACGGTCACGGGACCGGGCCACGCGAGTTTCCTCAGCGGCGCGCCGCCCGCAGTGCACGGGATCATTTCCAATGAGTGGTTCGACAAACGCACGGGCAAGGGCCTGAACTGTGTCGGCGACGCTGAGGTGAAGGGCGTCGGCGGCAAGGAAGGCGAAGGCAGCCGTTCGCCGCGCAATTTCATCGGCTCGAATTTCTCCGACGAGATGCGGCTGCGCTACCGCTCGAAAGTGGTGGGCGTGTCGCTCAAGGATCGCGGGGCCATTTTGCCCGCGGGCAAGAAACCGACGGGCGCGTATTGGTTCGATTCGTTCAGCGGGAATTTCATCACCAGCACCTACTATCGGACGGACCTGCCGGCTTGGGTGCAGGAGTTCAATGCGCGCAAGCGACCGCAGTCCTTCATCGGCCAGACCTGGTCGCGCCTGCTCGATCCCTCGGCCTACGAGTGGCCGGACCTCATGGTTGGCGAAGGAGTACCGGCGCCGGCGAAGACGCCGACCTTCGACTACCTCATCCGGCCTTCACCGATGGAGGGTTTCGAGACGATCGTGCCGACGCCATTTGGCAATACGCTGCTCGCCGAGTTCGCTCTGGCCGCGCTGGAAGGCGAGAAACTCGGGCAGGGTCCGCAGCCGGATGTGCTGTGCGTTTCCTTCTCCGCGACCGATGCCGCCGGTCACCGCTTCGGCCCGTATTCGCAGGAAGCGCAAGACATGATGCTGCGGCTCGATCGCGATCTCGCGCAGTTCTTCGCCGCGCTGGAAAAGAAGATCGGGATGAAGAATGTGACGATCGTGCTGACGGCCGATCACGGCGTGGCGCCGACGCCGGAATTCGCCACGGAGCAGGGCTTTGACGGGCTGCGTCTGGATACGGCGCCACTGCTCGCCGACTTGCAGGCGCAGCTCGTGCAGCGTTTCGGCGAGGCGAAATTTTTCCTCTGGCCGCGACTGGTCGATGGTCACCTTTACCTCAACCGCGAGGCGCTCTGGGCGGCGAAGGTCAATGCCGACGACGTCGCCGTGTTCGTCCGCGAATGGGCGCTGGCGACCGGCAAATTCCAGGCGGCTTACACGCGCTCGCAACTGCTCGATGGCCGGGCGCCGGGCGTGCTGGGGCGCAGGATTCTGAATGGTTACAACGCCGAGCGCAGCGGCGACGTGGTGCTCGTGACCAAGCCTTACACGTTGTCGGTCACGGTGAAGAGCGGCACGACGCACGGCTCGCCTTTCGGCTACGACTCACACATTCCGGTGCTGTTCTTCGGCTCGGCGTTCAAGCCCGGACGCTATGCGGACGAGTTTTACATCACGGACATCGCACCCACGCTTTGCGCCGCGCTGCGGATCAACGAACCGCCCGGCGCGACGGGCAAGCCATTCGTGAAAGTGCTCGCGGATAATCCGTGAGCCCGTGCGTTAGCTCGCGGCGCGGACCTGCCGGCGGCGATATTCCGCCGGTCCAGTGCTGAAGTAGCGCCGGAAAACGCGGGTGAAATAATAGCGATTCGGGAAACCGCAATCGGCGGCGATCTGCTCGATGCTGTGGTCGGTGAGCGCGAGCAGTTGCGCCGAGTGCCCGGCGCGCGCCTGCTGCACATAAAGCGCCGGCGTGGTGCCGGTGTGCTCCTTGAACCAGCGGATGAAAACGCTCTCGCTCATGAGCGCGCGCCGGGCGAGCGCGGCATTTGAAAGTTCGCCCGCGAGTTGGCTGTGGAGGAAGCGCAGGAGATGATCGAGCCGTTCGGGCTGCTCGGGCGCGACAGGGACCTCGAGCTCGGCGAAGGTGGTGTGGAGCAGCGCGGCGCTGAGGTGGTAAAGGTGCTGCCGGGTGAGCGGCGAATCGGCGGCGGTGCGGGCGGTAATGACGCTCTCGATGAGCGAGCGCAGCGGGGCAGTGACCGGGACGACCGCGGGTTGTCGGGGAAAGGCGCTGGCCGATTGCAGCGGGCTGAAGTGCAGCCAAAAATGCGGCGCTCGCGTTTCGCAGACACAATCGAACGGCGTGGCATCGGGAATGATGAGCAGGCGATCGGCGCGCAACGGGAAAGTCTCGCGACCGAAGCGCACGTGGCAGCCGGGCGCGCGGTTGTGGTAGAGCCGCCAGAAGGGGCTGAGCACGCCGGGGTGATTCCAGTCCGAGCCGCGCGGAAGCCAGCCGCATTCGTGGATGACGAAGGTCAGGAAGCCGAGCCGCGGCGCGTCGCCGAGGCGCAGTCCGCGCCGGGTGAAGGGCGATTGGTAACCGCCTTTGATGCGCTTGCGTGGCATGGCGGGGAAAGTGCCGGACTGGGAGCGGAGAGGCAAGATTCGACACAAACGACGCCATCTGGCCCCGCATCGTTACGTCTTCGCGTAAGGGAAGGCTAATGCGGCGCTTATGCCCAAGGCAGGAGGTGGCGGGCGCGCAGGATAAGACACAACGAAAGCAGGATCGGGCATCGTCTTTCCGCTAAGCTTCGGCAACCGTCCGGCATTCCTTTGCTGCATACCCCATGAACATCCGCCTGCTCCTCCTCACGTCCGCCGTTCTCGGTGCGCCCGCTTTTGCCGCCGAAAATGTGGTTACGGCGAATCACGCCGCAGACATGGAGAAGGGACTCGCGCTTTTTAAAAATGATGTCGCCAAGCTGCTCACTGAGCAGTGCGTGAAGTGCCACGGCGGCGAGAAGGGGACGAAGGGCGGCTTCGATCTCAGCACGCGCGAACTGGCGATGAAGGAAGGCGATTCGGGCAAGGGGATCGTGCCCGGCAAGTCGGCAGACAGCCTGCTGGTGACGTCGATCCGCCACGACGACCCGGACCTGAAGATGCCGAAAAAGGCGGACAAACTTTCCGATGCCGCGATCGCGAAGATCACGCAGTGGGTGGATCTCGGCGCGCCCTTCGATAAGCCGCTGGTCGAAGGAAAATTGGTCCGGGACAAATCCAAGGTTTCGGAGACGGATCGGAAGTTCTGGTCCTTCCAGCCGCTCGCGAAACCGCTGCCGCCGGTCGTGAAAAACGAAGCGTGGACGAAGACGCCGATCGACCGCTTCATCCTCGCCAAGATCGAGGAGAAAGGTTTCGCGCCGAGCACGCCGGCGGACCCGCGGAAGCTGATTCGGCGCGCTTATTTCGACCTCATCGGCCTGCCGCCGTCGCCGGAGCACGTGGAGAAATTTGTCAGTGACGCGGCGCCGAATGCTTTCGAGAAAGTTGTCGATGAATTGCTCGCCAATCCGCACTACGGCGAGCGCTGGGGCCGGCACTGGCTCGATCTCGCGCGCTACGCCGAGAGCCACGGTTACGAGCAGGATTACGATCGGCCGAACGCCTATCACTACCGCGACTACGTGATCCGGGCGCTCAACGCCGATCAGCCGTACGACGAGTTCCTGCGTTGGCAGATCGCGGGTGATGAATTCGCGCCTGAGAAGCCCGAGGCGTGGAAAGCGACGGGCTTCCTCGCGGCCGGGACGCACGCCACGCAGATCACCGCGAACCAGGCGGAGAAGGAGCGTTACGACGAACTCGATGACCTCGCGGCCACGATCGGCAATGCGGTGCTCGGCCTGAGTGTCGGCTGCGCCCGCTGCCACGATCACAAGTTCGATCCGATCCCGGCGAGCGATTACTACCGCTTCATCTCCACCTTCACGACGACGGTGCGGAGCGACTACGACATCATTCTCAATCCCAACGAATACGGCCCCGCGAAGGCCAAGTGGGATCGCGAGCACGCCCCGCTCGACGCCGCGCGGGAGAGGTATGAGAAGGAGCAACTGCCCGCGCGTTTCGCGAGTTGGGAGCAGGCGGGCGGCAAGGTGCCGATGCCGAAGTGGACCGTGCTGAAGGATGGCGCGGCGGAATCGAAGGGCGGGGCGACGATGGAGCGGCAGGGAGACGGAGCGTTTCTCGTCACTGGTACAAATCCCGATTTCGATGTCTTCACGATCACCGCTCCGGCACCCGAGGGACGGTTCACCGGAGTGAAGCTCGAAGCTTTGAAGCACGAGGGGTTGGTCCGCTCCGGGCCGGGGCGGGCACCGAATGGCAATTTCGCGCTCAGTGATTTCACCGTGCAGGTGACGACGGTTGGCGGTCAGCCGATGCCCGTGAAACTGGCCAAGGCGACGGCGACTTTTGAGCAGAAGGGATTGCCGGTGAAGGCCGCGATCGATGGCGATAAACGCTCGGCGTGGGCCGTCGATCCGCAATTTGGCAAAGATCACGCGGCTGTCTTCACGCTCGCCGAGCCTCTGACTCTCGAAGCCGGCGCGACGCTCACCTTCACGCTGCACTTCAGCAACAACGCCCGGCATGCGATCGGTAAGACGCGTTTGTCGGTGACCGATTCTCCTGACCCGGTCATCGCCGATGGTCAGACCAACGCCACGCTCGTCGAGGTGCAGCGCATTTTGAAAATCGCCCCCGATCAGCGGAAGCCGGCTGAGGTGGAAAAGGTGCTCGCGTGGTTTCGCCCGGAGGACGCCGCATGGCAGAAGCTCGACGCCGCGGTCGCGGCGCACGCTCGCCTCGTCCCGCAGCCCGAGAAGATCACCGCGCTGGTTTCGAGCGAAGGGCTGAAGGCGGTGCGGTTGCACACGCAAGGGCCGGACTTTTACGAGAAGACGTTCGAGCTCAAGCGCGGCGACGTGAATCAAAAGCAGGAAGAGGCGAAGCCCGGTTTCCTGCAGGTGATCACGCGCGCCGAGGAGTCGAAGTGGATCGCTCCAGCGCCTGCGGATGCGCGGACGCCGATGAAGCGCGCGGCGCTCGCGCAGTGGCTCACGGATTCCGAGGCCGGTGCGGGACACCTCGCCGCGCGGGTCATCGTGAACCGCCTGTGGCAGCATCATCTCGGACGCGGGATCGTGGCGACGCCGAGCGATTTCGGTGCGCAGGGTGATAAACCTACGCATCCCGAGTTGCTCGATTTTCTCGCGGGCGAACTCATCCGCAGCGGCTGGCGGCTGAAGGCGCTGCATAAGCAGATCATGCTCAGCGCGGTCTATCAGCAAAGCAGCGCGGTGGCACCGGCGGTGCGTGCGGCCGATCCGGCGAATGCGCTCTTCGCGCATCAGCCCCGGCGGCGACTCGAAGGCGAGACGATCCGCGACGCCATCCTCGCGGTGAGCGGCGTGCTTGATCCGAAGATGTTCGGCCCCGGCACGCTCGACAACGCGATGCAGCGCCGCTCGATCTACTTCCAGATCAAGCGTAGTCAACTGCCGCCGATGATGACCACCTTCGACGGCCCGGACACGCTGCAGAGCACGGGCCTGCGCTCGAGCACGACGGTGGCACCGCAGGCCTTGCTGCTGCTGAATAATCAAAGCGTCCGCGGAGCCGCGCGGGCCTGGGCGGCCAAGCTGGCCAAGGAGCCCACGGAGCAGGCCGTCGCGCGGGCGTATGTCGCCGCCTCCGGTCGCCCGCCGGGCAGCGAGGAACTCGCGGATGTGTCCGCCTTTCTCCGGGCGCAGACCGAGTCCTATCAAACTGCCGGCAAGGCCAACGCCGGTGAACTTGCGCTCGCGGATTTCTGCCAGTCGCTGTTCGGCCTCAATGAATTTCTCTACGTCGATTAAGCCTCCCGTCCTGCCATGAAAATTCCCCATTTTTCCACCGCACCATCCGCGCATTTTTGTTCGCGCCGCGATTTCCTGAGCCGCACCGGAGCGGGTGCCGGGATGATCGGACTCGCTGGAGCGCTCGCCGATTCGGGCCTGCTCGGAGCGAGCGCCAAAGCGGCTGCCGCCGCTGACGTGAATCCACTCACGGCGAAAAAGAGCCACGTTCCCGCGAAAGCAAAGTCGGTGATCTGGCTCTTCATGAATGGCGGTCAGAGCCAGGTGGATACTTGGGATTACAAACCCGAACTCGCGAAGTTCGATGGCAAGGATTTGCCGGGCTTCGATAAAAACACCGGGTTCTTCGTCAATGACGTCGGCGGGTTGCTGAAGTCGCCGTTTTCTTTTCAGCAGTATGGCAACAGTGGCACGTGGGCGTCGGAGATATTCCCGAATCTCTCGAAGCACGTGGACGACATGGCGTTCATCCACTCCTGCCACACGGAGACGAACAACCACTCGCCCGCGCTCTTTCAAATCAACACGGGGATGAACCGCATGGGTTTCCCGTGCGCTGGCGCGTGGGTGACCTACGGGCTCGGCACGGTGAACCAGAATCTGCCGGCGTTTGTCGTCATGTACGACACGCTCGGGCGCGGTCTGCCGAAAGGCCACGCGAGCAATTGGGGTTCGGGTTTTTTGCCCGGCGTGTATCAAGGCACGGCGCTGAATGCGCAGGGGCAGCCGATCAATAACCTCTCGCGCGATGCGGAGATGACCGACCCCCAGCAACGCGCGCAGCTCGACCTCATGGGCAAGCTGAACCGGCGGGCGCTGAAGGGCGACGCCGACCCGGAATTGTCGGCGCGCATCGAGAGCTTCGAACTGGCGTATCGCATGCAGATGGCCGCGCCCGAGGCGCTCGACGTCGCCTCGGAGCCGGAGCACATTCGCGCGCTCTACGGCATCGAGGAGAAGCGCTGCTCGCATTTTGCCAAGCAGTGCCTCATGGCGCGGCGCATGGTGGAGCGCGGCGTGCGCGTGGTGCAGATCTATAGCGGCGGCATGGAAAACGAGCGCTCGTGGGACGGGCACAAGGACATCGCCGGCAATCACCGGCAGTTTGCGGGTGAGACGGATCAGCCGATCGCCGCGCTCATCACGGATCTGAAGCAGCGCGGGCTGCTCGATTCCACGCTCATCGTCTGCTGCGGGGAGTTTGGGCGTTT
>ENA-ORBV01016705-ORBV01016705.1-microbial-mat-metagenome-genome-assembly--contig:-NODE-16705-length-10613-cov-3.595672_pt1 | contig 10613 bp, 14 predicted proteins | sample MGYA00237777_ERZ505514 | MGnify/ENA primary metagenome ERZ505514 (study PRJEB26160, sample SAMN06269048) | microbial mat metagenome | isolation source: Oligotrophic lake microbial mat | place...
CGCTGCAACGGCTGCAAATGATCTTCCAGAATCCAAACGATTCGCTCAATCCATATCGCAGCGTCGGCGCAACGTTACAGCGCGCAATCTACCGCCTGAGTACAGCGAAACTATCGAGCGCCGAGATTAATGCTCGCGTGATGATGCTCTTAGAATCGGTACGCTTGCCAGCAAATTATGCAGATCGCTATCCGTCCGAATTGAGCGGCGGCGAAAAACAGCGCGTCGCTATCGCACGGGCATTCGCGGCGGATCCTGCGCTCGTTGTCGCGGACGAACCCACATCTGCGCTCGATGCCTCGGTACAATCCGCCGTTTTGAACTTGCTCAAAGATTTGCGCGCCGAACGTGGCGTCTCGTACTTGTTCATTTCGCATGATTTGAACGCCGTCGCCTATCTCGCAGATTGGATCGCGGTCATGTATCGCGGCGAAATCGTCGAAGAAGGCGACGTTGAGCAGGTCTACAATCCGCCGTCGCATCCCTACACCGAAGCGCTGCTCTCCGCCATTCCCAACCCCGATCCGACCATCAAGACGCATCGAATTTTGCTCAACGACGATGCCAATGGCGCACAGGTGATCACGGGCTGCCCTTTTCACCCGCGCTGCCCGCGCAAAATTGGCGCGATCTGCGAACACGAAGCGCCGCCCTATCGAGATGCAGGCGCTGGGCATTTCATCCGCTGTCACATCCCAGTTGATGAACTGACTGTGCTGCAAACGAGTGCGCCAACCATGCGAACGGGGCAAGCGCTGCCCCGACCGGAGACGCCATGACGCGCTATTTGGCGCGGCGCTTGGTGCTAATGGCGCTCACCTTGCTGCTCACCTCTATTCTCATATTCGCACTCACACAGTTGCTCCCCGGCGACGTGGCGCGGCTCATTCTCGGACGCGAAGCGCGCCCAGAGGCGCTAGAGAATTTGCGCATCCAGTTGGGCTTAAATGATCCCGTCCCGATGCAGTATTGGAACTGGCTCACAGGGTTCGTCTCTGGCGATTGGGGAACATCGTTCATCGGCGGGAGCGCACCGATTCGCCCGCTGGTATTGGAGCGACTGGGCAATTCGCTCAAGCTGGCGCTGTTGGCGCTGACATTTTGCGTCCCGCTGTCGATCTTGTTGGGTGCGGTGGCAGCCTTGCGCGAGCAGAAATTTGTGGACGGCGCGATCTCGCTGTTCACGCTGGCAGTCGTCGGTTTGCCGGAATTCGTGACCGGATTGGCGCTCATCAACATCTTTGCGCTCGGACTGGGCTGGTTCCCTGCCAGCGCGTCCGCTGATACCCCGACGTTGGGTGAACTGCTGCGCCAATTGACGCTGCCCGCACTCACAGCGTCATTCGTCTTGATCGCGTACATCGTGCGTCTAACGCGCGCGGGCGTGGTGGACGAACTGAAAAAGCCGTATGTGCGGACGGCGACGCTGAAAGGCTTATCGCGCCGCGCCGTCCTCGTGCGGCATGTGTTACGCAACGCACTTGCGCCCACGATTACGGTAATCGCCATCAGCTTCGGGTGGCTGATCGGGGGCTTGGTCGTGATCGAAAATGTGTTCAGCTATCCGGGCTTGGGGCGGCTCATGACCGCCGCCGTCGAGCGCAAAGACATCCCGCTGATGCAAGCGGTCGTCATGGTGGTGATCTTCTTCTACGCCGCTGCGAACCTGATCGCGGATTTGTTAGTCGCGTTTCTGAATCCGCGCGTTCGCTTGGAGTAATGCCCCGTAACGATTCGCACGTTGCGACGGACGGATAGATAATCGCTTACGCAATCGGAGAAACGACCATGCCCCTGCACGCACTCGACGGATGGGAAACGACACGCGACGCACTCCATAGCGCCGCCAAGATCATCAGCGCGATCCGCAATTTGACGTTGCCGCGCGATCCCAATCATCTGCACCTCGCCGCCAAGGTCACAGCACGCGGATTATCAACTGATATCCTGCCGAAGGGCGGCGAAATCCAACTCGACTACCAAGATGGCACGTTCCGGTTGCTCAAAGATGGATTGTTCGTCCTGCCCCTCGCGGGTACAAGTCAGCGGGCGCTCCTTCAGAATGTCATAAGCTGGCTGCGCCAAAATGGGCAGTTCGCAGGCGTGGAAAATGCCGATGCCAAAATCGCGGCGCTGTTGGGTGAAGAAAACGGCGTGAAGCTGTCGATTGGCGCGGGCGACGTGAACGACGATAGCCCGCTGATGTTCGATCCAGCTATCGCAGCGGGCTACGCCGACGCCATCGATGCGATTTACGGCGGGATCGCGCGCTTTCGCGGACACATTCAAGGTTACATGACGCCCATCGTCGCTTGGTCGCACGGCTTCGACCTCTCGACGCTGTGGTTTGCGACGGACAAGGCGACCGAGGCGTATCCGCACCTCAATTTCGGCTTTTCGCCGGGCAGCGCCGGCTTGCCACGCCCGTATCTCTACGCCTACGCCCATCCCTATGTCGATGCGCTCACGCCACCGATGCTACCCGCGCCTGCGCGCTGGCATACCTCCGGCTGGACGGGCATCGTCGCGCAGTATGATGAATTTCGGACAGAAGAAAACGTATCGGCATTCGTCGAAACGCTGTGCGAAGCGATGTGCCGCGCGCTTTTGCACCGCTTGAAAATCTGATCATGTTGATGCGCCTCCGCCGCACGCTGCGCAACGCCGCCGTTTTCCAGACGCTGTTTAGCATTGACGCCTACGCGAAGTGGGCATCAAGCTACCCACCGCACGCCCATAATGCGCTGATGCGGGCGGAAGAAAGCGCCATGCGCGATCTCATGCCGTCGCTGGCAGGTCGAGTCGTGCTAGATTTGGCATCCGGGACGGGGCGCTATGGCATCATGGCGCGGGACGCGGGCGCGCGGACGGTGATCGCGCTCGACAACAGCCCGCACATGCTGGCGGCGAATCCGTTGGCATGGCGCGCGGGCGCGACGACCGAAGCAATCCCGCTGGCGTCGGCTTCAGTCGATATCGTACTGTGCGGCTTGGCATTGGGACATTTGTCACGCCTTGCGCCGTCGATGCGCGAGATCGGGCGCGTTTTGGCGTCCGGCGGCGCGGCGCTGATCAGCGATATCCATCCGTACCTGTTCCTCGCAGAAGTGAAAGATCAGCGCGCCCCGCAACGAACGTTCACTGCGTCCGATGGGAAAACGTATGCCGTCGAGCATTATCCACACGGCGTCGAAAGTTATTTGCGCGCCGCAGAAGCGACGAACTTGCGGCTCGACGCCGTGCGCGAACCGCGCTCGCACGAAGCGCCGACGACCGCGCCCGTCGCCATCGTCTACCGCTTCATTAAGGCAAACGCTTCGGACGCATGAACAGAACGAACGCGCCAACGCCGCCCGCCAAGATCGCGGGCGGCAGACACAAGCTGATGAACAAACGCTGAACGTTACTCAAGCCAGCACTTCCTAACACCACCCATAAAATCACGAACAAGAGAATTCCAGTGACCGCGAGGACACCGCCGATGATCAGCGGTGTCCTCAATTTTGGTGCGGGCGTTTGATTCATTGTATAGCCGTCCCATCTCCGTCTTTTGGCGGAGAACGACGCGCATATGAATCTCATATTGATGGACAATATCAGAAGTTCACCTGTGCGCCACGTATCAACCCAAGACCTTCTATCTTATCCTGCTGACGTAAATGCTGTCCATGATGGGTAATACCGACGGACACGGCATCCATCCTGTCGTTGACATTCGGGGCGCATCCCAAGCGACGAACAGCATGGCGTAGATTTTGGCTACACCCGCCCACGTTTCCTATCCTTGCACACCCACAAGGATAGGGGCGCGTGACCAGTCCGCCTATTTTCGATGTGTGGAATGTTGGAAACCGACCTTTAGCGCCGAAATGCTTCTATAATGATGCTAATGAAGGTTGAAATGGGAGATCGAGATTAATGAATGCAACCATGAGCAGCACCCGTCAAAACGCGATTGAAACGCTACGCGACATGATCAAAGGCATTGACATGGCGATGTTAACGACTGTCCATGAAGATGGCACGCTGCGCAGCCGCCCCATGTCGACGCAGGAATTTGAGTTCGATGGCGAATTGTGGTTCTTTACGTATGACAATACCGGCAAGACCAATGACATCGCGCACGAACAGCAAGTGAATGTCAGCTACATGGATAAAGGCAAAGACCAGTATATTTCGGTCAGCGGGACGGGGAGTGTCCGGCACGACCGTCAGAAGATGGAAGCGTTGTGGAGTCCAATTTTGAAGGCGTGGTTCCCTGAAGGTCTGGAAACACCGAATTTGGCGCTCTTGTGCGTTGACGTGCAGAAAGCGGAATACTGGGTCTCGGATGGCAAAGTTGCCGCGCTGCTGGATTTGGCAAAATCGCTGCTCACCGGCACCGAAGCCGAGGGCGGCAAGAACGAAAAGTTAACCCTGCGCTAAACTTGGGCATCATTTGAACCTTTGAAATGCACCGTTCTGAATAAACGGTGCATTTTTCGTAATGGCACCACTTTGCCTACTCGTCCTCGTCGGTTTCGCCATCGATGATCGTATAAACCGCGTCGAGCAGATCATCAGCGCGTTCTAACCCCTCAAGCGCCGCCTCGTCGTTAGATGTCAACAGCAGCGCCGCAGCCTCCAACAACGCTACACTCGCTTGCACGACCAAGGTAGCCGCATCCTGATAGTCATGTGCCACGATCAAATCGTCGATCATCGTGCGAGCGGCGTGCGCCTTGGCGACCGCATCTTCGAGCAGTTGAATGGCGTTGCTAGCGGTGTTCATGGCGTTGTCCTTCATTCAATGTTACGGGCTAGATGATGAAACCAAAAACGATGAAATCGTGTTCATTGCTGTTGAAGTCGGACTATATCCGATTTTTATGTGTTGGAACAAGTGGCTTCCATTCGAGCATTCACCCTTCCCGCAAAACTCATCTGTTTCTCAATAGTTTGCCCTTTCCTCAGCGCGAATCTTTAATATCATTTATCGCGCACCTCAATTAGTTCGGCTTATGCGGCGACAGAGAGAGCTTATCGCCCTTCACTAGCCCCCTTGAAGCTGACTGCCGTGTCAGCCAGACTTCCTCGAATCAGCCCTTGCAGCCAACGCGAAACTGACGCTTCGTTAATAGAGCGTGTCTGCAAACTCGATTTTCGCCTATTTTGTTCGATCTCACCCCCGCTGTGGCTGAGGGGAGGACATGTTTGGTTTTCTCCCTGATTCACCTCACCCCCGCTGTGGAGATGGGGTTGGGAGGTGAGGTTTCAGAGTTTGCAGACAGACCCCAGTATATTTGGCAAGTTGCCCAAATGGGTAGTCTAGGAGTTTTTGACAAACAGATTGATGAGAACGTTGTCATATTCATATATATTTCGAGTTTCTCTATCTGGTTACGATATTGAACTCAGCTTTTTCTTCACCCACCAAGGACAACAATCGATGTTGCCCACAATCAGCCTCAGCTCCGCGGTCGCCAAGCAGTATTAGGTTTTAAAACCCCAGTCATTGGGCTAGGACGTAAGCTGAATGGTGAACATTGCGCTTGCATCGAGGAAACGTTAACCAACCTCAACCTTGTGCCATAGCGCGATACACCAGCAGGGATTTTGTCGCATGGACAGAAACACTGGCTCGAAATCGGGATGCTGCTCGTTCAATCGCCTAAACTGATGCTGTTAGATGAACCTGTCGCCGTGATGACACGCCGCGAACGCGATCATACGGGTGAACTGCTCCAATGCATCGCTAAAGGACGCTCGATCCTTGTGGTTGAACACGATATGGTGTTCGTCCGCCAGTTCGCCACCACCGTCAGTGTGTTACACATGGGCAAATTGCTCTGAGAAGGCTTGGTCGATGTCGTCGAGTCGAATGCGCGTCATGCAAAAGGGTGTGATCGTCTCGAAAGGCACCGCGAGTCAGCTTTCGCCGGACATTATCCGCGAACATCTGTCGGTCTGATGTCAGTGCATAATGTGGGTCGAGCGGGTGAATTGCGCTTGACATTTGAGCGCCGCGCCGAGCGGACGATTCTAACCGAACAGTATTCACGTCCACCCCTCCAAGTGATGCGCGCGATCCCCGATGCAGCGGGGATTTTGTGCGTCTATTTGCTAAGTCCGACGGGCGGCGTCGTACAGGGGGATCGCTATCGTATCGCCCTAACCATCGGCGCTGGATCGAGGGCGCTGTTCACCACGCAGTCTGCAACGAAAATCTACCGGATGCCGGATGGCTGCGCCGAACAAGTCACGCACATTGACGTTCGCCGGGATGCGTTTTTCGAGTATGTCCCGGATGCAGCGATCTTATTTGCCGACGCAGATTATCACCAACGCACCACAGTAACCTTGCAACAAGGAGCGCTGTTCTTGCTCTACGATATCATCATGCCGGGGCGCTTGGCGATGGGCGAACGCTTGCAGTTTCGGCGCTTTGCGAATCGCCTCACCGTGAGCGATGAGCAGGGCTTGTTGCTCTACGAATCATCCGTGCTTGAACCTGCGCGGCTTGATCTCGATGCGCTTGGCAGGCTAGAAGGCTTTCCCTGTTGGGGCAGTGCAACGCTGCTGGGCGATTTTGCCGCGTGGGGTATCGATGCTGCGGCGCTGTGTGCTGAATTTGCAGCGCATTATTTACTCAAGCATGAGGGGATGACTGGGGTGTCATTGTTGGCACGTAACGGGTTGACCATCCGCGTCGTTAGCCATCGCCTAGAGACGATCTACGACGTGTTGGGCAAACTGCGCAACCACATCCGCACCCGATGTTTTGATCATGCTGCGCCGCTGCGAAAATAGAACCTACTTTTATACACCAGAAAGGCAACCCATGAACTTATCACCGAGAGAAAAAGACAAGCTGATGATCTACGTCGCGGCGATGGTCGCTCGTGACCGCCGCACACGGGGACTCAAACTCAATCACCCCGAAGCGGTGGCGCTGATCACAGCGGAAGTTTTGGAAGGCATCCGCGATGGGCGCACCGTCGTCGATTTGATGCAGTTCGGCAAGACCATCCTCGCGCGTGAGGATGTGATGGAGGGCGTACCGGAGATGATCCCTGACATTCAGATCGAAGGAACATTCCCCGATGGAACGAAACTGGTCACGATTCATGAACCGATTGCGTGAGGGTAACCATGATCCCCGGTGAATACTTTTTAGCCGATGGTGACATTATCGCCAATGCAGATCGCCCTGTGATCGCGCTGTTGGTGGCGAACGCGGGCGACCGACCAATTCAAGTTGGGTCGCATTTCCATTTCTACGAAGTCAATTCGGCGTTGAGTTTTGACCGCGATCAGGCGTATGGAATGCGCCTGAATATCGCTTCTGGGCTGACCGTCCGCTTTGAACCCGGCGACTCTAAAACGGTTGAGTTGACCACCATCGGCGGAACGCGCACAATCTACGGGTTGAACAACCGCGTGAATGGCAAACTGGACAAGGAGACATAACCCATGCCGCTGCGCATTCCCCGTCGCGTTTACGCGGATTTATACGGACCAACCACTGGGGATCGGGTACGGCTTGCCGATACCGATCTGATTATCGAAGTCGAAGCCGACTACACGCGCTACGGTGACGAAGCCAAGTTCGGCGGTGGTAAAACGCTCCGCGATGGCATGGGGCAAGCTGCGGACACCACCCGCGCTGATGGGGCGCTCGATTTAGTCATCACCAACGCGCTCATCATCGATCACTGGGGAATCATCAAAGCCGATGTTGGAGTACGTGACGGCAAGATCGTCGCCATCGGCAAATCGGGCAATCCCGGCGTGATGGAAGGCGTGACAGCGGGTATGGTTGTCGGTGCATCCACCGAAGTGATCGCTGGCGAAGGGATGATCCTCACGGCGGGTGGCATCGACTCGCACATCCATTTCATCGCGCCGCAGCAAATCGAAGAAGCCCTGTCGTCGGGCATCACCACGATGTTGGGCGGCGGCACAGGTCCCGCCACTGGCACGAACGCGACCACCTGTACCCCCGGCGCGTGGAATCTCTATCGCATGTTAGAGGCATCCGACGCCTTCCCCATGAATTTGGGCTTTATGGGCAAGGGCAATGCATCGCTGCCCGATCCGCTCCGTGAGCAAATCGAAGCGGGTGCGATTGGATTGAAACTCCACGAGGATTGGGGGACGACTCCCGCTGCAATTGATAACTGCCTGTCCGTCGCAGAAGCATACGATGTGCAGGTTGCCATCCATACCGACACGCTCAACGAGGCGGGCTTTGTTGATGACTCGATTGCCGCCTTCAAAGGGCGCACGATCCATACCTTCCACACCGAAGGTGCGGGTGGCGGTCACGCCCCCGACATCATCAAGGTCTGTGGCGAACTCAATGTGTTACCCTCATCCACCAACCCCACACGCCCGTTCACAATCAACACATTGGCTGAACATCTCGACATGCTCATGGTCTGCCATCACTTGAGTCCGTCGATTCCTGAAGATTTAGCGTTTGCCGAATCACGCATTCGCCCGGAAACGATTGCCGCCGAGGATATTTTGCACGACCTGGGCGCACTCAGCATGATGTCCTCCGACTCGCAAGCGATGGGGCGGGTTGGAGAAGTCATCATGCGGACGTGGCAGACCGCCCACAAGATGAAGGTTCAGCGGGGCAAACTGCCGCCCGATACGGAACGTAATGATAACTTCCGTGTCAAACGCTATATCGCCAAGTACACGATCAACCCGGCGATCACACACGGACTGACCCAATATGTCGGCTCAATTGAAGTCGGCAAGCTGGCAGATTTGGTCTTATGGCGTCCGGCGTTCTTTGGCGTTAAACCGGACTTGATCCTTAAGGGCGGCTTGATCGCTTATGCGCAGATGGGTGACCCCAATGCCTCAATCCCTACACCACAGCCCGTTCACGGGCGCATGATGTTCGGCGGGTTCGGGCGGGCAATCCACAGCACCTCGCTAACGTTTGTCAGCAAAGCGGCGTATGAGCGCGGCATCCACCAGCAGTTGAAGTTGTCTAAGTTGATTGCGCCCGTCTCCAACTGTCGCGGCTTGACCAAAGCTCATTTGATCCATAACGACTTTCTGCCCAACATCAGCGTCGATCCAGAAACATATGAAGTCCGCGTTGATGGTGAGTTGATCACCTGCGAACCAGCCGCCGTCCTCCCAATGGCACAGCGTTACTTCTTGTTTTAATGATGGACTTCGACGCTCACCAACTCTTGATGCTGCTTCAATGGATGGATTCCGCCTTTCCAACCGGCGCATTCGCCCATTCAGGCGGGCTGGAAACCTATGTTCAAGCCGACTCGGTGCGGACTGCCCGCGATCTCGGCGCGCTGATCGCTGCCAAGCTCGATAACGCGGCGCACACTGATTTGATCGTCATTCACTGCGCCATATCTGCTTATCAAACTTGGGATATTGACAGGATCACCGGGTTGGACAGCTTGTGCGCCGCATCGAAGTCGGCTAAAGAGACGCGGGAAGCCAGCGAGAAGATCGGGCGACGCATGTTAGCCAGCGTTCTCAATGTGCGTCCCGACTCGCGCTTGCAAGCCTACCGAGAATGCGTTGCGCGTGGAGTCTGTATCGGACATCACGCTGTTGTGCATGGGTTGGCGTTTGCCGCGCTGGAAGTCGATCCGCGTTCAGCGTTAATCGCGTATGCGTATGCGTTAGCAGCAAACCAGACTGCTGCATCCCTCAAATTGATGTCCATCGGGCAAACCCAAGCGCAAGCGGTCTTGGCTGCGTGTGGCGCGGCGATCAGCCAGTCAGCCGAGTCGGCATTAGCACGGACGTTGGACGACTTTGGCGGGTTTGCGCCGGGGCTGGATATTCGCGCCATGCAGCATGAACACCTTTTCCAACGTTTGTTCATTTCGTAGTTCAAATCAGACAGGAACATACATATGTGCAAGGTCGAATATACCGAACAGTCGTTTGAGCGCCACGTCAAGGGAATTCGCCCCCTCATCATCGGTGTGGGCGGGCCCGTCGGCTCTGGCAAGACCACGCTCTCGGGCCGTGATCGCGCTTGAATCAGTTGCAAGGCGAGCACATCGTCAGCAACTTCAGTCAGAATGTTTTGGCTCTTTAGCACCACGTCATCGCGAATTGCGACTGCCAATTGTTGTGGAGTCAGACCTGCGGGAGCCGTATCGCCGCTGAAGCGGTCAAGGGTCACGGACAACGCATCAATTTTTTTCGTGTAGCCTTCAAGTCGATCGGCGAGACTTTCAAAACGCGTCTTTAGGCGGTCCGCGAGCTCATCGACTTGTTCGCCCGTGAACGAATCTTCGTCCACGTCGCTCAAGTTTAGTAAGGTACAAATCTCGTTTTTATCTGCCTTGAATGCAGCGATTAAGTCTTGTGATTGCTTTCGTCGCGCGTCAACGGACCGTTCTAAAACTACGATGTCTTTGGCAACCCGAGGCATATCTGCGTCGATCAGGTCGCGGCGGAATTCGATCAATGGCTGAAGTGTTTTGCGAAGCTCACCGATCAGACGTCCGACTTCGGGTGTCCACTGGATGCTGGCGTTGGCCTGACCTGTCGCAGGATCGATCTGACTAGTGCTTGAATCAAGCAAGGCAAGATTGATTTCTCCGGCGCGGGTGCGCAAATCGATTAAC
>ENA-ORBV01016706-ORBV01016706.1-microbial-mat-metagenome-genome-assembly--contig:-NODE-16706-length-10612-cov-7.918083_pt1 | contig 10612 bp, 8 predicted proteins | sample MGYA00237777_ERZ505514 | MGnify/ENA primary metagenome ERZ505514 (study PRJEB26160, sample SAMN06269048) | microbial mat metagenome | isolation source: Oligotrophic lake microbial mat | place...
GGCTCGCCGTCTGCGCCCCACGCACGCAGCGCTCAAGCCTGCTAAGGCTTGACGTGCGGCCCCCCTCGTGACCTCAAAACCTTCTTAGCGGAGCACCCACCCATGAGCACCGACCCCCTACAGGCCGACTACCTCGTTATCGGCACCGGCGCCAGCGCCATGGCCTTCGTCGACACCCTGCTCAGCGAAGACGCCGAGGCCTCGGTGCTGATGGTCGACCGCCACCACCGGCCGGGCGGCCACTGGAACGACGCCTACGCTTTCGTGCGGCTGCACCAACCGTCGGAGTTCTACGGCGTGGCCTCGCGCGAGCTCGGCCAGGGGCGCAAGGACGAGGTCGGCGCCAACGCCGGCCTTTACGGACTGGCGTCGGGCGCCGAGGTGCTGGCGCACTTCGACCGGGTGATGCAGCAGCGGTTCCTGCCCAGCGGCCGCGTGCGCTGGCTGCCGATGACCGACTGCATGACCGACTGCATGACCGATCGCACCGGCCCCGCAGACGCAGACGCTGGCGCAGGGATGGTGCACACGCTGCGCTGCCTGACTACCGGAGACACGCGCCAGGTGCAGGCCACGCGAAAGATCGTCGACGGCACGCAGGCGCAGACTGCCGTGCCCTCGACCCACGCGCCGCGCTACGCCGTGGCGCCCGGCATGACTTGCGTCCCGCTCAATCACCTGCCGCAGATCAGGCAGGCGTACGGGTGCTACACGGTGGTGGGGTCGGGAAAGACCGGCATGGACGCCATCCTCTGGCTGCTGGAAAACGGCGCAGAGCCAGCGCGCGTGCGCTGGATCATGCCGCACGATGCCTGGCTGCTGGACCGCGCCAACATGCAGCCCGGCGCCGAGAACGCCGAACGCAGCCTGGCCGCCGTCATCGGGCAGGCCGAGTGCATCGCCGAGGCCGAGTCCGTGCCCGACCTGATGGCCCGGCTGGAGGCGCGCGGGCTGCTGATGCGCATCGACCCGCAGGTCACGCCCACGCGCTACCGCTGCGCCTCGGTGTCACGCGCCGAGCTGTCCGAGCTGCGTCGAGTGAAGGATGTCGTGCGCCTGGGCCACGTGCGCAGCATCGAGCCGGCGCGCATCGTGCTGGACCAGGGCAGCGTGCCGGCAGCGCGTGACACGCTGTACATCGACTGCAGCGCCAGCGCCCTCAACACCCCGAGGGCGACCCGGGTGTTCGACGGCAACCGCATCAACCTGCTGCTGCTGCGCACCTGCCAGCCGGTCTTCAGTGCGGCGCAGATCGCCTGGGTGGAAAGCCATGTCAGCGACCCGGCCGAGAAGGCGGCGATGTGCACCGTGGTGCCGCTGCCCAACGTGCCCGCGGACTTTGTCTCGATGTGGGCGGCGACCGCGCAGAACACAGGCCGTTCGCGGCAGAACGCAGCACTCGGCGCGTGGTTGATGCAGTGCCGGCTGAACGCGATCGGGCTCTTCTTGCGCGGATTGCCGCTCGATGACCCGCGGCGTGAGTCGCTGCTGCACCGCATGCAACAGTCGGCCGCCGCCGCCAGGGCGCGGTTGCCAGCGTTGATGGCAGTGACGGGGACCGCGGGCCTGTTCTGCCAGCACGAAAGAACAAGCCGCCAGTGAACAGGGGGCCAGAAGGGGAGCCACTGCGCCCTCCCCCCCGATGAGCTGAACGGGTCTGCGCTCGGGTTCGAAGTCGGCGCCAGCGATTCCTCCGTCGCACCAAAGGGCAGTCGGTGGCGGGCAGCCGGTGAGCGCTTTGGGCTTCGCAGAGATAGCATGGCCTGCAACCCGGTTTGAACATGGCTATTCAAAAGTCCATCCATCGTCAAGTCTTCCGAGCAGCCGCCACCGATGTGCCTGTGCTGTCGCCGGCGCCAAGCACGCTGGTTGTCCAGCGGTGAACAGCCATCACGGCGTGACGCCGCTGGGCCTGGCGAACGCTGCAGCCTTCAGCGCGAGGGCTAGGCCCGCATTCGCCATGCGGTCTCACCGATGAACCTCTTGATCTCGATGAAGTACCTGGTGGCGCTCGACGACCATCGCCACTTCGGCCGCGCCGCGCTGGCCTGCCACGTCACGCAACCGGCGCTGTCGAATGCGCTGCGGGCGCTGGAAGAGGGGCTGGGCATTTCCATCGTCAAGCGCGGGCGCAACTTTGCCGGCTTCACGAGCGAAGGCGAAAGGGTGCTGGCCAGCGCGCGGCGCATGCTGCGCGAGCAAGAACTGCTGCAGCAAGACCTGCACAGCAGCGAAGGCCATCCGCAGGGCCAGCTGCTGGTGGGCGCGGTGCCCACGGCGATGCCGATTGCCAGTTGCATCGTTGGCCTTTCCTGATAGTTGGACATGTTTTGCACGTCGCAATCGATGGCTGCCGGCTATGGGGCCGTGGCAATCGGTTGAGACATTGCAAGCGGTCATGCCCTGCACCAGACAGGATCAAGCTGAGGTGGAGCAGGCGCCGTCGATGGCGTTCGTAGGGCGCCGAAGTAAGTGCGACTCGCGCCACAGTTCTGCGACTGGCGGTCGCTAGTTGTTGCGACTGGCCTACCGCACCCTGGGAAGACAAGCGCGGGGCTCGACGACAAAATGGGTGACGGTCACATCTGATCGCTTGGCACGGAAGCCTGCTGCCTTGTGCAAGTAGGATCACGCGCCGGTTCGCTCTCAGGAGTGATTCGTCGACACTTGCTCACGACGGTATCGAGGCGGTTAATTTCTGACGTCCGCGGTGTGCGGCGCCGTGCCACATCGCGATGTAAAACACGCGGGTGTTCGCCCGGTTGGTACCAAGCGCGACAGCGTAAGGCTTTCCTGCACCACGAGCAGATTGACGCTGGGTAAAGTGAGGCGACAGAGACACGCTTGTCCTTTGACACTACTGCCCTTGAGTCCTGGTGTGAGCAATGCAGCGGTTGCTGCCGGTAGCGGCCAGCCACTGAATTCACGGTACTCGGCGCTTACCGGACCTTGCGGCGCGCAACCTTGGTGACTCGACCGACCGGTATGAGACGCATTGCTGGCTTTCGCCGTCGCGCGGGGAAAATTGCCGGACCAGATGTCGAACGAGAGTCTGCTGTTCGCGCCAGCGAACTTTCCCTTTCGACCCAATCCGGTCATCCGAACCGCGAAATCGAGCGCCTCCAAGCCGTCTTTCGAAGTCACCGTCAGACCAACGCGAGCTGGCATCGACGCATCTGCACTGTTTCTCGACAGACACCCGGCCCCCAAGCCCGTTGGCCGCCAATGCAGCCAACGCGAGCCGGCTCACCGTGCCGCCCTTTCCTCAACGTCGCGCAGCAGCGCGTCGAGTGCGGCGCGGTCGAACAGGCGGCCGTTGGCCACCACGGCGTGAATGCGGCGGATGGCGCCGATGTCTTCGAGTGGATTGCCATCCAGCAGAACGAGGTCTGCCCTCTGGCGAATGGAGACTCGTCCGGCCAGATCGCGCCGCGCGAGGAACCGGCCCGGGTTTACCGTGGCCGTCAGCAGAGCCTGCTGCGGCGTCAATCCCGCTTCGACATAACGCGCCAACTCGTCATGCAAGGTGTAGCCGTGAAACAGGAAGGGGTTCGCGAAAGCAGCGTCGGTGCCGGCGAGCATCGTCACGCCAGCGTCGTGGGCGATCTTGAAAGTCCTCCAGTCGAGGGCGACGGACTTCGGCGCCTGCGCCAGCAGCTCAGGCGGGATCTGCTGGCGCCGCCAGTCGCCTTCGCGCCATTGCGCGCGCACGGCACTGGGCACGCTGCGCATTCGCGGGTCATCGGGTGCCGGGTCCTTGCCGAGATAGAAGTCCGACACCATCAGCGACGGCATCACCGCCACGCCGGCCGAGGCGAGACGCTTCACAACGGCGGCGCAGCGCTCGCCATCCCAGCTCTTCAGCGTGCGGCCGTTGTGGCCCATCATCACCGCCATCAGCGCCGGAAACGGTTCGGGTGCCTTCAAGGCCTGGGCGTTGGCGCTGATCATTGCGCGCTCCTCGCTCGCGCAGGCCTGGGTGACGCGTCCGAAGTGTTCGATGCTGCGATGTCCCGCAGTGACCGCAGTTTCCAGCTGCACCGACTCCGGGATGTGGCCGTACAACGGCAGGCGCTGGCGCCGTGCCTCATCGGCGATCGCCAGGTAGGTCGGCTCGCTCAGCAGCGAATAGGACTTGATGAAGCCCCAACCTGCCGCCTTGGAGTCGCGCACGCGCTGCCGCCCTTCGTCGGGGCTAGCGGCCACCATCTGGCCCGGCCAAGAGCCAGGCGGGCCGTCGATCAGTGCGCCCGCCAGCACAAGGCGCGGGCCCACACGCTCGCCGCGCTCGATGGCCGCGGCGACGCGCTGCTGCTCGGGCAGCGTGCGCAGCGCACCCGCATCGCGCACCCCGGTGATGCCGTTCAGGATGTACAGCGGCAGCGCGAAGTCCTCCTCGCCCGGCGCACTGAACACATGCACATGGAAGTCCCAAAGGCCTGGCATCAGGAACCTGCCGTTGCCGTCGAGCACGCGACCCTGCTTCGGTGCCTGCACCGTACCCCCGGCCTGGATGCCGACGATGCGATCGCCAACGATCACCACGTCGCGGCGCGGCTCGAGGCGGCCGCGCTCGACGTCGACGATGGTGACGTTGCGCAGCACGAGCGCGCCGTCGCTCGTCGCCGACGCCATGGGCGTGACCGCAGTGAGAACGAACAGCGCCAGACACGATGCCGAGAAGCCCAATTTCACATCGATCTCCTTGAAGGTGAATGGCTGCGGTGACGATCAAGCCTGGCGTGCCCGCGCCCGGAAGGCGGCCACGTGCTGCAGCCAGACGCCGGCCCGGTCGCCAAGCGTTCCCGCCCGTGGCACGGCACCGATCTGCCGCGCCAGATCCAGCATGTTCAGCACCACGGTGTGGCGCGCCAACAGGCCGCCCTCGAAGTGCGAAAACTCCGCTGTCTCGAAGCTCAGGCGGCCGCCGGTGGGCGCAAACCCCGGGGGCGTCAGCGGGCCGGTCATCGTGCCGCTGATGCGCAGGCGCGCTGCCACGCCAGTGCCGTCCAGCGCGAGGTAGGGGCCGTCGATGAGCTCGATGTGGGTGTCCGGCAATGCCGGGAACATGATGTCGCTGTGAAAGCGCTGCACAGCGTCGCGGCCGCGCAGCGTGTGCGGTGCGGCGGGGTCTTCCCAGACGACGTCGGCGCAGCACAGCGCCGCGACGGCTTGTGCGTCGTGCGCGTTGGCGGCACTCTGCAGGCGCTGCAGAAACTGGCGCGCGAACGGCGCATCAACGACCTGTGGCATGGCGTGCTCCTGTCCATCACTGTTGCAGTGAGGCTCGGCCAAGGCGGCGAGGCCTGTGCACTTCGATGGCCATCTTGCGCTGTCGTTGCCGTTCCGGCTTGACGGCGGTCAATGTTCCCGGGCTCGGAGATGGTTAGCCTGCAGACGGGAGTCATGCCATGACCGCAGTCCTACTGAACGGCGCATCGTCGCCCACCGACCCGACCCACGCGCTGTGCACCGAAGTCGAGCGTCAACTCGCGGCGCGCTTCAAAACGGTGCGCAGCTTTCACCTGGCCGGCTACGACATCGGCCACTGCATGGGTGAGTTCGACTGCTTCGTGAAGACGCCCGGCCGCTGCCGCATCCACGACGAAGGCCAGGAGATCGAGCGCGCCGTGCACGACGCCGAGTTGGTGGTGCTGGTGACCCCGCTGCGCTATGGCGGCTACGCGGCGCACCTGAAGAAGGCGGTGGACCGATTGCTGCCGCTGATCTCGCCATTCTTTCGCAAGGCGGGTGACATGACCCATCACGCGCTGCGCTACGAGCACCGTGCGCGCTGGGCCGCCATGGCGCTGGACGACACGCCTTCGCCGGAACGCACGCGCCTGTTCCGTGCTTTCGCCGAGACCAACGCGCTGAACTTCGGCAGCCCGGCCTGGGGCGCTGGTGTCGTCGGCGGCGACGGAGCGGAGTGGCCCGCCACCATCGCGAGCGCGCTGGCAACGCCCGCGGCGCCAGGCAATGCCTCCGGCACGTTCGAAGGCGCCCACGCGGAGCTGATGCGCACGGCGCACGCGTCGGCGCCTGTCACTGCGCCTGTCACTGCGCCTGTCACTGCATTCGCACCATGGCCGAGGGTCACCGTCCTGCAGGTCAGCCCACGTCCAGCCGGGGTCAGTACATCGCAGGCGATCTGGCGCTATCTGCAACCGTTGATGGAAGCAGGCGCAGCGCAAATCGAGATCGTCGCGGCGACTGAGTTCGTTCGAGGCGGAGCCGTCGCGCAAGGGGCTGCGCAGCGCTGCGCGCAAGCCGATCTGCTGTTGGTCATCGGCCCGCTGTACTGGGACAGCCTGCCTTACCCCGGTCTGCTGGCGCTTGAGCACATCCACGCGCAACGGCACCAGGCCGGCATGCGCCCGGCGCGCCTGGTTGCCGTGATGAACAGCGGCTTTCCCGAGCCCGAGCAGTTCCGCTTTGTGTTCGGCCTGCTCGGCGAATTTGCGCGCGAGGCCGGCTACACCTGGGCCGGCGCGCTTGCGGTCGGTGGTGGAGAGGCCATCGCCGGCCGTGCGCTGGACCGCGTGGGCGGTCTCGTGCGGCCACTTCGCCAGGCTCTCGATCTGGGCGTGCCGGCCTTGCTGGCCGGTGGCGTGCTGCCCGATGCCGCGTGCAACGCTGCCGCGACCCCGACCACCCCCGGAGCGCTCTATCGCTTCTTCGGCTGGTGGGGCTGGCATTTGAAGCGCCACACCCAGGGCCTGTCTGCGCGTGAGGTGAACGCGAGGCCGTTCGACGACATCACGGATGTCGATTGGGAGCGGCTGGCCGCCGCCGGCCCGGCGCGGGCACGGCCGCTGCGGGTGGTCGCCATGCTGCCCGAGGGCGCGGATGCCGTGACCGTGGTGTTCGACGATCCGGCGCGCCATGCGGAGCACTTAAAGGCCGGCCAGTACCTGACGCTCGAAGTGACGATCAATGGCGAACGTGTGCGGCGCGCCTATTCGCTGGCCTCGGCCCCGTGCGACGGCGAGTTGGCCATCACCGTCAAACGCGTGTCGGGTGGCTTGATGTCGAACTGGATTCACGACCAGATGTCGCAAGGCGACTGGGTGCGCTGCTTCGGCCCGGCGGGCGACTTCACGGCCGGGCCACCGCCAGCGCAGGGGCCGCGCCGACTGCTGCTCATCGCCGGGGGCTCGGGCATCGTGCCGCTGCAAGCGGTGGCACGCCAGGTGTTGCACGACGAACCGGACGCCGAGGTCACGCTGGTCTACGGCAGCGGTGCGCTGCAACGCGCGATCTTCGCTGCACCGCTGCAGCAGCAGGCGCTGGACAGGGCGCCGCGCTTGCGAGTGCATTGGGTCTTCGAGACTGCGCCGTTGGATGGCAACGGCCCGGCATGCCGCGTCGGCCGGCTGGATGCGCCGACGCTTGCCGCCGCTCTGGCCGACACAGACCTGCACAGCTTCCATCGCGCCATGGTCTGCGGCCCCGATGCGATGCGCGCCGCCGTGCGCCAGGCCATGCTCACGGGTGGCCTGCCGGCGGACCGCTTGTTCGAGGAGAGCTTCGTATCGCCCCGCCGCAGCGCCGTCAGCGACCAGGCGCAGCCGGCCATCCTCGAGTCAGCCGACGGCGATCAGACCATCACGTTGCGCCCCGGCGACACCCTGCTCGATGCGGCGCTGAACGCTGGCATCGCGCTGCCGTTCTCATGCTGCTCGGGCGGCTGTGGCGCCTGCCGTGTGCACATCACAGACCATCTGGACCACGTGGTGCTGGACGAGCCCAACACGGTCACGCCCGGAGATCAGGCGCGTGGCGAGGTGCCGGCCTGCCTGGTGCGGCTCAGCGGCCCGTGCCGCTTTCGCCTGCCGTGAACTCGACGCCTCAACGGACACACGATCCAACGCAGACCCCACCGAACCACGAACCGGAGAACGCCATGAATCTGCCCACGCCCCAACTGCAAGCCCTGGTGCAGGCGGCCACACTGGCCCCGTCCAGCCACAACACACAGCCGTGGCTGTTCCGGCTCGAAGGCCAGGTGATCGAACTGCTGGCCGACCGCACACGCGCGCTGCCGGTCAACGACCCGGATGACCGCGAGCTGACCATCAGCTGCGGCTGCGCGCTCTTCAACCTGCGAGTCGCCGCCGCCGCCGCGGGCCTGCAAGCCCAGGTGGAACCATGGCCAGACGCGGCCGATACCGACCTGCTGGCCCGTGTGCACCTGTCGCTGAACGGTGCCGGGCAGGCCCTCGCGGCGATGCAGGCCGCGATGGGTGAGCGCCGCACCTACCGTGAGCGCTTTGCCGCCACTGCGGTTGGACCGATGGCACTGCGCAGCCTGGTGGATGCGGTGCACAGCGAAGCCGCCTCGCTCGCCGTGCTCGACACCGCCGACCAGCGCCTGGGTGCGGCGGCACTGGTGGCCGAGGGCGACGCGATGCTGTGGGCCAACCCGAGCTGGCGGCGCGAACTGGCGGCCTGGATGCATCCGCGGCGCCGCGGCGATGGCTTGACGCTGCCGGCGTTGGCCATCCCGGTGGCGCAAATGGTGGTGCGCACCTTCGACATGGGCCACGGTGTCGCCGCCAAGGACCGCCAGCTCGCGGACGAGTCGCCGGTACTCGCCATGTTGTCCACCGCAGGCGACATGCCAGGCGACTGGCTGGCCGCCGGGCAGGCCTTGCAGCGGCTGCTGCTGGTGGGCGTGCAGCTCGGTTTGCAGGCCTCGTACCTGAACCAAGCGGTGCAGGTGGCCACGCTGCGGCCGAAGCTGCAGCAGCTCACTGGCCGGCCAGGTTACGCGCAACTGCTGTTGAGGATCGGCAACCCGACACAGGTCAAGCCGGCGGCACCGCGTCGACCGCTGGCCGACGTGCTGGTCACGGCAGCATGAGATTACGAAGGGCGGGCCGTGTCATGTGGACTGCACTGGCGGTCTTGCTCATCCCGGTTCTGCTTCTTCTTGGCGTCTTGCTGGTCTTGAGCCCGGGAACGCCGAAGCCATTTCGGGGCGACGGCGGCCAGCCCTTCGCAGGCAGCATCTCGGAGAAGATCGGTGTCGACATCAACGGCATCGAGCAGGGGATGTTCATCAAGGGCAAGAACGCAGGCAATCCAGTCCTGCTCTATCTGCATGGCGGCTTGCCGGACCACTTCCTCACCGACCGCTATCCGACGGGCCTTGAAGATATCTTCACGATCGTCTGGTGGGAGCAGCGCGGTTCCGGGCTCTCGTACCACCCCGAGATGGCCCCGGAGTCCCTGAACCCGGAGCAACTGGTGTCCGACACGATGACGCTGACGAACCATCTGCGCGCACGCTTCGGCCAAGACAAGATCTACCTCATGGGCCGTTCAGGCGGTACCTTCTTCGGCATCCAGGCGGCGGCCCGCGCCCCGGAGCTGTACCACGCCTACATCGCCGTCGCGCAGATCTCGAACCAGCTCGAATCGGAGCGGCTGGCGCACCGCTACATGCTTCAGCGCTACAGGGCCGAGGGAAACGACAAGATGGCACGACGCCTCGAAGAGGCGCCCGTCGGCGACACGGCGCCGCTGCCGGATGCCTACCTGAAGGTGCGCGACGTGGCGATGCACGAACTGGGCGTGGGCACGACCCACGACATGAAGTCGGTCTTCACCGATTTGTTCCTGCGCTCCCTGCTCCATCGCGAGTACACGCTGGGCGAAAAGATCAACCTGTGGCGAGGCAAGCTTTTTTCCGGCAGCCGCCTGTGGAACACGCAGTTGTCCACCGACCTGACCCAGAAGGTGACGCGGCTCGACATCCCGGTCTACTTCCTGCACGGGGTGTACGACTACACCGTGTCCTACCCATTGGCCAAGTCCTATTTCGAGCTTCTGGAGGCGCCCATGAAGGGTTTCTACACCTTCAAGCAATCGGCGCACACGCCCTTCTTCGAGGAACCGGAGAAGGTGCGCGAGATTCTGCGGGCTGATGTGCTGACGGGGACGAACGGGCTGGCTGATCCCCAGTAGGCCATGGCACCGTGTCGGGGCGGGCCGGTGGACCGCCATCCCGTTGCATGCAACGCCGCCTGTTGGCTGGATTGGCGGTCCCTACGCCACCGCCGAGTCCCGGCACATCTTCCGCGACTTCGTCGAGGCTTCCGCCCGGGTCAGGCTCTCCGACGACGAGGTGCAGGTGCAATTTGGGAAACGCGCGCACAACCCCCTTCTCGTCAACGCCGGCTTTGCTCAGACCGATGTCGCCGTCCCTTGGTGGGGCGGCCGCCGTCTCAAGCTCTCGTTCGGCTGACGCTCAGGCTGCCGGCGTTAATTGCTTTTGCTGTCGTGGGAATCAAGGCTAGCGTGGGAACTAAAGCTCCCCACCGCCGAATTCACTGGAATAATCCCCGACACCGGCCCTCTCATTCTTGCAACCTCCCTTCCCCACCCATGAAGAAAAGCATCCTGATGCTCCTCGGCTTCGCCGCCGTCTTTGCCCTCGGCACCGCGTGCTTCACGCCTTCCGTGAAGCCCGATTCTTCCGCGCCCGCGACCGCCCCGGCCCCCGCGCCGGCCAAACCGTAAGCCGCACGCATGGCGCAGATCCGGCAGAACGATACCGAGACCCGCTCGGTGCTGGCAGCGGCGTGGGCGCGATTGCCCGACGCGC
>ENA-ORBV01016708-ORBV01016708.1-microbial-mat-metagenome-genome-assembly--contig:-NODE-16708-length-10611-cov-21.221853_pt1 | contig 10611 bp, 6 predicted proteins | sample MGYA00237777_ERZ505514 | MGnify/ENA primary metagenome ERZ505514 (study PRJEB26160, sample SAMN06269048) | microbial mat metagenome | isolation source: Oligotrophic lake microbial mat | place...
TTTATTTTCCCTTCGTCCACTGGACCTGCTGTTAGGCCTTGGAATTTGTGGATGGTTCTGGCGTAAGCGAGACAGAGGGGCATGAACGTCCGCCGGCAACATCCGGTTGCCCTTGAACATGAGTATTCTGCAACTGGAATTGGGACACACTGTTCAAATCGCTTCCTTTGGTTAGTGTTCATGTGGTGGAAACCGTTGTCAACGCATTTTGCCGGTGGTGGACTGTGTCTTACCTTTGGGTTCGCTGTGTCCCAAGCTGGACCGCAATGCAGAGGGAACTCAACAATCACGTGTCGGGGAAGGTTTCCGTTGTTGGGGCTGTGCCCTTTGTCGAACACCATTTCTTTCACTGTGCCGCAAGCTCCATTGTGAAGGCCCCATTCCGGACAAAAGTTCTTGTTATCTATTGCAACCTTTGCTCCGATGCAAAGAGTTGATGAAACCGGAGAGTCGCTATCGAAATGACTCGCAATGCCCTTTCCGAACTTGTTGTTGTTGCTGTGGGCTTTGATCAGTGCTACCGGGTTGGTCTCGTTTTGTTGTCTCGCCAACATTTTCATGTTGTGGCGGATCCTTTTTTCGTTCTTGAAGAAAAGGAACATTGCTCTATCTTCGATGTCCTTCACAACTTCCGTCCCGTGTTTTGTCATCATCCTGTCCAGACGAAGATTCAACAGTCGCTGCACGTGTCGATCTTCCATTTCCTTTTCTGTGGCAATGCGGAGGTTTGCTATCAGGTCTTTGTCGTCCTGTCTGCTGTCATTTATCCTTTTGGATCCTTGCAGGCTCATCACGTTCTTGGCGCATTCGAGGAACGCTTCGCGGCCGGCTTGCGTCATCTTGTTCTTCGGTTCTGTGTAGTTCAGGATTTTGATAGCGCCCTCCTCCATCGATGGCAGTTGGAAGTCGTCACCTGCTAGGATCACAACGGGCAGGCCTCCAAATGAGTGTTCCGCCAATGGGCCGCCTTCGAATATGGTTTCCGCGATTTGTCGTGCTGCTGTTCCAAGGTTGACGTTCGACACGAGACTTCTTTCGTCCACGATCAAGGCCAAGAGAGTTTTGAACTTTTTTATTAGTTTCATTTTTTTTGATTTTGACATTGTGTTGGGCAGGTAGGAGTTCACAGTCACGCGATTGCCCAGCAAATGATGGAATGTCTGGCCGTGCACATTGAATGCAGCTGTTCCAGTCGGAGCAACGACTCTCACCACATCGTCTGTGTTGAACATTTGTCTCAAGCATGTTACGATCGTGTTTATGATTACACTCTTTCCGCTGCCGCCTGCGCCATTGATGATTAGGCGCAGAGGTTTGAAGTTTGACAGGTTCTTGCATTCTATGAATTGTTTTATTTTGTCAAGAACAATCGTCACGACTTCCAATTGGTCGGGGTATAGGTCGTCTAGTGAATACTCGGCACCATCATCTTTTAGAGGAAGAGACAGTTCGCATTTTTTCGTGGAGTCTTGGTTGTCGTCGTGTTCCAATGTGGTTTTCATTAACCATTCTTCAGGTGGTGCACCTTCGAGCACACCTGTTCTTTCCTGCGGCGAAAACCGTTGATAACGGAATCTGTCAGAAATGGGTTTTGGCATTTTGATGGACCACGACGAGATAATTTCAACGACTTACTTGGGGTTGTTTGTCCCATTCATGTTCGCGCCCAAAGTCCATCGACTTGAATAACGCGTCATCATAGTCGGTGAACTCGTGACTGCGCAAGCCAACCAATTCAAGCAGTTCTTGTGACTCCGCTGATGTTGCATTTCCGGAGTGATCTACTGTTGCAGATGTCGGCTCGTAGTGTTGCATGTGGTCGAAATGTCTGTGCATTTCCCTTTCGTAAGGCATCCTTGCGGAGGTTGGACATTCTGGGCTGTTGATGAAGCGGTTGAATTCTTCGATCCATTCGATGTCTTTTGGCATCGACCGCCAGGGTCTGTACACAGTTAGCACATGACGGGCGTAATCCTTCGTTACTGGATACTTCAGAGTGCCACAAACGCCTACAAAATTGGGAATCAATCTGCGAGACCCGTCATTCTGGTTTTTCATGTGGTGGAAGTACTCGTACAGGGAAAGATTTTCAAATGCCCCTGGCCTTTCCATGTAACGAGAAATGAATTTCTTGTCTTGTTTGACCTCTCCGTCGAGAGTCACAGGTTTCGAGTTTGTGAGGCTGACGCTCTCGAAACCTTCAGTGCACAGAGTCAGTGGCAGGTCGGCAATCAGAACCATTGCTTCCTGTTTCGATATGAGTCTTTTTGCTGCGCATTTGTTCATTGCCTGTTTGCAAACCCGGACCACGTCGTTTTTGCCTCCCGTTTGTTCCTGTGCGTTCATTATAAGGTCGCGGTTGTGTTGTCGCTCTTCCTTTAGGCTGTAGTTCCCTTTGCATGAGTGTGAAGCAACGTAATCTGTGACGCGTGCAATCTCAGATGAGTCTGGCTTTTTCGGGTCGCACTTGTACACGAGCATCTGCACGTCGCAATTGCCCCTCCACCCTTGCAAGAGGGCGGTAGATGTTTGATTTAGTCTGATGTTGTTCCTAGGCATGTAAAGTTTCGTGGATCTTTTGCGATCCTGTCTTACTTCTGCTATCTCCAGCATTGGGAAACCTGGGGTGTCGCCTTTGCCCGCTGTCATCTCTTTTCCTGCCCCACATCGGCACACCCGTCTATCTCTGTTGATTTGGCAAAAACCGTTAGTAACAGATTTCAGCGGACGGGCGGAATTTCTCGTTATTTAATGATAGCAAAAATGATTCTCACCTTTCCTCTCCCTTGCCGTCTGCTCGGAGACAGAATCCATTGCAGTTGTGAATCTGCACTGCTTTCATCAGATTTTGGGTGTCATCTTCGGTTTTTTCCGGTGGAATTTCACAGTGTCTTTTGCCACACGGTGAAGATTCTCTGGTGATCTCGATCCCCTCGAACCCGTCCCCTACTGATGCCGTCATTCCGTACCTGGTAGACGCCCATTTGGCTAGCCGCAGAGCTCTCTTTTCCTCTCCGTCAGATGGGTCTTGTAGGTCTTGGTAGCATCCTTCGTACACCTCCATGTGATTTGACACCGCGAGAAGGTGGGCGTGGATTTGGCCTCTTCCGGGAGCGAATTCGAATCTTACCCAGTAATGATCGATCCCGAACACAGGTTTTCCAACACATTTCAGCCAAGTCTCTACTCTCAGTTGAAAGTGTTCTTGAACTACAAGACTGCATTCATTCAACAGGGTTGATGCTTGTTTTGATCCGCTGTAGCACTCGCTCGAGTCGAGCCCTCCCAATTCCATTCTTTCCTTTATCAGACGAAATATGTCCGGCCAGTAGTGTTCTGCGCATGAAAGAGTGATGAAGAACATTGGTGCACCATTGCCTTGCTCGACGTGGTAGTTTATCCACGAGTACAATTCACAACGCTTTTTGAACCAATAAGGGGTTGAACCTTTGATTCGTTGGTTGAAATATGTCAGACAATTGACAAAAGAGGTGTCTCCCTTTGCTATTTTCTGTTGAAGGTCCTCTAGGTCGTCCACTGCATTGCTGTGAAATTTGTCTACAAACCATCGACCACACGATGAGTTCCGATGTCGGATTATGTAATTCAACGCAAAAAACCCGAAGATTTGATCACGCATGAACCGACCATCTTCATATTGTATCAACATTTTCCCCCAGTCCGCTATTCAGCCACAACAAAGTGAGAACCTGTACCGGTGAAATCCGTTAACAACAGATAACAACATTGGCTTACCCTCTTTGCCAGCGAAATCCTTCACGTCTCCCACGCCACCAGGAAACAGCCAAGGAAATGCGTTTGTGAAAATCCTCGTGTCGCCAAACTCGTCTACCGGAGTTTGCTTGCTCGCAGGCCAGATCATCGACACCTTTCTTGCGTTCGGAGACGAGTCTGTTGCGGATCGAAGAATGTAGTTTATTTCCTGGTCTTCGGTCGACAAAGGTGCATTGCCACCTTCATCTATGTAGCCAAATTGCGCAATGTTGTCGCCAACAGCCGCGCCAGCGGTCTGGTCTATAGAAGGACCTAGATCAGAGTTGATGTCGATGTGATTCTCAAGGTTGTCCTCTTCGTCCCATGCGCTTCCCTCCCGGCAATCATCGTCCTCGCACCCTTCTCTTTCTTCGCAAGTCCCGCATGAACGGGTAGCAATCTCGTCCTCATTGCGTTGCTCTTCCAAAGTCTCTATTGTCGCACAGTCAAGGTACCCCTCGCTCCCTGAGATCCAGTCCATGTTTTTTAGTTCGACTTCCACTTTTCTGTAATCGGCATGGTGTTCTTTCAAAAACAGAAGGGCTGCAATCACAACATCCTTACGGACTAAATAACATTTGTCCACACTCGTGATGTTGTTACCAACTTCAGCAGTCATCTTCCTCACAACCTTTATGACTGTGGTGTCGGATGGGAGTCGAGGTAGAGACTGGGCAAACCCCTCAATGTCCTGTTCGAATGCACACACATGGCCTGTTGTCCCGAAAGTCCCATTTTGGATGTGGGTTAGAGCTACAAAGGGGGAGATTCTCTGAATCAGTATTTTCTCAGCGTGAGTCAAACAGGACAGACACTCAGGTACGTGATAGTGAGTGGCTCCATTTCTGTCCGTCCAAAGGGGTAGACTGTTTCTTTCCTTCAGTTGCTCTGGGCTTCCTTTTTTTGCGCAAGAAACACACAGACCATTCCTGTTAGGAGTCAAACTCAAGCTTGCCATGCGACAGCTCCTGCAGTTTCCGTGCGAGATGTTCTTGCATTTTTCTTCAAAGTCTAAGATGCATTCCCTAATTTTGGGGATACAAGATGGAATCTCTTCAAATTCCGTGCCTTCACTGTTAGATCCAAGGTGTGGCATCCTTGCTCTAACCATTCTGGCCCTTTGTTTCTCGAGCTTTGAGTATTGAACTTTGGCGCGCTTGACTCTCTCAGAGCGAAGTTTCTCCGCTGACTTTTGTTTCTTCTTTGTTGGCATTTTCGATGGCTTGGTGACGACCACAGATAATGGAAACCGCCGGATGGCGATATTATTCGCAGATGGCACACCGGTGAAAACTGTTGATAACAGATTCCGACTGGACAAACCAAGTGTCGTTGCTTGTGGCGCTGCTTCTAACGGCAAACCAGAGAGCGGGTAAGTGTGAACGACGTCAGTAATAAACTCGGTGGAAACTGTAGTTAACGGAATCCGGTGGTTGGCGCAAACACGTGGCCTAGTTTTACCGGTGAAATCCGTTGATAACAGATTCCGAACAAAAAAACCAAGTAGCGATTTTTTTTGTGTTTCTGAAAATAGGAATGTGTGGAGGGAACGGGGGCAAATCTCGGTGGAAACTGTAGGTAACAGATAACGCCTAGGCCTGCAAGAGCTGTTGTTGAAAGACAAAATTAAAACAATTAAAAGCGTGGACCAAAGACGATGGCATTGAAGCCTATTGTGTGGGAAATGGATCTGAGTTAGGGGTGATGGAGGACTGTAACATAACAAGCAAGCGATGAAATGGCGGTAATTACATTGTAAATTCTTGAATTGTATATTTATGAGATGTTATGATTACCTTGCATGGATGATGTTCCTTGCATTCGGTATTTTCTTCACTTTCTTTTTGATGTCATTGCTTCTGTGTATTTTCACTTCTTGTCATTGGTTTTGTGTCATTGGTTTTGTGTCATTGGTTGTGTGTCATTGGTTTGACATCTGTCATTGGTTTTGTGTCATTAGCTTGTTATCGTTACCTATAAATAGTAACCAGTCATTGCTTTCGATGTTATTGGTTATTGGTTTCCTTCCTCCTTTTTTGTTTTCATTCACTGTCGGATCCGCCTTCGTCGTTTTCGTCCGCTGTTGCCTTGCCGTCTTCGTCGTTTTCCTCGGTTTCTTCTTCCGTCTCTTCGCTTTCTTCGATCTCAACGCCCTCGTTGACTTCCACGCCCACCTCCACTTCCACGTCAGTTGTGGGGGAAATGGATGCCCAACGCGCCAGGAACTTTTCCTTCATCACGTCAGTTGGGAAAATGTACTGGTAGGGGGTCTCCATTTGCTTGTTCGTCGCCGCGACACACTCGGGCTCCTTCGGCCATGCCTTGGACTTGAACAGATTGTGCATCTTCGTCCGGATGGTCGCATTGGGAAGCCATATCACGCGACGCATGAATTCGTCCAAACCACCCATGCCATTCCTTGCTGTTGGGTACGGAATGGTTTCTTTTTCGTCCTCGCTCGATTCCTTGACACTGTCCTCCTTTCGTGTCTCCTCTCCTTCCGCACCAAAAGTCTCGGGATCCCCTTCGTTCTCTCGTGCAGTGTCCATTTCGTCTTCTTTGACATCCTCACCCTTCCCCTCATCAGTCTTCTCCGATTCCGCAGGAATGTCTTCCTTCTCGTCGTCCTTCGCATCGTCCTTCGCATTGCCTGCTTTGTCTTCCGCCACATCATTCGCTGCGATCGTTCCAACACCAGGAACAGAAGAAGCTGGTTTTCTTGCTTTCTCCAAATCACGAATGCGTCTAAGCTCCTCCATGGTAGTCTTTTTGATAGCCTCCTCCTCGAAACTCTTGAGGAGCGCAGCAATGAAAGTTTGCTTCTTGTCTTCGGGCATGTCACCATTCCGAACCCAGGCTATCGCTTCTCGCGTGCTAGGATCGAGAGATGCGGGGTCATCGTTCGGAGGTGTGGTGTCTTTGTCGACGTCCACGACTTCCGTGTTCGATTTCTTGTTCGCGCGTTCCCCAGGTGGCACAGGAGCTACACGCTTCCGGTTTTCCGTCGATTTCGAAGGAGACGTTTTTGATCTTGTGTTCGTCGCCGGAGGGTCAATGTGCATTTCATCATCATTTGTTCCTTGGCCAGCGCGAGGCGAACCCCAATGGTCGGTCGTTCGAAGGCCTGATAGCCCTGTTTGGTCGGTGTTTCTCTTCTTCTTCCCCTTCTTCTTGTTTGGGGTTTTCGTCGCCACAGGCTTCACCACCTTCTTACTAGCACCCGCACCATCATCGTCTCCATCATCGTCGTCGTCGTCATCATCATCATCGTCATCATCGGAGGAAGAAGATAGGCAGGAACCCAGTCCTCCGGTGCCGGTGTCTTTCACGTCTTCCTGCTTCGCCCAGTCCTTGAAGAACTTGACTTTCTGTTTGATGGCTAACTTCACCAGCACATCTTCACACTTCATGCTCTTGATCAAATTGTTCTTGTACAAATAGGATATCAGTTCTAGCGTGCGCTTCAGTTTTTCTGGGTGGCTATCAGGTTCAGAAGAAATCTTGTCTTTTATGGCCTTGAACACCCTGTTGACTTTCGCGGAGAACTTTTGCCCGATGAGTTTTTTCTTTCCCGAAGAAGATTTCGTGAGTGCGTTCGTAGTCTTTGTAGCCTTTCCGGGAGTCGTAGGGGCGGCTTCCTTCCCATCTGCTCCTCTCGGGGGCGACTTGGGCCCCAGCACTTTCGAAATGTCTTTGATGTCTTCAGGGGCGTCATCCATGAAAATTTTGAAAGCCGGAATCAAATCGACATCAATTTCATTGTTGAGAAACTTGCGTACAAAGCTGGAGAACTTCAGGTCGTCGGGGACAAGCTTAAAAACGTCCAACTTTTGGTCAGCTGGAACGTCATACATTTGCTTGTAGTGCTCAAAATCACCTTTGTAAATGCCCGCCCCGACCTTTTTGTCCGTGTTTTCCGGGCGTAACAGCACTGCCCTTGTTTCGGCCTCCCCTGCTGGGTTTTCGAACCTGGCTGCGTGTCTTTTATGACCGGGAGTCATGAGCTGATCTTTGTCACCCTCCCAACCATTGAGGATGCACATAGATGGCTGACACGGGTTGAGATTTACTTCCAACACCTTGTTCGACTTAGCATCCACGCGGCCTTTGGTCCAATGAATAAAAAGGCGTGCCATGCCCTCCCATGTCAACTTCTCTTTGTAGTCTTGAATCCTTTTCCCTTCGAAGCTTTCAAATTGATCGTAGGTCTCGTTGCTTTGAAGAAAAAGTCAAAAAACGTTAACAACAGATTTCAACTAACCAGACATGCATGAACAAAATGGTAACGCAATGTTTCGGTCAAATCCGTTGTTAACAGATATCAACTTACTTTTGGTACTTGCGAAAAAGAGCAAGGTTGTCCCTTGAATCCTTCGGAGGTTCAGGAAGAATAGGGTCGGGACCGTACTCAAGATGCGTCTCGATTATGTCAAAAAGCAGCCCAGCATGCAGAATCGACTTCAAACGGGATCTCAGCGACGAAGCTTTCGTGTTCCCGGCAACGGGATTCATCTTCTCTTCTGCTATCCACGAGGACATGCAAGCTACCGTGACATCCCCTACAGGGTCCCAATCCTGGAATTGGTAATTGAAAGCGTCGCCCTCGCTGATCATCTTAGCCTTCCACGTTGCGTTGTGAAATTCTCTCGACCCCGCCTTGTCACTAGTTCTTTCCTTCTTTAGACGATCGATTATCCATGTCTCGAAGTCCACTTTGCACGATGCACACTTCACTAGTGCCTGGTGAACCTCGAAAATGTGGTGCCTAATCCAATCATGGCCTGTAATGTGCTCCATTGCTAGGCGGTACAGGGAATCTGGAGAGGCTTGGGGGTGAGAGGGATTTGGGGCCTTAAACAACCGAGGAATGAGATTGACCCTACTGATGTCGTAGATGCAGGCATGGTAGAAGACGACGACCCAAGCAAAGCGGATGTTGCAGTGCGTCTTGTTGGCCTTGTTGGACGCGCTCTTTGATGGACCGGGATAGTCGCACTTGAAAAAATCAGCCTCCATGCCAGATCTTACAATCTTCCAGTAATCCTCTGGGGATAGCTTTGTGTTTCGTTGGTTGAGTAGCAAAGAACGTAGGGCCAGGTTGTCCTTGTTGTCCAGCACTTCGTAAATCCCTTGCCGGATGAAAACGGAATTGCTTTTAAAGTCATAGATCGTCTCGTTTCCTTGGCTCAGACACAAAAAATTTTCAAGGTGCAAAGGACACCACAATTGGGCGTTTATACCAACAACGGCTGAGTGGCGGGATAAAATGTTACGGGAAACCATCGACAACGCTCCGTAAACCGTTGGAGGGATGGTAAGACCCGCGCCAGCAGTCAACTTCGTGCTATGCTTCTTCAGCTCCAACGTGTAATTAACAAAATTGTTTTCGTTACCGAGAGTGCAGTCCATCTTTGGTTCCATGAACCGGAGCATAGACGGTTTCCACAACTGTGAATTCAGCAACTGTTGGTCACCATCAACAGCCCCTATCAAGACAGGGAAAAAGACACATCAAGTGAGAGAGAGATTCGAATCGATGAAAACTGTTGATAACAGATTCTGTCGTATTACCTTGGGATTTCACTCCAGGCCATGTTGACAATCGAAACTCCGGCAATGGAGCAACATCACGGATCTCCAAGTTTCTAGTCATGCAATAAGAGTAGATCTGCATTCGGTGCTGGCCATCAGCAACACCAGCCCTGACAGGAGACTTTGATCGCAAAACATAAGACAACAGGTTTATGTTTTGGTGGAGCTCCAAATTGTCGTTGTACTCAAAACCGATCCTGGGGTATGCCTTGATAAATTCCTTGAATCCCTCCACGGTGCGCCAATCGAGATTCGATTCCTTGAAGTGCTTGAAAAAATCAAAGATGTCTTCCAGTCTGGCGATGCCGTCGCACTTGTGGTCAGACGGGCACTTCTCTCGTTTCTTTAGTTTTTTTCCAAACAAAGATGTAAACTTCTCAAACGTTTCCTCCGACAAGAAATGAGACTTCCGTTGGTGAAGGTAGCCATGCCCGGTAAACTGCTTTCCTTTATCGTCAAGAATTTTCAACTCAAGGTGGGTCTGTGGAACAATGAGGTGGGGGGGTACTTCGCCGGCAACGAGTTTCTTTGATTCGTACAGAATAAATGACATTGCAGAACCAAGGGTAAAACTGAAGGTCTCGTCGGAACTCATAAAACTTTTCATCATAGGGGGTCTTTCCATGTGACGTTCGTCAATGTGAGATTCATTGAAGAACTTATCCTCCGTCACACGATGGTTAACATCAGGCTGAAACATCGCTCTTGAGTTTGGACCACTTTCATATAGCAGACTGAGAATGAGATGTGCCTTGCTCTGGGTCTGTAAATAGTCCATGCCTGCAGAAGAAGACCTCGAGTATGAGCAATGCGCTAAGTTCTCGATCCCTTCAGTAGAAACAACCGTGTCATCCCAGAACTCCGCTGCAACCGCAAAAAATTAATGGGAAACAAGGTGAGTTGGAATCTGTTGACTACAGAATTCAACATGCGCCAGAAAGTTGGAAAGCTTTGACAAAAAGAATGCAGCAAACATGGAATGGATGGTCTACAAAATTCGACATGCGCGACACATGCTGAATCTGTTGACTGCAGAATTCAACATGCGCGACACATGCGGAATCTGTTGGATGCAGAATTCAACATGCGCGAGAAAGTCGGGATAAGGTGTCTATAGACTTCAACACACGCTACACCGACGGAATCTGTTGACAACAGAATTAATTATACGTGAAAATCGACAGAATCTGTTGACAACAGAATTCGACACACGAGTAAACCATACAAAAACGCGGAGGGAAACAA
>ENA-ORBV01016709-ORBV01016709.1-microbial-mat-metagenome-genome-assembly--contig:-NODE-16709-length-10611-cov-4.799506_pt1 | contig 10611 bp, 10 predicted proteins | sample MGYA00237777_ERZ505514 | MGnify/ENA primary metagenome ERZ505514 (study PRJEB26160, sample SAMN06269048) | microbial mat metagenome | isolation source: Oligotrophic lake microbial mat | place...
ATCTACACCTCTCTATTCGTCGGCAGCGTCAGATGTGTATAAGAGACAGGTCGGCAGCAGTCTCCACATGTCGGGCGTCATCCTCGAGCAGCGCACGGGCATAAAACTGCAGCACGTGCCCTACCGCGGCGCGCCGGCCGCGGTCCTGGCGGTGATCAACGGCGAAGTCACGATGGGCTTCTTCAACGCGCCGACCGTGCTGGGCCAGATCAAGGCCGGCAAACTGAAGGCACTCGCCGTCACCACCAAGGACCGCTCGGTCATGCTGCCCGACGTGCCGACCATGATGGAAGCGGGCGTCCCCGACTATGTCGTCGCCACTTGGCTGGGCTTCGCGCTGCCGGCGAACGCGCCGCCCGCGATCGTCTCGCGGCTCAATGCCGAGCTCAACCGCATCGGCCAACTGCCGCTGGTGAAGGAGAGGCTCCTGGTTCAGGGCTTCGAGATGCTGCCGCCGGGCTCGCCCGCAGCCGCCCGCAAGCTGATCGAGGACGACCAGGCAGTCTGGCTGCCGATCATCAAGGAATCCGGAGCCAAGGCTGAATAGGCGATCCACTCGAGAGAATGGCCGGCAACTGGCGGTGCCCGTCGGCATCGTCATTGACGTCGTCTGGAGGTTCGTCGTGTGGATACGATTGATCCGGAGACGATCATCGATACTCCGGAAGACAAGCTAGTGTCCCTGTCCGGAACCGACGATGCCATCAAGCGCATCAAGAACGAGTTTCTTGAACCGGCGAGCAATCTCCACGTATGCGGCTTCATTGCCGTAACCTCAGCCTTGCTGTTGTTGGCCGAGGTGTGGATTTCCAATTCCAAGGAAGATTTTCTGTTCCTGGTTGGTCCGGTATCGGTGTGCGCGTTATTGCTTGTCTATGCCGTCTCGAGAGCCGGTCCACGCGCCCTCGACATCCGAATCGCCCGCATATTGAGTAGCACCGTACCCGCCGCTACCTTGAGTGAATCCTTCAGGCCCAGCACTCTGTCGGTCGTGCTCTATTGCGCCGGAATCGTGGGCAGTGTTGCAGGATACAGCTACCTTGCCCTCACCACCTCCGGCCTCATAGCCGCGGATGTCATCAGATGGATGCTGCTGGACAAGCGACCGCTGGTTTTCGGGTACGCCTTCATCGTGGCCTTCGTCGCCTTTCACTGGTTCATGATTGGCTTTTTCTTCGACCCGAAACACATCAGGGGTCGGTCGTCCGAAGCTGGCGGCCGCACCAGCAGCCTTTGGGAAAAGACGTATGTTCGATGGAGCATCAAAGCCCTTGGAACGCTACTCATCGCATTCCTGGCTTTTTGGTGGATTTGCCTTCCTGCATTCCTGAATTTGAATTTCATCGACGAAGGTGCACTGCGTAGTTTTTACGATTTTCACCTTTTCGTTCATCTCAGCGCGCTGGAGCAAATCCGCCTCGGGGCACTGCCGTACCTCGAGGCGCAGACCCAGTATGGGCTGGGCAACCTGATTCTCATGCATTTCCTCACCAACTTCATCGATTTCAGCAATCACGGATTCCACGCCGCCAATATTCTGCTCAACGTTGCCTGCGCTATCGCATTCTTCGTTGTTCTGCAGCGATCCCTCGGCTTCGGCTGGGCCCTCGCGGGATTGATCGGATGGATGCTTTGGCCCAGTCCCTATGGGCTCATGAGTGCCACGGGATGGGCGATCCTGACCCGTTGGCTTGCGATACCGCTCCTGTCTCTTCTGTTCGCTCACCTGCTGTTGAATGCCGCCCCGGGAAAAAAACGCACGTGGGCCGGGCCGATTCTGGCCGGAGCAATTTGGGGAATAGGCAGCTTCTTGAGCCAGGAATGTTTTTCCGGCGGCATTCTTGTGTTTGTGCTGTCGGTGGCGATGTTCGGGCCGACATCCGGCATGCAGCTGCGCGCCGTAGCCAGGTTTTCCGGGCTGTTCATCGCAAGCGGTGTGCTTGTGCTCGTGATCCTTGTCTCCAGCTTTGTCGGCGTTACGCATTGTCTGGAAGTCTTCCGACTGGCAAACGCCAAGTCCGGTCTGGTGATGGCCGGGGTTTCCAATACATTCTGGTCCGACAATCTGGGACTGTCCCTGACTTTCAGCACGGTTCACGGACACCTCCAATCCATCGTCGGCCTGGAAGGCGAGTTCAAGCCCCTGCTCCAGACGTACGGATTTGCCGTTCTATTGATGGTCGCCGTTGCCTTGCTGGCGGGCTTCCTGGGCCGCGACTGGTACACGGCCACCGTAAAGCGACGGCAGTTCACCTGGAAGTTCGCCGGCGTGGCAGTGGGTGCCTTCGTGCTCCACATGTTCACATTGCTCCGCTCCGACTCGACGCATCTCGCCGGACCGTCATTTCTGTTGCCGTTGTTTCTCCTTATGTTGCCGCTGTTTGCATGGCACTGCGTCAAGCCAGGCCTGAGGCGTGGCGCGCTGCTGGTCGTTTCCATTGGGATCGTCTTGCAAGCCGTGGTGGCCGGCGGATCCGCCGTCATCCAGAAAGTGGAAGGGATCGGCTCGGTTTGGGCGGATTCCGCCGCAGCCCTCGAAAGTTACCGCGAGCTTCGAAGCTTCAAGAGCCAGTCTCCCGATCTTGCCAATCGATATTCGCCGTTACCGAAGCATCAAGCCGCGTTCCGCAGTCAGCGCGACTTTGGCGAGACGCAGGAGCTGTTCGGTTTGTTGCACGACCGGCTGCAGGGCCGCCGCGTCGAATTAGGTGTCTACAAGCTGAACGATCTTGTCGCACATCCTGAGGCCTTCTACTTCTTTGGCGGATTTCGATCGTTTTCCAGCGTCACTTCGCACCAGAACAGCATTTGGCTGAAGTCCGAGGAGGACGCCTGGATCAACAAGGTCGTCAACGCCGAGGCCGCCTGCGTCTTCTTCGAACCCAATGCCGATAGCAGGCTGTTCGAAGCTTGGAAAAATTCAGTGCGGCCGCCAAGGTTGGTCGTCACGGAACCGATCGTCGGCAAGCGCCTGTACGGAACGTTGTCGTGCAGAGCCTAGGTCTGTCCGGAACCCGCTGCTTTGCGGCGTTCCGGGTAATGGCGGAGGGGATGGGATTCGAACCCACGATAGGGGTTTACCCCCTATAACGGTTTAGCAAACCGCCGCCTTCGGCCACTCGGCCACCCCTCCGCAGCCCGTTAAAGCCCCGGTGATCGATATCCACGACGGATGCGGGGCGGTTCTAGCGGGGGGCTCGCGGGGTGTCAAACAACCCCCCAATTTCGCAAGCGATATCAGGCTCTTGGCGTCCCGCCACGCGGCGTGCGACGGTACCCTCATGATTGCCTCCGCCTCCAATTCAATTGATATGCTCCAGCGCCTGGTGGCGTTCGACACCACCTCGCGTAACTCCAATCTGGAGCTGATCCAGTACATCCAGGGCTACCTCGACGGGTTTGGCGTGAGCAGCACCCTGGTGCCCAACGACGAGGGCACCAAAGCCAACCTCTACGCCTCGATCGGGCCCGAGGCCGAAGGCGGCATCGTGCTATCGGGCCACACCGACGTGGTGCCGGTCGACGGCCAGACCTGGGTCACCGATCCGTGGACGCTGACCGAGAGGCCCGACGGCAACCTCTACGGCCGCGGCACCTGCGACATGAAGGGATTCATCGCCACCTGCCTTTCCCATGTCCCCGCCTTCCAGCGCGCGAAGCTCAAGGTGCCTACGCATTTCGCCTTCAGCTACGACGAGGAGATCGGCTGCCTGGGCGCCCACTCGCTGGCCGAGAAGCTGATGGGCAACGTGCCGCGCCCGCAGGCGGTGATCGTGGGCGAGCCCACCATGATGGGCGTGGTCAATGCCCAGAATGCCGGCGGCGGCCACGTCGCCACCTTCATCGGCGTCGAAGCCCATTCCTCGATGACCCATCTCGGCGTCAGCGCCATCCACTTCGCGGGCGACTTCATCCATTGGCTGAACGAGCTGCAGGTCGAACTGGCGCTCCGCCAGCGCACCGACATCGACACCGTGCCCGGCCACACCACGATCAACGTCGGCATCGTCGGCGGCGGCACCGCGGGCAATATCCTGGCCCGCGAATGCACGCTGCGCTGGGGCTATCGCACGCTTCCCGGCGACGACGCTTGGGAAGTGCAGCGCCGCGCCGAGAAGTATGTTGCCGAGCTGCTGCTGCCCAAGATGAAGGCCAAGCATCCCGACGCCAACATCACGCTGGAGCGTCGCTCCTTCGTGCCTGGGCTGAAACCCGAGGAGAACGAGGAAGCAGCCTCGCTCGCCCTGCAATGGACCGGCGGCAACCGCACCTACGCCGTGCCCTACGGCACCGAAGCCGGCATCTTCCGCGGCCACGGCGTCCCGACCGTGATCTGCGGCCCCGGCGACATCTCCCAGGCGCATCAGCCCAACGAGTTCGTCGCCAAATCGCAGATGGATGCCTGCGATGCCTTCATCGCCAAGATGATCGGCTGGGCCGAGCGCCAGTGACGCATCGGACTCCGGCCGTCCTGAAGTTTTGTCGATCAGCGACTCGGAACGCTGCCGTCAACGCCTTGATGTGCCTCGTTTAATCGCCGCTGGCATCGGACTCGGCGAGTCCGATCAACGACGACATTCGGTGACCGCACCTCTCTCCGTTTCCTATTGAATGCGCGATGTTCAGAGAACGAGGGTTTTCGCTCGGTCTCTCCTCTCGTTTACTTCCTATCAAAAGCCGATCGAGCAGTCAAGCTTGACGCCGGACGCGCCATGCCGCCCGATCCTCTCCATGACTGCGCCGCGAGCAGCTCACGCCAGCGACGGTCAAGCGCAGCCAAGGGGAGAATTGTCATGATCCTGGGAATGTCGCTCTCGACCTTCACGACCCTGCACGTCGTCACGAGCCTGATCGGGATCGCAACGGGCGTCGTCTGCCTGTTCGCCCTGCTGAGTTCGCAAGTCCCGTCCGGACTGACCGCGACTTTCCTGCTGACCACGGTCGCCACCAGCGTGACCGGCTTCTTCTTTCCCAATCTCAAGATCGGGCCACCGGTCATCTTCGGCGTCGTATCGCTTCTCGTGCTGACGCCGGTCCTGCTGGCACTTTATCGCTACCGCCTGGCCGGACCGTGGCGCTGGATCTACATCGCCGGTGCTGCCTTCGCGCTCTATCTCAATTCGGTCGTGGCCGTCGTCCAGGCCTTCCAGAAACTCACTTTCCTGAAGCCGCTGGCGCTGGCGCCGACGCAGTCCGAGCCGCCCTTCCTGGTGGCGCAAGTCGTCGCCCTGGCGATCATCGGCTGGCTGACCATCCTCGCCCTCAGGCGGTTCCGCCCCACCCCCGGTTAAACTCCGGCGCAGACCGCGTGTTCGACCTGGAAAACGGCGATCTGAGAGAAGCGCCTGTTGTAAGCCTCGACGATCGCCTGAATCTTGGCCCGGTGCGCGGGCGCATCGAAGACGACGACGATCAGCAGCTTGGTGCGTTCGCGCAAAGTCTGGTTCGCGGAGTTACGCGACTGTCCGGCAACATTGAGGATGCTCAGCCCATCGGGAAAGCGCGGCGTCACCTCGCTCGCCACAAACTCGGCCCACAGGCGCTCACTCACCTCGCCGCCGCCCTCGATGTTGCGCCCGAAGTAGAGATTGAGCTCGAGCGCAGGCTTGAGCGGCGCGGCGCAAACTACCGCCACCTGCGGCGGCTGCGACGTCGTGGAGGTTTGCGCGCAGGCGGAGAGCGCGAGAATTGCCAGCAAAGCGCCTAGCCTCACCCTGAGGAGGCCGCGCAGCGGCCGTCTCGAAGGGTGGGCCGCGTATCCCATGCTTCGAGACGCGCCCTGCGGGCGCTCCTCAGCATGAGGTTGTTGTTGAAGGGACAACCGGTCCATCAATTCAAATATGGAACCGACATGCCCTTGGTCACGGCGGGACGGGCGTTGACGACGTCGTACCAGCGCTTGACGTTGGCGAAGTCAGCCAGGTTCACCGTGTGCCATTCATGGCGCGCCGCCCAGGGGAAGATCGACATGTCGGCGATGGTGTATTCCTCGCCGGCGACGAAGGCGTTGCTGGCGAGCTGCTTGTCGAGAACGCCGTAGAGACGCTTGGCCTCGTCGACGTAGCGCTTCATGCCGTACTCGATCTTGGTGGGCGCAGCGCGCAGGAAGTGATGGGCCTGGCCCAGCATCGGGCCGAAGCCGCCCATCTGCCACATCAGCCACTGCAACGCGTCGTAGCGCTTGGCGGCGTCCGCCGGCATGAACTTCTTCGTCTTGTCGGCGAGGTAGATCAGGATCGCGCCCGACTCGAACAGGCTGATCGGCTTGCCGCCTGGACCGTCGGGATCGACGATCGCGGGAATGCGGTTGTTGGGGCTGATGCGCAGGAACTCGGGCTTGAACTGCTCGCCCTTGGAGATGTCGACCTTGTGCACGCTGTAGGGCAGCCCGCACTCCTCGAGCATGATGGAGATCTTGCGGCCGTTGGGCGTGCCCCAGGTGTGAAGTTCGATCATCTCTGCATTTCCCCTTTTCATTACGAATTAGCTACGGCAGGTCAGGAGAAGTCGTCGCCTCCGCCACCCATGTCCTGCCCCATATCCTGGTCAAACGACGCCGTGTCGAAATCCTCCGACGCGCCGCCATCGGCGGCCTGGCTGTCACCCTGCGCCATCGCCTGCTGCTGCTCCTGCGCGTCGGGTGTCTGGCCCGGGGCCGCGGCCTGCTGCTGGCCGAACGGATTGCTGCCCATCATGGAACTGATGCCCTGGAACAGCAGGGCGCCGCCGGCGACGCCGGCCGCCGTTGCCATCGCCGTGCGCAGGAAGCTACCGCCGCCTGCCTGTTGGGGCGCAACCGCGGCCTGCAGCGGCGAACGGGTCGTCGGTACCATGGAGGGCCGTGCGGGCGGGGCGCCGCCGGCTTGCGCGCCACTGGTCTGCCCGCCCCAAGGGCTCACCTTCGGCGCACTGCCGAGGAAACTCGGCGCCGCGGCCGGCGCAGCACTCACCTTAGCCTCAAGTTCGGCAATGCGCTCCTGCGCCGCCTTCAAAGCCTGCTCCTGCACCAGGACGGTCTGAATCAGCAGATAGGGCGCCGCGGGTTGCCGCGCGACCGAGCTCGCAATCAGCGCCTCGGCCTCGGGATCGCGAGCCTGCGTCTCGAATTGCTGAATCCGCCCGAACAGGCCGGAAATAAGGTCGCGTTCCTGGCTTTGCATGACAGTGCCTCCAGCCCCTCCCAATTATGGGGCTCCGCCAACGTGGTTGTCCGTTGGCGGAGCGTCAAGGGCTGCCACGCCACGCTGTTATTCGACCAGCTTCCGGTATGACCGCTTCACCGCGACCTTGTCGTCCCTGATCGTCATGATGTCACAAGCCTGAAACTTTGCCGGCCTCCCGCCCGCGAGCGTGGCGGTCACCAGCAGCTCGACCACGACGAGATCCGGGCCGAAGCTGCTGTGGACCAACTCGTAGCGAATGTCCGGCATCGCCCGGAAGGCATCGGCCATCGCGGCGCGAACCGCTGTCGATCCTTCGAAGCGCGTGCCATAGGGCTGGGAGCCTCGCGTGGTCTCCCAGATGCAATCGTCGGTCATCAGGGAGATCGCGCCTTCGACATCGTGCGCGTTCCATGGCTTGAGAAATTTTTCGACGAAGGCCTTGTCGTAAGTCTGCATATCGACTCCTACACGTGCGTGAAATCCATGTACCAGTTGGTCTCCCAACTGTTGCCTTCATCCGACGAGAACGCTTGCTCCCAACGCGCAGACGTCGCGGTGATAAGCGTCCAGAGGAAGCGGACGCGGATCGCACGACCCTCGAAGGCGTCGTCGCCCTCGAACGTACCGATGCCATTGTCGAAACGGCCGAGCACGGGCGGATCGATGCGGCCGGGGTAGCGGCTGTCGAGCCAGTAGATCGACCAGTTGTCGCTCTTCGCATCGTAGGTTCTGAGGGCGACACCGGCGTAGCGCCCCGATGGGTGGTGGATGTCGTCGTCGTCCATGTTGGCGTAGCCATCGAGGATCTTGCGCGTGCTGCTGGTGCCGGGGAATTCGATCCAGTCGGTACAGCCGGCCAGGCGGCGCAGCAGATAGCGGTGATGAACGGTCGACTTGCCGACGAGAAAATCGAAGGCGTTGCGCTGAGACATGATGGAGTCCTCCCTGGTTCGAAGGCCCCTTTCGTATCTCCCTATACCTGACATACTACGTCATGATTTATTGCTAGGTTTCCGATATGCGTGCGAGCCGCCTGCTGTCGATCCTGATGCTGCTGCAGAACCGCGGTCGGATGACGGCCGAGGCACTGGCCGCTACGTTCGAAGTCTCGGTGCGCACGATCTACCGCGACATCGATCAATTGAGCGCCGCCGATGTGCCTGTTTACGCCGACCGGGGCCCGGGCGGCGGGTTCCAGTTGCTCGACAATTACCGCACCAAGCTGACGGGCCTCTCGTCCGCCGAGGCGGAGACGCTGTTCCTGGCCGGGCTGCCCGGCCCGGCGGCCGAACTCGGGTTGGCCAACGTGCTGATGTCGGCACAGCTGAAGCTGACGGCCGCACTGCCGGAACGCACCCGCGCGAGCGCGCGGCGAATCGGCACGCGCTTCCATCTCGATCCGATCGACTGGTTCCGCAGCGCCGACGCGGCCCGCCTCCTGCCGGCGATCGCCCAGGCCGCGTGGAGCGAGACCTGCATCGACATCCGCTACAAACGGGGCGCCGGTTCGGTCGTCCGTCGCTTGCAGCCGCTCGGCCTCGTGCTGAAGGCCGGCATCTGGTACGTCGTGGCCCAAGCCGTAACCCAAGTCGGCGAGCAGACACGCACCTACCGCGTGGCCAACATCCTCGACCTCACCGTCACCCAGGAGCGTTTCGAGCGGCCCCGCGATTTCGACCTGGTGCGGTTCTGGACCGCTTCGGCGCGAGCCTACGAGGTCGGGCTTTACCGCGGCAAAGCCACGTTACGCATCGCGCCGCGCGGCCTGCCCAAGCTCGAACAGCTTGGTGCCGCCGTGCAGCAGGCCGCCCGCGACACCGCGGGCGCCGCCGAGGTCGGCGGCTGGGTTCAAGTCACCATCCCGATCGAGTCGATCGATCAGGCCGCCGCCGATCTCCTGCGGCTGGGCACCGACGTGGAAGTGCTGAAGCCCGCCGCGCTCCGTCGCCGCCTGTCGAAGTCGGCGCGGGAGATCGTGCGCCTATACGGCTGAGAACTCCGGAGTGGTCCCCGTCAGTTGACCATCGCCTGATAGACGAGATCGCGCATCAGGTAGCGATAGCGCAGCCGAGCCGCCGGCGACTGCATCATGTAGACGACGAACAGCCGTTCCTTGGGATCGTGCCAGAAGTAAGTCCCGTAGGCGCCGCCCCAATAGTAGTCGCCCGGCGTTCCCGGCAGTGGGTTGCGGCCGACATCGGTGCGGACGGCAAAGCCCAGGCCGAAGCCCTGCCCCATGCGGGCACTGGGTTCGAGGGCCTCGAAGCGGAACATGTCGGCCCCCATCTTGATATCCGGCGGCAGGGCATCGGCCGTCATGAGGTCGATGCTCTTGCGCGAGATCAGGCGCACGCCGTCGAGCTGGCCGCCGTTGGCGAACATCTGCAGGAAGCGCGCGTAGTCGGCCGCGGTCGAGACCATGCCGCCGCCGCCCGATCTCCAGGTGAATTTCTCCGTGACGTCCGGGACGGCCGGAACCTCGTTCTTCGGCCCCTCCTTCATCGGCCGGGCGCCGCGCGCCTTCTTGTCGGCCGGCACTTCGAAGGCGGTGTCGCCCATTTTCAGCGGCTTGGTGATGCGCTCCTCGATGAACTTGTCGAGCGCCATGCCCGAGGCGACCTCGACGACACGGCCCAGCACGTCGGTCGACATGGAATATTCCCAGGTCGTGCCGGGCTGGTAGAGCAGCGCCAGCCTGGCGAGCTTCTCGGCCATCTCGGCATTGCTCTGGCCGCGATCGTTCACCTTCATGTCGAGGTAGGACTGCTTCACCGGATTGGCGCCGATGGCGCCATAGGTAAGACCCGAGGTGTGGCGCAGCAGGTCCTGGACCGTCATCCGCCGCGCCTGCGGCTCGAGCCCGATCTCGACCGTGCCGTCGTCCTTCTTCACCAGCCAAGTCCAGCCGGAGCCGAAGTTGCCCACGGCGCTCTTCACGACTCTGCTCGTGGCTGCGGTGACAGGCCACTCGCTCGCGGCGTTGCTCGCGGAGCGGCGGGATACGCAGCTCGAAATTTGGGACATCAGCACATTTCAGGCTGTCGAAGACTGCGCCGACGTTGATGAATTTGCTCACCTGCCACCACCACTCAGGACCTCGCATCAACCAACGAAGGAATGGTGGATAGACCTTGGTACCATCCGCACGAAGCAGCACAAGATTCTGCCCCAGCGCGAACTCGAGACCCGTCGGAACTACTGCAGTTTCGCCAGGGTTGCATCGTCGAGATAAGACAACATCGCTCGGGGATGGCTTAGCCTTCCGCGTCCACTCTATGTAGTGGTCGCGCGAAATTCTGCGGACGGCACTCAAGTCTATGCGCCCAGCTCGAAGCTGCGGTATTGCAACGTATGGATAGCCGGCTTCAGCAGCCGGTGGTGTTCGATGATCGCAGTCGATCAACGTTACGTTCGCCTCTCTAAGCGTCATCGTGGGCCACTCACCCAC
>ENA-ORBV01016710-ORBV01016710.1-microbial-mat-metagenome-genome-assembly--contig:-NODE-16710-length-10610-cov-5.326877_pt1 | contig 10610 bp, 9 predicted proteins | sample MGYA00237777_ERZ505514 | MGnify/ENA primary metagenome ERZ505514 (study PRJEB26160, sample SAMN06269048) | microbial mat metagenome | isolation source: Oligotrophic lake microbial mat | place...
CCACCCGCGCGCCCTCGTTCTCGGCGATCATCTCCAGGTTCTTGACGATCACGTCGGGTTCCACCCGGCGCAGGTCGAACCGCTGGGTGCGCGACAGGATGGTCACCGGCACCTTGCGGATCTCGGTGGTGGCGAAGATGAACTTGACGTGCGGCGGCGGCTCTTCCAGCGTCTTCAGGAGCGCGTTGAACGCTCCGGTCGACAGCATGTGCACCTCGTCGATGATGTAGATCTTAAACTTCGAGGAGGCCGGGGAGAACCGGGCGGTCTCACGCAATTCACGAACCTGTTCGACGCCGTTGTTGCTGGCTCCATCGATCTCCAGCACATCCAGGGACCGGCCCTCCGCAATCTCCCGGCACCGGGGGTCCGAGTCGTCGAAATCCGCCTTGGGCCCACCCGTGCAATTGAGCGCCTTGGCGAAGATCCGTGCCACGGTCGTCTTCCCTGTGCCCCGCGGGCCACAGAACAGGTACGCATGCGCGACCCTTCCGGACCGGATGGCGTTGGAAAGCGTCTGGGTCACGTGTTCCTGGCCCACGACATCTTCGAAGCGCTGCGGGCGGTACTTTCGGGCGATGACCTGATAGCTCATCGATGGAAACGGGTGGGTTGGGAATGGACGGTGGACGTCGATTTGAGAGTCGGTGTGAATGAAATGAGTGCGTGAGCGGCTTTTGGAGTTCACGCAGAATGCCGATGAGTGCAAAACACTGAAGTCGATGATGGAGTCTGGTGATGTCACACCGTCAACCAGACCACAAGACGTTAAGGCGACACGAGAAGAATTTCAAAAGATCAAAGGCGACAAATTCAGAGCACAATTTGACAAGCTAAAGAACGCATTTGGCATTGGCACACGCCAAGGCAAGCACTGTCTTGGTGCATCATTTAGCGCTTCATTGGACATCACTCTAAATCCTCGCATTTCTTCCTTTGAAGTTGTCCAAAAAGAAAAAGAACTGATGGACACATTAAGAGAAGAAAAGCCGGCGAGCAAAGGGAAAACGGAAGAAGACGACGAAGAAGAAACAGAAGTGAAACCGAAGGAGCGATGCAACTGGATGCCCCAGCATCTGCAGGGAACGTGCGAAGACGCGGTCGGTGTTCAACATGCCGCATTGATTGTTGCTCTAACAGGAGGCGTTGCTAGTTCCGACAGCAGCAAAATTGAGGTCACTTCAACGAACAACGGCTACAGCATCCTCGCATCTGAAGAATGGTGTGATGAAATGGTTGACATGGATCTTCAGTTTTCTGCAAGAACGTTGACAAACGCGAAGACGAGACAGATGGTGACCTGTGCATGAGACGCTTTGCCATGACAAAGTCGGTCCGTGCGAAGCAACAAGCCTTTGGTGGTGGACCAGTGCGATCAATCTTCCACTCTGCCCTTCCCTTTCAAGCCGATCCAGCCACGTTGAAACATGAGACATTCGGCAATGAGGAAGGCAGTCGCTTATTGCACATTGATTTAACAGAGAAGAAGAGACTCCAAGTAAACAAGATTAAGATGATGAAGAAGGAAAATTACGTTACAACCAAGAAGCCAAGGCTATCTCAGTTCTGATTATGTTCTACTGCACCACACGACCAACAAACACAAACACAGTATGATGTCGCTGTAAGAACAATAAGCAAAGGCTATTTGTATTCAACGATAGCTGCATGGTAACACAGAATTGATCAACAGTTCGCACTGCTACTACTGCTGCTGCTGCTACTACTACTGCTTCTAGAATGTTATTATGGAAGCGATTGTCGCCTTTGTAGGTGCACCTTTAATGCACCTTCGGCCACGGAATAGGTCGTTGAAAAAGCGGTTTCTGCTGGAACGTTCCCAGTCGTGCTTATGGTGTGATAAAACCCTGTGATAAATTTATCACACGATTTTTGAAAATCATGTGATAAAAATCATGTGATAAAAAACCATGTGATATAAATATCACATGATTCAACGGATTTATCACATGGTTTGATTGGTCCATTTGATCTTCCGAATGGAAAACTGTTTTTCAACGGCCGTTCGCTCAACGCTCAACTGCAGAGCACTAGTTAAATCGTGTGATAAAATCATGTGATAAAACCCTGTGATAAATTTATCACACGATTTTTGAAAATCATGTGATAAAATCATGTGATAAAAAACCATGTGACATTTTTAATTTTTTATCACACGATTCAACCGTTAACTCACGGTTAATGCACGACTGGGAACGTTCCTGGACAGGTTTCAGCGCCACAGTAAAATGCAGGGTGGGAAGATGCAATCTGCCGCCTGTGCTGCACGCGTGGACTTGTGCGATGCACGCTACTGAGCGCACGAGAGCGCGCAAGTGCGGTAAACCAGTACTACTCTAGTAGTACGACGTGCAGGGTGGAACGAATCAATGTTACTATTAACAATTGATCCTTTTTCGGTTCCGCGAGCGTTCAAGCAAGCAGAAACTTCCGGAAAAGTAAGATGTCCAGCACGCCCCCACACAATCACCATGAGCACATGGCCCGCCAGGAGAGCAAAAAGGATAGCAGCGAAGCAGAGCTGATAGCTACAGCAGCCAGAGCGAGTGCAGCTCGCGGAGCTCATAGGGCAAAGGGCATTTCGAAAAGTCATTCATTCGAGCGTACGTACTCGCATGCTAGCTAGTGCGAACAGCCATCGGGCCAGCCATGATTTCTCGCCGTCGGGTCATGCACTGCATGGGCTACACTGATTGGGCTGAAAGGACCACTGGAGTCAGGAAGGAGCTTGACTCGAAACACTGAGGCCTCATAAATTTCCTTTTCAGATCTACAAAACGCTCTCCGTCACTACCTGCTGCCTTTACAAAATGAAGCTCCTCCTTAGCGATACGATCTGCGTCTTTGTCTGGGTCGTCTTCGGCTTGTCTCTTCTACACGTCGCCTCGAGCTTTGGAGCTGAGCATGTCCCATCATTCAAACAACAACGGCGACCCACTTCTTCCGAGCTCGCTGTTGGTTCTTCCCTTGCGCCACCAACTACTACTACCTTGGCGTTCTTTGAAGAAGGAGAGGGAGCTAAATATAGCGCAAGTTTGGACGAGGAGCTCTGGTGGTTGGCCCAGATATCAGACGACAGCCAGCGTCGAGCCGAATTTGAATCCTTCGTTCGAATCGAACTGATGGGAAGACGGGGAATCAAAGTCGGATCGGCATCATATGTTTACAAACTTGGTGATCTCATCAACGATGGTCTCATCCGATTGGGGCATTCTATCCAAGACCAGAGTTGGAAAAAGTATGTCGTTTCGGGTTTTCAAGAAGATGCAGCCGTGTTGGAGGACAAGCAACTCTGGGCTTGTGTCGATATGCTAATTCAGTTGAAAGCGATGGTTGAGACGCTGGGAGGGGATGGCGACAAGAAGAAAGCCAAGGGTAATTGTGGCAAATGCAAAGTTTGCAGCTGCGGCAAACAGAAGAAGGTCCCCGGTTTGAAGCCTTAGGTTAACTGCCTAACCTTGACCTAAAAAAGATTGTTGAATCAACGCTAGATTCCCCCCTTCCTCTTTATCTTTGTTAGCTGCTACTATTGGTCTCGCCAACTACTATTAGCATTGCCTCTGCTGCAACACTAGCTACTCATAAACTTTCAGCGGTAAGAGTAGCGTACTAGCACAGTTGGGTACACAGGACGGCTACCGCTACTGATATGTGCTAGAGCTACTGTAGGGGAGGGGCGCCTCAGACACCCATGGAGCACAGCGCCGCACGGCAGTGACAAATACGTGAGGGCAATATCATGTGGCCGCATCTTCCATATGCGAACGCTAGCTGATAGGTTTCAGTGGTCTAGCTTCGCCCCGCCTCCCATTGAGCGACCGCAGCCAAAGGAACGAGGGAGCTGGTCGGGTTCTCAGATGTAGATCCGTACTCGTAGCGGAAGTAGTAGTATGCAACTACGCAAAATTATCAAACATAACAGCAATGCCTATCAAGTCTAAATGTTATTTGTCAGAACATCCATGGCAATGCCCAAATGTTCGTCTTCATCACAAACAAACAAATCTTCATCCAAACTTTTCTCGCGTGCTGTGTCAAGCTTGAGTAACGGTTTGCTGCCGTAAAGAACAGCCTCCTGCTCTGCCTGTTTGCGGATTTCAGCCTTTCGGTCATGACTCATATCCTGCGAATCGACATAAAAGACAGCAAGAACAATATCCTTCAAATGGGATGGTAATCCTAGCACGACTTCGTTCCAAACATCGTTTTCGGGAAAAGTTGCTATCATTTGTTGCTGAGTCTCAATAGCGCGCTGCCATTTCTCTGGAGGCATTCCATGTTTCCCGGTATAAATGAAAAATCCCTCATCAAAGTTTGGTTCTGGGTCCACCAAAGAACATACAGCATGGCCGATGACAGGCTCAGCCACTTTCTGACGGAAGGCCGCATCCTTCTGATAAACAATAGCAGCAGTATCCTCGCCATGCTGGTCTTGCCATGTCCAAAAAATTTGATCGGCTTTCTGCACCACTCCAGTCCATCCTCCTAATGGATGGGAAGGGGAATGTGGAGTCCCAAAGAAAGCCTCACAATCAATGTCCTCCCATGGCGTGACCGCAAAATTGAATTCCTTGTACGAGTTGTACAGTTTTCGGAGGTTCCATCGTGTGAAGATACTCAGAGAATCTGGGTCAAAGTTGAACGGACCACAGCCTTGGTTGTTCCGTGTGTCGCTAGCTCCGTCAGTAGGATAAATGCACTGAATGTCCGCCAATGCCGGGTCTAGGATCAATCCAATATTCGTTTCGGTTGGAATCACCTGAGGCCCAATGGCCGCATTAATCCATGAAGCCGCCAAGTGATTTTCGATGGGAGTATTGATTCTGCAGCTGAACGGAAAACACATGGTCAACAAAACACCATGAGAAAGAAGGTAGGGCTTGATGCCGCCGCCGCCATCACCAGGATCACAAAAAGGTGTTGCGTTCCTGTAGTTCCGCGACAACTCCGACGCAAGCGCTGTGCAGCTTCCTTTCGTATAATTCATCTCATATCTTGGAGGGGAACCCTGCTTTTGGGAATACGGTGGGTGTCTCTGTTCTGAGATTAGCGGCTACGACAATTGAAAACAATGTTGCTGTTGTTGAGGCACGGCGCAAATGGTACATCAAATCGTTCGATGCAGTTCGCACGATTCAACAGGATCTTTCTCGTGAATGAGATCTGCCGAATCACGGATCCAATTTAATTTGTTGCCGTTTTGGCAACTACAAAAGTGCTGGCAGTTGAGGACTACCTACTTTCTAGAGTAGCTACTCGTAGATAGCTCCAGTAGCTAGCTAGTAATTAAATAGGTCTAGTAGTATTGTCATTCCATTGATTCAACCAAATCATACTCTGTACAATACCGAATCAAATAAATAATATTCCGAGCTGTAGAGGTCGAGTCCTACCTACTAGCAGCAGTCGGCACCTATCAAACAACAAAGATACTACTATTAGCATGAGTAAATACGAATTGCAAAACGAAACCCACAAGACTTCAGGTGTTACCTTTGAAGAATCCGAACAAGCCCTGCAACTACAGCCCTGCCTGTATGAACGTCTAGGAAAAGAGGCAGGCATCGAAGAGTTGTCGACTCTGTTTTATGATCGCATCTTTCCCGACGATGACCCCGTCATGAAACATATTTTTTCGAGCAGTACTCGAGCGGAAGCGATTGAAAATCAATACTATTTTTTTGTCCAAACCTTTGGAGGACCCCATTTGTATCAACAAAAAAAAGGAAAATATACGCGATTGGTAGGACGACATGCAAATTATACGAGCATTGGACACAGTGCAGCCGAACGATGGGTCCATCATATGACACTGGCCATGGAAGATCATGAGATTCTACGAAACGACGAAGAAGCCAAACAAGCTTTGAAAAAATATTTCCAATACACGGCCCACTATATTGTCGTGGCCAGCGAATACATGAGACCTGATCAGGTGCGTCAACACTAATAAGAGTAGTCGAGAAAAACACCAACTGTGTAACTATACTGGGAGTGAACGTCGAATGTCTCATGCGTTTCTTTTTTCTTTCACTCTTTTGTTTTTGTTCAGTTGAGTGGCGGCACAACTGTGGACGCGGGGAGAAATTGGTAGAAAGTCTTTTTCTCATTGGCCAACATGCTACGAACAATGCCGATGCTGGATCGGTGGAGTGATTCAGTGAATGCAAAACTTATCCAATTCAATGAATTGTCAGCATCATCAGCATCCCAAGATCACTCAACGCCATTTTGCAAAAGTCTCAGATGCGCCAACTCCATCGTTATCAATATTTCATATCCCTTCAGTGGATAGGGCAGCAAGCTGTCAAGTTGTCCAACATATCCAGTATTTTACAACCCCCAAAGCGCGACAGTTGCCTTCCATGAAGCAATGTACTTTGCAGTATGGGCTAATAATGCTGCCGATTTCATCGTTGGCGCCATGAATTGTGAAAGCGCCATGCACGGTACGCCTGTAAGTGCACTAAGCGGCTGGATCACGCTCTGTCGGGAACATGGTCTTGGGTTGGAGTCAATTTTTTTTTATACGCAACTCCTCCGTCAAATCACCAACAACAGTGACTGTTGGGGAGTTATATCTGACGTTGCTGTCAAATTACTGCAGCTGAGGAGATCTTGAAATCACGTCTGGGGTTTACCTTTTGACTGTGGGCTTGCTGGAATACACAATCTGCTTTCGGTTGGGGTTGCTGGACGACTTGTAGTGTTGGTTGAGGAAGCAGAGAGCGTCGAGGCATGTTTTCATTGCTGGGTTTCCCAGTATCCAACGGAAAAAGGCAGCACGCAAGCTGACACCTTGGATGCTCCTACTAGTGCCTCCTGGTCAATTGTTTTCATTTGGTCGATGATTTTGCAGCCAACAATTCCGTGCATGCCGCTTGGGCTTTCTTTTTTCTGGGGCTTCGGACAGGCCAAGCAACGCGACAGCACGTACGTCCATTGTGGATGGATTCAAAAATCTCTTGTCAATGATTCAACCAATCTACCGCCGAGTTATGATTGTGTTATGCCACTTGCATCATGATTTATATCGACCAAAAAGGTTGGAGCTATCCCACCAAAACAAAACGGCAGATGCTACACAGCACAATAATCTACGTCAGCGCTGACTCCATCACTTCCCAGAAAACAAAGCAGATATAATCCAATGCCGTGTACAGCGCATGCGTCGGTCTTGCCCTTTTTTGGACGTCACCACTGGCACGAGTGTGAGAGGCGAGAACTGGGGCGGACTTTGTTTGGATCGTTCGGCATCTTTATGATTGTGCTGTACTGCGTATACACTGTAAGTCTATGACAAAACTTGCACGCATTTCAGTTGGTCCAGTCCTGTGCAGCATCAAGTACGAACAGCAATGTGCTATTTAAAACAACTGCGTACGAAAATAGATTTACAGCAGAGTTTCAGTAGTCTAGCTAGTGCTTGTATTTACAAAACGTTGGTTATTGCAAACCATACCAGTCGTCCACAATAGCAGTATATAGCGAGTAGATTTTCGCATGCTATACTACACGCATGATATTACAGTAGTGATGTCAAATTACTAAGCGACACTAGTACTGTATACTAAATTCTATTCTACGAAAACGTTGTTTTGAAGATATGAAAAATGTAAATATCCATAATCGATTAGAAGAAATTGTTATTACAGCTAGATCTCGGCCCAGCCCCATAGTAAAGTAATTGTCGCCTCCACCCAGCAATACAGCATACAAGATCATTCGACTGGCAGTTTACTTGGCACTCTTCTTGGGCAAAAGAACAGCATGGATATTGGGAAGAACTCCTCCAGAAGCAATGGTGACACCTCCCAACAACTTGTTCAATTCCTCGTCATTCTTGACGGCCAAGGTGATGTGACGGGGCACAATACGAGACTTCTTGTTGTCACGTGCGGCGTTTCCGGCCAATTCCAAGATTTCGGCACAGAGATATTCCAACACAGCGGCGAGGTAAACAGGTGCTCCTGCACCCATTCGTGTGGCGTACTTGCCTTGACGCAAATAACGTCCAATACGACCAACTGGGAATTGAAGTCCAGCCTTGGCACTAGCAGTGGTGCTCTTCTTTTCTCCACGTCCTCCTTTTCCTTTGCCTGTTGACGAGAATTGAAAATACACGGCGTGTGAGATGAGACGTATCGCGTGTTGGAATACTTGTACTGTACGAATGGCGCACGAAAACAACCAACCAGCGCCGCCATGGCGAGTCATTATTTTACGATCTATCTAATAATTGTACGTACCGCTCATGATGAATGTGTTTGTTGTTTGAAAGTAGTAAAAAAGTTGTTGCGAAGTTGCAAGTTTGATTTTATGAGACCCTTTGGCACAGCCTTGATTGTTGATCTGTCAACACACAGCGCACGATACGATTTGAAGAAAGTCAATGGAGAAAAAAACACATGACACAATCCGATATCATCAGTTTTGGTAGGGTTCTGAGACCCGAACCGAATTCTGTACAAGGTTGTAACCCTGCAGGCTCGTTTCGTTAAAATCCTACCAGGATGGCCTGGCGCTCTTTTGTCTTTGCCTGCGCCAAGTCGATTTTGAGTCAAATGAGTCGAACGAAGAGAGCCAATTTTCCGGTATACGACCTGTCCGGCTCGATGCGTTGAATGAGTACCAAGGAATTCGTTTCCGAAGTTGGTCGGCCTGGCGTGAAAACTCTCCCGCCTCATGACGAAAACCACAGAAAAGTTGAATCGAATGAGTCGATTGGTTTTTCTCTTGCTCGGCGCGGTGCATGAACGGGTGAGTGAAGGTCTCCCAACGACAACAACAGCAACAACAACAACAATCAATCGTATCGATCGACTTTTTGTTTCGTCTTCGTCTTTGACTCTTCCAGTTCTCACAAATTTCGTTTCGAACAACTACAACACAACCTCAACAACTACCTTTACTACTCTTTCCCTTTTTCTATTTTCCACCATGGCCAAGACACCTTCCAAACAATCTGCCAAGACCGCCAAGACCCCCAAAAAGGCTGGAGCTGGTGGTAAGAAGAGCAAGAAGCGTACCGAAACTTACTCTTCTTATATCTACAAGGTCCTCAAGCAAGTCCACCCCGATACCGGTATCTCCAAGAAGGGCATGTCCATCATGAACTCTTTCATCAACGACATCTTTGAACGCATTGCCGGAGAAGCTGGCAAGTTGGCTACCTACAACAAGAAGGCCACCCTTTCGTCACGCGAAATCCAAACCGCCGTTCGTCTCATGCTTCCTGGTGAACTTGCCAAGCACGCTGTCAGTGAAGGAACCAAGGCTGTCACCAAGTTTTCGTCTGCCTAAATTCCATTCTACTATTCTATTCCGTTCATGATACTGTATGTCAAGAGGGAGGGGACCGTATAACATCTCGAAAATCAAACAAAACACTCAATGCAACCTTTTTACGATGCGATTATTTTCACAACCAACGTCGTGTAGTTCCTTTTATTTTCCTCGCTCTCCTGGGGAAACACGAGGGTGCTACTGTATCGACCTTTCTAGTTTGGCTTGTGTCATTTTAACCATTATAAAAAAGATTGCGCTTATCATATTTTTCATTCTTCCTATTTTGTACTCTCTAGCTAGTATTCAGTAGAACCATCAAGTCTCGCTTGCCTTCTACCTAGTTGCCGTATTTTCTTCTAGCGGTCGCCATCTACTCTTGGCTTTACTTGTATCGATTTCGTTCTGCGTCTCGTACTGTATTGGAAGTCGGGAACAAATTGCCCGGGTTGAAAATGAGGGCTACAATTAATAGTGCTGTACTAGTATGCAACTTCTGGGTCCGGTCCGTCAACACAAGCCCTAGTACTGCTTTCTACTATTCACAGACTTAAACAACAGCAGAAGGACGCACCTCATGCTGAACAAGACTCATAGCGTCATGGCATGCTACGAGTCAGGTCAGTTTTCCGTCGCCTTGCCTCCTTGGTTCTGTTGCCTGCCACCATTTAATCAAGGAGCTGAGCCCGCCAAGCGGTAATACTGACTTTGCAACGAAACGGAGGACGAAATCTCTTTGGCAACATTCAGTTAGTAGGCCATTCGACAAAACAGTAACCAGTGCGCACAAAAGTAAGTAGTCTAGTAGTACAGGCCACGTCTGGCGCCTCCGTTCTCTCACTGCGTGGCAGCGACGGCGACGGAACAGAATACTACAGTACGATAAACAATCAAAATGACGGATAAAAAGTGCCTCTTTACTGAAGTATCGGCTCATCTTCAAATTGATTCCAAGTCTCCGTTTCAGAATCATAGACTTTGGTCATTTGTTGGATTCTATTGGAAGTACTACTAGAGTCACATTGACGACAGTGATCCAATGCCCATTGTACCGTTGGGAAACACAATTCCAAATTGGCTAGTTCGTCGTCCGAGACCAAGGCCACTTGAGAGGATTCAGCAGGATGGTCGTTGTCTACTGACTGTACATTTTGTTGTATCTTGCTGATATAGGCATCAATATCATGTTGCAATTGTAGGGCATCTTGTGGATCCACAATTTGAGCTTCGTATACCAATTGGACCGATCCTGGGACATTGTAGACGGCACGTAATTGCAATTTGTCGTATGCCCCAATAACGAC
>ENA-ORBV01016712-ORBV01016712.1-microbial-mat-metagenome-genome-assembly--contig:-NODE-16712-length-10609-cov-5.636821_pt1 | contig 10609 bp, 11 predicted proteins | sample MGYA00237777_ERZ505514 | MGnify/ENA primary metagenome ERZ505514 (study PRJEB26160, sample SAMN06269048) | microbial mat metagenome | isolation source: Oligotrophic lake microbial mat | place...
CTCTCTATTCGTCGGCAGCGTCAGATGTGTATAAGAGACAGGTTTTTTCTGTCTTGTGAAGTAGCACAGAACGTTTCAACCACCGAAACCGCTTTTGTCTGCTCAACTCTACTACTAGTAGCTAGTCTAGCTTGAGCCCACTCGGAGGAACAGATAGCAGCTGATGGCTATCAAATGACTGATGTTGCATTCAAATTGTTAAAGTGGTTTGATTATCTATCTTTGTACACGTGGTTGAAGTTGGAGCGGTATATTCATCAGATTGGGGTATCATAACACAGGAATCGGTCATCAGATTTAGTTGCGCTGAGTTGCTTGCTGCAGGCTATATTGTATTCAAGCTTGCTACGATACCAGAGACTCTACGATAGCCCCATTGGGCCAGCGAGCGAGTCCAGCCGTTTATCCCTCACAAGACAAGAAGGGAAAAGACCACAGAACACAACCAACCAACATGGAGGAAGACCTTTTGGATCTGACGCCCAAACGAAAGGAAGCATGTGGTTGCTTTTGCTTTCCCAAAAAGACAATCAACAACAAGCCCCAACAAGAAGCAGATGCGATTTCCATCGTTGCACCGGATGCCAACTTTTTTGTAGTGGCCAACAAGGGCACAGATATCTCGGGTGGTTCCAATGGTGGAAAGGCCAAGGCCTCGGTTCCAATGTATATCGAGGTTCCAGTAGTCATTATTATGGCAGATACATCATCCTCGCCTGCCACGACGGAAGCAACCACCATCAACAGCATCAGCAGCTGCAGCGACAACGATAGTCATAGATGTAGTAGCGCAAGCTCAGAACCGAGAAGGGTGGAGCTTGATGCCTATTATGATGCTGAGGCAGTCATAACAGGCAGTACACGCCAAAAGAAGGGCAACGATCACAAGGATGAACACGAGATTCATCCATCGTGGTACAACACACGGCACGAAATGAGTGATGGTGGTGATGATGATGATGCGGGATCCACAGATGCCGTACTCAATGCCTTGATTGAACAGGCCGAATCAGACTTGCAACAACAAAACAGCATCTTGGAAAATGGTAGGTTCAAAACCTGTCTTTGTTGGTTCCGTGTGCCTTTCTTTTCATAGAATATCCATCTCACTTTCTCTCTGTTGCTCCTACGTACAGACACATCCTTGGTCAACGATGACAAAGATGGAAACAGCAGCGAGGGATATGAAAGTGTCCCAGAGCTCAATGACAGTGACAGCGAGGACGACTATGTGGACGCAAAGTCTTCGGATGCAGCAACGGCCATCTTTCGTTTGCATCCCAAGAAAAAGTCGGGTCGAATGACCGCTCTTATGCAAGCCCAACAAACCTTCTTTTTGGCCGTCATGCAATCTTTGATATCCTTTGCTTTGCTAGGTAGCGGACGGCCCATACGAAGACGACCCAAACTATTGTTGAAGAACCACCCGGACGGTTCGGAGTCGACCTTCGAAAGCACTACGGTATCTTCCGTGGACGTACCAATGATTGCCGCTGCTGCTTCCAAAACGGAATAAACAACACCACAAGCGCTACAAGAGAGGCGACGGTCAAGAGAGTCTTGCAAGGGGTGCAATGCGGCTCATTCATTCATTCATTCATTTCAAATCATACCAAAACGCAAATGCAACATTTTTCTGGGACGTGCACGTGTCTACGTTTCAGTACGGCGCAGTGAAGCAAGGTTCAAGTTCCTTTTGGATAGAACTAGTATTAGGTTGCATAATGATCATTCGCTATACATTTTTTAATTCGTATACGCTTAATTAGTAGCTATTTGTTGTTTCTGTACTACAGTCAAAACAAGTAGGTATGTGGACATCCTTTGAAGTCAGTGTACACGATCGCTACTGGCGCCTCCCTTTATATACATATATCTGATGCGTCCATTACTCGGTCACAGTGAGAGCGTGCCGAAAGACCATTGCCATCTTCTAATCCTGGCCCAGTGAAGACCTATCTTTGCTGGCTTGATGATCCTCGTTTGGGTCATCCTTGCTTTACTACTAGAAACGAGGCAGCTCAGCGTCTATTCACATACACTGGGGAAAAACTCAGCGTACAGACCGTACCTACATTACTATACCTACTAGACTAGAGCAGCAGCAGAATCCTAGCTAGATCTTCCTCGCTCAACGGTTGGGTCTTGCCCCTAATCGTGCCAACTCCAACGCCACGATCCGACCTAGGAAAACGAAAACATCAGCGTGGGTTTTCTCATTCTAATTTCTTTCTTCGCGCAAAGTAAACATCAGCGTGGGTTTTCTCATTGTACCTTCTTCATAATTTCTTCGCTGAAAGTTCGAAGAGAGCAAAAACAAGCCGATACTTCATCATGGGAAAGAGCGGCAGCACTACCAAGTCAACATCTGCCAAAGCCAACGCCAAGGGCGCATTGTCGTCGCAGTTGCGTATTATGATTGCCATCGTGCAGCAAAATCGTCTCGGTGTAGAGTGCCCTGATCGCAAGGAGATCGCAAATCTTGCCGACATGAAAAATGCTGCAAGCTACAACACCATTTGTGGGCGTATGAAGAAGAAAGGCGTCGTCGACTTTCCTGACAGTAAGACCATTTTATTGACAGAGGCAGGCAAGGCAGAAGTCGCCCCTCATCTTCCACCGGAGCCAGTGTGCAACAAGGATGTCCACGATGAACTCAAGCAAAACATCAGCCGTGCCAAAGTCCGCGATATGTTTGACCTTCTGGCCGACGGTGGAGATCATACTCTGGTGGAGCTGGCCAAGCTTACGAATTTTGAAGACGAGACGAACAAAAGCTTCCTGGTTTACGTTGGGTGTTTGAACCCCAATATCGAAAGACTCAAGACAGACGATGGCGTCAAGGCGATTCGTTTGAAGGATTCCTGTTTTCCCTTTGGGCGTGGTGCGGAGTAAATTAGGGTCTTTCAATTCAGTTTCTTTGTTTTAGAATGGCTGAGCCCTTCACAAGCAACTGGAAAAGATTTGGAACGAGATAGTCATCGTATGAATTCTCTCTCCAGTGATCCTTTAGTGCTCTCGTCTGAGGCTTGAAAGATGGTACATTGAAACAATGCTTTAATACTATAGGTATATCTTGTTCTCGTGAGCATCAAAATAAAACTAGCCCATTCATTCCTGGGACTAAAAAAAGGACCGAAAAAAACGACTATAATAGGCGTTGGCATTTTTGGCTAGTCTCTAGCGTCCACTTGGTCATTGCTTTCTAAGCACGGGTGGTGATGATCTGCAAGCACTACTACATCTTGAAAACGTGATGCATGGCTGGCTGGTTTGCCGTTGACTTTTCTTTTGTTGAAGTACCTTGAAGGGAACGTCAGTGGGTAACTTGTATTTCTACTTTGAAAAAAAATTAAAACTACGATTTCTGGAGTGTCGCACTCCACCGTGGGAAACAACCAGACAGATATGCAGTTTTGGGACTAAATAATACCAAACGTTGAGTGTCAATGAACGAAACCAGAAAGAGAGACACTGCTGAGGATCTCCTATGAGGGATTAGACTGTTGGTTATTTTATCGTTTGACTTTCTTGTTCAACTCAGCAGCAGCTTTGTTGGATTTAGCAACAGCATCTTTGGGCAAGACAGCAACAATGGTGGCCGGTAGTCGATTGTAGTTTGGTGGTGTTTCAAAATCGGCAGCATCAGTAGTAATGGCAGTAGCAGCTGCCTTAATAGAAAGGGGAGCTGAAGCTTTACGAGCAGGCGCAGGAGCCGAAGAAGAAGAAGCAAAGGCTAACCAAGGCTTCATGGACAACAATCCCATGAGCAGTCCTCCCACTGCGAAAACACCCGTGATAGCGTAGATTGGATTCATGGTAATGCCACGTTTAATGAGCATAGCTGGAATCTTTTTCCAGAATGCAGGAGCGGCTTTGGATAAGATCTGTGCACATAGGAATCCCAAGGCGCCTGTAACGACTCCCGCCCCAATTGAAGCAGGCAAGGCATCCTTACTTGCTGTTGTAGCCTTGGGTCCATACATAGATTCCAGTTTTGCCTTGGAAAAATTTGGAGAGTATTGTGGTTTGAATGTAGGAGTTTGGTAAAGGCGAAAGATAGCAGTGTTTGTCTTTGAGAAGCTCGATGACGGAGTTACAAAAGCATTCGCATTGTTGAATAATGTGCAGCAGAGGATGCCAATGAAAGCCAGACTTGTAAATCCCGTGGTGTACATCTTCATGTTTCCTTTCGTTCGTTCGCAAAGGAGAAAACTTTATATTACCGAATTTTGGTAACTTTCGGTCGTGGTTCTCCCGGGCTACCTACAATATTAGAAGCTTTTATTGTATGTTGTGATACTCTGCCACTAGTCGGTACGTCGTGTAGTATTTTTATTGTTGTTTCTTCCGTATCTATGGAAAAGGGTGATGATGATTGTGGTCACCACTAGTACCAGCCTAGCTAGCTAGTTGCAGCAGAGTGTTGCATCTCTGATGATGAGATGAGAATGACGGAGGCTAAAAATTAAAACACGTACTACTAGTACCCAAAGATACCTTTTCCCTGCTACGAAAGGGATGGGGATAAGTATGCTTTGGCGGTTCAGCCCCTTTTATTGAGTCCCCAAATTGAAACAAAAAGAAGAACCGATAACTGGCAAAAGGAATATCCGATAACTGGCAACCGGCGGGTCTCACACAAGATCCATTTATGATTACGGGATACAACAATGCTCACAAATAAAAACCTCAAAAGTAATAATAACAAAATTGCCCCCAACTAGTCAAGTGGGGTCTATCCAAATTTTATTGACAAAAGGGACTCCAAAAAGTGACTAAAAATGGCGTGGTTGTGTGTATGTGTGTGTGTATGTATGTATGTCACATAAGGGAAGGTGCCCCTGGGACAGTTTTGATTTAAAAGAAGGTGACAGTGAGACAGTGCTCACATAACAAAAGGTGCCAGTGAGACAGTGCTTAAACATGGAAAGGTGCCAGTCATGAGTGAGACAGGAGTTCTCAAAAATGTTGGGGGCCTACCACATCAGTGGCTTCCAGTCTTCAAAATAATGAAATCGCATACAACCCGGTGCAAAAACCTCACGACCTACTTTTTGCGCAAATTATCAAAATTCACCATGGCGACGACACCAACACCAATGTCGGTTCTCAAGATTTCAGGACTCGGGCACTCCATCGTATTGGAGTTGCCGGCGGACACCACTACGGTCGGTGAATTGAAAGACAACATATTTGAAGAAACCGGCCTTCCTCCACCGTATCAACGATTGATTTCCCGAGCTGCCAAATTGGAGGATGACAGTCACACACTGAAAAAGGCTGGTTTGAGCGATCGCACCAAACTTATGCTGTTACATTCACCCTTGTATGCACAAGAAAAAGATGTGTACGAAAAATTAATGGCAATTTCCAAGGAAATTGATGATCTGAAAGCATCCGTCCACGACGACAACACTATGGAACAAAAATTTGTGTCGGAGATGGTCACACGACTCTGTTGTAAATTAGACGGGGTGGAGACAGCAGGATCCGACAATTTGCGATCGGTACGCAAAAAATTGCTGCGCAAAGCCGAAGGGATTGAATCGGCATTTCAAAAACAAAACGGCAACAATGACAATGATGAAAATGGCACAGCAGAGGAAGAGCAGGAACAAGTGGAACCCACCGGATGCTTTTGCAGCCCCCCAAGACTTTGATTTTATAGGGTGGTTGTGATTGTCGTCTCTGCCCACAGGATCACTCGAGTGAAGGGAGGCATGGCTTGGCTTCATGGAGTTTTTATTTTTTCATGTCAGGTTTAATACACATTCACCACAACAAAATTCAGAATGGAGTTGAGTTCGCGTCACTTTGTCGAGACATGGGCTAGGAATGACTGTTGCATCATGGAAGAAATTCCCGCCGTTCAAAAGTTTTGAGAAGCAGCGCAAACCCTCAATGACCAAACTTGCCATATTGGTTTGCCTCAGTACTGAATGTGAGAAACAATCCTTGACGGACCGTGCCATTCGTTGTGATATTTTATTCGCTTTGGAAGCCTGGCTTTCAAAACTTGAATGCGGTTGGTTTTTGCCTGGATGAAGTGTGGGGCGTAATCACAGTACGTGTAACAGGTACTTGTATAATGGCCAGTGTGCGGGTTCTGAAAAACTTGCGCCACGCTCGGTATTGATGCCTTCAAGATCACTTGGATCTCGTCCCTGTTATAATGAGCTATACACTGGTCCAGTCTTGCAGCGTGATTGCTACTAGTAGCTCTGAAACTACAGCCAAGATACAGTACTATTAGCTTCTTAGCTAGCCTTTGTATATTATTATTACTGCAAATAGGCAATGATACCGTGTAAATGTATGTGGAATGAACATGTGTTAGGTAGAGCATTCCACTAGCCACCATACTGAGGTCTAGTAGCTATTACAAGACTCTTTGTCTCAAGCGTTTCAGATCCATTTACCTGGGACCATAGTTGCTCCTTTTTTTTGTCCCATTGCGCTATGCTGCATCACCACTTCATCTCTTTGCATCAGCAGCTCATAGCTAGATGTTGAGCATCTGATCAGTTAGCTGGAATAGTAGGTTTTAGGTATGGAGGGCTATGAAGGCGTGTGTTTGGAAAGATAGGAGGGGGGGGGGCACAGAGGGAAACATTCTCAATAGCTTTCTCAATAGAAGTGTTATGGGTAAGATCTCCATGACCAACTCCTTCGATTCTTTTCAATCACGTTGGTCGCACACAACCTCCTTGCGACATGACCGTTTAACACCTGTTCAAACCCGTCGTTCATCGAATGAAGTTCAAGTCACCCGAATAAACGAACGTCAAATCAGCATACGAATTCGCAGTTTTTGCCTGTCCACCATCAGTGTCACCGTGTTAATTCGTATCGAAGTCTTTCGACACACACAACAAACACAAAGCGAAACACCCTCATCATCAGCGGCACCAAATAAGTGTCACCTCTATTCCCATCCACCAGTTTACATGATACTGTAGACTATATATGTTGTTGCTTTGACATCATCTCGCAGCAAACACAATCACGACTATTTAGTAGCTAGCTAGCTTACACATCCATCACTCAACATGACTTTGTCTTCCACCAACAAACAACATAGTCTTGCACCAAAAAGCCGAAGTCGTCGCCATCGGCTCGATGATGATGCTCCAACCAGCGACAACAGCAACACGGCAGCGGCCACCACCCTCACTAGTAAAAGTAGTAATAGTAGCTCGGTAGCCGATGCCAAGGCCAAGTTTGTGTCGAGCGTGTCCCGCGGCATCGCGGTGCTCATGGGTGAATTTGGGTATAGCCGTGAACGTGCGACAACCGCTCTACTGCGGGAAATTGCACGGAGCGGCGGCGATGCCGCTACCATCATGAGTCATGCTCCCACGGAGCAAGAGGTAAGTCTTCTTTAGTGTAGAAGATCATCTCTATGGTCGTAATGGTGTCTCCTCTTTGTACTGCGGAGCGGCAGCGTGTACCGCACCGTGTTTCGTTTATTTTTCAGATGAATTATGTTTTTGTCGAATGACTCGGATCGTTGCCATCCAATCTTCACTGCACCGCAGCTCACCCCGCCACATATGCTCCTCTCTTTCACTGCACAGATCTTTGAAGTCATGTCCAAAGGACTCAGTATGGATGCGGCTACTAGCGCTCTCACGGTATCGAAAGCTCTCCAGCGTGAAATCTCGGACCGCAAAGTTTGTCTGGTACAAGCCATTGATGACCTTACCTCCAAGCTCTCCGTCGCCAACATTACACGCGTGGACAACCAACGAGGAGGATACCTTTTGGCTTCGGAGGCTCCGGAAAGTCCTACGAATACGGTTCCCGTTGTTTCCATTCCTCCTCCGCCAAGCGAAATGAGAATTCCATCCCTTTCCATCACCAACAACAGCGCAGCAACGCCTTCCACCACTACTAATACGGCAGCGAGCAACAATACCAAAAAGACCAAAGTAATCAACAAGAATGGCAAGCAAAAGAATGCAAATGGGGGCCGCAAGCGAACGATGGAGGACATGAATCTTCCGAACAAAGCTGGGTCATCTTCGGACAACAACAACAATGCCTCTACAACCAACAACAACAATAACTTTCAACCTGCAACACGAGAACGTTCCGACTCGCTGGCGGAAGCCGTGAATGCCAAATTTGCCGAGAATGGGAATCACGAATCAGCAAACTCCGTCTCGGGACGACCCGGAGGAACCGTTGCCACTCCCTCGGTTCGTGCCAAACGTGCCAGGTCGGTGGATGCCGATGGCGACAGTGCAGCTCCGGCATCCGCGAAGCGCTCTCGTACCCCTTCTGCCTAGTGTCTTTTCAGCTCTCTATCACGTAGCTAGCTGTTGATCATACGATGTGGTGACATACTGTACTGGAGGCTAATACAGTAGTACCTGCGGTGTGTAGAGAACTAAATTATGGAGCGGCGATGTGCTTGGATGTTACCGTACAGTACACGAAACTACATTCAGTGGCATCTCCCGTTTCTCGCTTATGGTTGGGTCAAATTTTCTTCATTAAAATCAAAGAGAGTCTAGTCGTCTCGACATCACGTCGAGACGGGGCGACTCACTGCTTTCGTTGCTACATACCTACTTTTTTATACGTGTGTCTATTCTTGCTCTCTCGTCTGTAGTAGTCCTATATTTCTTTTTGGTTGGTAATGCTGCGGCAGGCAAAGATATCATATTTAATAAATAATTAATGCACAATTCATTGAAAAAGAAGCCATCGTTATGAGGCTTCCTCCTTACTTTCACATGTCTAAGTACTCGCCGGCAAAGGGGTTAGGACATACTATCCTTTACCATATCAACCGTTTACAAGTGTTAGGGTAGTGTAATTTAGAGACAATTTCCATTGATTGGAAGTCTTTCGGTTGATGCAAATCGTAAGCTGGGCTATGGAGGTTTTTTTTTTGGTCGAGCTGATGTCTTCAAAACTAATACAGTCCTATGAAGGGCAGGTCCTCAAGCAAGTCTTCACAGTTCGTTTGCAACGTGGCCTTTTGCTTCAGCCCGCCAGACTATACTAGTAGCAGTAGTGGAGTTATTTTTCTTTATTATTAGTAGATTCACTTGTCTACTTTTCACAAAAACTTGCCACGGCAGTCATCATCACTTCGTACATGGTGTTGTGTCGCGTTGCATCCGCTCTCTCCTTGTTTCCAAGAAGACGCAAGCACACATACAAGCTCAGTGCCACACTTGTTCTGATTGTCAAACGGAAATCCTCAAGGCTGCTTTGCATCCCACACCATTCACACCTCTTGTAGATGTTCCATTATCACGCTAACAACACCCCTCATTGTCATTTGTCGTTAGACGAAGGCGGCTGGGAAATGAGAGCTATCTCTTCATCACCACTACTTCCACCGGATTCCGCGGATAAAGTCCTGGTAGGTGTTGGCGGAGGTGGCGAAAGTGTCTCTACCGGTGTGGCATCAAATGTGTAGTTGGAAATGGCAATCACAACCTGCACTCCAGCAATTACCATGACAGCGGTCAAGGGCCCTCCCAAAAGGTGGTGGTCCAAGACACTACTCAAGATAATACTGCCAGTTGTTGCCAATGTTTTCAAGATGGAATCACCATATTTAATCGATAATGCCACCAAAAGACCCCCAGCAGCTCCCAGGAGTGACAGGCAAAAGGCAATAACGGACCAACCACCAAAGATTCCTACTTCACCTCCTGCTTCGCCCAGGATAAAGAAGACATAGACAGGAAAACTACCCAAGGCCAATTGGAAATTTCGTTCCCAAATACCAAGTTGAAGGGGATCTGTTTTGATGACCTTTTCAAAATAAATCGAAGCAAAGCCAGACAGCGAAACTTCAATCAAGACCGCCGCAGTTCCCAACATGGCATTTCCTCCCTTTTGTGCAGCTCGTTTGGCCGGATCACCCCAAATGGGTTCCGAAAATAATAGGACGCCACACATGAGCGAAAAAAGGGCTCGCCATCGTGCCCAAGAGTAGCTTCGTTTCAAAATGGCCGCAGAAAAGGTTGCCGTCGTCAAGATTTTCATTTGTGCAAAGACTGTGAACAAACCAGCCCCAATATTGCGCAAGGCCACAAAGGATAAAATGTTCATCATTCCGTAAATCAGTGCCAACATAAACTGCAGTTGTGCGCAGTATTATAGTATCATCCAATAAGGTTGATGATGATTCAGTTGTTGTTGTTGTTGTTCGGTGTGGATTGCGATTCCATTGGATTGGTTGTGATTTTGGTGAAAGTATTAGGTTCGGGAAATTCCAGAGATTTCGTTGCGACAGGGATGGTTAGAAAGAACTGAACATTGACGAGAAAGCAAAGCAATGAATTGGGACAGGCTCAACTTACCCTATGGGGTTAATTTAAGCCAAATTTTGCAAGGCACGGAAAAGAGAGGTCGAAGCAAAGGGTGAGGAACAAACAAAAAAGGAGAGAATCTCCAAAAGAAACTTCTTGGACATTTAGCACAGCAAGCCAGGCCCGTCGGTACAGTTCAAAAACATTGGCGGATTGAAACCGACCATAAAAGACAAGACGTACATTTTCTTGGAAGTTTTCACAAGATAATTGAGACGAGTTTTCAGATCGGGACAATCGTCTGGGAGATCTTTGGATCTGTCTCTTAT
>ENA-ORBV01016713-ORBV01016713.1-microbial-mat-metagenome-genome-assembly--contig:-NODE-16713-length-10609-cov-4.571306_pt1 | contig 10609 bp, 13 predicted proteins | sample MGYA00237777_ERZ505514 | MGnify/ENA primary metagenome ERZ505514 (study PRJEB26160, sample SAMN06269048) | microbial mat metagenome | isolation source: Oligotrophic lake microbial mat | place...
GGCGACCACCGAGATCTACACCTCTCTATTCGTCGGCAGCGTCAGATGTGTATAAGAGACAGCTGGACCTGAGGACCCTGGACCTGAGGACCCTGGACCTGAGGACCTTGGACCATGGGTCCCAGGACCGGTGGCTCGTCCAGACGCGCCTGCACCTGAATGAGCGCGCCAAAATTGATGGCGGCGTCCTCGTCAGGCGTGGTGACCTGCGCCGGCATGACCGGCCACAGGCCACCAAACGGATCCAGATTGAGCGACAGCTCCGGCATGGCGATCAGCGACGGAGGTTGAGTGCTTCCAGGAGCAGTTCGTCGGCGACATTGATGCTCTTCGAGTTGGCCTGATATCCGCGCTGCGCGAGGATCATCTGGGTGAACTCCTGAGCGATGTCGACGTTGGACTGTTCGAGTGAACTGCCGATCAACGTGCCGCGGCCACCTGTGCCGGCGGTCCCGATGCTGGGGGCGCCCGACGCGCCGCCCTCGGCGAGCAGATTGCCGCCGCCCTTGACCAGTCCCTGCGGATTGTTGAAGGTGGCCATCGCCAGCTGTCCGACCGCGACAACCTGGCCGGCCCCAAACGACGCGAGAATTTCGCCCGACGCGCTGATCGTCAGCCCATTGATCGCCCCAGCCGGCGATCCGTTCTGCGTGATCGACGAGGTACCCGACGGCGCGCCAAAACTTGTCACCTGTGCCAGACCGGCGTCAGTCACCAGATCCCAGGTGATGTCGACGGGCGCGGCACCGTTGACCCAGTCGGGTCCGGCAATCACCAGATCCGCCGGGGCGCCACCGTTGACCGTTGCGAGCCGACCATCGCCGTCAAAGGTCAATGCGCCGTTGGCAATGTTTTCGGGAACACCGGCCGCACCGCCGACCACGTCCTGTCCTGGCACCGACACCGCGTAGGTCCACGCGCCGACGCCCGTCTTGGTAAACGTCATCGTGCCGGTGTGCGACACGCCGAGCGAGTCATACATCGGCACTGAACTCGTGAAGACGGCGCCGACGGCCGCATTGGAATCGAGATTGCTGACCATCCCGAAGAGTCCCGTCGCCACCGGCGGGCGCAACACGCCAGGCGGCACCACGATATCGCCGGGCTGTCCGGTCGCGTCGATCTCGCCGGTGATCGGATTGACGGCCGTAAAGCCCTGCACCGCGGCGCCATCAGCGGTCACGAGTCGACCGTTCTGGTCGAATGAAAAATTGCCGGCACGAGTGAAGCCGCGATCGTTGGCACCGCCCACCACAAAAAACCCGTTGCCTTGAATGGCGACGTGTGTCGCCACGCCAGTGAAGTCAATGCCGCCCTGACTGAAGTTGGCCGCGATCGAGGACGGCGCCACGCCCAGGCCCACCTGCATGGGGTTCGGACTTGAGCCGGCCACCGACTGACTCACCATGTCGGCAAACGACACCTGCCCGGCTTTGTAACCGACGGTGTTGAGGTTGGCGAGATTGTTGCCGATGACGGCGAGTTTGACCTGATTGGCCTTGAGGCCTGACAAGCTGGCTGAAAACGATCCGATCGACATTATTGTTCTCCCTGAGCGGCCTGAAACATCTGTACCAGGGCCGCGATGTCCTCGCGAATGCCCTGCAACTGTTCGAGTGAACTGAATTGCGCCAACTGCGCGAGAAACTCGCCGTCGGCCTGCGGCTGCAGCGGGTTCTGATGCTGCATCTGCGCGACCAGGAGGCCCAGAAAGGCATCCTTCCCCATCGATCCCGATCCGACTCCCTGCGTCACCATGTCAACCCTTCCTTCCGGAACGCGCCCTGCACGGCGAGTTCGTCCATCACCTTCATCTCATCGCGCCGCGTGTCGTGTGCATGCCGACGCAGCGCCCGTTCCCGCAAACGTTCAATGACCCGCCGATCGCGCCTGGCCGTCTGCCAGACTGTTCGGGCCGCCTCTTCGTTGGCGGCACACCGGGTGGCCTCATCACGCGCCGCATCGAGCTTCATCGTGATGTGAGTGATCCAATTTCGATGCCAGGTTGGATCGAGGGTGGTGTCCCCGATGGACGAAGGCGAGGCCCACGTCTCCCGAGCGGTCTGTCGCTGATGTTCAAGGGTCGTCACCCGTTGCCGGGCCGTGGCAGTTGCGGCCTGTTGTCGCTGGAGATTGGCCAGCGCGGCGTCCTCCCGGCGTTGCCAGATCGTGAGCACAGACTCGAGACGGAACACGAACGGTTTCATCGTTTACGCTCCGCCCGCGACCGTGGCAAGCGCGACGACAGCGTCGGAATGGCTGCACAGGGTGTCGGCGGGCTGACACACAAACTCGCGAATCGTCTCCCGGCGTGCGAGCGCTTCATCAAGGATCGGTTGGCTGCCGGCGACATACGCACCCACGCTGAGCAGATCCTCGCTGGCCCGCAGGGCCGCCATCCAGCCGCGTGTTTTTGAGGCGTGGCGTGCGTGGTCCGGCGTGACGACGGCGGTCATGGTGCGGCTCACGCTGCCCAGGACGTCGATGGCGGGAAAGTGCCCCTGCGATGCGAGGTCGCGCGACAACATGATGTGGCCATCAAGAATGCCGCGCACGGCATCAGTGATGGGCTCGGTGATGTCGTCGCCGTCCACCAACACGGTGTACACGGCCGTGATGCTGCCCTGCCCTCGCACGTTGCCCGCGCGTTCGAGCAACCCTGGCAACATCGCAAACACCGAGGGGGGATAACCTTTCGCGGTGGGTGGCTCGCCGGCGGCCAGGCCAATTTCGCGCTGGGCCATCGCAAGGCGTGTGATGGAATCGACCATCAGCAACACGTTGGCCCCTTCGGCGCGGAAAGACTCGGCGATCGCCGTCGCCGCAAACGCGGCCCGGATTCTCGCCAGGGGCGGACTGTCGGAGGTCGAGACCACCACGACCGCGCGCTGACGCCCGGCCTCACCCAGTTCGTCTTCGAGAAACGCCCTGACCTCGCGCCCGCGTTCACCGACCAGCGCGAGCACGACGATGTCAGCCGCGGTGCCGCGCGCAATCATGCCGAGCAACGTGCTCTTGCCGACGCCACTGCCACCAAACACGCCGACACGTTGCCCACGGCCGACGGTCAGCAGGCCATCGATGACGCGCACACCGGTGCCAATTGGTTCGGTGACGGTCGCACGCGCCAGCGGATTCATGGCCGGCGGTCGCAAGGCGGCAGACGTGCCGGTGAGAATGGGTCCGTGCCCATCAAGCGGATGACCAAGTCCGTCGATCACCCGGCCCAGCAACGCGGGCCCGGCAGGCACGCGCATGGTCGCGCCCCGGGCAATGATGCGATCGCCTGGACAGATCCCGGACGTATCGCCCAGCGGGACCGAGACCACCGCCCCGTCCCGAAAGCCGACCACCTCGGCCTGCAGGCGGCGTCCATCGCGCAGATGGACTTCGCAGACGTCGCCCACCGAGGTCATGGGACCTGAGGATTCCACCACGAGGCCTGAGACCCGTGTGATGCGACCGGCAATCGGCGCCGGCTCAAGCGAGGCCACGCGCTGAAGGTGCCGCTGCACCGGAAACACATGGGCGGTGGACTCAGTGGAGTTGTACACGTTCCACACTCGACAACTCGCCCAGCAACACCCGCGAGAGTTCGGTCATCTGGGCATCCACCCCCAAATCCACCTCCCCCACCGACGACACCAGTCGACATCCGCCTCTGGGAATTTCGGAATCGGCCACGAGCGTCAACCCTTCCACCAGGGTGCTCTGCCGCGTGATCGCCGACAGGTCCTCCGGGTGCAGGCGCGCGGTCGCCACTGGACGATCCCCCATGCGGCGCAAGGCGACGTGGGCCATGGACAGGAGGATGTCGGGATCGAGCTGCACCTCGCGGTGCAGCACGCGCCGCGCCATGCCCACGGCCAGTTGCATCACGTCGTGTTCGGCGGCGTCGAGCACGCGACGACGCAGTCCCGCAATGTCCTGCACCGTGGTGACCAGTCGCGCGCGCTCCTCCTCCACCAGCCGTTGGGCGGATTCGCGACCGTGGATGGCGCCCTGCTGGTAGGCCTCGGCGAGCTGCGCCTCCACTGACAGTCCTTCCGGATCCGCGCCGACCGGTTCGTCAACCGTTCCGTCCTGCCCCAGAAGCGCCGCCAGCAGCGGCGTGTCCGTGCGGGGACGCGTGGGCGTCGCGGCAGCGGGATTGGGCCGCCACCGCACCGGGACGGCGCCACCGCGCGGGTGCAGACGATGGCCCTTAGACCACATAGGCTTCACCCGCGTTGCCTCCAAGCGTGATCACCCCTTCGTCTTCGAGGCGTCGCGCCACGGCGACGATCTCCTGCTGTGCCTTCTCGACTTCTCGCAGTCGCACGGCCCCCATCAGTTCCATTTCTTCCTTGATGAGTTCGCCGGCGCGTTTCGAGATGTTCTGGAAGAAGCGGTTCCGCACGTCTTCACTCGCGCCCTTGAGTCCGATGGTGAGCGCCTTCTTGTCGCTGCGATTGACGATTTCGCGAATGCCGCCGTCTTCGACATGCACCAGGTCTTCAAACACAAACATCAGGTTGCGGATCGCCACGGCCATGTCGGGTGAGGTGGACTCGATGTGCTCGAGGGCCGGTCGGCTCACGCCTCGGTCGAGGCGGTTGCACAATTCGGCCACCGCGCGCACACCGCCTCGCTGCTCGTGGCTGGGGCCGCCAAACCCCTTGAGTCGCTGCTCGATCACGCCGGAAATGCGATTGATGACTTCCGGCGGAATGTCCTCAAGGGTCGCCATGCGCATCAACACGTCGGCCCGCATGTCATCGGGCAGCTGACTGATCAGTTGTGCCGCGTTTGACGGATTCAGATGCGCCAGAATCAACGCAACCGTCTGCGGGTGTTCCCCGAGAATGAACTTCGACAGCTGCTGCGGGTTCACCCGCTCAAGCGACGCAAAGCCGGACACCGTGGGAAACGCATGCAGCACGCGGTCGAGAATCCTCCGCGACTGTTCGGGATCAAGGGACTTGGCCAGCATCCGACGGGCGTGTTCAAGTCCACCGGACGCCACACCGCGCTGCGACTCGGCCAGCGCCGTCGCCTCTCGCAGCACCGCATCTCCGGTCTCAAGCGTCACCGATTCCAGGAGTGCGATCTCACGAGCGACCTTCTCGATTTCGGAATCCTGAAAACAGCGGAACACCGCCGACGACGCCTGATCGTCGAGCGACATCATCACGATGGCCGCTTTTTTGGGACCGCTCAGACGCTGGGCTCCTGTCGCGTTACTCATCGCTCTCGCTCCTCTTCAGCCAGCCAGCCTCTGATGATCCGGGCCAGTTGCTCGGGTTCGGACTGGGCCAGGCGGGCCAACTGTCGCGCGGGACTTGGCGGCAACACGGCGTCAGCCGCGCCGTCGGACGATGCAGACGCGCTGGGCATGGCCGCCATCGGCGCACCGGAGGCCGACGCCAGTCGGTGCCCGGCCATGGACGTGGCCGCGGCCGGACGCCGACGCCCACTCAGCAGATACACGACACCGCCGAGCAGCAGGAACGCCGCCACGATCGCCGGAACCGCCACCTGCCAGTGCTGTTTGAGCACGTCGGTCAGGACCTGAAGCGCAGGCTGCGGCGCCACGGGCGCACTCACAAACGGGCCATCCGGCACCTCAAAGGCGATGTTTTCGACCGTGAGTTGGTCGCCGCGATCGGGCACCAAGCCCACGGCGGAGGCGACGAGGGTGTACAGACGCTGCAATTCCTCAGGCGAGCGTGCCGCCACCACCGTCGACTCCTTGCCGTCCTTCGCGCGCTCAACTTTGCGCACGTCGTCAATCAGCACGGCCACTGAGAGGCGATCGAGTTGACCGGCGGGGCTGACGCGGTGACGGGTCAACTTCGAGACTTCGTAGTTGGTGACCTCGGACGACCTGTTGTTGGTGGACATGGCCGGCGTCGTCTTCTCCGGTTCCGGTGCCGCCGTGCTGGCCTGCGGCAGATTGGCGCGCGCCCCCGCCGCCCCCTGCGCGACGGGGCGACCATCCGCTTCGAGTGTTTGCTGACGACTGCGCACCACCGAGGTCGGGTCCCACCGTTCCTCCATTTCGTCTTCGGAGTCGGCCTTGAGACTCGCGGACACGTTGGCGCGCACACGCCCGGCACCCACGACCGGCTCAAGCAACGCGACCACGCGCATCGCCAGATCTTTTTCCAGTTGCTGTTGCCGCTCGAATCGCCCCCGGTCCACGATCGACTCACCGGCGTCCGTCTGTCGCGAGAGTCGACGGCCATTGGCATCAAGAACCGTGACGCCCTCCTGCGCCAGCCCTTCCACGCTGGACGACACCAGCGCGACGATCCCATCGACCTCGGCGGCCGACACAGTGCGACCGGTACGAAGCCGCAAAACGACCGACGCTTTCGCCGGCTGGCTTTCATTGGCAAACAGTGACGTTTTTGGCAGCGCCAGGTGCACGCGCGCCCCTGACACCGTGCCGAGTGAACCGATGGTGCGGGCGAGCTCCCCTTCCAGCGCGCGCTGAAAATTCACTTTTTCGGTGAGTTCAGTCGCGCCAAATGTCGTGCGGTCAAACAGTTCGAATCCGATGCGGCCAGAGGCCGGCAGCCCATCCGCCGCCAGTTGCATCCGCAGTTCATCCACGCGGGCGGCGTCGACGCGGACGGTACGCCCACCGGGATCGAGCGAGAAGGGGACTTTCAACGTCTTGAGGCGTTCAACGACCCCGTTCATGCCTTCGGGATCCACGTCGGTGGCCAGCAGGGCCCAGGTGGGCTGACTCGCCCAGTAGGTGGTGCCCACGAGGCCCACGACGACCGCCAAAAAGATGAGCACGATGCCGACAAGGCGCTTCTGGCCGAGCGATCCAAACATCGCGCGCGCCTGCTGTGTCATTTGATCGAGACCGGAACCTGCCACGAGTGAACCTCAGGTGCGTAAAACTAGATGGGCATCCGCATGATGTCCTGGTAGGCCTGGACGAGTTTGTTGCGAACCTGCACGGTGAGTTGAAAGGTGGTGTCGGCGTGTTGCATGGCGATCAGCGCTGTGTGCACGTCGCCCTGGCCGGACATCATCTGCTTGACGGCATCATTGGCCTCCGCGCCGGAGGTTTCGACGGCCTTGAGCATGGACTCCAGCGATTCCCCAAACCCCGAAGACACCGGCTTGGCGCCGGACGGACTGATCGTCGCCGCCTGTGTGGCGGCCTGCACCATCTCAATCGCCATTTACCCTCTCCCGATTTCAAGTGCCTTCTGGACGGTTTCGCGAATCAGCGCAATGGCCGCGAGGTTGGCCTGATAGGCGCGCGCCGCGCCCAGCATGTCCACCATTTCCATGGGCACGTCCACGTTGGGCAGTTCGATGTGCCCGGTCGCATCGGCTTGCGGATGAGAGGGTTCGAATCGGCGTTGGAACGGCGACTGGTCTTCCACAATCGCCGCGACCCGCACGCCGAACCCTCCGCCACCCCCCTCCGACGGGACGGCTTCGAGCAGGACCTCGCGCCGACGATAGGGCCCGCCATTGACGCCCGCAGTCGACTCGGCATTGGCGAGGTTGGAAACGGCCACTTCCAGGCGGGCGCGCTGCACATCGAGTGCACTGGCGGACGCGTTCATTGCGGTGCGTAAGGACGGCATCGTTATCTCCCTTCGTTAATCGCGTACCGCACGAGCCGGAACTTTGCGGCCAGTACGGTTTGGGCCGAGGCAAAGTCTGTCCCCGACCGGCTGAGGGCGAGCATTTCCCGCTCCATCTGCACCGTGTTGCCGTCGCGCCTCGCGGCCAACCCTTCAACATCGCGCAACACGCCCTCACCGTCGGCGCCGCCGCCCAGGTGACGTGTGTGGGTGGCGAGTGGCTGGAGCACAGCGCCCTGGCCTTCCAACTGACCCGCGAGTGCCTCCGCAAACTGCACCTCCTTGGCGCGATAGCCGGGGGTTTCCGCATTGGCAAGATTGCCCGCCGCCACGGACTGTCGCTGGACGGCACGCGTCATCTCGCGTCCCAAGGCCGCCATCAACGAGGAGTCATTCAGAATGGAATCCGGCACCACAGCCTCCCGAGCAACCACATGGCTGCTCGACGGCTACAAAGGCAAGATCGATGCCGGGTCTGTGCGCGCACGAACGACGACGCACTCTCCAGTGAGACCGCCGTCGTGTGATCGGGCGAAGCGTCGGTGGGCCGTCAGTAGAACGTCGGTATGCCGTCCATGGTCGCGACGGCGGCAGATACGCCGAGCGAAGCCAGTCGCGCTTCCAGCTCATGTACACGCGCCACTAACTGCTCCCTTGTCATCTCTTCAGGCAGGGGCGGCTCGACAGGGCCGGACTCAACGTGACTCAATTCGGTCCACTTGCGATCGGTGGCGATCCGGCGAAGCAATCGGTCAACTTCGGACAGGTTGAAGGGCTTCGGCAGGAAGTCATAGGCGCCCACGCGGACGGCTTGAATCGCCGAGTCCAGCGTGGCGTAGCCGGTGATAATCACCACGGCACAGTCGGGGTTTGAGCGTTTGGCTTCATTGAGGACCGCAAAGCCATCGGCGCCAGGCATGTTGAGGTCGGTGACGACCAGGGCGAACCGCCCGGGGAACCGTTCCAGCGTCTGGATGGCGGCGGATCCATCGCTCACGGACGTGACTGCCAGCTTCTGGCGGGTGAAATAGTTGACCAGCAGCTCACGCACCGGGGCCGCATCGTCGACGACGAGGACCTGGATTCCCACCATGGGTACGGTGATTGCTTGACGTGGAGGCGCCATCATCGAAATAATCGGCGCGGCCGGCGGTTTTGTGAATAGAGGCTCCCCAGCCCCGCCCCCCGCGACGATCGGCAGGATGATCGTGAAGGAGCATGTTTGTGGCTGAGGAGATCCAGGAGTCCCCGTCCGTCCTCGTGGTTGAGGACGACCCCGCTATTCGAAGCACCATTGCCGAGTCCCTGAGCGCGCACGGCTTCACGGTCACCGAGGCGGCCACAGCCGCTGAGGGACTGGAACGACTGGCTGGCTTCGCCTTTGATGGCCTGGTCGTGGACCTTCTACTGCCTGACGGTGACGGCATGCAGGTGCTGGAGGACGCGATGCATCGCTACTCCCAGCTGCGGGCAGTCGTGATCAGTGGGGTCGGCGGCGTCGACGAGGCGGTCACCGCCATCAAAAAAGGTGCGTCGGACTTCCTGCTCAAACCTTTCCAGCTGACCCAGCTCGTGCATGTCCTTAAGACGGCCATTGACGAACGCCGGCTCCGCCTCGAAAACTCGCTGCTCAGAGCGCAGTTGAACGAACGCTTCCGGTTCGACCGGATGGTCGGGGCCGCGCCGTCGATGGCCAAACTGTTTGACACCCTGCAACTGGTCGCGCCGATGCAGAGCACGGTCCTGATTCAGGGTGAGACCGGCACCGGCAAGGAACTGGTCGCCCGGACCATCCACTACAACAGCCCGAGGCGCGACCAGCCGTTTGTGGCGTTTAACGCCGCGGCGATTCCCGAGGGCCTGGCCGAAGCCGAGCTGTTCGGCCATACCAAGGGGGCGTTTACCGGGGCGATCAACGCACGCGTGGGCCGCTTCGAGCTGGCGGACCGAGGCACCTTGTTCATCGACGAAGTCGCCTCGATGCCGATGCCCCTGCAGGCCAAACTCCTGCGCGCGCTGCAGGAACGCGAAATCGAGCGTGTCGGCACGTCACGGCCACTCAAGATCAACGCCCGGGTGCTGGCCGCCACCAACGTCGACCTGATGAAGCTGATCCGCGAGGGGACGTTCCGCGAGGACCTCTACTATCGCCTCAACGTCATACGCGTACAACTCCCGCCGCTGCGCTCCAGGCGGGAGGACATCCCCGTGCTGGCGCAGCACTTCCTGCGTGAATCATGCGCGCACAATCAGGTACCGCTGCGTCCCATTGGCCAGGCCGCGATGCGACTCCTGATGCAACACGCATGGCCCGGCAACATCCGGCAGCTCGAAAATGCGATCGAACACGCCGTGGCGATGAGTGGACTGGCGCAGGAAATTCAGCCGTCCATGTTGCCGGATGAATTTCAGGTCGCCGATCCCGACCGCATGGTACCGGCCATCACCATTCCTGATGGCGGGATCTCGTTTGCGTCCGTCATGACGCAGGTCGAGCGCGACCTGATCCTGCAGTGCCTTGAGCGGACCGGCGGCAACCGGCGGCAGGCCGCCATCCTGCTGAACCTGAGTCGGACGACGCTGATCGACAAGTTGCAGCGGTTGGGACTCGATAACCCGTCAGCGGCCTGAACGCAATCGGAGGTCAAAGGCCGCGCGTCGACCGGGTCCCAGCCATGTGAGGGTCCCGCCGATCCCTTCGGCCAGGGCACGCGACGCCGCGAGGCCGGTCGCCAGGTGATCGGACGCGGTGCGGGTCGTGAACAGGGACGCTTCCTCCGCGGCAGGTACCCCGGGGCCGGTATCGTCGATCACCAACGAGACAGTTGGCGCGACCACTGACGCGGCCAGGCTGATCTGACCACCGCCGGAGGCGATCAGACTGGCCTCGGCATTCAGGATCAGATTCAACAGAATGCGCATCGTCGCACCAAAGTCCGTATACACGATAAGACCTTGTGGCGGAGTGATCGCCGCGATGCGCTGCCGCCCCCAACTGGCCAGACGGTGGT
>ENA-ORBV01016714-ORBV01016714.1-microbial-mat-metagenome-genome-assembly--contig:-NODE-16714-length-10609-cov-4.204045_pt1 | contig 10609 bp, 7 predicted proteins | sample MGYA00237777_ERZ505514 | MGnify/ENA primary metagenome ERZ505514 (study PRJEB26160, sample SAMN06269048) | microbial mat metagenome | isolation source: Oligotrophic lake microbial mat | place...
TTCAAGCAGAAGACGGCATACGAGATTCGCCTTAGTCTCGTGGGCTCGGAGATGTGTATAAGAGACAGCACCATGGAACTCATCCTGCTTTTCTTTATTTTCACGCTCGCGGGATTTCTCGGTTTCGAGCTGATCGCGAAAGTGCCGTCGCAGTTGCACACGCCATTGATGTCGGGATCCAATGCGATTTCGGGCATTACCATCGTCGGCGCCATCGTCGTCGCCGGGGCGGATGACGGCTCGTGGATCACGACGGTGCTCGGGACGGCGGCGGTCACCCTTGCGATGGTCAATGTGATTGGGGGATATTTCGTGACGGATCGGATGCTGGGTATGTTCAAGAAGAAGCCGATCGCCGCCAGGAAGGAGGCCGCGCCATGAATCGCGAGATCCTGATCAACGCGGCCTATATAGTCGCCTCCGGCTTATTTATCCTGGGGTTGAAGATGCTGGGGCGGCAGGCGACGGCGCGGCGCGGAAATTTAATTTCCGGGATAGGGATGCTGATTGCCACGGTGGTCACACTGCTCGACCGCCATGTGATCAATTACACCTGGATCGTCGTGGGTCTCGTGGCGGGTACCGTGATTGGCCTGGCGTGCGCACGGCTGGTAAAGATGACGGCGATGCCCGAGATGGTGGCGCTGCTTAATGGCCTCGGTGGGCTCGCTTCGCTGATTGTTGGCGCGGCGGAGTTCATGCGCATTCGCATCGGCGAGAGTGCGCCGGTTCATCCGGCCTTCACCGCGGGCGCCATCTTTCTAGCCATCATCATTGGAGGAGTGACCTTTACGGGTTCTATTTATGCATTCTGTAAACTGGCAGAGTGGCTGAGCGGCCGGGCGGTATTGTTCGGCGGCCAGCACGTGATCAACGGGGCGATGATCGTAGCCATGATTTTCGCCGGACTGGTATTCACGGTGTCCGGCGATCCCAGCACCACCTTGTTGGCGTTTCTTATATTCACCGGCGTGTCGCTGGTCCTGGGTTGGACAATGGTGATGCCCATCGGCGGCGGAGATATGCCCGTCGTGATTGCGTTGCTGAATAGTTTGTCCGGCCTGGCGGCTTGCGCGGCCGGTTTCGTGATCAGCAATAATGTACTGATCGTGGCGGGGTGCCTGGTGGGAACGAGTGGCGTTATCCTGTCGCTCATCATGTGTCGCGCGATGAATCGTTCGATCGCGAATGTGGTGTTTTCGGGCTTTGGCGCGAAACCCGCCGCAACTGCGGCGGACGGAACGGTTGCGGAGGGTGAGTTGAAACCCATTTCGGCCGAGAATGTTTTCTCGGTGCTCGAGGCGGCACGGCAGGTGGTGTTCATTCCGGGATATGGCATGGCGGTGTCACAGGCCCAGCACGTGGTGCGGGAACTCGCGGAAATGCTGGAGCAGAACGGAGCCGAAGTGCGGTTCGCGATTCATCCGGTGGCGGGTCGGATGCCGGGGCACATGAATGTTTTACTCGCGGAGGCGGACGTCCCTTACGAGCAGTTGATCGAGATGGATGCGATCAATCCGTTGATGCCGACGATGGATGTGGCGATTGTGATCGGCGCCAATGACGTGGTGAATCCGGCGGCGGCGCGCGACAAGGCGTCACCCATTTACGGCATGCCGATCATCAAGGCGCATGAAGCGCGAACGGTCATCTGCCTCAAGCGGGGAAAAGGCACCGGATTTTCGGGCTTGGAGAATCAACTTTTTCTCCTGCCGAATAGCCGCATGCTTTACGGCGATGCGAAGTCCTCGCTGCAGTCCGTGATTGCCGAGTTTAAGAGTTTGATGAGCGCATAGGGCAAGAGGAACCGCAAATGGGACCGCGGCGGCTCCCGGCCGCTGTTTGAACGGATGCGGACGAGGGCGTCCGCGGTCCCAGGTCTGATTTGTGAATTACGGAACGTCGCGCTTCGCCCGGTTCGGAAAGGTCGATGGGACCGCGGCCGCCCCCGGCCGCTGTTTGAGGAAGGGATTTTCGAGGAGATCAACGATCAGATCGCGGTAAAGTAAATCGCGGTCGAAACCCCATGACGCCTCTTCTTGCCGGCGTACCTTCGCGCAACCAGGCCGGCTGCGGAGAGCCGGCCCTGCCTTGAGCTGTGATCGCTCCACGTAGCGGTCGGCCGGATCCGGGGTAGGGACCGCTCTTCGTAGCGGTCCTCATTGCATCCCCGCAAAGCCGAACTATGGTCACAAAAAAAGGCTGGATCGCACCGTGCGACCCAGCCTTTCGAAACAGTGAAAGGGGTATCCTGACTTACTTCGCCGGCGTGCCGAACACTTCAACTTCGCAGTAGTGGTTCAGCTCGTCCGAGGTATTGCCATTGCTGTAGAGGCGAACGTAACGACCTTTGGCGCCTTTGCCTTCAATCAGGCGGCCCGAGAAGGTTTCGATGTAAGCTTTGTCGCTGCCTTTGCCGAGCTTCCCGGAGTTGTCGTCGTCGTTGTTGTACAACGTGGTGACACCCTTCTTGAAGTCCTTGTCGTCGGAGACCTGCACGATGACGTCGTGATAAACGCGCGCTTGGGAGTGGAAATGCCACGTCACGATCGCTGCTACGCTGGACGTGCTACCGAGGTCGACCTGCACCCATTGCAGTCCTGGCCCGAGCTCCACGTAAGTGCCGTCGGTACCGCTCTTGTCCCCATCGGTGAGGAACGACAGCTCGCCGATCACGGGGAGGGAGTCGCTGCTCGTGACGGTCTTGCCCTTAGAGAGCAGTTTCGTCCCAGCGGGGACCATCAGGTCCTTGCGGGGCGCAGCGCTCAGTGGCTCGAGATTGGCCATTTGGATCGGGCGCGGCGTGCCGGCGAAAAGCGGGCGGGGCAGCTCGATCTTGAGTGGCACTTTGTCCTGAGCAAACGCCGACGAAGCGAGGGCGAGAGCGGCGAGGAGGAGGGGGAGTTTACGGTTCATGGATGAGAAAAAGGTAGAGATGCGACGACCGCGGCCGGAGAGAAATTCACGCATTGGCGGAATATAAACCTAAAAAACGCGGTTGAACCACTGATTTTCACTGAAGACCACTGATGCAAAAAGAGTTGCCCGATGGAGGCCGTTCACCCGGTAAGTGAAGGGAAAGTTCTATCCCATCGATCTGGATCGATTTGATCAGTGTTTATTAGTGCTCTGCTCATCAGTGGTTACTTCTGCTGCGGAATTTAGGTTAAATTCAAGCTTCGGTTTAGCCAAGACTAACGCCCGATTGCGGAATCCGCAATCGGGCACTGGATGGGCGAGGCTTCAAACGCCGTTAACAATGAAGTCCTCGGGACTGAACGTGAGGAGCTTCTTGGCCGCGATGGCTTCGTTGACCTTGAGCACGGTGACAGCCGTGGCGAAGGCGTCCTCGCCTGGGCAGTTGAGTTTCGCCTTGCCGCGAATGGCGTCAGCGAAGTTCTCGATGTGCGGTTGGTGAATGGCTTTGTCGAGCGTCACCGGAATGTCCCACGCGGAGAGCTGGGCGGTTTCGCGCACGTCGACGGTGGCGGCGGCCTTCGACGGACCACCGAGCTTCGCGCGCGGCTTTTCCCACGGCTTGAGGCCGACGACGGCGCCTTCACCTGAGTCCGGACGGGAGATGAGTTTCTTGGTGACGTAGTCGTCCCATTCCGGCGCGCGCGCTTCGCGGTAGATCTTGGTGAACTTTGGGTTCTCGGAGATCTTCATCGCGCCCTCGTCGCCCATGAAATATTCGTGGTAACCGCCGCCGGCGCTGGTGGTCGTGAGGACCTGGTAGCTGGCGCGGACGAGGCCTTGGGGAGTGGGGAACTCGTACACGATGATCGCGTTGTCGTACCACTCGTGAGTCTTGTAGTAATCAACGCCGCCGCTCGCCATGATGTTGCTCGGGTTGGAGCCGAGCATCCAGTTGTAAACGTCGATCTGGTGGGCGCCGAGGTCCGAGACGGGGCCGCCGGCGTAACGTTTAAACCAGCGCCAATTGCGGAACTCGTGCATGTTGGCGAAGCCGTATTCGTTCAGCTTGGCGTCCGAAAGTTTTTGGTTGGCCGGAAAGCCGAAGTCCTCGGTGACGGCCCGGTGCCATTGGCCGGAAATGTTGGTGATGCGGCCGAGCATCTTGGCTTCGCGGATGATACGATCCCGGGCGTGCTGGTAACGTGGGTTGCTGCGGCGTTGGTGGCCGATCTGGAGCAGCTTCTTGGTTTCGCGGGAGGTTTGAACCATCGAGCGAGCGCCTTCGATTGTATTGGACATCAGCTTCTCGCAGTACACGTGCTTGCCGGCGCGCAGGGCGGCATTGGTGTGTTCGGCGTGGACGAAATCCGGGGTCGCAATGAGGACCGCGTCGATGTCCTTCACCGTCGCGAGCAGCTCCTTGTAGTTTTCAAACGGCTGGGCCTCATGCTCGAACTTTTTCAGGAGGCGTTCCGTACGGGTGAGATTGTAGGGCCAGATGTCGCAGACCGCCTTGAAGCGGATGTCCGGAATCTTGAGGGCAGCGTTGGTGAGGATGCGGCCTTGTTCGCCGCAGCCGATCAGCGCGACGTTGAGGGTGTCCTTACCGCCGACCCCGGCCGCAGCGGCCCGGGAAATGTAAGGTGCGGCAGCGAAGACGGCTCCCAGTTTGGCGCTGGTGCTGAGAAAATCGCGGCGGGTGAGAGGGGATTGCGAAGAGGGAAGGAGAGACATGACGTTGATTCGATTTTGGGCCAGCTAAGTCATAAAGCCGAAGGAGAGGGCCAGGCGGCAATGAAGCCGCGGTGGCCTTTCGCTTTTGGCTCGAAGTTCAGACGAGTCAGACGGGCAGACAGATGCTGGTAACTGATTAATTCTTGTCGGCGACGAGCGCAAATCGGTTGTAGCGAACGAGGGTGAGGGCAAACGCGAACATCAGGATTTGCATGCCGATCCAAGCGACGCCTTCGCCTTCCTGCACCGCCATCAGACCGAAACTCAGGCTGACATAAACCAACCCGGTGAGGCAGAGCGCCAAGCGGGTCTTGACGCCGAGGAGGATGGCGAGACCGAGAGCGATGAGCAAATAACCGAGCGGCAACGCGAAGCTCTTGGTGGCCCAGACCGGAAGGATCGAGGCGCCGCTGATGCCGGTTGCCATGCGGTTCATGTTCTCGTAGTAATTTGAGAACGAGAAGCTCTTGTTCGCTTCGAATTTTTCGAGGCCGGCCACCAGCGTCCGCAGGCCCAGGAAAAGCCGGAGGATCATGAAGGCAGAAGCGTGTCCGGGGCTATCGCTGGCCACGTGGGATGAAGCGGAATGAGCGGTCATAGTTGAGCGGGCAGATGAAGGAAGGACGTTGGACATGAAAAAAGGGTTTGGTTAAACGCCGAAACCGGGGCGGTAGGGTTTCGTTACAAACTGAGTAGCGTCAGAGAAATTGGTCACTTTCATCGCCGCGGAATTCCACTCCAAGGGACGACGGGCGCGGACCGCGACATTACTGAGCAGGCAAAGCTCGGTGAGGCGGGATGCGATATCGAAGTTAGAGCCGGCTGCCGGTCCGCCTTTGCACGCGCGCACCCACTCTTTGAAGTGGTCGGCGCCTTCCACCCGCGGGAGCGAACGCGGGGGCAGACTCGGGGCCATCTCCTGGCGCTTCGCCTCAGGAATGATGCGAACACTCTGGTAATAGAGGTTGGCGAAGACCGTCGCTTTCGAGCCGATGATGAGCGTGCCATTATCGGGCAATGGCGTTTTCGCATCCCATTCGGCTGGCGGCGGGGGAACGAGGCCGCCGTCGTACCATTTGAGCGTGAGCGGGGCCAGCTTGCCGCGGGCGGGGAATTTGTAGGTGATCATCGACGAACTTGGTCCCGTTAGTTCGTTGTGGAAGGCGCTGACCGCTTCGATGTGCGACGGTGCGTCAAGCTGAAGCGCCCAGTGCACACCGTCGAGCAGGTGGCAGCCCATGTCGCCGAGTGCGCCCGTACCGTAATCCCAGAAACCGCGCCAAGTGAAAGGCATGAACATGGGATCGTACGGGCGCTCCGGCGCGATGCCCTGCCACAGATTCCAGTCGAGGGTCGGCGGAATAACGGGTACGAATTTCGAGTGGTCAGGCGCCTTCGCGTTGGTTGCACCCTGCGGCCAGTGGCTCAGCGGACGGTTCGTCCAGCTTTGCACTTCGCGCACCTCGCCGAGAACTCCAGCGTCAACCCATTCCTTCAGCAGCCGAACGCCGTCGCTGGCGTGGCCCTGATTTCCCATCTGCGTTGCCACCTTCTTTTCCCGCGCGAGCTTAGCCAGCTCCCGGGCTTCCCAGACCGTATGCGTCATGGGCTTTTCCACGAACACGTGTTTCCCCAGTTTCAAGGCAGCCACCGCTATGGGAAAATGCATGTGGTCCGGCGTCGAAACCGTGACCGCATCGATGCTGCTCCCGAGCTTCTCCAGCATTTTGCGATAATCGCGGAAGGTCGGAACGTCAGGGAATTCCTTGAACGTTTGCGCAGCGCGCGTGTCGTCGACATCGCAAAACGCGACGTAGTTTTCGTCTTTAAGGCCTGTGACCGCCGCCCGGCCGCGGCCGCCGACCCCGATGAGAGCGATGTTGAGTTTGTTGTTCGGAGACTGCCCTTGCTGGCTCCGCATCACACTCGGGAATGCGGCAGCGGCGGAGGCAATCGAAGCCGACTTCAAGAAGGAGCGACGCGAAAGCGGGGGGAGATTCATGACGGGGGGGATTAGTTTTGCCGGAAACGAGCGGCGGAAGGCAAGCCGCACCAGCAACTTTTATCGGACGCGTAAGGGGGCGGTCGAGCCTTCCCGTTTCGTGGTTTCGGAGTTGTTTCAAGATAGGGAAGCGGCGGCAAAATGCAAAGGCGCGATCGTTCGTTCAGCGCTTGGACCCGTTGGAGTAGAAGGAGGCCTCATGGCAGGTGAAAGATGCTTGGTTAGCGTGGGTGCGGGTGCGTCGAGATGTGTCCGGTGCGCTAGGAATGAGACGCGCCGTTCGACCCGTCTGAAGGTGGAGCGTGTTGTCCCAACGCGCTTGGCTCGCTGGCAATACCAGCCATCGTGGATAACGCAGATGAAGCGGATGCCCGAGGTAGTCGTGGGCTCAAGTCCAGACGGAGCATTTGGATGGGATGAATTTATCCGCGTAATCAGCGTAATCCGTGGTCAACGGTTTGGGATGGTTGAGGTGATACCAGATCCGCACTTGAACCGACGATTCTGAATTGGTTTCCGATGCCGATCAGAGGAGATCAGTGAAGATCAGTGGTTAAACGGATTGAGGCTGGATGTTGGGATTGTCCGAATCACATCGTCGCTGATCTTACTCCGGCACTTTCAGAATCCCGCGGCGGATCGCCTCAGCCGTAGCTTGCGCGCGGTCATTCACCGCGAGTTTCTCGAGGATGTGGCTAACGTGGCGCTTGACCGTGTCCTCGGAGACGCCGAATTCCGCGGCGATTTCCTTGTTGGCGCGGCCGGCGGCGATGAGCGCCAGGATCTCGCGTTCGCGGGGCGTCACGCTCGGGCCGAGACGGATGACGGTTAACCGCCGGGCGATTTCCGCCGGAAGCGAACGACGTCCCTGCGCGACCATGCTCAGCGCGGAGAGGAGTTCATCGCGGGAAGCTGACTTCTGAAGGTAGCCGAGGGCGCCCGCATCGAGTGCTGCCTGAATCTCGTCGTCCCGTGCAAACGTCGAAAAAATCAGGATGCGCGCGGCCGGATCGTGCGCGCGCAGGGCCGCGGTCGCTTGGATACCGCCGATACCGGGCAATTGCAGATCCATCAGCACAACGCGCGGGTACAGCTGATCGTACACGGCGATCACGTCTTCTCCGCGTTCCGCTTCACCCACGACCTTGATGCTGTCATCGAGTTCGAGCGACGCCGCCAAGCCGCTCCGCACCACGAAGTGGTCGTCGACAATCAGGACGGTCAGCGGCGCGGCGGGAGTGGGCGTCGTTTCAGGCATGATCCTAAATTCCAGAAGAAGTAACCACTATGAGCACTTATAAACACTGATTAAATAGATCCAAATCGATGGGATAAAACTTCCCCTTCACCTACCGGGCGAACGGCCTTCATCGCGCAACTCTGTTTGCATCAGTGGTCATCAGTGAAAATCAGTGGTTCAACGGCGTTTCTTATAGGATGATCAAAGGACGATGGGTTTGGCTGGATAAACGGCGGTCGCGGAAACGGTCTCGCCCACAGGAATGGTGACGATCGGTTTCTGAGTGATTTTTTTCAACGGCAGCACCACCTGAACGGTCGTCCCGCTCCTGGCTTTGGAGTTCGCCGGATCGCCGTGAAGCTTAACCGTCGCCCGCGCCGGATCGATCGTCGCGGTGTCTTCTCGATTACTCTGCCACGTAACCTGCGCTCCGATTTTTCGACTGCGTTCGCGAATGCCGGCACAACCGAAGTGCCCGCGTTTGCTGAGCGTCGCCGCCGTCGCATCAAAGCCGCACCCGTTGTCGATGATGCGCAAGGTAAGCTGACCGTCGCGGGCCTCGAGCTGGAAGGAAACATGGGCAGCACGGCCGTGTTTCACCGCATTGTTGAGCGACTCGCGCGCGATCATTCTCACGTCATGCACGATCGCTCCGGGCAGCGTGGGAATCGCGGTGGCGATGTCCAAGCGGACGTCCACGCTGCCTTCGCCCGTCGCGCGCGAGGCGAGCGCGGTCAGGGCCGCGACGAGATCACCCGCGGTCTCGGCGGGATCTCTTAAATCAGAAATCAGATCACGCGTTTCGGTCTGGATCCGCGATACGAGATTGCGGGACGCCATCACGAGGCTCTGGCCTTTGTCGTCGGTCACGCGGGTGGCGAGGGCGTCGAGCCGCAGGGTTACGCCCGCGAGTTCCTGCTCCAAGGTGTCGTGAAACTCCCGGGCGATGCGTTGCCGCTCCTCCAACGCGGCTTCCGCCTCGATCCGATGCCGCAACGCCGTGGTCTGACGGCGCACCTGGCGGCGCAGGATTGCAATCCAGAGTCCCGCCACGAGCGTGATCGCGACGAGCCCGGCAAGGATCGTTCCCAGCCGGCGTACGGTCCACCACGGCGGCGCTTGGAGCACCGTTAGGTCGGCCGCCCGGCGCAGCCGCAAACTCACCACGCCGGGCCGGCTGGCAAAGCCGGTGCCGGGCTGCGCCGTCTCCACAAAGCAAATACCCGTGACGCGAACCCGCGACCCCAGCTCGGCCAACGGAGCTTCCGCTGACGGCACCCGCACCTGCACGACGCGGGTCCGATCCTGCAGGACCAGCAGGCTCCCGGTGTCGGTTTTGAAGTCATCAGCGAGCGTTCCGGTGACCGCCACCAGCTGGCCATCATGCAAGCCGGCAAGACGATCGATCGAACCCACGTCGATGGCGGGCACGGGCTCACCGGGTTCGCGGCGGACGATGTCGGCATTCACCACCGAGGCACTGAACGCGTCCATTTCGGGAAAGCCGATGAGCTCCACGCGATCGCCGGGATCCAGTGGAGTGGGCGTCGTGAGGCGGACGCCAAACGCGGTTTCATCCTGGCGGAAAAATACATGGCCGCCGGGGAATGGCGCGGTCACCACGCCTTCGATGCGCACGCGCCGTTCGCCTTTGCCGCTCACGCGAAATGCCAGTAACTCGGCCGCGGAGACTTTAGGTGCCTCGTCGATCCGAGGGGCCGCATCGAGGACCGCGACCTCCATCCAGTCGATGACGCGGAGGTGCGCCTGGACCAACTGACGGCGCTCGTTGTGGTAGCCGGCGGCGAGACCTTGAATGCGCACCACGCAATCCACCAGGGAACGATCGCGCTCCGGCGGCATATCGACACGGACCTCCAGCACGCGGGAACCCATCGCAAGGCGGAGGAGACTGCGGCCTTCGTCTATCGCTGCGACCGAGCGCACGACGCCTTCGATCGCGACCCGTTGATAATGGAAGCGCGCGGAAACGAGGTCGTCGTAGTTTGCCGGTATTCCCGGAGGCAGAACGCCGGAGCGGAGCACGCGGTAGGCGGATTCGCCCAGCCCGGGAAGGTACAGGCCCATGCGGGTGAGCCCCTCGACTTCAATTTCGTCGCCGGGATGAACGGAGTTAATTTCGCTGGGCCGGAAGAATGTCGTCGACGTGTCGTCCTGCAGGAAGATGGCGGACCGTTCGACGAAAATGACGGTCCCGCGGAGTTTGGCGGGGAGACCTTTTTGTGCTTCGGCGACGGACAGAGACCTGACTTCGATTGCCTTGGTCAGCACCTGGGCACGGACAGGGGTGAGCCCGGCCATCAGCCAGGCGAGGATCGCCAGCGCCGGGGCGAAACCGAATCCCCTGATTCGACGCGTCACAGTGCGAGGGACGCCGGCCGCGACGTTAGAGGCAATGCTGGAGTAAGTCTAAACTCCGCAGAAGATGTAACCACGGATGAGCACTCATAACACGGATGAGATAGATTCAGATGGGTGGAATAACAGCAATCGGCCGTGATTTTTAGACTGTCATTGCGAGGAGCTGGAGCAACCCGACGTTGGGTGGAATCGCCAATGAACACACCCGATTGTCATTGCGAGCGAGGCTGGCCGAGCGTGGCAAGCCATCGGGACGCGTGGATTGCCGCAGTCGCTGAGGCTCCTTCGCAATGACAAACTGGAGGTGTTCATTAGCAGGGAGCCGCGGCGAC
>ENA-ORBV01016715-ORBV01016715.1-microbial-mat-metagenome-genome-assembly--contig:-NODE-16715-length-10608-cov-12.856329_pt1 | contig 10608 bp, 10 predicted proteins | sample MGYA00237777_ERZ505514 | MGnify/ENA primary metagenome ERZ505514 (study PRJEB26160, sample SAMN06269048) | microbial mat metagenome | isolation source: Oligotrophic lake microbial mat | place...
AGCCAAGAGTATCAGTGATGCAAGCTGGTCAATGTTTCGGCAGTGGGTTGAGTATTTTGGCAAGGTTTTTGGTAAGGTCACTGTTGCAGTGCCACCTCACTATACAAGTCAAAACTGTTCAAGTTGTGGAATATTGGTTAAGAAAACTCTAAGTACCCGCACCCATATTTGTAAATGTGGCTGTGGATTAGATAGAGACTTAAATGCTGCACTGAATATACTGGCGATTGGATTAAAAAATACGGTAGGGCATACCGAAATTTCTACGCCTTTGGATGAGTCCAACCTCTGCCAAATAGATGTAAGTCGATCTGGTAAGTTGTCTCGTTGAATTAGGAATCCCCGTGCTTTAGCATGAGGAGTGTCAATAAGACTGAACTGTTAAAATCTTTTCAAGATCAGGTTTTGTTTCGCACTCGATCGGAAGTGATGCGCCACTGGGATCGACTTTAGCCGCAAAATCTGGATATTTAATCCGTCCGTGATTGCGTTCTCGCCAGACTCGAATAAATACAGGTGCTAGTTTCTCTAAATCTTCAAGGGTCAAGCCTGAATTTAATAACTGTCCTTGATCCCAACGCGACTTAAAAATCCGCATCATCATAGCTACGGCTTCTTCTAAGGTTGTATCACTTCCAAGCGATCGCAAACCCGCCTCACTAGCATCCGCCAACATCACAATTCCAGTTTCACGCGATTGGGGAATGGGTCCAGTGTAACGAAATTGGGCTTCGCATACTTTTTCTTCAGATCTATTGCCAGAACTTAATTGCGATCGCTGCTGCTGGAACATCCCTTATTTTGGGTACAGCCAACCCAATCCCGTTAGGGTTAGCGATCCTCGGTTCCCAGCTTCCCGACATTGACACCACCACTTCTGCCGTGGGGCAGATCTGTTTTCCGATTAGCAACTGGATTGAGAACCGCTTTCCTCATCGGACGGTAACTCATTGCCTGCTGGCAACCGTTGCGATCGCCATTATTAGCGCTGCGGTGGGTTACAAATTGGGTTATCTCAGAGAAGCGATCGCCCTACCACTGGGACACCTAATCGCCTGTTTTAGTGACACCTTTACGAAACAGGGTGTGCAACTTTTCTATCCTTACCCTGCCTGGGCGGTATCGGTCAGCAATCCTCGAAGGCGATTGAAGACGGGCGGCGCTGGTGAATTGTGGGTACTAGCAATCGCGATCGCCCTTTTGATTACCGGGGTATATCTGGCAACTGGAGGCGGCATCACCCAACAGGTCAGCCAAACCCTAGGGCTGAAAGATGGGATGGTGGACATTTATAACCAGAAGGCAGCGAAGCATCACATGATTGCTGACATTCAGGGTGTGTGGGCAAGCGATCGCCGGAAGGCAGATGGGAAGTATGTGATCATTGCTGCCGATGGCACAGAGTTTATTGTCAGTAATGGGAAGGGGCTATATCGTACCAATCAGCAGATCATCCCCTCGCGCCTGGTGGTGGAACCGGGAAAAGTGGCGCAAACCCTGACGCGATCGCTAGTGTTGGATGATCAGTCTCCGATTGCCACGCTTCAGGCACTCAAACAGGCGTATCCCGGTGCGGCAATTTATCTAAGTGGTGAATTGGTCTGTGATTCGGTAGACCTGCTCAAACTGCGTCCAGAGCCGGATCAATATCTTGCGCTGACAAAGACGGAAGGGGGGACAATCAAACTATCTTTTCTTTTGATTGATCAGGCGATCGCAGCCTTGAAGGAGCAATATGCAACCGGAACTCTGGTGGCTAAAATTATTCGTCCCAATCCTTTTACTGGTGGCAAGTTGTGACCAGACGGGAAAATCTTCAACGGCAGAACCTGTTTCAGAAGCCGCCCCAGAATTTAAGCCACCGGCGGCAGGTAGAAGCACCCAGTCTTAAGTTTGAGCTAACCCTTACCCTGAATGACCCGACAGACTTGCAGGTGAAAGAGGGCGATCGCATTACGAAGGGTCAGGTTTTGGCAGACCGTCAACCCAGTGACCAACAACTGTATGCAAGGTCAAGACTGCAAGGACAGTTGAACACACCGCGCACGATTCCAGAACAGGTGCAAGTGGTCGCTGCGAGTGGTGAACTGGCATCAACTCAAACCTTACTGGATAGCTTGCCAGAAACCAGCCGCATCATTGATCCGCAACTCCGACGTACCACTAAGTATGTTGAAAAGGAATTGGAACTAAAGGCAAAGATGGCTGAGAAGGAAGCGGCGATCGCAACATTGAAGGCACAGGTGGACGCAGCGAGAGTACAGGTGCAATTGGAACGGCAGCAGGTTCAAGACCAATTGAAGGTACTGGATGGGGAAATGGAACGGCTAAAAGTGCGATCTCCCTATACAGGTGTCATCCGTAGGTTGAAGGTGGAGCGAGGAACCAATAATGAGGTGATAGCAAAGCTCAAGATTCATGGGGAACCCTAAGAAAGACGAGTGCATTAACCCTCATGAAACGACTGAAAGAAGCAATCAACCTAATTCCGCTTGGGGTCGTGATGACGATCGCGGTTCTATCATTCCAGCGTTGGCAGATTTCCCAGGCAGCAAAGCCGGACTATAACAACCCCAACCCAATTCTTAAAGGGTTAGGTCCGAAGCCGGGATCGTCAGAAATATGGGAAGTGGTAAACGTGTCAGATGGAGACACCATCACCGTTCAGTCTGGCGAGAAGAAAGACCGGATTCGATTCTGTGGGATTGATGCCCCTGAAGTAAGTCATGGAAAGAAACCAGGGCAACCCTTGGGGGATGAGTCGCGCCAGATGTTGCGATCGCTGATTGGTGCAGCCGGAAATCAGGTGATTATTTCTCCAGCAGAACGCGATCGCTATGGGCGTTTAGTAGCGGAGGTTTTTGTATCCGCAGGGAAGGGTACGGAAGAAGAGAAACTGCTGAATTATGAATTAGTGCGGGCTGGAATGGCATATCACTATGCAAAATATAGCGATCGCTGCCCCAATGGAAGCGAGATTTTAGATGCTGCTGAGAAGGAAGCACAGTCTAAACGGTTGGGGGTATGGGCTGGAGAGAATCAAAAGCCGTGGGATTTTCGGCGATCTCAGCGGTAGATTGCAGACTTCTAATAAATTCTCGAAGCACATCAGTTTGACTGCGCTGGGTTTGTTCGCAGTAACGCCGGAGGATCTGCATTTCGGCAAGTGGAACCCGCGCGTTTAGATGTTCGGTGTTAGTTTTTCCAATTTTGGGCATTCTGTAACTAAGGGTGAGTTACGCTATGTCTATCTGATTGTACAAGCTCGGCAGGGTCGTCATCACCAGTAAATGCTCTGAGGAACAATCAATGGCGACAGTTCAGAGTTCAGCCAGCACGATTGGGTTACTGATTCCTACCCTGCTACAGAACGATCTTGAGGGATGGCGAAATACAGGATGGGCAGGGGTAACACAAACCACCGCCGACCTTTTAAGCTATTGGTTCGAGGAAGACCGGGACGGACCGCAATTTCATGACTGTCAGCGTCAAGCGATCGAAACGATTATCTATTGCCATGAAATCTTAGGGATTCAAAGCCCCTACCAGCTTTACCAGGAGTTCTCACCGGGACATCCGAGAGTGTCAGAAGCTGCCCGATCAAAAGTGATTCAGGATGAACTCACCCCGATCGCGTTTCCTAAATATTGCCTCAAAATGGCAACGGGCAGCGGTAAGACCTGGGTTCTAAATGCGCTGATTGTGTGGCATTACTTCAACGCATTGAATGAAGAAGTTTTAAGAGATGGGGACGGCAAGACTCAACCTGCACCACTTGGTTTTAGCAATCGGTTTCTCATCGTCACGCCGGGGAAAGAAGTTCAGAAGCGGATTCTAGAATCGATTGAGGGTAAAAAACTAGAGGATGGAACCTGGGTTTCACCTGATATAGATATGCCCTTGTTTATGCCACCAGGGATTCGTTGGCGCTATCGCTTCAATTTCGAGCTATATCGACCTAGTGACCTAAGAGAGAATCTGACTCTCACCAATGGAGCCTTTTTGATGGTCACAAACTGGCAGCAGTTTCGATTTAACAATGATGACCCTTCATTATGGGAAGACCTGTTAGGGGCGCGAGAAGAGACCCCTAAAGCGGAAATCATTGCTGAACTGCTGACAGAATACCCGGATATTTGCGTTTTGAATGATGAAGCGCATCACGTCCACGCTACCAAACGCCCTAACCCCACTACCAAAAAAGATGAGGAGCTAATTTGGCGCAGGTTCATGACCTTTCTACATCATCAGCAAAGTCAGCGTCACCCAGACAGCGATCGCCGGGTGTTTCAGCAAATTGATTTCTCAGCAACACCGTTTTTTGGCAGTGGAGATAAGAAGGACTACTTCCCTCACATTGTTTATGATTACAACCTTGCTCAAGCGTCTACAGACATGCTCGTGAAGCAGTTGTTTTTGGAGCAACGCCAAGGAGTCAACCTACAGGATTTAGAGTTTCGGGCAGAACGGGAACAGCCGGAACCAGGGAAGAGACAGGGTGAAATCATTGGGCTATCCCGTGGTCAGAAGGTCATGCTAGAAGTGGGTCGATCCAAGCTGGAGCAACTGACCCAAGAATTTAAAGCCAATGGCATCGATCGCAAGCCCGTCATGCTGATATTGGCAGAGGAAACTAAGGTTGCAGACCTGGTAGGGGAGCATTTTGATTCTTTGCCTGATGAAGACGGCAACTATTACGACAGTAGCCGGGTTGTGGTGTATCACTCCAACCTGAAGGATGCAGAGTACAAAGCAGCATCCATTCGCTTAGATGAAATTGATCAAGATGCAGCACCCTTGAGGGTTGTGGTGTCGGTGTTATCAGTGCGGGAAGGGTTTGATCGTCATAACATCTGCGTCATCGTCATGCTTCGGGCAAGTGAAGCAGATTTACTGCTAGAGCAGATTGTCGGGCGTGGATTGCGGTTAATGTTTCCGGCTTATGAGCCAGCGTATGACCAGATTCAAGACTTGAAGCAGGAAGCAAGGGAAGCTCTGTTAAATCAGGAGCAGCCGGGAAATGCTTTTGATTGTTTATTTCTGGTGGAACATCCCAAGTTTAGGGACTTCTACGAAAACTACTTGAGAGCGCAGGGGCACGCGATCGGGATTGGGGATAGCTCCAACCGGAACACGACAGGCGACTTGATGCAGGTAGATGCACTCAGCGATCGCATTCAAAAGTACGACCTGCATTTTCCGATTCAAATTTTTGATCAAACTCCTATTCCTAACCTGTCAGAAATTGAGGTGAACTCATTGGGGCATCATCTGTTGCCATTTTCTACCATGCAGCAGTTATCAGCCAAAACGATGATTACCGATGTTCATGTGGAGACAGAAACTAAAGCCAAAACTTGGCAGCTAGAGAATGATTATTTCGACTACAGCTATTTCCTCCACAGTGTCGCCCGTGCGGTCACTCGTTCTGCCAAGTTCAATCACTTAACGGCGTTGAGTGCTGAGATTGCGGCGCTGGTGGATGAATATGTCAGCCGTCGCCTATTCACCCAGCCGATTGATTTCACTCAGCCTGAAAACTACAAAGTGCTTCAAGGTCAGCAAATTGTTGATTTCATCATTGACCAGATCCGGGCAGCCATTACCCGCGCAACTGGTGATTTACAGTATGTGCCCGGTGCTAGTTGGCGATCGCTTTCAGATGTTCCTCGGCTGTTGATGCGTCAAAAGAACATGATCATGGTGCAGCGGTGCATTTATCCCTATCAGGCGGTGCAGAGTTCTGGAGGGGGTTTTGAGAGCAGGGTGATGACTAAATTGCTGAACCCATCGCCGGAAGTGTTGGCATACTGCAAGCTTGATCGCAAGCACGACCTAATTATCAAATATCGGGATGAGAAGGGCATTCAGCGCAACTATGAGCCTGATTTTTTGGTGAAAACACGCGATCGCTTATTTTTGTTTGAAACCAAGGGTGATCACCTGATTGATGACCCTAATACAGCATTGAAAGCTCAAGCATCAGTGGCATGGTGTAAAGCTGCATCAACGGTTGCCCCACCTAAAAGTGTTAAACAGTGCTACAGCTTTACCTTCGAGCCACATTCCACAATGACAGCGGCTGAAATCAAGGATTTTCAGCAGTTTTTGGATGGATTGGATTATGGGGCGATGACTAACTCTCAAGCGATCGCAATTCTGAATGAGTTACAGAATCACCCTAAAATTACCCGCGCCAACCTCCATGAAGACATTTATGAACAAACCCTTCAGCCCCAAGAGTGGGAATATCTCATCCTGCGGCAGAGCGTGTTTACTGCCAATGAGGGCTGTTCCTTTACTGCATTGCTGCCCATCATGCGCCAGGAGCGAGAGTCGCTGATTGCAGGACTGTATGGAACGTTAGGTTTGCAACTGTAGGGAGAGACAATGACTGAAAACCGCCGCCGCAAAGATTCGGCAAAATTGGTATGGGATACGAAACCGAAGCGGGCACCCAACCCTAGAGATATCGAGTTTCAAACGGCTGAAATTGTCATCCCCAACCCAAAGCAAGACCAGGGTAGCTTCGATTTACCCCTATTTGCCAAGCCTCAAGCGGGTTTGACTTCCCTGTTTCCAGGGCAAAGCGGCGAGTTGCCCTTGGGTGGTTTTGAACTGGACAAGACCCAAATGAATCGCCTGGTTTGGGGTGATAACTTGCTAGCAATGCAGGCTTTATTAGCTCAAGGTTATGCCGGAAAAGTAGATTTGATTTACATCGATCCGCCTTTCCTCAGTGCCGCTGATTACACCTTCCAGCTAACAATTGAAGGAATGCAGGTAGAGAAAGAAGCCAGCATCATTGAACGGCTGGCTTATACCGATACATGGGAAGGAGGGACTGACTCCTTCTTAGATATGCTCTATCCGAGACTTCAGTTGATGAAGCGACTCCTAAGTGAAAAAGGGAGTATCTATGTTCATTTAGATTGGCATATTGGGCATTACATAAAAGTTTTGATGGATGAGGTATTTGGAATCGAAAAGTTTAAAAATCAAGTTATTTGGTGGTATTACGATAAGTTCCCAACTGGAGGAAACGTACTAGATAGACAGCATGATTTTTTACTTCAATACTCTAAGTCTGATAGTTACAAAGCTAACAAAGTCTTAGAGCCAAGAGTGCAACCGGGTAGACCTACAGAAGTTCGTAAGAAAGTAGATGGAAAAATGATCAGGATACCTGATCCAGAAACTGGTGGAACTACTTTTACTGATGGAACAACAGAGAAAAAAATATCTGACGTTTGGCGTATGCCTTTGATCAATAGTATGTCCCCTGAGAGATTTGGATACCCTACTCAAAAACCTGAAACACTTCTTGAGCGAATTATTAAAGCATCTTCTGATGAAGGTGATTTGGTCGCTGATTTCTTCTGTGGTTCAGGAACCACAATGGCAGTTGCAGAACGTCTTAACCGTCGCTGGATTGGTTGCAACCTGGATAAAGTCGGCTTACAGGTTAGCCGTAACCGCATGGTCAACCAGGGCGCAAAACCCTTTTTGCTGGAGAACATTGGTAACTACCAGCGCCACATGATCTATCTCTCTGGTTCCAAAATTGGGGAGATGCAGCGGATTATGTTGAAGCTGTATGGAGCCGAACCCCGCAGCGATCGCCCCGATTTAGGAGTCCGCACCTTCGATAATGCCGACCCAGAACTGGTGTATGTCGGCTATCCCGATCGCCCTGTCACTGCCAGGAAAGTAATCGAACTGGCGCAGGATGCTCAAATCCTTGACGGCAGTGGGTACACCAAGCTGGTGGTTCTCGCCTGGGACTATGACTACAACTACAGCACAGAGTACGAGAGCCGTAAGAAAAACCTGAAGGAACCTTTACGAGTCAGCATTCAGGCGCTCACTGTTCCCCCAGAAATCTATAACTACCTCAAGAAAGCCAAGAGTGAAGCAGATCTCGACGGGCTGCGGGACAAAATCATGTTCCATGAAAAGCCTTACCTGAAAGTCAGCAAGCCAGAGGTGCGAGATGTTGGAGATGGCAAGGTAAGCATCGCCCTGCAAATTGAACGCTACGTGCTGATGAGTTATCCCATCCCAGAGAAGCAGCAGGCAGAACTCCGCAAAGCCATCAAAGACAACTTTGCTGCTCTGATCGACTACTGGGCGGTTGATTGGGATTACGACGGTCAAACCTTTCGCTCCACTTGGCAAGCCATTCGAGGCAACGGCAAACGGGCGGGAACGGTGCCCATTCTGGCAGAGAGTCCAGAGCTACCAGCAGGGAAGCGGACGATCGCGGTGCGTCTAGTAGATGTCTTCGGCAACGATGCCAGCGCAACAGTTGAGGTGAAGTAGATGAGAAATTACCCACCGCTCCTGGATTCGTTAGCCAAATTCTGTGATCAACATGAGCTACGTCCAGCCACGAAAGCAACCCATTTGGGCGACGCAAACCGCATCCTTGAGTCTCTCATTGCAGGCTTGACTGAGGAAGAGATTCTTGCGCTCATGGCGAAGCGCGGCTTTGCGATCGAACACTCATCCTATCCAAGCATCATTCGCACTCTCAAAGAACTCATTGACCAACGCCCCAGATGACCAACGTTTACTTGGAAATTAAATTTTATGCAGATGAATCAAACAGAATTAGACATCCTTCAAGCGACTGTTGACGCGGAAAAAGCTCATCCTTCCATTGCAATTACAGAACATCATGTTGCTGAAGCAGTTAGTCTTGACTTACAAGAGATACGCGCAAATTTGAGAATGATGGAGCGTAAAGGCTGTGTTCAACTACAGAACTTTAGTTCATTCAACAATGAATCTGTTTGGGTAAAAATTACGCCAGAGGGTCACATGGCTTTGAGAGAACGTTATGAGTTCTTAAACAATTCTGATCATTCAAGCGTCAATATCGAATATCTACTCCAAGTTGAGAATGCACATAATTCTCAGTTTCAACAAGGTACTCATAACAGTACTCAAAATCTGTTTGCTGATAATATCAGTAAAGTTCAGCTTAGTGAGCTTTTAGAAGAGATTAAAAAGCTTGCTGCCAATCTTGAACTTGATACTCAAGTCAGCGCTGATTTCCAATCTGATATTCAGACTGTTGAAGCGCAGTTATCTAATTCAAAGCCTAAAAACACTATCTTAAAAATCGGACTTGCATCGATCGCTTCCATTCTCAAAGGCAGCACTGAAAAAGCACTTGCTACTGAAATGGCTTCTCATATACCTTCTGTAATTCAGCGAATCCATCTTTTCCTCCGGGGTACTCCCGCCACAGCGAAGCTTGGCGGCGAGGGGGATAGGAGCGGGAACCTGTGGGGTTCAATACCCCACAGGTTCCCAACTCTAAAACGTGTAACCGATCGCCGCTCTTGCTGCAACTGCACCTTGAGCTTTTGCGGGTCGCACACTAATCACTGGAGAGGCTAAACCCCCCAGAACTGTCAGCGCGATCGCTATTCTTCCTATCTTCATAAATCAATCTCCTTACAACTTCAAAGTACCCTGAAGGCAGAGCTAGACGCTACTCTAGCCCTGCTTGTTGTCCTCTCTAACCAGCGCCACCAGCATCACCAAGATCGACAAACCGCCCATTCTTAAACCGAACAGGCTGCCAGTTGTTTAAGCCTCGACATTGGTTTATAGGCTCCGATCGCGGCTTGTACGGCTGCGCTCTGGGCATCGCTAGGCTGTTGGGCTATGGCTGGGGCAAAGCAGGTCATGAGCGCGATCGCAATGAGTCGTTTTCTCATCATCAATTCTCCGAGACTTGCAGCATTCGCACTGGACGCGAAACAACCACAATGCCGTAGCTTGAGTCCGTTCTAGGTGTGAACGTCAAAACCTCACGAGTGGGTGATGGCTTGGGGATCGAAAGCTCCGAACCATACCACCAATCAGCCCAACCCGGTGCCCGCCAGACAAGCTCTTGACCGTCCATCTTCACTCCTAAAACCGTGTAGCCTTCACTACGCTCCTGTGCGGGGGTTTTGCCGTCCTTGGTGCAGATAGCGTGATAAAACCCTGACAGATCACTGTGAGCAGTGGGTAGGTATGATTCAACGGCAGTGATGATCCAGTCTCCTGAGTCTGCAAACGCTTGTACCGCACCAACTTCGGGCACATGGTGCGCCGTGAGAAACTCATAGCCTTCGTAGTTGCCCGAAAGCTCGACTCCTTCTGGCGGCAGTTCCAAGAGTGCGTCTGGATGACATTCTCCGGGGGGATAGCAAAGTGTGAATTCCAGAACGTTCATGGTTGCTCCTTGAGTTTTAGAGGTTGTCTACGTGGCATTCCCAACGCTTGCCGTTTTTAGAGGTTTGTCTTACCGTTACATACCGCAAGTCTGCCCGTCTTGCGATTTCCTGGCACCGCGCAATCGCCTGCGGTTTGGTGTTACCCCAAACATAGTCAATGATTTGCCCATGATAGGGTTCGTCTGGATTGTTGATGCACGTTGCATAGGTGCAAAGCAGCTTTGTGCCGTTATTCCAAAGTAACCAGGTGCCTGCTGCCGCTCCGACCACAGCACAAGCACCGGGGTTCGCACTACAGGCTCCGATCGCGGCTTGTACGGCTGCGCTCTGGGCATCGCTAGGCTGTTGGGCTATGGCTGGGGCAAAGCAGGTC
>ENA-ORBV01016716-ORBV01016716.1-microbial-mat-metagenome-genome-assembly--contig:-NODE-16716-length-10608-cov-6.301111_pt1 | contig 10608 bp, 7 predicted proteins | sample MGYA00237777_ERZ505514 | MGnify/ENA primary metagenome ERZ505514 (study PRJEB26160, sample SAMN06269048) | microbial mat metagenome | isolation source: Oligotrophic lake microbial mat | place...
CTTAGTCTCGTGGGCTCGGAGATGTGTATAAGAGACAGGTTTGGGATGGCTCTTAATATTGGGAAACTCGGGGCGGAGGAAGCCAGCGTCCAACATGGGGGTGACGTAGTGGTTGCGCAGGGTGTCATTGCCCCGGCCGAGCAGGGTGGCCAGCTGAACCAAGGTGAGAAAGCGTTTTTGTGTAAGGGTTAAGATCATCTGCACCATGGTCTCCCGATCTATTTTGCCTGTTTCACGGATGGCTGCGGCCTGAGCTAGCAACTGCGCCCAGGCGACTGCGGTAATCTGAAAGTGCTCCGAGTCGGGATTCAAATGATCGGGGCTCGGCGGCAAATGTTCGGAGCTCGGCGGCAAATGTTCGGAGCTCGGGCTCAAGTGTTCGGAGCTCGTCAACAAATGGCCTGAGCTTGGGCTGGCACCTTCGAGGCCGAAGACGGAACCGGCACCCGAGGGGCGAATCGGGTGCTCACCGGGAAGGAAGTAGAAGGTTGCTTTGCCCTTGCCGTCGCTTTCGAGCAATTCCTTGTCAACTAGGCCGTGGAGCAGTTGGGAAAGATCGCGGGGATGCTCCTGGGTGAGCTCCTTCATGCGATCATGGGTGACGCAGCTCTCCGCGTAGGCGGTAACGAGGGCGATGCGTTCGGGGTTGGTCAACTGGTCGATTTTGGGGCCAAAGCGCCGGCGCAGGGTATCCACTGCCTCGGGGGGCAGCAGGCTGGTCATGCGCAAGGCGAGGATGGTCTGGTTACCCTCAATGCGCTCTTCCAAGTCGGGGCTGCGCCAGTGCAGTTGCGACCAGTTGTTATAGATTTTGGGAAAGCCAAAACCGGACTGCTCGCCGAGACCGACGAGTTGAAACATTTTTTGGAGGTTGCGATTCCGGCAATCGCTGACGCCGCCGTGGATGGCGTCCTTGATCGGAACGCGTAACAGACCGGGATTGCGAAAGCCGAAAAGATCGGGGCGCTTGACGACCAGGATGGAGCACGTGCCGGAGTAATCGGCGTGGATGAGGGTGTTGACCAAGGCCTCGCGGATAGCCTCGTGAACGGGGGAGTCGGGCACGCGCTCATCGCCACGCAGACCGAAGGGCACCTTAAGGCCGTTGATGAGTTTGGCGTAAACCCGGCGATAGAAGTCGTAGAGGTTGCCCGACCAGGAGAAATCGGTGGTCTCGCGATCTATCCAGCGGTTTTCCGTCACGGCCCGGGGACGTTCCTGATAATCGACGATGTAGTGAGGGGCGGCATCGAGGATGGAGCGGAGCTTTCCAAACATGAGCAGGCCAGCGAGCGTGGGGCCTTCTTTCGCGGATTGCCGATCACGGGCCCAGCCGCCGAGTTGGCGGAGAAACTCCAGGTTATCGAGGTCGTTCAGGACGTGGGTGGGCTGCCGGTTGGCGAAGTGCTGGCGGTAAACGCGAAGAGTATCGAGATGGATATCGTCAAAGGTGAAGCCATCCAGGACAGACCCGTCGCGAGTGTCGTTCAGCTGTTCGCCGAGCATTTGCTGGACGACTTCTTTGGGGCAGTGGTAATCGCCCTCGTTATTGCGGCGATAGGTGCCGGTGAGAGGATTTTCGGTTATGTAAACGGGGCGGTGCTTACGGCCGGCTTGGGGAACGTGAACGAAGATGAGTTTCCCGTCCGGATAATCGCGGACATAAACACCTTTTTCGGTCAGCAGATTGGCGCTTACTACCTGACGATTGTTGGCCTGATTCCAGAGATCTTGAATGACCTTTTCGTGATCGGGCACGCCGGTGACACGAAAGGCATCGGCGTGTTGGGTGACGCCGAGCACGATGAGCCCGCCCTGAGAGTTGGCCATGGCCGAGTAAGTCTCCCAAAACGATTTTGGGAGCTGACCTTTGCCGTCACGGCCTTGAGCCATTTTCAGCTCAAGATCCACCCGCTCACCGAGGTGCCGGAAGTCGAAGAAATCGTCGGTCAGGTGACTTTCCATTTGAGCGTGAAGAGTGCGGTGGAGGTGGTCTTTTGTGCGAGGCGTTTTTCCAGGTCGCCGATCATGCGGTCGCGGCGGCCGAGAATCTCGTCTTCCACATCGAAGATTTGCTGGCGCTGGCGGCGTTTCTTTTTTTCCAGCTCGGCGATTTTTTGTTGGATGGACTGTTGCTCCTCCAACGTGGGCGCGGTGCGGGCTTGGCGGGTGAGCACCTTGATCTGCTCCTTGGTGTCGGACAGGGTGCGTTCGGCGCCGGCGAGGGCGTCGTCGGCCCATTTTTCGAGTTTATCGCGCTCTTCGCGGAAGTAGGTGTTGTTGCGCTCCAGCGAGGTGCTGAGCGTAGCCTCGGCGTGGCGGCGGGCTTCGCGGGTGAGGCGATCGGAGGTGGAGACAGGCAGCTCGACGGATGCTGGCGCGGTGTCGGTTGCGACGTCGCAAAGAAAGAGTTTTTCCAGTGTCTCTTGATCGAGGGACGCGCCGGTGTCGTCGAAGCCGCTGAAGAGAAGATGCTCCTCGGTGCCGAGCGATTCGATGGCGAGCTTTTGGAGGATGAGCCAACCCGACTTGCCGCGCAGGGGCTCGACGGCAGAGAGGCGCGCGCCGTAGCCGGACACGTCAAAGGTAAGGGCGGCAGGCGCAGGCTGGAGGGATTTGCCGGTGGAGAGCACCCAGTCGCCGAGTGGGTGCGTGAGGCGGTAGATAAAATCGGGTGGAATGGCAGACGCCGGATCGGTGTCGCCCCGGGCGCGAGGGGGCTTGGAAACGAGGTGATAAGGGCCGGGTTGCAAGCCGGGGATGGGCGACGGATCGAGCCTGAAAGTGTGGGCAGTGTCGTCGAAGGCGGCGTTATTGCGGAGCAGGTGGCAGGTGGTGCGCCAGAAGGCGCGGGAGACGCGGTCGAGCCGCTCCTCGGCGGCGGTAAGCGAATCGCGGAGACGGAGCGACACGTCCTCATCGAAGTTTTCCAGCACCTCCTTACGCGTGGAGGCCATGCGGGCTTGAATGGAGGCGTCCATCTCGGCGCGGAGCCGGGCAAAGGCCGCGTCGATTTCGGCGGGGCTCCGGCAATCTTGATAGATGCGCAGAACGCGTTTCTCGAAGTCGATGCCGGACTCGATGCTACCGAGCACCTCGTCGGACGCGCCAAAGACGCCGCGAAAGAGTTGAAATTTCTCGGTGAGGAGTTCGAGGACGCGTTGATCGGCGGCGTTGGCTTGGTTGAGGAAGTTGATGACAACGACGTCGTGGGTTTGGCCGTAGCGATGGCAGCGGCCGATGCGCTGCTCAACACGCTGTGGGTTCCACGGGAGGTCGTAGTTGATGACGAGAGAGCAGAACTGAAGATTGATGCCCTCGGCGGCGCTCTCGGTGGCGAGGAGAATATCGGCATCATCGCGGAAGTGTTCCAGGATGGCTTGGCGGCGGTCGGCGACACGGGAACCGGATAGACGGCCAAGGGGGCGGTTAACTGTTTCCCAACGCTCGTAAATGGCCTGCTCGGCGGGGCCGCCGAGGGAGCCGTTGAAGAGAACGATTTTTCCGAGATAGCCGGTGGCTTCGAGGAAGCGCTTGAGGTATTCCTGAGTGCGGCGGGACTCGGTGAAGATGACGGCCTTGCGGCGTGCGCCGGACGCGGCGAGTTGCTCAAAGCCGAGGCGGAGCGCGGTGACGAGGGCTCGGGTCTTTTCGTCGAGCTGCACGGAACGCGCCCAGGTGATCAGCAAGTCCATCTCGGTGATTTCGCGGTCGAGACGGGCACGGTCGATGGCTGCGGGTTGTCCGAGAGCGGACAGGGCCGGAGCGCCGGAGGCTGGTGGCGTGACGGATGCGAGGACGGGATCGGGCAGCGCGTCGCTGGCATCGTCGCCATCGGCGGCGAGTTGTTCGTCGGCGATCAACTCCTCGGCCTCGTCGAGGTAGTCGTCGGAGAGGTCATCCTCGGCCACGAGTTGTTCGGCTAGATCGGCGGGGGCATCGAGTCCGTCGCGAAGATCGACAAGGCGCTGGCGAATGGTCTCGAGCGTGCCGGCGACGGCGTAGCTGGATGAGGCGAGAAGCTTGCGTATGACCAGCGTGGTTAGTTCGCGCTGGCGTTGCGGGAGTGCGTAAGAATCGGCACGTTGAAGAAAAGTCGAGACGGCCTCGTAGAGCTTCTGCTCGTTCTCGGCGGGTTGGAACGGGACAGTGAGGGGCTTGCGCTCGGTATAGCGGATGTATTCGAGAACCTGGCTGCGGAGGGTGCGTTTTGACCAGGAGCGCAGGCGGACGCGGAGTTCCTCGGGATCGGCGTCTTTGCCGGTGTAATGCGAACGGAAGGTGGCGAGGTCGCCGAACAGGTCGTCGTCGATGAGCTTGGACAGGCCGTAAAGCTCCAAGAGTGAGTTTTGCAGTGGAGTAGCCGAAAGGAGCACTTTACGCACGCCGCCGAGAGAGCGCAGGATGGACTGGCCGAGACGGTTTTTGTTACGATAGCAGCCGCGAAGCTTGTGGGCCTCGTCGATCACCGCGACATCCCACGGGATGCCCCGGAGCTGATCCTCGATCTTGCGGGCGTATTGGTAGGAGACGATGACGATCGCATCACGGGTGACGGGCGAGGGATTGCCGGCCTTTACATCGAGCGCGTAGGATCGGGCGTCGAGAATGAAGGAAGGAAGATTGAATTTCTCTCGTAGCTCCAAGCTCCACTGCTTGCGGAGAGATGCGGGGCAGACGATCAGAAGACGGCGTTTCTTTTCGGCCCAGAGCTGACCGAGAATGAGGCTGGCCTCGATAGTTTTGCCTAACCCGACCTCATCCGCGAGGAGCACGCCTTTGACGGTCGGGGAACGGAAGAAGTAAAGCGCCGCCTCGATCTGATGGGGATTTAGATCAACCGCCGCATCGAAAAGCGAAGCGCTGAGTTGGTCGATGCCTTGGGCTGCATGGCGCGTTAGCTCATGGGCAAAATAGCACGCATGATGATCGGAAATCACTATCCGCCAGCAATGATACCAAGGTCCTCAATGTAAAATACGAAACACTACGCGCGGATAATAAAAAAGTCCCGGCACGGGATCGGCCAGAGCTGGGACGAAGTGGCGGAAAGGCTGCGCCAGTCAGGTTTTGAAGGAATCGTTCGGCTTGCCGTCGTCGAGGAGGTCGCCGATGCGGTCTACGGCGTCCTTCAAGAAGGAAGCAGCGGCGAAGACGATGAGGCCGGTTGGCGTGCCTTGGAAAGACCCGGCGACGAGGAGAGCGAGGCCAGTGGCTTTGCCGAGGAGGGAAGGATGCGGAGGGGGCGATCAAAGGGGTCAAACTTTGCATTTTGCACTCGTGTAGAAGTGCCGAATTTGAGAGACAAGTGGCGCGAGAACGCCGGCTGGAATATGAAGGCGCGGTTTATCACGTCCTCAGCCGCGGCAACTATCGAGCGGATGTATTTGGCCGCGACAGCGTGGATTGAAAGTTGCATCCTGGAAATTGCCGCCGCCATGAAGACGACGACCACGGCGCCAAACCCGTGGCGAGCAAGCCAGTTCAATATGGGCAGTCTATTCCGATTGTGCCGAGTCGCGAGCACCGGTCGCGCCACGCCCGCCGGATTTCGACCACCCGTCAGATGAATTGCAAACTGTATAGTTTGCCCCCGTTGATGGTTACCGCGGTTCACCCGCACATGAAACTCCGTCCTCGCCCGGTCCGCGTGGCTGACGAGAGATTGTTCGCCATAATTCCACGCTTGACTCACGTACGGCTTAACGTACGTTAGCGCCATGACTTCGATCCCCGTAACGCAAGCTCGCGCACAGCTTTACCAACTCGTTGATGACGCAGCTTCTAGCCACGAGCCGATTCATATCACTGGCAAGAGAAGCAATGCCGTGCTCGTGGCCGAGGAGGATTGGCGCAGCATTCAAGAGACACTCTATCTACTTTCGATACCAGGCATGCGCGAATCGATTCGGAAGGGCATGAAAGAGCCCCTCAGCAAGTCGGCCAAAACCCTGATCTGGTGAGTTGGGAACTCTACTACACCAAGCAAGCGCAGAAGGATGCCAGGAAGTTGGCGTCGTCTAAATTGCGCACGCACGCCGAGCGTCTTTTGGAAGTCCTCAGAAAGGATCCGTTCGCTAATCCGCCACCCTTTGAGAAGCTGGTTGGCGATCTCGACGGCTCGTACTCGCGTCGAATTAACATCCAGCACCGTCTTGTCTATCAGGTATACATCAAGGAGAAGTCGATTAAAATCATCAGGATGTGGACGCACTATGAATAGAGAGGGGGTATGAACCGGCGAGATAGGTGACACTTAATCCGGGGTGATAGGTTACACATACGGCAATTATGCCGTGGAAAAATATCACCTCGATGGAAGAGATAATTCGCTTTGTTATGTTGGCGCAGACGGATCGTTTTACGATCACGGAGCTGTGCGAGCAATTCGGCATCAGCCGCAAAACCGGCTACAAACACCTGGAGCGCTACGCCGCGAACGGGCTGAAGGGGTTGCAGGTGCGCAGCCATCGGCCGCGCGAGTTTCCGCAACGCACGGCGGAAACGGTGGAGGCGCTCATCCTCGCCGAGCGCCGGCTGCATCGCACGTGGGGACCGAAGAAGCTGCACAAGGTCCTGCAGGTGAAACATGGCCTGGAGTCGCCGCCGGCGCGCAGCACCATCGGCGAGATTCTTCGGCGCCATGGCCTGAGCGTGCATCGCCGGCGCCCGCCCGGCGCGTATCACGCGCTCAACGACGGGCTGACCGTGCCCACCCAGCCCAATCAGGTCTGGACGTTCGATTTCAAGGGCTGGTTCAATTTGGGCAACGGCCAGCGCTGCGATCCGCTGACGGTGTGCGACCGTTACAGCCATTATGTCCTGGGGCTGCGCGCCCGGCCCAATCAGCAATTCAAGGGGACGCGGCACGCCTGTCAGCACCTGATGCGCCAGGTGGGGCTGCCGGAGGTGATTCGCGTCGACCTCGGTTCGCCTTTTGCCTCCGTGGGCTTGGGCCGGCTGTCCAGCCTGAGCGTGGGGTGGATCGAGCAAGGCATTGCGGTGGAGTTCACCCGGCCGGCTTCACCGCAAGACAACGGCTCGCACGAGCGCATGCATCGCGATCTGAAAGCCGAGGCGACCCAGCCGCCATCGCGCAACCTTGCCGCGCAGCAGCGCCGTTTCGAACGCTGGCAATATACTTACAACCACGAGCGGCCCCACGAGGCGCTCGGCCAGCAATGCCCGGCCGAGTTTTACCACCCCAGCGCCCGCCGGCTCAACGAGGACGACAAACCCCTGGTCTACCCGACCAATTACGAAGTGAAGCTCGTCTCCACGAGCGGGCACCTCGCGCACGAAGGCAAAAACTATCAGGTCGGCGAGGTGTTCGCCGGCAAGCGCGTCGGCCTCCACCTCAACCCCGAGGGCCGGACCGAGCTGCACTTCGCCAACGTCCATCTCGGCAATCTCACCTTTGACGCCGAGGGCGGGTGCGAGCGGCGGTGTATTCATCACCAAAAACCGGCGGTTTGAAAACCACGGTGCGATTTCGTAAAAAACGCCGGTGGTTTTGGGGACCGCCGGCGTGAAGGAGGGAGACAGCGTGCAGGTGGGATCAGTTCGGCGGTTCGATCTGGTCTTTCATGCGGAAGCTTTTGCCTTCGATGACGATGGTCTCGGCGTGGTGGAGCACGCGGTCGAGGATGGCGCTGGTGATGCCGGCGTCGTGATTGAAGATCTCGGGCCAGTTTTTGTAGGCTTTGTTCGTGGTGAGGATGAGCGAACCGCGTTCGTAGCGTTGGCTGATGACTTGGAACAGCAGGTCGGCGCCGGTCTTATCGAGGGGAAGATAGCCAAGTTCGTCCAAAATCAGGACAGAGGGCGCAAGATAGCGTTTTAACTCGGCTTTCAGGCGTTGCGCGGCCTGCGCGGCGACCAGGTTGTTGAGCGCGTCGACGGCCGTGGTGAAGAGGACGGAGTGGCCGCGCTGGCACGCTTCGTAACCGAGGGCCGTCGCGATGTGACTCTTACCGAGGCCGACTCCACCCATCAAAATGACGTTGGTTTTCTTTTCGACGAACGTGAGGCGGAGCAGGTTTTTTACCTGGAGTTCGTTGATCTTCTTGGGCCAGTCCCAGCGGAACTGATCCAGGGTCTTCACGACGGGGAAACGGGCGGCCTGGACGTGGCGTTCGATCGCGCGTTGCTGGCGGGCGCGGCATTCGCCCTCCAGCAACCGGCGCAGATAGTCGACGTGGGTCCAGCCCTTCGCCGCGGCGTCGGTGGCGAGCGGTTCGCACTGGGCCGCGATGTCGGTAAGTTTCAGGTAGGCGAGATGTTCAGCTAAAATTGGATTCATGGCGAGAGGTGATAAGGCGTGAGATCGGGCGGGGGCAGTTCGAGTTCGAGCAGATCGCTCGCACGGGTCAGGTGCAGGGCACCGGCTTCGGGCACGAGGCGCTGGCGCTGCTCCAGGAGATTGGCGATGTATTCGCAGGAGTAGGCGCCCAGGACGTGCGCATCGTCGAGGGCGCGGCCGATGGCGGCCGCCCCGTAAATCTCCGCCAAAGCGACGATTTTCTGGACATGATGGCGCAGGTTTAGCCGCCGTTCCGCGAGCTGCTCATGATAGGCCGGCGCGTGGGCCGAGAGGCCAAGGAAAGCGAGGAGCAATCGCTGGTGGCGGGCCTCGCCGCGCTCGTGCAGGAGCATCTGCACATGGTCGGGCTGCTCGAGATCCTGCTGCTTTTCGTAGCTGCGCAGATGCTCGGCCACGCACTGATCGCCGGCGAACAGCCGCAGCCGGTCCGCCGCGAGTTTGAGCGTGAGCAACTGGCCGGCATAGGCCGGCGGCACCGAGTAGCGGTTCGTCTCCACCACCACCCGACAGCGATTGGTCGCCCGCACCGTGCGGACGAGCGCCGCATCGTAGGCGGCGGCCGGCAACGCCCGCAGCTGCGGTTTTTCCTCGCCGAACAGATCGACCGGCCGGCGCTGGGTCTCACCGTGGACCCGCACGTTGGCCACCGTGTCCAGCCAGACCCGCGCCGCCGGATTGAGCGGCGCAAAGTCGGTGAGTTCCAGCCCGGCGAGGAAGTTCTTCTTGATATACCCGACGCCGTTTTCGATCCGGCCTTTTTGCTGGGGCCGCCGCGGCGCACACGCCTTGATCGTGAAGCCGTAGTGCCGGGCAAAATCGACATAGGTGGGATTGAACACCGGTGGTGCGCCCGCCGGGTGCGTGAGCACCGCGGTCTTGCAGTTGTCCACCATGACTTCCGCCGGCACCCCGCCGAGATATTCAAACGCGTGCTCGTGGCAGGCCAGCCACTGCTCCTGACTCTGGCCAAGGGTAAATTCCAGGTAGAGCTGCCGGCTGTGACAGAGCACCAGCGCGAAGAAACTCAGCCGTCGCCGCGTGTTGCCCACCCGAATACTGCCCCACGAGCCCCAGTCGACCTGCGCGCACTGGCCGGGCGCAAAGTGCAGCGTGAGGAACGCGGCCGCGCGTGGCGGCCGCACCTGCCGCACGTAGGTTTTGAGGATCGCGTAACCTCCCGCGTAGCCTTGCTCCCGCAGCCGGGTGAAGAGTTGGGTCGCGCTATACGCGTGGGCGCTCAGCAGGCGCTGGATCGCGGGCTTGAACGCGTCGAGCTTGCTCCCGCGGCGCCGGGCCGGGGCCGACTGCCGCCGTTCGTAGCGCGGACGCTTTTCCCATTTACTCACGGTCTGCCAGTGCAGCCCAAGTTGGGCCGCGATCTGGGTGACGCTCAGGTGCGCTTCGTCCCGCAGCTGCCGGATTTGGCAAAAGGTTTGATAGTCGATCATCGCGCACCTCCGGCCCGCGCGGACCCGGCCGGCTCGAGCGCTAGGACTTGATAGAGCGGCGTCTCATGCGCGACGAGCGACGCCGCGACGAGTTGACCGCGCGCCGCCCGGACTTCCTCCGCGCTGAGCGAGAGCAACCGGCCGAGCGACGTGTCCGAGTAATAACTCAACCCGTGTTCGTCGCCCACGGTCACGAGGACCAGATAGTGCGCCCACGCTTTCGCGTCGGCGCGGCGCAGATGATAGTCGCGCACCAAACGGTGGTCGACCCAGCTAAAATGCGGCGGCACCCGCCGCACGCGTTCCAGGCAGAGGAGATGTTTTTCGATCATATTTTTTTGAGTGCGGCTCACGGAGAGCCTGCCCACGCGTTATCAGCCGCCGTATCACCGGCGCCATATCCTCTTGTAACGCCATTCCGGTCAGCTGCGCGCTAAGCCCCACCAGGAGCGGCGGTTGCGCCCGCCATGTCTCTTGTAAAGCCAGACGTTCGTCTTGGTCCGCAGCCGCCTGATCCGGTGCCACTTGCAACTTCATCATCTCTTGTAACGGCCCTGGCGGTCGCGCCGGCCGCCGTTTCCTGCGCCGCCCATAGCCCGGATTCGCCGCCCTGTCGGACGACAATCAGAACCCAGCCTGACGACATTCTGAAACCAGCATTGGAGCTGGGGATTTTAGAAGCGCCGTTGGCGCTGACGTTGGTGAGGCTCGGGGCCCACGCGGGCCCATGATAACCGAGCACCAATACCAACGACTGATAAACCCGAACGCCGAAGTTCGATCTGTGATGGCGTAGAGGAAGGTGTTTAGGGCAGGTAGGTTAGGATGAAAACGAAG
>ENA-ORBV01016717-ORBV01016717.1-microbial-mat-metagenome-genome-assembly--contig:-NODE-16717-length-10608-cov-2.720349_pt1 | contig 10608 bp, 10 predicted proteins | sample MGYA00237777_ERZ505514 | MGnify/ENA primary metagenome ERZ505514 (study PRJEB26160, sample SAMN06269048) | microbial mat metagenome | isolation source: Oligotrophic lake microbial mat | place...
ATTTGAAACGAGGATCGATTGTTCCGAGGGAGTAGGCGATTGGGGAGGTACAGGGCGGGTTGAAGAGATCGAAGAGGGGTTGGAAAAAACGCTGAACTTCTGGTTGAGTGTGTATTGCCGTTGCCAGGATGGTGATTAGGCAGATGATTGCAATGAGCGTGGGCAGCTTAGGGCGCATAGGTCGATTGTTTCTTCTGTCATAGGGTATCATATGTGATTTGTCATCTTGCGAGGTTTTGTAAATCTCGCTACGATAAAGGGTATGCATATTCCTTCTGAACTCCAACATTTTCCGAAACCGAGTTTGATTATTATTTCTGACCATTACCGAGCGCGTTTTGTTAAGGTTGAAGGTGAGAATCTAGAGGAGCTGGATGAGGTTGCCGAACCAAGAGCTGTTTTAGCTGATACCGCGGATGCCTTGATTCCTCTAGAAGATTCCATGATGGATGAAGATCGTTTGAAGCATTTTGTTAAAAAGGTTGCCGTCCGTTTGGATGCATTGGTTGCGGAGCAGAATGTCTCGATTGTTCATTTGGTTATTCCAGCGGATATGGATCGAGCGCTTCAGCAGCAATTGGGTCAGGCGACGCTTGCCTGTTTAGGGAAGGGGAAAGTGCTTCATGCAGAACTCATGAAGGAGCCAACGGTGAGTGTTCTTGAACGTTTGGTCGCTTTATTCTAAGTTGTTTCAGAAAATAAAAACACCGGACATGTCCGGTGTTTTTATTTTGCAGCTCCTTTTTATCCTTTGATCACTTATTGTGATCAATTTTATGTACGATCTATTAGCCGGATTTTTTGAAGCGGACATTGAAGATTGGATCGTACTTTTGATCGTTCTCATCGACGATCTGGACGCTTTCGCCGCGCATCATGGTGGTGAGAGCCATGTCGGAAAGGAGCTGTGTTTCGCTTGCGAGGTGGCCTTTGAGTTCGTCGATACGGCGAATTTCGGTTTCAAATTCTAGTTTGATGGCATTCTCGATTTGGAGTTTTTTGGCTTTAATCTTTTCAAATTCGTCCATCACATCCTGAAAAGGCTTTGAATTTAAAAAAACAACCGAAGGACTCCCAAGTATTCCGAGATTGCTCTATCCACTGCACGACTGGGTCAATCATGCACTACTACCTCAGGCTTAACATGCCAGAAGCAACTGATGGCTCCTTCATCATGAGCGGGAATAGCAGCTTGGAGGAAGATACCAAGACTGATCAGATAGCAGCGCTTCATCTAGAAGATCTAATCGGGCAGCTGGATATTGTCGATTCGCATTTTGCATCAGCTGAGGATCTCCATCCGTTTAACTCCTACGTGCTTATCGGCATCATGAAGGCATGCGTCACTCGATTGAAGCTGTATTCGCATCGGAAGGACAAATATCCTTTCGAGCAGCTGCGCGACCCTGCCAGCCCCGTGTACGCTTTGACAAAACGATTCGAGAAGCAAGTGCAAGCATGCCAAAACTACGTGCATCATCGATCTCCAAGCACTAGCGTTGCAATTTCCGACGGTCGGAAGTTCGTGCTGGATAAGTTTCCACTCTGGCAGGTCGAGTTTTGGAAAGCTTTGCTCGGAGATGCGAAACTGTCATCAGAGAATCAAATTGAACTGATCAACAACGGATCTCACCTCTTCGTGCTCCAATACCTCATTCATCAAAACGACCACATGAAGTTTCTCAAGATCGACGGCGAAGTTTTGAAATGGTTGCTCATTCAGCTTGACAAATCAGCAGAGCATCAGGAAGACGTATCCCACTCTTCAACAGCGGTTGCTGCAGGGTTATGCAGGCTCGCAACTGTACCTTCTATGAAACAGCATCTGTTAGCCGTGGCTAACGCCAGTAAAGGCGCCCGAGCCGAAATCAAGTCTGGCGGGGTTCTGTCCTCCTCCGTCCTCAGTTGGCTGGAATCTCGTCTGACGTTTATCTACCGGCTGTCACACCAGACGAATCGATCGTTTGATAGCAGTCTCGCGGAGCTGTACATGCTGGGTTACATCATATTGTTTCCTTTGTGTCAGCTTAAAGGAGATTGCGACATTTACCGACAAGCTTTGGACTGGAGCCAGAAGTACTCAGTGGATGGTATGTGCATTCTCGCTAATGAACTTGCATCCTATGATACGTTTGTTTGATTTTGAACTGTCAAATGTCCTTTCGATTAGATCGGCGAAAGCGCCCTGTCTGCTTGCTCGGAGACGCATCCTCTTCGCACGTTGGCGCGCTACCCATCATATTCATGCGCGAAAGCAACAACGCTGAATCGTTGTTCAAGCTCGAAGATCTCAAGGAGGAAGACAGAGCTCAGTTCAGCAGATATCGAACGGATCACTCTCTGAGAGAGGTACTGGCCAAGCTGGACGAGGACCAGAACGGAAGATCGATCATCCGAATCCGCCGTAATGCGAAGGATTTTGTGGACATTCCGTACGCGGAAAATCAGCTTCGGTGCAACCGTGGACACACTATGAAATCTTCTTCAGTATCATGTTTCATCGGCTTTACCCTTGGAGGCCCATTCGCGTATTACCCTACTTGCACGGTTTGCTATCGAAACCAATAACCAGCGGACGCGTCCATAATACCTGCAAGTGATGGTTCGGACGCACTGATGCTGCAGTAGTGCTATCCCTGAGCGGTTCGAAGCAACAACCGAATAAAAGCGCTGTTGCTGCAATCGCGTACATCACATGTATAAGCTCACAGCCAGTCTGTTAACGACCACGAACATGTCACTCCGGTCAAAACGTAGCAAACAGAAGGCAGCGTATCCAAGGGGCGGATTAAACACGCAAGCGACGACTATCGACACTTTCGTACGCATGACAAACCCTGGCTCTCGACGGCACGGCAATCGAGATCAGTGGTTGCCGATTGCGCCGAGTACACACAGCCAACGTCGTACGGTCGCGTGGGAACCGTTCTGCCCAACGCTTGGGACGCGAGTGCGTTCAAGTTCACACACAGCTTGTCCTGCTACGATTCCGGCTCTTCATGAAAACGTCAACATCAATCCACGATTGATCCATTTTACCAACATCTCATCGCACATAATTCGAGTTGCGCTGACGATGTAATAAGCAGATCTGTTCATGAAAACACCATACATGTGATCGTTTGAAACAATCTTGTGCGCACAGCGCCACGGGTACGCCGGGGAAAGATTCACTGTTTTCAAGGCATCGGAACGCCTCCTGCCCCATTTGGTCGTGCCCTGCAGCGCTGAGATGAAAAAATTACCGTCGCGACAATCGGCACGATCCCGTGGGAAGACCGCTGCAAGATCAAGATAGCTGACTGCCGCGTCTTTGCCATCACATAAGAGTTATGAAATCGGTCCATCGAAGAGTGCACCATATCTTGCCGGCGTTGCGGTGCCCCTGCGAGAAAAGGATCTTCGCAATCGATTCGAAGTACCGACCGGGTAAGTTCAGGATCAGCAGACGAGGCCCGTGTGCCAGGACTGTATCATAATGGATTGAAGATGGCATAACGTCTTGCTAAGATCTACGCTACTGATACCGACGTCGTCGGTGCCACTTTGGATGCCGATGTAATCATACAGACTCACGCTTTGCTCTGCGGCGGTAAATTCTGCGTTCACGCGAGCTGCGATCTGTTGACACGTTTCTACGGACATACCATGGATCACCATGATTGTAGATCCAGGCGCCAACGAGGATCAACGAGCGTGCAAAGCGATCGTGTACGGATGGCATTCTCGCCCCCGCTTCGTGTAGCCTTCCGTTAACGGAGCCCCGATTGCAAGCAGTCCAAACGGCCTGGCTGGCGCAGCTTCGGCTTTTGCTTCATCGCGGTTCTCCTTCAATGGCTGACCACCATATGGCATGAACACACGTTTGGGTGGTCAGGTTTGCCATTCTCCCCAGATCAACGCACTCGATCGCCTAATGAATAGCTACGGGATTAGGCGATTGGATTCGTGCAGCGTTCATGCATTTGTTCTCTGGTCGACGCTCAAGCTTAAGTGCAGCCATCATGGCAGTGCGGGGAGTTATCTTCGATATGGATGGCACCCTAACCGTGCATGCCGCCATCAACTTCAACCGCATGCGCGAGCGACTCGCTGTCCCGCCAGGAGAATGCCTGCTATCCTTTGCGGTCCGTCAGCAAACGGAGGAAGCCAGGTACTGCGACAATTGTTAAGCTGCTTGATGCGCGCATTCGATTGGTGTGCATGCGCAACTGCATCCGTGTGAAGTTTGACACACGGCAATGGTGATACCGCGAGCAGACGCAAAGCGTTTCAGATCATTGAAGAGGAGGAGAAGATAGGCATGGAGAATGCGGCACTGCAACCTGGCTTCCATGACCTGATGGGGTACCTACGACAGAACAAGATGCCGGCAGGTTCGTGCAGGAGACGCGTGATTGGTGTATCAAGCATTGTCAATCGCTGATGATGCCGTTTGTTTTCCACAGGCCTGGTCACGCGCAACTCATCGTCAGCTGTAGACCACTTTTGCAAGCTGTCAAGTGCGGAGTTTCATACAATCCTGACCCGCGACTTCGAAGGTACTTTGATCATTGAGTTCTGTTGCACGTCTTGCAATCTAGCAAAAGGCCGCATGCGCGTTGCTCTCCTGTTTTGAGGACTCTTACTGTTGACCCCCTCACTGCTGCACAGGCGGTTTCAAGCCCTCACCTGCCCCGCTGCTGCACATTAGCTCCGCGTGGAACCTGCCTCCAGAGCAACTGATCATGGTCGGAGATGCCAGAGATGATCTCGGCTCTGCTCGTGCAGCGAAGATGCGGTTTGTGCTGCTTCAGAACGATGAAAACGAAGCGTTAGCCAAGGAAGCCGATGCGGTGGTGCACCGCCTGGGCGATCTAGTGAAGGTGATCACGCAATGGACCAGCTCTGTGGAGCAAGGGCACAGATCGATGGGATGAATGGGCCATGTCTGCTTCTTCCATGTTGAGGATGGAGCAGCCTCTTCAGATGGCACATAGCGCCGCAACAGCAGGACTATCAGCCAGGCGTATGGCTCCGTCTCCGTCTCCTTCCTTGCTGAGTGGACGCATCAAGTTGGAGCCCCAGCAGGCTTCATGACGTGATCGTACTGCCTCCGTCTGTGCTGTAGCCAGCGGCTGCTGCTCGGAAGCGAGTGGTGACTGGCCGCGCTGTCACATGCAGGTCAAATTAACTTGTGTGATTCATGGGGTCCGACAGGCAGTCTCTGTACGGGTTGCATGACTGCACTAGAAGCCCCCATTACCACCGCCCCCATTAGGTTTGTCCTCGCAATCTCATTCTCACACCGTCGGCCTGCGCATACATGCATCAGCAACACATCGGTTAGTGCTGAGTGTATCATGGCAAAAACCGACGGTCAAATTTCAATTCACCGCCATATGGCTAGCTCACTCAGCGGCAATGAGCCGAGCCTTTTGGCGGCTGGAGACCCGCAGCCCTGTCCAAGTGGTGTCAATGCACATCGTGCACAGCACGTTAGGATCGAGTAGATTGACTTGGTAGCGCTTCTGCAGCTAGGGAGAGCTCAAACTCAAACAATCGTCGCGTATTGCCACTCGTAGGATGCCACGGTTGTACGAGCTGCTGCTATTGAGTAGACGTTCCCGGGAAGCATTTACTAAATCCAATCGTGGCCGCCAGCAAGTTGGTGCAGTGCGCTTCTCGTCGACAGGCGTGCGGTACGAGGCACTGTGAGGACTGTGTCCATCGCGATCTGTGTGAAGATACCTTATACTGCACAATCTGGAAGTCAACTCGGCAGTTGACCATTTTCCCACTGAGACTGCCGTGCACCTTTCAGTGGGGCGGGAAGGAAGATTTCAACCTGATATCATGCACAGAGCTACACCCGGAGCGAGCTTGGCTGGCGAAAGCATGGATCACGATGACAGCCTGGAAGAGGATGAAGACGACGATGATCACGATGACGATGCCGAGACTCACCATTGGCATCACGGGGTCTCAGCAAGGAAAATACTTGGCAATGCCCGGCCGAATTTCCGAGGCTGTGGCAACCCAAAGTGTTCGAATTGCGGCACTCAACCACGCAATGCCAGTGCAGTCCAGCCGCAAACGCCGTGGCAGTGCCCGTACTGCACCTTCCGAAATACCCTGTCGTTTCAACGCTGTCAGATCTGCGACAAAGACAGGCCGCCCCCGCGCTCAGCGACCGATCCAGGATCCAGCGTAGCAAAGGCGATAGATCTAGTGTCAGATGACGCTAGCGAGCAGATCAGATCCCCTTCCACGATCAGATCTGGCCCTGTTGGCGCTCAAGCGCCGCGATCGTGTGCCGCGTGCTCAGCAGATCTCAGGACGCTTGATGCCACGTGTCGCGTGTGCGGCATTCCCGCCCCGCCTCGATCTGTGGAGCCGTTGACAGGAGGGGCAGCTAGCACGATCACTGATGGTGCAATGATTGTTGTGGATCTGTCGGATGACGTGGTTGATGTGATCGAATCAAGCCTTCAGCGACCGCCCTCAGTGGATGCTGCCACCACCAATACTGCACCAACATCCACCGCCACCTTCGACATCGGCACGTGCAGCAGCAGCAGCAGTCTTGCAGCTAGTCACGCATCCTCCACTGCTGCAGTCACCCCTGCCAGCCTATCCTCTTCCTTGACGTCCCCTCGGACGAATGGTGTTGTCTCCTCCCTCACCGCGTCCGTGCAATCGGCAGCAGCCAACGAGTCCGAAGCCAAGCAGAGCCCACCTGCAGGCGTGTCGTCTGACGCTACCATGGCGGATGATCCTTTTGATGTGCAGCTCATGGACTTGCAAGAGAGCGTTGTCGCGGCCTCATCTGATGTCGCTGGTGCACCGTCAGTTTTGTCGGGCTCCTCGCTGACCGCGTCGACCCCGTCCTTCACAATGGGAGGATCATTTGGGAATACAGCGAGTCATCGATCATTCAAACGACACGCGTTCATGGCACAGGTCCCGGGCCCGGCACCCGCGTCAAGGGCTGCGTCAGCTGCCCAGCCTGCCCGCTCTGCGCTCAGTGATGATGATGGGGACTTAGGGGACACGCTGTCGCAAGGGCCTCGACAAGCGACTCTGGATACTGTGGTGCCTACACTGTGCCCTGCTCATGGTCGAGCGTGCGAACATCGCTTTGCGTTGGGTCAGTTACTCCGCCTGCGGTGCGGCATAGCGGACTGTGCTCGAGTGTTTCACTTCGTGCCGGAGGGTCATGCCCACGCTTCCGCCAACTCTTTGGTGTACGACAAGTTCTCCAAACACAGGCAGCGGTGCAAGGTTCGTATCTTGTCGAATATGCTAGAGTGCTTGAGCTATCATCTATGCGGTGGCTTACTTTGCAACACTGCATTATGCGGCCTCAGGCTGCTAATCCTAAGGCCGTCATTCCCGTTCTCAAGTTGCCAGAGCAGGTACCCTGCTGATGTGTGCTGCTCCTGAGGTTGCATGCGATATCGCGCTTACATATGTGGGGCTCTGCACCTTCCACTCGCCACGGTTGTTTGCTTCTGCAGATCCCGCTGTCCGAGCTGTCGAGTATGACCGCATCCAGCACTGGTCTGAAGAGGGTACGCCTTTTCAAGTCGGTTCACTGCATACTGCATGTATCGCTAACTTCCATCGCTCTGGACCATGCACATGTGCCTACAGGCCTTAACTTCACCAGCTGGTGACACTAGCCCCAACAAACGAGCTCGACTGACGACAGCGAGTGATAACGCGTCAACCACACCAAGCAGGCAATCAGTAGAGGTGCTGCGCATGCAGGTTGAGTTCCTGGATGATCAGCAACAGGGCCATACAGCATCAGCTACATCACTGTCACCAGCAGTCTCATCAAGTGCCACTACCACCACACCGACCGCACCTTCTGAGCTCAAGGCTGTCACTCCCGCAGCTGTCTCCACCCCAGCACCTCAACGCTGCATGTCGCTCAGTGATCGCTTCGAGCTCGCCCGCAAGCTGAGCGGGGAAGTTCACGTAGACGACATTGCTCAACCTGGCAAGAGTATGCTCGGCAGCTCACTGAAGCGGGCTGCACTGTCACCGGTTGAGACCACAGCAGGCAAGCGGATCCGGCTGGAAGCGGAGCTGAGTGCACTCAGAGCTGGCGAGCCCCCTGTGGAGTCTGTACCGGTGGCTGAGCTGCAGCGCCTGCGTGGTATAGTAACGGATGCACAGCAAGCTCGCGATCGGTATCGGGGCTCTGATCACCAGGTGGGGCGGGGGCACCTCGCTACTAATGAACCCTTAGCGGTGCTAGTGGATGGATTATTAACGGAGCTGAACGATCTCAAGCAGTCCAAGGCTGCTACTGAGCACCAGCGCCTCACACTCAGCAAGTCTTTGACCCAGCTGCAGAACGCTAAGCGAGACGCTGAGACAGCGACGTTGCGAGAGCTGTCCGCGCTGAGGGCCCGGCTGCGTGAGGTGGACAACGATGCAGAGACCCATCGGGCTCGTGCCGTGCAGGCAGACAAGAAGCTCGCAGCCCATTTGAAGGAGATAGAGCCCCTGCGAAAGCAGCTCAAGGAGGCCGAGACGGAGGCTGCGAACATGAAGAAGAAAGCTCTGGGTCAGGAGCAGCTGGCGTCACTGCTGGCTAAGGATCTGAGTGATGCCAAGGCCGTGACTGTGCAGCTCGAGGAGAAACATGCTCGCGAGGTCAGTGAGCTCAAAGCTCAGCTGCAGAGCAAGACGAGCACCCTCAATACTCGCGTGGTTGAGCTCGAAGCGAAAGTAAACGCTGCGGAGCGGAGAGTACGAACAGCCGCTGATCAATTGGCACTGGCCAATACTCGCATGGCTACAGCCGTGACGGAACGTGACAACCTGGTTAACTCGTCTCAAGCCCGTATCGCTGCACTGGAGGGGAGGTTGCAGGCGACACAACAGAGTGCTAACCAGTATCAAGCACAGCTGCTCCAGTCATACGTTCAACTCAAGGCGCTGCAGGACGCTAACGCCCAATTACACAAGGCTGCCCAAGAGGCACAAACCCGCGCCGAAGCGGCGATTGCGGCTAGCGCGAAGATATCTTCGCAGCAACAACAGCAACTGGCAGCAGCCGATGCGAGTGCTGTGCGGTTAGCTGACTGCGCCGTGTGCAGAGATCGCCCAGTGGGCGCCTCGTTAGACTGCGGTCACGTGCTGTGCTCCGACACACGCTGTCACGCGATGTTGAGCAAGATGGGCGAAGCCGAGTACAAGAGGCTGCCGGCCGCACAGCGGAAGAAGTACCCTGACCTGCGGGTGTGCCATATCTGCAGCAGTCCAGTGTTCAAGATCACCAAGCTGTTTGACCTCGCAGAGCCGTCGTAGCTCAATCGCCAGCCTGTGCGTTCATGTCCACCCGTCTTGTGTGCGCCGCCGTGTACATTGTGTGATGGTTGGAACTCGAGCTGGAGAATAAAGCTGTTGCATCCAGTATACTGTACTATTGCTCCATCATTACCCACAGAACAATCAATCTACCGCAGTCGTCCTCGTCTGAGCAGACACATTCTATTTCTTCCTGATTCCCTCAGACTGCAGGGCTAGCGCCGCTTGAACCGCTTGGTGCTCTTGAACGCATGCTTGGTGGGCTTGCTGTGCCCCTTGAAGCGCCCCGAGGCCTGGTCCTTGATCTTCTTGGTCTTCTCATTCACAACAGCGATAGCTCGTTTGGCTTGAATCGATGATATCTTGCCATATCGCGAGTCGAAGTTGGGCTCTCGGTCACCAGCATCACCTCCATACTTGCGGCGCTTAGGCTTCTTCTCCCCGCTGCTACCGTCAGGACCATCACCATCACCCCGTGTGCTGAACATCGCGTCATCTCCACCGGCATCATCAGCAGCCACGCCAGCACTGCGGGCACGCTTGGTCTTGCGAGACTGAGATGCGGAGCCGTCATCGCCATCACCGTCACCATCATCTCCGTCCTGGAACCGGCTGACGGGAGCGATAGGCTCTGTAGAGACAGACCAGTCGATACATCAGTGATTGATTAGATCAGACTAGCTGACAGCAGCAGGCTGACGTTCTCCAATAGCATTAGCATTGATCCAGTCATAATCAATCAACCATACCTGATTTACGCAATGCGCCCTTGCCTTTGAGCTGACTCTTCGCTTTGCGAGCCACCCGCATGACCCTCTCTCCGGAGGTGAGCGCCAAATTAGCGGGGTGCTCACCACCCGCGATGGCGGCCTTCTTCTCTTGAGCCTCTTTCTGTGAGTGATCAAGGTAGAGCAGACGGGGGTCAACATGACGCAATCGCACGCAGAGTTCATCGCTGATCATTCATCGATTGCCCTCACCTCCATCTCCATACGGGCCATCTTCTTGCGGCGATCACGTCGAGTGAGACCTCGCAGGGGATCCTGTAGTCACGCAGTGATGATGTAGTATGAGCACTCACAACTACCAACAAAACTGCTTACAGGCAGCCGTAACGATACAGGGCAAACAGGCCACGTTCTAGACTGCAACGGTCACCTTTTTCTTTTGCGCCTGCTTGTCCTTTGCTTTTGGATCGACCGGAGGTTTGATGCCCTGTTCACAAATGACAAGCAGCTGTCTCTTATACACATCTCCGAGCCCACGAGACTAAGGCGAATCTCGTATGCCGTCTTCTGCTTG
>ENA-ORBV01016718-ORBV01016718.1-microbial-mat-metagenome-genome-assembly--contig:-NODE-16718-length-10607-cov-7.251947_pt1 | contig 10607 bp, 11 predicted proteins | sample MGYA00237777_ERZ505514 | MGnify/ENA primary metagenome ERZ505514 (study PRJEB26160, sample SAMN06269048) | microbial mat metagenome | isolation source: Oligotrophic lake microbial mat | place...
CTACACCTCTCTATTCGTCGGCAGCGTCAGATGTGTATAAGAGACAGGTCAAGTGGGTGGCCAGCCAGACTATGCTGGTACTATTTGTACTACCATCCAGAGAAGAACGACATCCGGTTTATTTAGTGAGTGCCGGCAGTAACCCGAATTATTCTCACCGCTTGGCAAGAATGGCAACACCACCGCTCTCCAAAACCACTTTTGGCTTGAGAGAGGGTTGAGAGACGCGCAATTTTATGCCTGTCCATGAAATTGACTACTAGCTAGTAAACCGGCCAGTTTCCTTCGCATCAAAGCGCTGAATAGTTCTTAGTACTAGTACTAGTACTAGCTAGTGCGGAGCGCTTTGTCTCTTTCTTGATAATGCAATCAAATTAGTGGAGCGTGACAAAGTTTCACAATACACACAGTACCTAAAATTACACAACCATCTCTCTCTACAAGAACCATCCTACCACTGCTATCAGCTCACTAGTAGCTACAATACAGTACAAGTTCAGATAGCAAAGCAAACCCAGACGAATGCAATCCAATCCAATGAATAGTAGAATGAATCCCCACCATGATGAGAGTAGGCAGCGCTTGCAGCTTTTGGAGCATCACTTGCTGCAACAGCGCTTGGCCCAGCAGTTGGCGGCAGCGAATGTGAGGCACCTGCAAGCTCCCTCTACTAGTACTGGTAGTACGGCGTCTCACTCTGTCGCTGCGACACTGCCGTCCGCCTCCGCTGTGGTTGCAGCGGCTGCTGCTGCCGCTGCTGCGTCTCGAACCAACACCATGGGCCAACAACAGGCGTCCGCCAGTCACAGCAGTTTGGGCGGCAGTCGTGAGGCTCCTCCTGCTGCTGGGATCCATTTTCCGCAGATGCAACAACCCCAACGATACCCGCCACGTGCACAACAGCAATCGCAGCAGCTACAACAGCAGCAACAACAACAGCAAAGCCAATTGTTGCAGAGATTGTTGGCAGTGGAACAACAAGAGCGCAAGTTGAAGCGAAGGTTGAGCGAAATGCACTACCAACAGCAGATTCAAAACCAGCAGAATTTCCTCCTCCAAGCCACGGAAGGATCCCTGGTCTCCACGTCCTCTTATGATCCCAAGAAGAAAGATGCGAGTGCCTTTCTGAACACCGCGACGACGACGACGGCCGCAGCGTCGTTGTCCAATGCGACGGCGAGTGCCTTTCCCACCAGCACCTCTGCTGCGAACACCTATGGGCGGCCTTCGCTCCCGCAAGAGCTCTTGTCCAACCTTCAGCAAAAGGGTCTCCTTCGTTCCTCTGCGCCCTCCATGTTTCAACAGTATCAGCAGCAGCAGCAGCAGCAGCAGCGCGGTGAAGATACCGAGTCGAGGGAAACCCATACCGAAGCCAAAGATTACCATGGACGCGACGATGACGGCGGGCGTGATGATGATGAAGGGAGAGATCAACATCCCACGGAAGATTCCGTGATTGTACATGCTGATGCTGAGGATGATGGCGACCATGACGACGAAGATGGAAAGCCAGCTGCGGCGGTCACAAAGAAAGATGCCAGATGGATTTCCATGTACGAAGAGTTGAAGGTATACAGAATAAAAACAGGTACGCAATGATGCTCGTCCCTGAAGTTGTCACTCTATGTTTCTTTTGATCACACCCATTGCAAATCATAGCTAACGCAACTGTTCCCTCCTTTCCATCACGTTTCATAGGATCTTGTACTGTTCCAAGAGGATTTCCCGAGAACCCCAGGCTTGCTTCTTGGGTAGCAGAACAAAGGTAAGGATTTGCAGTGAAGAGATGCGCTGCAACAATATGGTCTTACACCAAGCGCATGTCTAACCCAATTCTTGAATCTTTTTGCCATGTCTTCAGAAAACAATACAAGCTCATGAAGGATGGTCGACAAAGCAGTATCACGCCGGACCGCGTTGAAATGCTAAACCAAATTGACTTTGCGTGGAATGCGCAAGAGGCTGCTTGGGAAAAGCACATGAAAGATCTCAGCGCCTTTCGTACCATCCATGGACACTGCCACTGTCCTTTGGGTGATCCCGACTTCCCCAAGCTCGGTCTTTGGGTCAAAGAACAGAGGCGTCACTACACTTTGATGAAGCAGGGCAAGCAGTCGCACATGACGGAAGCACGATGTGCCGAATTGGATGCTGTTGGCTTTTGCTGGGACACGCACGAAGCGACATGGTATGTACTGCACTGAACCGTTTATTGTGATGATGTAAAAGTGAATGAAAGAGAAGATATATCTAACATCTTTTTGTGTTGCCAGGCTGGAAAGACTAAATGAACTGAGGGAATTCAAAGCGAAGAACGGCCATTGCACTGTCCCCACAAGCTTCCATGAGAACCCAAAGTTGGGCACTTGGATTCACCATCAGCGTCGTCAATACAAAAAGTACAAGGAGGGAAAACCCTGTCACATCACTGCCGAGAGAATCCGTGCTCTTGATAGCCTTGGCTTTGTTTGGTGAGTGCATAGAAGTTTCGCCATCGTGTCGCACAATTGTCTATGTTTTAGCGTCGTTCTTACCGTCTCTCCTTCAATTACCAATCCTCTTACAGGCACCCTAGAGACAAAAGCACCACTACCGATGACGGTTCTTTAGCAATGGAGGGAAGAGATCAACCCGACGACCTCAACGAGTTGGATCTTCGCCCAAGGAAGCGACAGCGTTCTAATTAAGTGTCCGTCTTTTTTACATAATTGTACATGCTCTCCACCAACCAAATAGTCTGGTCTACTTTTTTCTGTTTGACTTGAGTAAAACTTTAACAATTACATCCTGCATGTGTAACTTTAAACTACATCTTCCACATTCCTTCCATTCATCGTTTACTTTCTAACTAATCTACTGGTAGTAGGTGGTTGTGTTTGTTAACTGCCCTCCGGGTTGGTGGTGGATCATTATCGAGAAGAAACATCATTTTGGGACGAAACAAATCAAGGTGGTTGCTAAAATTCCTGAGACAAGAACGAATCGTACTGGCATCTTTGCTTTCAATTCAAAGATCGCAACAAGGAGAGAGCAGCGCCGCTGTTTCCCTCGCGCAGCATACAGTAGATAAGTGCTCTGCGGGCTGTCGACCCTTCTCGGTTCGACGAATACGCATCCTCCATTGCCTGGGCGGACATCGCGAGCTGCTTTGCAGGTCCGATGTTGCCCAAGACAGCAGACGCGGCGCTTGCCGACGAGCGCACCATCGCTTGCGCTCTAGCAAGCCTAGCTTTGCCCTTCACGTTACTTGCGGCTACTTCCAGGGTGACTCCGCCAAGCTCTGACGCCAATCGATCAAACGCATCATCTTGCCCATCGCCCACGAGAAAACGCATAGCAGCTTGGGCGTCTCCAAGCGCACAAGATGCTTCCGCTGCGTACATGCGGGCCGTCGCAAGCTTTCGTGGGTTGCTGGATTGGGGCCTCTCGTCGATGACAAGCTTCGACATTTTCAAGGCCCTGGCAAAATCACGAAGCTCGAGCATGACGAAAGCCAAGGCTAAACGCGTGGAACTTAGTGCATTGTCGTCTTTCTGGAATCCTTGATCAAGCCAATAAAGAGCAGTCTCCAAGCAAGCACGAGCACGGATCAGTGGTGTCCTCCTAACTATCTCAAGCTCCTCACAGAAGACTTGACTCTCATCCTCCTTTAAATCACTTGTGCCTGATTTTTTATTCTCAATCATGAGACCTTTTGCTTCACTGATAATGTAATGTTGGAATGAAAACAGAAGTTCACAACTGTTGGAAACCAGAACGGGGAAGTTTGTGCTGTTCATTTAAGAATACAAGATCGTCTTACCCTTTAATCTCAAGCGTTGCGAAAGTGCTGCTCATGAAGTTGTGCCTACTGTCAGCATGGACGCCTGCAGATTTTTGTGACAGAATGCAATGGGCATATACAGAGTGAGTGCCAGCACAACTACCAGTGGGAACCTTCTCATTTTTCTTGAAATAACTCACCAATACAGGCTTCGGCCATCAAAAGCCAGCACCGCGGGCGCTTGCTGAAAATACCAGAATGCTTCACACATGCGTTCATGCATTCATATGCCGAGAGGAACTTTCGAGCCTGCAAGGAGCACAATGCAGAATTGTAGAACGTCAAAACGGATGGATCGGGACGGGCAGTTCCATCTGCCTGAATGTTAGGCTTGCGCAGATCTACGCGCAAAGCCTTAGCAATCGTATGCATCGCAAGGTAACGTTTATTGTTCGTCTCATACACGAGTGCTAGATTATTGGCGTGCATGGCGTCATAAAACGAATCTTCCGGCGACGCTGCGAGAGCTTCGCCAAGCAGAATGAGCGATTTCTTGGCGTTTCCCTTCAAATGCTCCACGTTGGCCTTGAGATTAAGAGCGGCTTGATTCTGCTTCTGGAGCACGAGCGACATGGGTGGATTATTTTGTTGTTGGTTGTTAGCTGCCATATTTTGAACATCCGAATCAGCTTCCAAAGATGACGCTAATGACTCCTCGCCGGAATTTGATGGGCGCAGCTTGTGCTGAAAGACTTCCATCGCTGTCTTGAGTTCCTTTCTTGCTGAACGGATTTTGACGTCGAGATGCTTTCCTGTCTCATCTCGTTCCGCAAAATCAATACGACTTTTGTATAGAGCAAGCAAAAATTTGAATTGCGGGTCTGACTCGGGATCCTGGACCTCCAGCCATTCAATGACTAAAGCGGAAGCAAGCTGTCCCTCAAAATCTCTCAAGCCTGAATGGCTTGCCAGAGAGTTGGCCAAGATACCCTCAAGAAATAAAAATCCCATGCGGGTAGATACCTGTGTATGAAACATACATTGTATAAATTTAGAAACTGTGAGCTCTTCATTGTACTGTACCTATGGCGGTGCCTTCATTCGCAGTCCCATCATAAATATCATTTTGCGATCCATTATTTTTCTACGCACCATACTCATTTCACTGGAGGCTTTCTTCCTGCCGGTCACCATAGTACGAAGCTTTTCAGAGCAGACATGGATTGAACGTTCGACGTCGCCATTTGCTAACAACAACAGAGCACGGTTGTAGGCAGCAATCCATTCATTTCGTGTGCGTTTTCGAGCCTTGAGCATGGGGAAGGCTTCCTTTTCACCGAACTTAATCTCCCACTCCTCCATCTGTTTTATAATTTTGGTTGCATTATCTCTGCCGATCTTTTCAGACGCCATGTAGGAGAGCAACACGCGATTGTAATCTTCCGTGCCTTTCCCTCCTCCTTTCTGTACGCCTCCTCGGACAGTAGGACAAGCCGCCAAAGCGGATGCTGCGTCACCATGGATCTCGTACAGCTCGTAAACCGAAGCTCCAGCAGTGTTGTCGCTGGTAGTCACACGACGGCGCCTTGTCTTGTTCATCGCCCTTCTACGAACTAAAATAATAGAGCTTTCCAATGCAAATGGATGCAATTCAAACTGATGACATAAAGGTACTAGTACTTGTAGGTACCTCTTTCGGCCCACTTTTGCTAGTGCTGTTATTGTGTGGATGTTGTTGTTGGATTTTGGAGCAATTATAGTACACGTAGAAGACAACCTTTTCGAACTGTTGCAGCTGTTTTATCTCTATCCCTTTCTAAGGCGTCTGTCCGTTCCGCCAATAATTCTTAGACGCACTTTTACACCAAAACTGATTGGCATCTTCTCCAACGAATAAACGAGGCAAATCAAAACAATTCCTCACACAAACCCATCATTCTTTCCTTGGTTGGCTTTATAAAATAGAGAATTGAATATATGATGGGCCGGCCCAATTTTTTCTGCTTTCTGGTAAATGTGTCAATGTTATTGGGAATCTCTAGACCATTGCAGCTCGTGAAGGGATTTGTTATTGACACCCGGCTCTCGAAAAGGATTCCTGTCTCTCTGTTTTCTACCCAATCGGAGAATGCCAAAACGAGGAAACCAACGCAAAGAAAAGGCCCCAACACTGGTGGACTGAGGCGGTTGCCGGTGGTGAAGTCTCCAGTGGAGCTTTCGAACAAGTCAAGGCGTGAAGCTCAAAGAGTGAAAGCTAATACGTACGTTAAAATTCTGTGGGCACGGATGCGTTGGATTTTTTATTCCTTTTTTTTCACTTTCGTGTTTGTTTCCCTCTCCGGATTGCAGGGACATCAAGAATGCTCGCGACCGAGCGCGAAAGCATGCTACAGAAGCCCTAAACACGCTGACGCAAAGCTTATGTCTTCCATTACGTGATGTTGTGAATGGGTACAAGTCCGAATTAAGGCGATTGCATCCTTTCGAGAAAGTTGTGGCAGATCTCACTGCTCGAGCAAGACAGAAAAAGGATGGCCTTACCCTTCAAGATGTCCTGGTACGAACTGTTGACCCGCCATTTTTTACTCAAAAATGTGCGAGAAGGCTACTTGTTTCCTCACTCTTTATTCTCAATCATGCATGCGACCTTTATCAAATAGAATGAAATCCACGAAGCTCGGAAAATGATCTTGGAGGCTGGCAAAGATTGGGTTGCCCGTGCCAAGTATGCAGAAACAGCGCGAGAAGCTGGTGAGGCCATGGACGAAGGAATGGAATCTCTTTTAAAACTTTACGAACAACATGCCTCAGAACCAGTTGCCGGAATTTTAGAGCTGCAACGATCATTGAGAGGAGCTCCGGTGATTCAGCTGGATACCCCTGCTATTGTGCTGGTGGGTGTTCCCAATGTTGGGTGAGTTACCTTTTGACTTTTTCATGTGCTATTGCCGCTTTTATGAACGCACAGGTTCTGAATGTTGTTCTTGTACTTAAAACACTAGGAAATCATCTATTGTCAGAACGATTTCGTCGGGTACACCGGAGGTCAATAACTACCCATTCACGACACGAGGTATGACACTGGGACATGTGGAAGTCTTTTGGTCTGACAATTCTTCGATTGCGAAAGCAGCAGTACCTGATGAGAGACGTAAGCCTGGGTCGGTCTCTCAAGAGGTTGTCATGGGGAAATATGCATTTTCGCAATTGTGTCAGGTCATGGACTCCCCGGGGCTCATTCTCCGTGATAATGAAGAAGAGCGAAATGAAATGGAATTACTTACTATGGCGGCGATGCAGCATCTGCCTACAGCAGTCATCTACGTGATGGATCTGACGGGGGAGGCTGGAGATAAATTTTCAAGTGTTTCGGATCAGCTGGAGCTTCGGCGGCGGGTATGTTGTTTGCTCTGTTCCGTTTCACATTGATTTTGCAAAACAGAAGTCATTTAGTGTAGTTTCTCACACATTAATACTTCTATTCATCTCATCTACTAGGTTCGCGCCCGCTTCCCGCGCCGACCATGGATCGATGTGGTGTCCAAGGCCGACAAAGATGTCGTTGACGGATCCATTGAAGAATTAGAAGAGATTTTGAACGGCGGCCCTTATCTACGAGTGAGCGCCCTGGATGGGACTGGTATCGACGAACTACGGACTGAAGTGCTGCGGATGTTGGGCGAAGTACGTTTGGTCCTTGATGCCATCGCAGGAGATCCAAACATGCGTCCCTGATCTAATGGAAGTACAGTATCTACTACTAGTACATGAAAGCATTACAGTTCTAGCTAGTAGTTGCTAGTTTTTGGGTAGAAGAAAGTTAAATACAGTTCACTTTCTATGTTTACCTTTCTTTCTCAAGCCATCAGATTAATTATTATTTTTGATACAAGTCAAGTCCATTCTTTTATAGTAGTAGAAGTTTGTAGGTAGTAGAGAGGAAGTAGGAGTGTGAATATGGTTTGTTTGATAGAATAGAGTTCGTCTAAGCTGCAGGAAGTAGTAACAAAGGCAGGCAGCCATGAATGTGTCTAGCTCGACACCTCAACCATTTTTGAGCCGTCAGAGTTTATTTGGTTGTCGTCATTCGATTGTTGATCCCTTCCTTCCCTTTCCCTGGCGCGTTCCTCTCTTTGTCTTTCGCGCTGTTCTTTCATATCCTCAATCATAGCTCGCCTCATGCATTTCGATAATTCTTCTCTTGACATCCACATCTGGGTTCGCACATCGTCGGGGTATTCTTCAGCTGGGTAAATGGTGACAACCTGTACATATTCTTCAAATGAGACTCGTGCTTCTTCTTCTCCTAATCGGCGCATGGAGTTGGACCGAGTCAGGGGCTGGAACTCCTCGATCTGCGGCATGCCGCTAAAGGAGCATCTGCGGACCGGCGGTCCTGACCTACGTTCGTGGCCCTCCCCTCTGGTTGGCTTTCGCAGGCACGAAAGGCGATTACCGTTGGCTTCGTCCTTGAGCTCCCGTAGTGTCGGCCTTCGTGGTTGCATACTCCGAAGTTTCCGAAAGGCGCCGCCGTAGGACTGGGACGTTAAGGACGCGTAGTAGAGCTCGCATTCGATGTAGTCCATGCCGTCTTCAAAGAGAATCGGCATCATGAATTCAAGACCATGCCGCTGGAGGTATAGCTCGTGAAACTCTGTGTCGTCGTAGTCCATGTAGCAATCGTTCATGTCCTCGTTCGCCCCCATTATTGCTACTGTTCTGTGTTACTGTAATGTGTGTGTACTGTAAGTGTGGTGTGCGATTGAACAACAATCGACTGCTCTTACTCTTCGATTCAAAAGACAAGACCAACAGCGCTCTGTCGCCGTCTCTCTCGCTCTACCTCTACTACTGGATGACCGAACTGCGGTGCGGTGCGGTACTGCTATACAACAGTACGGTGCCGTTTTAGTGTAGTACTTGTACTAGCTACTGAGTAGTATAGCACAGCAGGATGACCAAACACGAGGACAATACAGTATTGTACCAGGCACTAGACCTAGTAGTAGCTTGCTTGGCTCGTCTTGTACCGTTTACAAGCTCCGGTCTCGCTTGCTCTCTCTCACTGAGAAGCAAGGGACCTACAGTACAGTACTGTACCGGCGGACGCCAACAACTGCTGCAACTACCGTTACTAACTCACACGCACTGACTGGCAGTCACTGACTACTAGACGAGACGAACTGAAGGTACAGAAGGACCGCTAAGCAACGCAGCTAGTACCCACTTTACTTCCGACGACACAAGTATACGCTTGCTTCAATAGCTATCGCCTATCTCTTGCTGTTGTTAACTGGGCAAGAGCTATCTAGTAGTTCAGAGTCAACAAGAGGAGGAAAGGCGAGATAATCACTGTAGCAGCCAAACGCAAAAAGCCAGGCACGTAGCCAGCCAGCGGATCAAGATCGATCGAGAGTACTTCGTACTACTAGTACTACTAGTACCGTAAGTGTAGTGTAGTACGCTACGGTGCGTGGTACTCGTATGTACTAGCTAGTACTAGCTAGTAGCGCTTAGCAAGCGGTAAAGGTGCACAAGGGGTGGTAGCCACACTTTTTCGGGGGCAAGCGCTCAGCACAGACTGGTTGCTGCGTGCCGCCGCCGATAACCCAAAATTCTCCCAAGAGCGGTCTCGCACCAATTTTGGGCTCCTCGGTCACAATTGGAAAGCTCATTACCCGTCTCGATGACTGCAAAATCCTCGTGTGTTATCGTATGGTCCGGGCCGGCTCAAAATATCTCTAGCAACTTCTTGATGGATTCGTTCTCACTGACTGTATTTGGTGACTAGCTGACGTGCGGAGAAGTGGACTGCATCTAAGGGGTTGCGGAAGATAGGGTCTATTGGAACGAAATAATTCCGTGGTAAACAAGGCCCCCTTCACTAGGTTGTTTCAAAAACTGCATGCATCATCACCCCTCTGAGTCAGTCACTGGTTCCCACTTGTTAGCTAACAAATTGTGGGTAGCCAATGAAATGTTCTCAGTTGCTTGTACAAGATAACTTGTATGGATGAGACCTACCATGTTGCATTGAATGCACATCTCCAGTCAGTGAGGATTGTTCTTCACAACTGTGTTTCTTGTTTGCTTCATTGTGAAATGGAAGGAGCAAAACGGATGCAGACCAAGAGTGTCAGTCACATTGTGCCTTGACCACAATGATCTGACCTCTCTCCTATGAAACACAGTGTATACTTAACATTGTTAGAGACATAGTCTCTAACTAGTTGAAAAATTAGCTGTGTTGCAAGTCCAGGCAAAGTTCAAAGTGAAGTCTCATTCACTTTTCATGCAACTTCACGCATGTTGGAACAGTGCTGAAACGAACAATTCTATATCTGATCTGAAAAGACGGCATGGTTTGACATCAGACATTATGCCAAAATGGCGTCAGGCAATTGTCGACCGGTATTGATTACGATTAACATGACTCGAAACTGGTTAATTCTCACAGGAAAAATAGAGTCATTCCAAAGACCGACTACATTTAGGATATGAATTCCAAAACGGTACTAGAACAAAGGACAGACGAAAAAAATGTCTTAGGAGGAAATAAACGTCTTAAAACAGAGTAGCCGGAGCCCTATGATCTCGAACTTAATTTATCACCCTTGTCTCATACTAACTGGTATTATTGTACGTAGCAAATTAGCTACTAGCTAGCTAGACTAGTAGCTAGTACACTGATGATAGTAAGTAGCGTTAGATACCGCCGCCTGTAATCAAAATGGAAGCTGGTGGTGAAGCTAAACTGGCTAGCTACTAGTTAGTATAGTATTGGATGATATACATGTGAAATCCGTTACATTACTGTCTCTTATACACATCTCCGAGCCCACGA
>ENA-ORBV01016719-ORBV01016719.1-microbial-mat-metagenome-genome-assembly--contig:-NODE-16719-length-10607-cov-4.138557_pt1 | contig 10607 bp, 5 predicted proteins | sample MGYA00237777_ERZ505514 | MGnify/ENA primary metagenome ERZ505514 (study PRJEB26160, sample SAMN06269048) | microbial mat metagenome | isolation source: Oligotrophic lake microbial mat | place...
ACCAAGGCCCACGAGGTGCGCGACGACCTGCCGCGCGACAAGTGCTACTACGTGCTGGAGATGTTCCCGTACCCCTCGGGCAAGCTGCACATGGGGCACGTGCGCAACTACTCCATCGGCGACGCGGTGGCGCGTTACAAGCGCATGCGCGGTTTCGCCGTGCTGCATCCGATGGGCTGGGACTCGTTCGGTCTGCCGGCGGAACAGGCCGCCATCGAACGTGGCGCGCACCCGAAGAAATGGACCTACGAGAACATCAGTTACATGCGCGGTCAGCTCAAGCGCATGGGTTTCAGCTACGCGTGGTCGCGTGAGTTCGCCTGCTCGGATCCCGGCTACGCCGCGCGCGAGCAGGACATCTTCCTCGACCTGGTCGAGAAGGGCCTAGTCTATCGCAAGTCGTCGATGGTGAACTGGTCCACTGGGCTCAACACCGTGCTGGCCAACGAACAGGTGATCGATGGCAAGTGCTGGCGCACCGGCGCGCCGGTGATCCAGAAGGAACTGCCGCAGTGGAGCGTGCGCATCACGCACTACGCCGAGGAGCTGCTGCAGTCGACCTACGATCTGCCAGGTTGGCCGGACGCAGTGCTCATCCAGCAGCGCAACTGGATCGGCAAGTCCATCGGTGCTGAGATCGATTTCACCGTCGACGGTCGTGCTGATCTGAAGATCACGGTCTTCACCACTCGTCCCGATACGGTGTTCGGTGTGACCTTCCTGTCGATTGCACCCGAGCATGCGCTGCTCGACAAGATCGTTCCTGCCAGCCACCAGGCCGCGGTTGAGGCGTTCAAAGCCGAGGTGCGCAAGGTCAGCACGCAGGAGCGCACCGGCGACACCGCAGAGAAGAAGGGCGTCTTCACCGGCGCTTACGTCATCAGCCCGGTCAACGGCGAGCGCGTGCCGCTTTACGCCGCCAACTTCGTGGTCGCCGATTATGGCACCGGCGCGGTCATGGCCGTGCCGGCGCACGATACCCGCGACTTCGCCTTCGCCCAGAAGTACGGCATCGCGGTGCAGCAGGTCATCGTCGCCGACGGCAAGGAACCGAGCACGCTCGATGAGGCCTTCACCGAGGTCGGCACCGTCATCAACAGCGCGCAATTCAACGGCCAGCGTTCCGATGCCGCGAAATCCGCGATCACCGACTGGCTCGTCGCCAGCGGCAAGGGTCGCAAGACTATCACCTGGCGTCTGCGTGACTGGGGCATCAGCCGCCAGCGTTACTGGGGCAATCCCATTCCATTCACCTACGGCCAAAGCGGCGGCGCCGTGCCGCTGCGCAAACAGGATCTGCCGGTGACGTTGCCAGACGACGTGCGTTTCGACGGCATCGGCAATCCGCTGGAAAAACACCCGACGTGGGCGATCACCGCCAACGATGGTTCGCCGTTGATGGTGCGCACGGCCACCGGTCCCGAGGCGGCTCGGCGTGAGACCGACACCATGGACACGTTCATGCAGTCGTCGTGGTACTTCGCGCGCTTCACCTGCGCCGACGCCAAGGAACCGCTCGACAAAAAGCGCGTCGACCACTGGCTGCCGGTTGACCTCTACATCGGCGGCATCGAACACGCCGTGCTGCACCTGCTGTACGCGCGGTTCTTCATGAAGGCGCTGAGCGATGTCGGTTACGGCACCGTGCGTGAGCCGTTCAAACGCCTGCTCTGCCAGGGCATGGTGTGCATGGAGACCTACCAGCGCGACCTGGGCGATAACAAAAAGCAGTGGTTCTACCCGGACGAAGTCGACGTCACCCTCGACGCCAAGGGCAAAGTCATCGGCGCGAAAGCCAAGACCGACGGTCAGCCCGTTGCTGTCGGTCGCGTCGAGAAGATGTCCAAGTCGAAGCGCAATACCGTCGATCCGCAGAGCTTGATCGATACCTATGGCGCTGACACCGCGCGGCTGTTCATCCTCTTCGCCGCGCCGCCGGAGCGCGATCTGGAATGGAATCCGGATGGCGTCATCGGCGCCAACCGCTTCCTCAAGCGCGTGTGGGTTTTGGTGCAAGAGAACCTCGCGGCGCTGCGTGCCACGACGGTCTTCGCCGGCCATGCCAAGGACGCAACCGGTGCCGACCAGGCGGTGGTGCGCAAGGTCCACGCCACCATCAAGCGTGCGACTGACGCGATGGAGAAGGATTTCTCCTTCAACACCACCATTGCTGCGTGCATGGAGCTGATGAACGAGCTGAAGCCCGACACGCTCAGCGCGCCGGTGTTCAAGTTGGGCGTCACCACCCTGTTGCGGCTGCTGGCGCCGATGGTCCCGCACATCAGCAGCGAACTGTGGTCCGACTTGTCTTCCGGTGGCGGCAATGGCAGCGACATCACCGCTGCTGGCTGGCCTCAATTCGATCCGACGCAGATCGACGCGGACGACGCCGAGTACCCGGTGCAGGTCAACGGCAAGATGCGCGGCAAGATCAGCTTGCCGCGTACGCTCAGCGGGCCGGCGCTCGATCAGTCGGTGCTCGCCCATCCGGATGTGGTGGCGATCATCGCTGGCCGCCCGGTGAAGAAGCTGGTCGTGATCCTGCACAAGATCATCAACCTTGTCCTCGGCTGACCGGTGTCCGACACCAGTCCCACGCTGACTTTCGGCGACGTCTGCATCCCGCAGAAGGCGGGCGAAGACGTGCTGTCGCAACTGCTGCTGGCGGGAGCGCCGATCCAATACCTGTGCATGGGCGGCACCTGCGGCACCTGCCGGGTGCGTGTCCTCCGCGGTCAGGAGCACCTCAACGCGGTGGAACCCGGCGAACGTCACTGGTTTCCCGACACCACCGGCGAGGTCCGCCTTGCCTGCCAGGCGATGTGCAAAGGCACCGGCGACGTGGTGGTCGACCAGCCTTTTTCCGGGACACCCTCGAAGCAGTCGAAGCAGCCGAAGCAGCCGAAGCAGCCGAAGCAGCCTGGGTAATCGAAGCCGGTTAATTCCCGGCGGTCGTCATTCCCACATGCGACCGGCGGACTTGTCAGCGACCGCAATCACTTGCCGAAGTGGCTGACCTGATTGACCACGCGCGTGGCGGCGACGCCGCTCGGTGAGAGTGGCGGACGGCCTTCGCGTTTGAAGAGATTGGAATTGAACAGGTAGTGGTTGTCGCCGGTGTGGAATGTGCCGACGCCCATATGGGCCGGGGCATAGGCGCGTCCATCCGCGCGGTTGGATGAGACGTAATTGTGGCCGGAATGGTGGTAGCGGCCCATGTTCATCACCACCTGCGATCCGCTCCACCACAGGTGCTGGCCACCCCAGTTTTCCATCATGCGGAAGGTGCCTTCCTGGCCGGCGGACCCGAAGCTGCCGCAATTCCATGCCGCATTGGGCGAGTTGTTGATCACCATTGAGGTGAAGAAGCAGGTCGATCCGGCTGCCGTCTGCCAATGATGCCCGGCGTTGTGGGGTAATGACTGTGCCTGTGGCGCTGCATCGCTCCATTTCACCGACTGCATGGTGAAGCTGTCGGCGAATACGGCGCAGGGGGTGATGGAATTGAGCGCCGCGTTGACCTCGTTAGTGCCGTTGGTGTCGTTGTCGATGTTCTGGACGCGGTAGCAGAAATTGCCCCACAGGTACAAGCGCTGCGGCGTGATGTAGGTGAAGGCGCTGGTGCCGAGCGGGTCGCTGGTCGAGGTCGGCGTGGCGTGGTTCCAGAAGACCCGGTAATAAGTCGGATCTTTGTATTCCACGTCGTCGGTCGCGCGGTCGTCGAGCTGACCACGCAAACGTGTGGCGCAGCGGGTGGTCTCTAGCGGACCAGCCGGCTCGCGCCAGTTCCACGGAAAATTGATCGGCGGGTAGATGATGCGACCGCCGGTAGGGAGGGCGCTTTGGAGCGGTAGCAGCAGGGCGCGAGCGGGCAACAGCGAGCTTGCCACGTCTTGAAACCAGTAGGCACGGAAGTGGCTCTGGTTCACCAAGCGGCTGGGAACGTCCTCGACATTGGTGGTCACCCGTGTCGTCAGTCCTGGCCAATCTAGCTCAGGCGTCATCAGCGGGTGGATGCTTTCGCTCCGGCGGGTGCGGTGAACGTATAAAACACCGCTGAAGTGCTCACGTGCCTTGGTCGTCTCGGCCGAGTACCCCAACAGGTTCATCGGCGTATCGCGCAACCACATCTGGAATGCGCGCATGTGGACGGTCAGGACATTCTGCCGGAAATCGCGCGCTGTGGTGAACTCCATGCCGGGGACCGTGCTCGGCTGGTCTCCTGGGAAGAACTGGTACTGGTAGAAATCGTCGGTCGCAACCGCAGGGGGGGGCATCGGACCATCGACGTTGTTCTTCGCTCCATACATGCCCCACATGTATCCTGATTCACGTGGGTCGATGAATTCGTCCTCGGTGACAATGAAATCGCGCGGGTTGGTTTGCGACAGGATTTGGCCAAAGAACGGCGCGGTGATGTTGCGGCCACGGAACAACACGACGTACTGGCTGCACAGGTACTGGACGTAGTTGAGCCTCTGCAGTGGGGTCGGGACCGCATCAAGCAACGGGCGGGGAATGGGAACCACGTTCAGCGCATCGCCAGGAGCCGTGCCCGCGGCGGGATTGAGGTACGGGGTGCTGTTAGGCAGCCCGGTTCCCGGCCAGTAGTAGTTCCACGCGGTTACCGCTTCGTGACCGACGTAGGGCAGGGTAGGCAGCGCCGGGGTCACCTGCATGCTGCTGCGCATCGGTCGCTGCTGCCAGCGGCGCTCGCGGATGACCAGTCCGGTTTGGTTGATGTCGGTAGGAATGGTGAGCGAGGTGTTCTCGTAGTACTGCTGTTGTTTGCTGCGCGTGCCGCCGACCGGCAGATTGCCGAACAACGCCGCTTCCAAGTAGGTGCCCTTGACCTCACGCGGTGAGAAACCGCAGCCGAAGAAACCCGGTTCCCACGGCTGTCCCTGGAACAGGGGCTCGCCCGCCACGATCGGCAGGGTGAAGGAAACCCCTGGGAAGGACAACGCTCCGTCGCCAGGAATCGGATCGCCGGCGAGCGGCAGGCCGTTGAAACCGACGTAGGTCGGTGTTGTCCAGGTTTTGGCTACATTGTAGTAGGCTTGCCGTTCACGAGTCAGGCGTTTGCTCAGGTCTGTAGTGTTCCAAAGCGAGGGGATCAGGTCGAGCAGCGGACGCTCATCGCTAGGTGCCAGCACATCCTTGCGCTTCAAATCGCTGTCCCACCACAAACGCATCTCTTCCGCCAGCACCTGGCGGTTGGTGCCGGCAATGGTGGTGACGCCGACCGGCTGGTCATACCGGCGTGTACGGCCGACGCCGTTGCTGGTCAAAGCCACGGTGGGATCGCTGGTGTAGTACAGCAACGACAGAGCGGTGCCGTTGGCGTGGACCTGATTGCGTGAGACCAGGGACAAATTGGCGAGGCCGTAAAGCGGCGCCGGCGTGCCGGTGACGGTATGGATGACGGATTGCGGTTCGAACGGACGACCGCCCAGTTCCGGGATGTTCTGCAACGTTGCAACGCGCAGGCCACCGTTGTTGGCATCACGCACGTAGTTGGAGAAGTCCTTGACGAAATCCTGCGGTGAGCGGCTGTCGTTCAAGCTGTGGAAGTTGATGTCGTTGAACTTGTGCCGATCGGAATCCTTCACGTCGCCATTGAGATCAAGCGGGTTGCTGCCGGATCGTCCAGGCGGGTTGCTGTCGGAAACGAATTTGCTGCGGTCGGTCGGCACATCCATCGGCCGTGCCGGATCGAACAGCACGGCAGACCCGCTGGAATCCTTGTATTTGAGCTGATGGAGCGCCGCCAGGTGGTTGGCGGTCTTGCCCATGCGGAAAACGCCGGCGACGCCGGTGATGGTGATGGGATAGTCTTCCTCACCCAGGTAGATGTTCTGCCCCGCGCCGCTGAGCGCATCTTGGCCCCCGTCGCCGCTGGCCATGAAATGCCAATTCTTGCTATTGAAGCCGTTGCTCTCACCACCGCGGATGTAGATCGCACCGTTGGAATGCACGGCGCCTTTCTTGACCCAGATGCGGCCACCGGTCTGCAGGTCGAGATCACCGATCGGCGCATCGGCGGCGTAAAACAGGGCGTATTTGAACAACTGGAGCGATTGGATCTGGAGCACGCGCAGCGCCTGTGAGGCGGCCACATGACGACCGGCTTCGGCCCACGGCTTGGCGGTGGTGTCGTTGGCATCGGTCAGGGCATAGGCCTGCGCGACGATGCGGAAATGATAGAAGTCGCTGGTGTTCGTGTTCTGGGTTCCAGGAACGGCGGTGCCGTCCGGGCCGATCTTGGCGGCGGCTTCCCACGCGGTGACCGTCGAGGGATCACGCGGGGGATTAACCACGTACTGGGAATCATTCGAGGGAATGTCGCTCCAGGCCTTGTTGTAGACCCGCACCGGTTCGACCATCCAGCGCACCAAGCAGCCGTTTATCCACAGCGCTTCCTTGTCGTCAGCGAATCCCGGGCCGTGCATGGTGCCCGCGGCATCCTTGTAGACACAGCCGCGCAGGCCCCACCAGGGTTGTTCACCAGCGCCGGGATTGTAATCCAGCGGAACCAGCAGCTTGCTGTAGTCGGCAGCGGCATCCATCAATCGTGATTCGATCATCGCTGCCACGGCCTCGGCTGCGGCCGCCGAGCGCTGTTTCGCCAGGTCGATGTTGGTGATCTTCTGCATGCCATACATGCGATCAGAAGCGGTTACCACCAGGGCGATCAAGCCGACGGCCACCACCATCGTGATGAACAGCGCGGTTCCACGACGACGGCGATCAGGGTGCTGGTGCATGGTGGTCTCGCTGAGGTTCATTGGTCAAGGGCATTGGTGATGGAGCGCAGGCCGATGGTGAACTGGAGGGTCTTCACGCTGCTGGCACGTTGGTTGTTGCTGCGGCTGGTGCCGCCGCGATCGCTGACATCGATGGCGGTGCCCGCATTGATTTGGCTGAGGTTGCGCGCGAAATCGATGAAGAAGCGCACCTGGTTGTTGGTCAGGCCAGCAGCGTCGTTGATGGTGAAGTCGCGATTGGTGTCGGTGCCGGAATACCAGGACGCCATTTCGAAGCTGTAGATGCGCATACCGACCACGTCATCGGCGATGACCTCGTCGATCTGCCAGGCGGCATCGGTGTTGCGATCGCCAGTGTCGGGATTGCTGTAATAGCGGATGAGCTGTCCGCGTCCGGTCGTCGGATCGGGCACCACGCGGTAGCAGAACAACCGGATATTGGCGTCGTCGTAGAGATCCTTGGGCTGGATGCCTGCGGCCAGCTTGGCGGGCGTGGTTTCCCACACCACCGAGGTCAGGTCCGCCTGATCACTCGCGCCCGGGTTGATCACCAGCCCTTGCACCGAGCGGGCATTGGCGAACTGGTCCATGGCCATCGGTCGGGCGGTACGCATGTCCACGATCGCCGCGCCTTGGGCGGCCGGGGTGTTGGTGTGCGGCTGGCCTTCGGGTTGCAGACGGGTGAAGACGATGGCATCGCCAAGCACCGATGCGCGGTTCAAGGAGACGCTGGCGGTGTAGAGGGGGAAAACCATCGCCGCAGTAATGGGATCGAACGACGGGATCACGAACGACGGCTTCGGTGCAATGGATTTCTGCCAGGGCTGCGGGTTGCTCAGGTGGATCTGCGGGTAGTACTTGCGGCCGTTGGCGCCGGACTTGCAGTAGAACCAGCCGCTGTTGGCGAAGTCGCGGGAGATAGCGCGTTTGGCCCGGGCCGCCTGCTCCTCCAAGATGTCCATGTCTTCCACGGTCGACGCCAGTCCACGCATGTTCGCCATCGCTTCGAACACCAGCACCAGCATGGTCGCGAACAGCGCGGTGGAGATCAGGATCTCCAGCAGGGTCATGGCGTTGGTACGGCGCATATTCATTTTCTCCGGGCCACCACCAGCTCGTGGCGGCGAGCCTTGGGGGTGTCGCCCCAGGTGACGATGATGCGCACTACCATGGCCTGATTTGCCGTGCTGTTGTCAGCCGGATTGAGCTGCAGTTCAGGATCATCGGCGGCGAAGGGTGATTCAGGGAAGATCAGATCAGGATCGCGCTGGCCGGCGGCGACGGCCTTCCAATACGACGGCATGTCGCTCTGGTTGGTCTGGGTGAACAGCGCGTCGAGCACGCTGGCGCGGTAGTATTCGACATAGATCTGGAGGTTCGGCAGCCCGGTCGGCCCATCCAGCAGCCCCAGGTCGATGAGGTTGTGTGGATTGACCCGCTGATCGACAGGAATCGTGGTGTCGATGCGATCGACGTCTTCGTTGGTCATCGGAGCCGTGGTATCGCCGCGAAAGCGGGTGTAGTCCGCTGCAGTCCAATCACGATCGGTCAATGGTGGAAGTCGGATGTTGGCACCGGTGGTGCGAGGCAATTCCCGGCGATGCCATGACCACGCATAACGGCGCCAATAACGTTCGACCACCTCGACGGGTGTGCTGGTGGGCGGAGAGGTGGTCGTCACGGTGACGATCTTGGTTTCGTCGGGGCGATCACGGCCCAGCCAATCCCAGTTCGCGCCGATGATGCGCTCGCTCAGGGTCTGGGCGAGCTCGTGAACCTTATTGTTCTCCTGCGTGATTTTCTGTACCGAGCGCAAAGTGAACCAACTCGATGCCAGCGAGGTCAACAGCAGCGACAGGACCATCAGGGAGATCATGATCTCAATGATGGTCAGTCCGGCGCGTAACGCGGCGCAGGCGACGATGTGGCCATGAGTGTTACTGGAACCCGGATTCATGGTCGGCCCTTAAACAGTGATGAACGATGGCCGCCTGGGCCGGGGATCAGGTCTTCGTAGTGCGCGCCTACGAACGATGCACGGGAGCGGTGCCGGGTTTGACCGCGACCTCAACCGCCTCAAGGCGGTCGGATTGTTGTTCGATGCGGACGGTGGCGGGCGCTTTTGCTGGCACCTTCGCGGCAGCCGGCTCATGACGACGCGTGGTCGGCGTGTGCATTACTGGCGTTGCCGGATCAAGTTCAGGTGCGAGCACCCGACGTGTCGGCACGGGTGTTGACGTTGGAAGCGGGGCAGCGTCACGCCGTTCGACCGTACGGGTTGCGGAGCGGATGTGGCTCGAGCTCTCACTGCGCGCATAGGCGCGGCGGGTCTGGACCAGCCCCACCACCTCTGCCTGCTGGGTGTTGCTGTTGCGGATGGTGATGGTGGCGTTCTTACGCACCGTCACAGCGGTGCCGCCGGTATTGGTGAAGGGATCGGTACCGATCTCGTCCGGTTTGCCGGTCGCCGGCTTGCGGGACAAGGCGCGGAACATCAACCAACCGCTGAGCAGCGTGAGCACCACGCCATAGACCAACAGCAGTCCCTGTTGGCTACGCAGCGTTTCGTTTTCCTGGCGCACCAGATTGCGCTCTTCGGTCAACTGGGCGACGTATTGTTTGGTCTCACTGACGCGCAACGAACGCGCATCGCCATTCACGGCTGGTGTCGTCGTGGTTGCCGACGCTGGCACTTCTCCAGCTCCAAGTGGGACACAGGCCATCATCCCGATGAGCACAAGCAGACAGACGGTGTGGCGGAGCAAGGACATAGGATGTTGCCGGAAGGGGCTGAGGTTGAACTGCGATATCCGATCGATGAGCCGATAACGCGCAAACCGTAGCCTATGACGATCTCAGTCAATCCGCAGATATTGTGTAAAGATACATGGGCCTATTTGGATCCAGCCCCTGCGGCCGTGGTGTGCTGGCCGGACCTCACACCGTTCCGCCGCCGCGAAACCGCGCTGGGCAGGCGGGTTATGCTGGCCTTGCGAGCGGACCTGAACCCCGAGAGTCCGTCCCCCAGGAACCCTGCCATGACCAGTGCGCCACCCGTTGCCGATCCCACCGCCTGGTTGCACGACCTTGCGACCGTGCGTGGTCGCCTGGAGCAGACCATCGCCACACGCGTCATCGGGCAGGAGCGTACTATCGACGCGCTGCTGACCGCGATCTTCGCGCGCGGTCACGCACTGCTGATCGGTCCACCCGGCGTGGCCAAGACGCTGCTGGTGCGCACGCTCGCTGAGGCGCTTGGCTGGAGCTTCAAACGCATCCAGTTCACACCCGATCTGATGCCCAGCGACATCACCGGCACCGAGATCCTGCGCGAGGACAAGGCCACCGGCACACGTTCATTCGCCTTCGTTCCCGGCCCGGTGTTCGCCAACCTAGTGTTGGCCGATGAGATCAACCGCACCACGCCCAAGACCCAAGCGGCGTTGCTTGAAGCGATGCAAGAGGGCTTGGTCACCGCCGGTGGCATCACGCATGTGCTACCGAAACCGTTCTTCGTGCTCGCGACGCAGAACCCGATCGAGCAGGAGGGCACGTACCGCCTGCCCGAAGCACAGCTCGATCGTTTCCTGGTGGCGATCCAAGTGGGATATCCCGATCAGGCGGAAGAACGCGCCATCGCGCTGCTCGACACCAGCGAACGTGCGTCGATCACACCGGTGCTGGCGATCGAGCAGTTCACCGCCATCGCACGCGGCATCGGCACGCTGCCGGTTCCGCCGGTGGTGGTCGACTACGCCGTGCGGTTGGTGCGCGCCACCCGTCCGGAAGGCGACGCCGCCGAATGGGTGCGCGCCAACATCGCCTGGGGTTGTGGCCCGC
>ENA-ORBV01016720-ORBV01016720.1-microbial-mat-metagenome-genome-assembly--contig:-NODE-16720-length-10606-cov-5.261373_pt1 | contig 10606 bp, 3 predicted proteins | sample MGYA00237777_ERZ505514 | MGnify/ENA primary metagenome ERZ505514 (study PRJEB26160, sample SAMN06269048) | microbial mat metagenome | isolation source: Oligotrophic lake microbial mat | place...
AATAAATACTATACGTTTAAAAGACATATTTCTATTCGAACCATCGTTTGCCAGACTCCAAATCTTTGCTCTTTGCCGTGGCCGCGGTGGCCTTTGCATCGTTTCCATCTTGGACACCGGCGCCGGCAAAAGCGGCCTTATACTTGTCAACGAGTTTCGAAAACTTTTCTTCCACCTCCAATTCTTCTCGCTCCCTCTTTTTCTGCTTCTTCGGAGGCTTGATAGCTTTTGCAATGGGCATTGCGTCTGCCTTGGCGGCGGCTGCCGTATCCCCACCATCCGGGTGCCTGAACTTTCGCTTCTGTGCTTCGGCTTTGTCTACTGGACTTCCACCATCTGAATCATCATCACCGTCATCCCCTTGAAGACGACGTTGGCGCTTCTTTTCTCGCTGCTTGGCTCCTCGTCCTCGCTTGTTGGACGTCTTGCCGCCGGCCACTTCCGCTTTCTTTCCATCACTTCCTGCCGTTGATGAGGCCAATTCACGTTTCTCTCGTGTTTCCATCTTTTGTTTGAGACGATTGGCCTGTTGCTGTGCACGATGTTCTGCTTGCTGCCGTGCTTTCGCCTTATTCTCAACGGTAAACTCGACAATCAAACGAGGAATCTTGACAGCACCACCCTCCTCCCCGTCGCCATCTGTTGTCTTTTTTTTCTTTATATGACGGCGTTTCTTGGCAGCATTGGCTTTTGCGGCTGCACCTTTGCCACCGGCCGAGTATTCTTCGGAATAGATCGGATTGTTGTTGAGCTCTCTCAAACACGCCATGGCGTGTACATGATGCGTAAATTCTGCAAAGGCGAAGCCGCGACTGGGTGCCGCGGTCTTTTTGGCACCGCTGTTACCGCTAGCAGCAGTACTAGCCGCATTACTGGCATCAAAGTCACGATCCAAATAGACAGACGGTATCGTACGTTTTGTGTTTTTCTCATCTAACGAGTTTACACTCAACACATTGTTGTCTTTGTTAGCTTTGTGTTCCTTGGTTTTTTCCAAGATTTCTCGTGCTGTGAATTCTCCCGACGCCCTCCAATGGGCAATCAAATCCTCCGTCTTTACCAACTTCCGCTCCAATCCACGTTGAGTGGCATCAAAGAGTAACTTTTTGAGTGTCCCTTCATCCACAATTTTGCTGATGTTGCGAATGGACAAACGGAATGGATTGATAAAAAAGAGTGGCGACTTGAGTTTGGTGATTTTATCCGACCAAGCACGTTCGCGTTTGTTGCGATCACTTTCCAATAAAGAATCCCATTCCTTTTCCTCATCGACACGACCGACGCCCTTCAAATAGATATTGCGTTTGTCGCGTCCCGGATTGCTTTTTTCTTCGGACGACGGATCTTTTTTCAAGGTCATGGCCACTTCCTTATCAACGGCATAATCGACCAAGAGTGGACGATTCTTACAGAGAATACCAGAAGATGACATTAGAGATGCCATCGGATTGTCCTTGTCGTACTTGTTGGCACCCCCTAGTTTCATGGCGCGGGCAGCTCCTGCCGCTGTAGCAAACGTCACAAAACAGGTTCCTCTTGGTAATTTGGTTTGTGGATTGACCACAATATAAATGGCTTGAATGGTACCAAAGGATCTAAACGTTTCAAACACATCGTGCCGTGTGGCATCAAAGGGCAAATTACGAACAAATAGTTCTCGTTGTTCTTCAATGGCCTTTTGTTTGTCTTCTCTCGTGGTTTGCTTTTCTTTGTCGTCGTCATGATTTTCATCGGTTTCGAGGTTCTCGTCTTCTTCTTCCTCATCTTCGTCGTCATCGTCGCCCTCTTCTTTCTTGTCGTCTTTATTATTTTCCTCTTCCGAGTCGGACACTTCTTCCGATGATGAACTTTCATCATCATCATCATCATCATTGTCGTTGTCATCACCTTCACTACTGGAGGCATCGTCATCACCTTGTTGCTTTCCTCCTTGATATCCTTGTTCTCGTTTCAATTCTTCCTTGACTTTGGTTTGGTAATCTTGTTTTCGCTGATTTTTTTCAGCTTTTTCTTGTTGTTGTTGATGCAATTTTTTACTCATACTCCAATCGACTTGGACTTTGCGTTGTTTAATCAGAACGCCCTTGCCGCTGGCAACCGCATCAATGGCCGCTTGCGCTTGTGTTTTTTGGTCAAAGGTACAAAAAGCAAACCCTCGTGACTTTCCTTGAACTTTGGGGATGTGCACTTCGACCAATTTGCCAAAGGGTTCCAATGCGGCTTGAACATGGGATTCTTTGGCATAAAAACTTAGATTTTTGACCATGACACGATTTTGTTTCTTCTTGGCCTCCAACAGTGCCGCAGCAGATGCATCCTTGTTGTCATTTGTTGTCGCAGTATCATCCTTGTCATTGTCCTTGTCATTGCCTTTGGATTGTTGTTGTTGCTGCTGTTTTTGATTTGTCACATTGGAAGCCAATTCCACCATGACTTGAAAAGATGTTGGCTCTGTAGAACTACTATAGGTACTTTCTGCAGCTGCATCCGACGGCAATTGAAAGTTGGATTTGTGCAATTGCTTGGCGGCTGCCACCGCATCCGCCTTGCACGTATATTTGATGAATCCATAACTGCTTTTGCTATGATTCGAGGAGGAAGTAGTCTCGCCTTCTTTCGCAGCAGAAGCCTTTGGGATAATCAAGGATGCCTTTTTAATGGGACCAATTTGCGAAAAATATTGTTCCATATGATGACGTCGTAGGAGGGAGGAAGGAGGAACAAATCGCACAAAGACCGTGTGGTCCGTGTTTTTCTTGGCATGATTGGCAGGCGTATCCTCATCCCCATCCTCGGCTTTGTTCTTCTTGGTTTCTTTCATGTTTAAATATGGAATTGTAGCTAGCTTATCGTACTGGTAAGGTATACGGCTTGCTCTTCTCCCGTTTTGTTGTCTATGATTATTGCAATGGCAAGGGGCAAATGGTCCTTCACTGCTATATCTAGTTGTACTACATGTACTGTTTTCTTGGGGGTTTCTCATTAACATCCATGTTTTTACATTTTTGTTCCAAGATCGTTTCGTTGGTTGTGATGTTGTTGTAAAGAAGTGAAAAAACGGCGGCCAGACCTTCACGAAGCCCAACCCCTATCAGTCAAATATACCTCGCTGATAAGATTCCTGATGACCTTTTCGTTTCGTTCCAGAAACGGCCATCGACGTCGACCTCGCAACATCATTGATTCGTTCATCACTCTCATTGATTCGTTCCTCCATTTGTTTAGCCACTCATTGATTGAATGATTCATGTGCATCCTTCTCACGATTGTTTTGGTTCACACCAAGCTCCAGCAAGTACTGTAGTGTAGTGACTATCTAGCTACTAGTCTAGTAGGGACTGTACAATTGAATGCAACTGCAGTCAGTGGACTGCTAAACTACTAGCTAGCTAGTATTCATTGGGAATGGCACAAAACAATCTTTATTTCCTTAGGCTGTGTGAATGGTTAGAGCCAAATTCACCACAGTACTGTAGTTCGCGCAGTGATGTAGAAGATCAAATGAAAAAGGCAGCCCTTACTACTAGTAGTAACTAGCAAATAGTTGCGGCGATGACGCCACGCAAAGAATACGACGACAAGTCCTCCGACCTTTTGTCTCGTCCGCCGCCAAGGACACTTATGATTCGTAACGGCAGCACTCGACTAGAGTTGGTGTGGCGTCGTCATACCATTCTTGTCAGTTTCATTGCAGTGATCTTGTCGTGTAGTACTGTTACTACAGCACAACACGCACAACAACCTGACGATCAAGAAAGATGGCTGCCCCACCACGATATCAACGGGAACAACCGCACGAGGCAAGCGCAATGGATTTGGAAAGCACAAGCCGATTCTAGATTAGGGTCTTTGAACAGCAGCGGCGCCCCCCACACTGCTACTAGACAAGATCAGCATCAACAACAACTGCGACAACCCGATCGACAACCCAATACTTGGATGCAATTCCAAAAGACAATCAATGTTTCAATGCCTTTTCCTTGTCTTGCTTCTAACCATAATAATGCAGCCTTGGAGTTGAAGGCCAAAATTGCCGTCGATTCCAAATATTGGTTATGGACCCACTGGAAGGACGAGGGAAATACGCCACCGCCAACCTTGCTGGTTCGAGAAGGGGGATTGAAACGAGGACCGACACCACAGGATACGTGGTATGATCGTGTAGTTGTATCCATGCCCTTGTCGCCAATTCACAAAGTAAACAGTGCTAGCGACACTTCACAAACACAACTATTACTCACACTGGAAGTGTGGGTTTGGTACTGGGGCAAGCATGGATTTTCACATAAGGATAGTGGTCAAGGAGGGTTCTTGTTTGAGGGCAAGATTCTTCATCGTCCTACTGTTACTCGAGAAGAAGCGGCAGTGGTAGTGGCATCCGTCATGAGCGATTCGAGTTGGCAGGTCCGACTACATCCAAATTTTGTACAACCTACGAATCAGAGTAGTGCTGGCAACCAGTACTACGACGACAACGTGGATGTACCGAATTACCGTCTCCCGGAATACAATGTCATGTATGATACCAGACAGCAATCATCATCATGGGAGTCGGCTCTGGAATTGGGACCTCCTGGATCCCCTCCATGGAATCAATTGTGGCCACGGCGTATTCCACAATGGAAGGATTCTCCACATTTGCAGGAATACACACATGTACAGTACTTTCATGAAGGTGTTGATGACGAGTCTCACAAAACATCCGCCACCGCCACGCATCCACAGCAACGACGACAACAAGCATCATCACCCGCTTTGGTCATTCAAGCCAGACTTCCCTACAATACACAATTCACTCCTTATGTTGAAATACCCGAGTCTTTACTTTCGACCATCAACGGCTCATCCTTGCGGGTAGATATTTCCACGGACAATTATCAATACCATCCGGGGACAGGAAAAAGCAGCGTCAGGTATTTGCGATCGACCTACATTGCTTCTTCCAACAGCAGCGACATTAGTCAAGTTGGGGGATCCAATCACCATGCCTTTGAATCTCCAGGTTGGGTCAATGGACACGTTGTGACATATCGAATCTCTCTGATGGACAATGCGAACACGAGCAAGACGAACATTTCTACATCCGGCAAATTACAACGACAAGCGCTTCAATTACTGCTACAACAACTCAAACAAAACAGCTCCACCAACACGAGCAGTCGCATCCAAGTCCGGTACCGTGAAACATCCTACGACACGGCCCTGACCGGATCCTTTCATTGCAATGACGATTTTTACAACACGCTGTGGATCAAGGCACGTCGAACGCTTCTGGTCAATATGCGGGATAATTTATGGATTGTCCAGATCGGGAACGAGCTCAATGGTGGGGCGATCTCACCGTCGATATTGGTCAAGTCATGTACGCGTTGGATCATAAATCCCATGTGTTGATTCAAAAGGCGATATTGGATTTGGTGCAATGGCAAAGGCAAACACCATCATCATCATTATCACCATCTGCCACAACTTTCAAAACAACAAACCCGAATACTGCTGCATCCTGTCAAAAGCTACACGCACCCGTCCCTGCTGGAAATCACGACAAAGAGCTTCCTGTACAAATGCTTGCCAGCATTGGATGGTACGGCTTCTACTCGTATTATCTTTACACCGGCGACGTGCAAACCATTCAAGCCGCCTATCCTCAAACACGAACCTATCTAATGACATGCTGGACCATCAATGCGACGACAGGCCTTGTCAACCATCGACATGGAGATTGGGATTGGGAAGATTGGGGAGAAAACTACGACAGTCGTATACTGGACAATGCTTGGTATGTACTAGCACTCAAAGCGGCGATTCCAATGGCCAATCTCACGACGGGATACACAGACGATATGGAATTTTGGAACCATCAACTGGCCAGTATTGAACAGAATTTCGATCACGAGTTCTGGACCGGAAATTCCTACCAGTCTCTGGAACAGCGAGAAGCTAAAAAACCTCCCGATGACAGGAGCAACGCCATGGCAGTCTTGGCGGGTATGGTCCCAGCAACGGAAAAACAAGATCGACACGCCAAGATCGTTACAGTTCTCCAGAAGCAGTTTTGGGCCAGTCCATACATGGAAAAGTATGTATTGGAATCTCTGTTTCAGATGGGCTATCCGGATGAAGCCTTGCGACGAATGAAACACCGGTACTACGACATGGTCACCACATCCAATATTACAACCCTTTGGGAGCAATTTGATTTGCATAGCGGCACCTATAACCACGCTTGGTCGGGGGGTCCTTTGACTTTGCTGTCGCAATACGTTGCAGGTGTGGTACCAACATCTCCTGGATATAGAACGTTCCAGGTTTTACCGAGAGAAGGGCGCATGCTCGCGGATATCCATGTTTCGGTTCCTGTGTTTCTCGACAACCAGCAGCAAGTCATTGCCGTAACGATTCAGAAATTGCGCATGAAAGACGCCGACAAATACGTCTACCGACTAGAACTTTCTTCACCTGCATCCGCAGAAGCCGTCGTTGGAATCCCGAAAGTGCTTTTACTCCCAACAAAGACGTGCCGTCTCAACTCCATAACAATCAACCACACGACGGCTTGGACATACGGAGGAGGCGACCAGCAGCATCAGTACCGACCACAGGGATGGTCATTCCACGGAGATACGGGAGGATATATTCAGTGGAGAACAAGCCCGGGTCCATGGCATTTTGAAGGGCTGTGTAATTGTAAAGTGCTGCAGCCAGACTTTATCCTTGGCTTAATTCGATGAAGAGACGGCATTCTCAGCAAGTATCTGAACGCTGAACGCAAGACCAAGAGCATAACGGACATATCATCCACTCACTCCACTAATGATGAGAACCGTTCTTCATGTGTGGCACTCTGGAATCTAGTGAAACAAATCAGCTGCCTTCGAAGCAAAAAAGCCCAGCTTCTTTTTCAACAAAAATGATTATATAATGTTATACAGATCCCTCACTGTTCACACGACCTTTATCCTGTCCTGGCGCCATGATGAAGGTGGTGTGAAGTTTACGATTGATATATGAAAATGCAGACTGCCTGCAAACCCTGCCCTGCCCTGCTTCTAGAGCTGGCTTTGTCAGCACAATTTGTGTATGCACGTCTCTTACGATGACTTGTCCTCTTCCAAGTCCCGGTTTCTACTGGCTTTCCGCATTGGAAACTTGGATGGCATCGAGTCGCAGCTGGATCGTAGGTCATTGAAGGGTACATTGGCCGAAAACCTGCTGATGGATCCCCCCATGGCCGCCTCGCTTGCAGCTTCAGAAGATGCTCGTGCTAGGTGGGGCATCCCAGGCAAGGAACGGAGTGGAGACGACGGCTCTTCTTTCAGCGGCTGTGACACAAATTTCAAGCTCCTTCTCTCTCGGCTCTGCTTCTTTCGAATCGGGAATCTTGGTGTGATATCGCGATGCGCCGACGATGCATGTTCGTCAAAGGAGGCCAAGTTGAGGGCGTGGATCGAATTGGGGCTGTTGGCGTTGAGGATGACACTATTCTCTTCGGCTCGGTCGTCAAACAGATACCGATGGATCATTTGGTCGTGCTCTGCTTCTTGGACGGATGTGGTCGGAATGATGATAAATCTAGGGATGTCCATGATGGATGGTGCTGTGTTGTGGGCGTTGTTGGAACCGAATCCTTGTTGGTTTTTATGGTAGGAGTAATCTAGAAACACTATGAGGCGAGATAGAGGATAATGAGAAGACCTGTTTTGGCTGTTGTTCAATAAATCAGATGTAAGATTGATATGGTTTGCAAAGGACTGGCATGCACCGTTACTATCGGGTAGATTCATTGGTCATCATTTTTATCTCATTTGTCAACAGAGTCATAGGTGATAGGTACTACTAGCTAGGCTGTACACAACCTGTCACGTAGTTGCCAGTACTGTACTGAAAACTGCTTCTCGATTCTCGAAGGAATGGGTCATTTTGATTCTCCTCGTTAATGTGATATAAAGGGGCATATCACAACACATCTTGGTACTGTATGCGAAGAAAGTAAAGTACTTAACATAGGTCACGCTGTGGCTATTTCCTTCGGGTTTTGGTTCGAGCAGGGACTAGTATAGTAGTAGGGAGCGCCAACGATGCGACTTTCTGGCCAACATGACCGCAAGATACAAGGGCCAGCCGTGTCCGCCCATGTATCAGGTAATTGGCTAATTGCCCACGATCAACTACGTAACACCTGGTACAATGTTGTTACTCCGAAGTCAAGTCCTCGTACAGTAGTACAGTATTTGGCTCACAAAAAGCTTAAAAAGTACTTCCAGCACTTTGTCTTGCCAGTTTGTAATTATTAGACGTGCAGGCAGCCGATACGTACAGTACAGTACGACCTATGAAGTTCTAGCTACCGGTACTCCAGAGTACAGTACGACGTAGCTAGCAACAGGATGCGTGAACTATTTTTCGCTTCCGCAAAACGAACGGGCAAGCACTTGCTTGTACCCAAGCAGTCTTCGCTTCTTTGTGCGGGAGCGCTACTCCGAATGCTGTGCTGCCAATGTCATTTCCTTGATCCAGCCATCTGGAGCAAGAATTGTTGGGCTGTTGTCCCTCTGTCAGAGGACGCCCCGGTCTTGCTTCATGCACAGTGCGATCGCCAATTTGCCACCCGATTCTCCATGAAGCACACTCTTTTGTCCTTGGAGCACGCTGCGCTTTGTCGCTTTCGTTCGAGCGAAGTCATTGCAGCAAGCAGCGACTTCTTCGCGCTTGCTCGGAGCGCTTGAATTGTGAGGCACCGCGCAGCGCTGAGCGCTGTGTGCTGAAGCAGTCAGCAGCCAGTTCACCAGTCAGTGACTGGCGCGCGGGGGAGCAAGTCTGACACGCGCTTCGACCCATGTCGGCTGTCTCAATGCATGGCCACAACTGCAGTTGCCGCGCCACCCGCTTGGACAGACCACAAGGGTTGCGCAGCGCGCCATGACGGAGGGATTTGGATCGCGGTTGTGCAGGGACCTGAGGCTGAATCAAAGTGACACAAGGCTGTCCAGTGGCGCCGCCCGCTGAGCTTTCAGCCAAGGCGACTGAAATGAGTTGCAGAAAGGCAAATTTCTTTGCAGCAACGGGCAGCGATGGCCCGCAGCTGCGTTGCCTGGAACTGAAGTTTGTTTGTTGTGGCGCAACAACCAGCCACATTGCCAAGAGCAGGCAAAGTCGCTTCCAAGAGCCAACTTCGGACCTCTTCGCATGCGCTGACTGACTGGCAAAGCTGAGCGCAGCGGAGCTGCGTGGTGGCTGGTTCTTTTTGTGCATTGTCGGCGCGCTGCATTGCTTGTTGCTCAGCGCTGCAGTTGCCGGCAACTTCCGTGAGCTGTCTGCCAGTTGCTTTTTCAGCGCCACAGCCAAGCGCCAGCCTCAGCCAGCTTGCTGGCCACGCTGCCAGCTGGGCAACAGCCAGCAGCCAGAGAGGGAAACTTGACCCTGCTCGCCAGCTGACTCTTTTGGTGCGAGTCGCATCTGAGTGCTGCTGCGCAGCAGCCAGCCGCTTTTTTGGTTCCAGCCAGGTCGCAGAGGCCAATCACGATGGCATGCCCCACGCTGGTTGCAGTCCAGTCTCAAGGTGGCTGCTGCGCTCCTCACAACGCGCCGGGTGCAAGACGCAGCAACGCTGCGCTGCTGCTGGCCAGTGACATTCAAAGCGTTGTCAGACCTCTTCGAAACGACCACTGACTGAGTTCATGTGCGTCTTTGGCTTTGTCCAACGAAGTCATGCACTGGCGGGCTCACTGGGCAAAGATTCATGTTCTTTTTCAAGTCGCTGGCTGGAGCATTGGTCACTTGAATGAGACAGCATTTGGCAGCGGATCCCCCAAGTCAGGGGAGAGTCAAGGATCAGGGGAGAGTCTGAGACTCTCCCCTGTCTTAGGGGAGAGTTCAAAACTCTCCCCTAAAACAGGGGAGAGTTTTGGGGGAGAGTTGTTTGACATTGAAGAACTGTGACATTTTTTTACTCATGTTCAAAACTCTCCCCCAAATCAGGGGAGAGTTTTGAAACTCTCCCCTAACTCTCCCCTAAGTCAGAGTGGAGTTCAGAGCACATTTTGAAACTCTCCCCCAAACTTAGGGGAGAGTCTTGAACTGCACTCCATTTGAGGGCTCTTTTGGCATTGTGAGCAACGCTCCAGGAAATCCGCACAAATTTGCACAAGAACGTGTGCGATCAAGTTGTTTCAATGTGTCGCTGTTGGAGGTTGTTTCATGACCGTTCAGGACAAGCCCTAAGTGCTAGAATTTAACACAATTGATCACAATCGTTTTGTTGCGTCTTGAGTCATTTAGGTGTGCAACATGCTTTGAAGCAAGAAGCCACATGCCATTTGATTGACATCTGAAAAACAAAGTTTTGCCTTAGCTTCAGCTTGCTTCTGCTTTGTCTCAATTGAATTTTTTTTAAGATTGTGTGTCCAGTTAAAGATGACAGACTGTTGTTCGACAAAAACCCTTGCACTGCGCTAAAAGCCACAGGCCTTTTGAGTTGTTTGCAAGTGAAAACTGTGAGCTTTAGAATGAAGCTAAAATGAATGCAACACTTGAGAGAGGTTCAGCTCGAGATCCTCGGCGCAGTCCTCTCTCTGCTGAGTTGAACGATGCTTCTGCGTGAAGAATC
>ENA-ORBV01016723-ORBV01016723.1-microbial-mat-metagenome-genome-assembly--contig:-NODE-16723-length-10603-cov-4.557192_pt1 | contig 10603 bp, 10 predicted proteins | sample MGYA00237777_ERZ505514 | MGnify/ENA primary metagenome ERZ505514 (study PRJEB26160, sample SAMN06269048) | microbial mat metagenome | isolation source: Oligotrophic lake microbial mat | place...
CGTTCCTGTTGAACGTTCTAGAGATCGTGATCGATTCAGTCATGGATCCGACGTTCCATATGACTATATCTCACAGCAAGTCTTCTCAAACTTTGCAGATCTTAATGCTAACACCCCACAACATGCTTACACATTAAATATTTTTGCATGCACTCAAGAAATCTATTTTAGTAGTAAATTTGTGCATTTTTCTCCTCCCAATCAAAAGCAGCATGGCATTGAACTGTGTGGTTTTGCTCCAAAACGACAAAATCCTTGCAGCAAAGAAAAGACATGACAATCTAACAAAAAGTCAGTAAATTTAGTAGATCAAAATAGTCATAAGTAAAAGTATGTCCTTCCTAGATTATGTTGGAAAATGAGATGGTGGACTTGTGGTTCACTTTCTGTGCAACGTGCAATTGCTGAAATGTTGCGTCTGAAGAAATGTTGTGACAAATTCAACATGCAGAAAAATGTCATCATGTCTTTCCCGCATTTTGTGTAGGCTTTGTCTATGAATCTGTGTGTTTGTCCACATGGAAGAAGGTGACAACAGTGTTTTTTGGTGTCTGTGACGCTTCGAAACTGAGAAAATGTCTCAGTGGTGACCTGTGGGGTAGAACCCAAAAATTTTTGACACCTGAGTCCAGGAATTTTTTTGCACCAAGAGAAAATCAAAAATGCCAGTTTTGGGGTGTGACACAGCTTGGGATGACATTTGAACTGCCAAAAGTTGGCAATGGCCCACAAAACCTGCAACAAAAAGTTGCAAATCAAAAAGAGACACCAGAAAGAGTGCAGAACCACCTTCAAAGAAGTGAAAAAGAGTAAAAAATGATTTAGTTGCGACCAAAAACACTCATTTTTTGGGTGCAAAATCCCAAAAATCGTAATTTTTTTTTAATGAAAACTGGCAACTGAAATTCAAAAAATGAAGCGCACAGATGAAATGAGATATTTCAAAGATTGTTGTTGAAAGCAGAAAGAGGATTGTGAAGTCCTGGCAGAAAAGAACAAGCAGAAGTGAACTGGTGAGCACATGACCGGCAACATGACCAAAACATTGCAAAATGGCGAAGGCAAGCAGATGGATTTTCAAAAATTAGTTTTTTTGTGACATGTGAAAGCACTTGGCAGTTGATTTTTTTTGCAACACAATGAGAGAGAACCATTGCAGAAAAGATTTTGTTTTAGCTCTCAAACTCTGTTTTCGAAGCAATTGGGTTGGGGTTAAGGTTACGCCTCCCTCCCATCAGACGTGAAATGGCCAGTTGTGCTAAGCAAAATCAAAAATAAAATGAGTTTTGGTTTTTTAATGATCAACAAGTCAAACCAATCAGGAATGGATGCTTGCCAATGTCCAACTCCAATTCTTAGTGGAACGGGTTTTAAGGTTCATGCAGTTCATAACCACCTCCATCGTCAGGTAGTAGCTTTTGTGTTAACTGGCATTGGGGTTATTGGCCAACCAGGATAGAGCGGACATTTGTTAGTGGACGATTTCCTTCGCAGTGCGGTGTTGTGAGCAGTCAGGGATAAAATGTACGATGGTTGAATTTCAATGTAAAAGAGAAGCAGGTGGATGCGTGGAGCTTGTGCAATGAAATGATGGAAGATCAGTCGGAACTAACCCTGTGTGAAGGCCTCATGCATCTTGTAAATCCCCCCCTTTTGCTCAATTTTTCATTCTCCAAGAGCCAGCCAGAAATGACGCGAGATGACGCGGATCGGGAAATGACGCAAGATGCAATGCCGCAGATCTGGAAGTTGGTGACGTCACCCAGATGAAGTCATGTGACATCAATTTCAGTTCAGACAAAGTCAGAGAGTGTGAATTTCTCAGGCATTGTTTGGCAACAGAGCAGAATCTCTCATCTGAACATGACCACTTCTGGCTGCACTGAGACAATTTGCACTCATCATTAAGGAAAATGCAACCAACTGAAGCAAACAAGGAGCCCTCAAAATTGACAGATCTTCACTGTGTTGGAAAATAGCATGCCTGGTAGATCCATGGCACATTTTTGAGCAAGGCACAACTGCTGAATCATTGTGTCTAACTAAGACCAATGGTTCACTTATGTCTTTCCACATTTGGTGTAGGATTTGCTGTTAATCTGTGTGTTTGTCCACATGGAAGAAGGTGACAATTGTTTTTTTTGTGTTTGCTGACCTTCCACATTGAAAAACTGACTCCTTGGTGACCTCTGGGACATGACTCAAACAATGCAGACGCCAAAGCCAAGGAACACTTTTTGCACCAAGGGGAAATTAGGCAGGTAGTCTAACAGGGCATGATCAAATCCACTAGTCTACAATCTCAACAAAAATCAACTCCACTCAATCTAGGCCATCCGGAACCACGACTGCATCGTTGATTGCACATGTTTTTGTGCGCATGCACTGCTTTGCTAACGGACACACTTTGCTAACGAGCATCACACTTTGCTTATGGATTCATTAGCACACTGACGGCAACATCACTTTGCTAATGGATCCATTGGCATGTTAACGGCTGTTAGTGAAGCAGACTTTTCAATTGCAAAACAGCGCTGTGCTTTGCTAACAGGACTCATGCTTTACTCACGGGACTCATGCTTTACTAACCGAATGTCTACTTTACTAACGGCGCCGTTAGCATACTTATGGAACCATTAGGTAACTAACGTGTCGTTAGCAAAGTAGCGGTTTGGTTAGTAAAGCACTGGTTCAGTCGTGCTTCCGGATCGCCCTGTTACATATGCATGTGCACTAGAAATATATCGCACATAGACTCCGTGATGTGACGAAGGAATGACACAGTACAGCACACCGACCATGACGAGACATACCGCGGCGGCGCAACTACTCTCAGAATTCCGCCGACAAAACTTTTTAACTTGGTGCTGCCGGTCCTTTCACCCATCTACCAGCTACAATTGTAGTAGCTAGCCCTCATCAAATCCCAGCACTCCTCTTCAGCTACCCCGCCTATGTTGCTATCTAGCTAGCAGTACGTCTTTCCTTTGTTAGATCAATTATCTTTCGAGAGAAGTGGAGAAAAAATATGGTCTTTTTTGTATGGACCAATGATGGTGGACCCATTCAATACGTGGGACTTGTCATCTTTTTGTTGCAGGTCGGACCCAATATTTTGCATTTTATTCCGCCTTCATGGCAAACAGCCGAAGTGGCGTCCTTGTTGGGGGGTATAGCTGCTGGCGGAGCGGCCGTGGCAATTTATAAACGAGGCCGCCTTTTCGGCAGCAATACCGAAAATAATAATAATAATAATAATCAACAAGGACCACAACAATGGAGACAATATTACGACAACGCACGAACCCAGTTTGGTGCCTTTCGACAAGAACTCCAACAACATCTTCAGCACCAGACGGGTTACGCCTGGACGACAGGACAAGTCTCCGCATTTTTGGGCGCCGTGGCCGGTGGCAGTGTGGTTTTGTTGTGTCTGCATTACCGACGGATTTTGCCAGAATTGTATCAAGTCATTACCTTGGCGAGTATGGCAACGGCCTTGTTGCGACAGCACGATTATGACGGCCATGAAGCACAACAGCAACGACTAGAGCGAGTACGTCAAATCAAACGACAAGCTCTCGATGCCGTCATGCAAAAACTCCCCAAGGAACCCTTTGTCACCAATGAAAGTTTGGAAGATTCGCAACAAGTATCCATTGCTCAACTCAAACAAATGTTACTCTTGAGACAAACCACTCCTGAACAATTACAATCCTTTTTGGACCGCCAAAGTTTAGTGGATGTGTTGAGAGAAAAACGAAAATATTCCGATACGTGTTGTATTTGCTTCGAGACGTATACCCAAGGAGATACATTGCGTGTCTTGCCCAAATGTGGTCACGAATTGCATGATACATGTTTGGATCAGTGGGTAGATACCTTCGTGACAAATCCTACCAAAATAAGACATGATCCTTCTTGTCCCTTGTGCAAAGAGTCGTTGATGATATCATGATGGAGAATGACCATTTCATTATGAGCACTCGATCGATAGTATCGATATGACAGAGTGGCTGTGTGTGTGTGTGTGTGTTCCGGTGGGCACCAAGATGGGAGAACCGATACAGGTGCACGCTACAAAAATCACCAATCATAGGCCATAGCTGCTGCAACTGCCCATGTGCATACTCATTTCAAGAACGATCGCCGCGATCGAGAACCAAGAAGCACCTTGAGGTTCGAGTATTTGCAATAGCTAGCAATGAGGAAAATATTGCAGAAAAGGGAAAGAAAAGGCAAGCTGATGTTTAATGATATAAGCAAGGAATTTCTTCTCTTGGGACTTTATTTGCTGCTAATCACACAACGAAGTGGGGTTGCTAATTGTCAACGATCACGTTGTCTTTCATTGCTGTAAGCTAGGAATTTTCTTCTTTAGGGCATAGCCTTTTTTTGCTACTTTCACGGAAGCAAGCTAGGGTTGCTGCGGGTCAGCAAATACATCATCGTATGAGAGTGACCCATTTCGTGGGCGTGCACAATTGTCTCTGGCGTGGGTGCTCCCAAGAGAACGATCACCTCTCTCACAACTTCCGTGTCTTCAAATCAGAGCACCACTGGTCCTTCAAGGTTTCTCGCCAAAAGACACTGCGCTCTTCTGGACAAACCTCCCACAGATTCTTTTCGCACATGCAATGTAAGAGCTTGGAAGCTCCACTCATGCGGATTTCGTAAAATATTCGTAGAAATCGATTTGCTTTGTCATCCGCTACGCCAAGTGCGTCGCAACTTGATTCATGATAGGGAAACAAATAGTCGCGAATACAACGAATCGCGCCTTCCACGTCGTCGTCCTTGCAGAACTTTGAGACTACTTTCTCGACAAGACGAGGCATGCGCCGCAGAGGATGTCTTGCAGTCTATGTGCTATCATCCGGATGAAACATACCTGGGCATTTTGAAACAAGAAGAGCTAGTTTGCTTGTTGTAATGGACTAGGCGTTAAGAATAACACTCGTACATCGTACCAGGGGCTCACTCATACTGTGCTGAGAGACAAGGGACTACTAGCTAGCTAGACAAGGAACTTGCCCAACGAAAACAGAAGTAGTTGTACCATTGCACTTTGGTATCTTTTCCCGACTTTATGAATGGTTGAAGGAATGAATCAATAGGCAGGCCCGCAGTACAATACGTGAAGTAGGTACTTAGTTATGTGTAAAATAATGTGTGTGCAGGATAGACAAGGACCAAGCCAGCTGGACTGGACTGGACCGGACCACTCATGCCTTGTCTTCTTCGTAGTAGTCTTGGTATACAAAGTCTTCTCCCTCTCTGCTCCCCAAAGAAAAGTTGGCGACGTTGTCAAATCGTCGTTTCAGGGACTCGTCGAATCGTTCTATGATACGCTGCGACGCTCGTTCCACATTGGGTACCATGTAAATCGCATCCAAACGACGATCAAATTGACATCCCACTTGAAATTTGGAATGTAAGGACTCGGGCAGCACTCGCTTGGTCATGGAGTAAAAGAGATTGATAAACATGCCCGTGTGAAAATACTTGATTTGTTGAAAGGTGCAAGGATAGGCCCCGCCCAGCTCCAACCAGACTTTTCGAAAGGCATTGAAACTCATGTTTTTCTTCCAATCAAATCTGTAGGAATCAATACAGTTACAAGGATGAGATACATGACATCAGAAAATCTAAACAAGCACACCTACGATGTGTCTGCAAGACATGGAACAGCTGCAAACGTACCCTTCGGTTTCAAAGAGAGCACACCACCCTCGTCGAATGGATTCAAAGTCCGGACAACAACAATGAAAAAAGTAATAGCCCCCACCGAGCCAAGTTGCGACTCCTTCGGGCGTGGCTATCCGTTGCATATCAAACTTGGCCAAATCAATCGCCATGACGTAGTTTCCATCGCGTTGGTTGTAGGACAAACTCATGTAGACACCGGGAAACAAATCGACGAGATTTTTCAAAAACAAGCGGCCATCTTGAAAGGTGTCCGTGATTTTGTATTCCTCCCGAAAGGCCTGCATGGTAAAGGCTCGTTCCAGTGCCGCCTCGACATTGTCTCGTTCAATCAAGGCCAGTTGCGCATACATGAAATCCGACAAGTTGTCCAGTTCGGCTTCTGCTTCAATGACATCTTTGATGTCGATGGCCCAAAGACGTTCTTCCTTGGTCAAGTGCATGCGATCCGCAGACGCTACCGCGGAAGCGTCATCCGGAGACGCTGCGGGAGTCGCGGTTCTCGAGCTTGTAAAATCATGCCGCAAGGCCGCGCCTGGTGCAATGTCTCCTCCTCCTCCTCCACCGAATGAGAATTCTTCCGCAGCAGCGGCCCCTCCTCTTTCCGCTGCGGCTTGCGCTTGAGCCCATGCAGCTGCGGCATTTTGAAAGGCCAATTGTGGTTGCGGCGGCTGCTGCTGAGGTTGTTGTTGAAATTCTTGTTGTTGTTGTTGGTCTACCTCGTCTTCCTTGTCTGCTTCTTCGGCGGCCGCTCTTGCCGCCGCTTCCCTCGTGGCTGCGTCCGACTCGGCTGCGTCAATGTAGTCTTGGTAGTGGTATTCCTTGTCAAAGCCTTCCTCGTCTTCTTCTGCCTCATCATAGTCATCCTCGTCTTCTTCGTCGTCGTCTCCGCCATTCATGGCGCGTTCTCTTGCCAGAATACGTTCTTCTTCCAAATCCCGTCCGTCCATCACCATGGGGTCACCTCCAAAGTTGCTGTTGCCGCCCATGAAGGCAGCAGCAGCCGCAGGGGGGAAGGGAAAGAGGTTTGGCCCTTGTTGAGTATGAATGGCAGTCTCCATGCTTCGTCTTTTTTGTTCTTTAGCAGCAAATGACATTGTAGTGTCTATTGAGTTAACTGTATTACTTGTAGTTATTAGTCGGTTGTCCTATGGGTCACAGCAATAGCCTACTCTAGTAGTAGCAACCGTATGTAGTAGATAGCGAAGACTCACTGGATGTATTAGTCGGCGGCAGAGCTACTACGACAGTAGTAGCTAGCTAGCTAGTAGCGCTAATAGTTCGTAGAATCTCCAGTAGCCAGTGTAGTAGTTATTAACACTACTTGTAGCTGGTTTTCGGGTTATTTAAAACTTTCAAGCGGAAGACAAGAAGCTTAGGAAGAACAAGAAGGTACGTACAATATCAATATCGAGGCTATTCAGTACAGTAGGTAAGCGCAAATCCATATTACTAGCTAGCTAGTAGTAGAACTAACGCAAAGACCAATTCGTGACCGAACGGTTCGTTGAAGACTGCTGAGCAGTACTTAGTGTACTGCACTTCTGCCGTCTACGAAGCTACAACTGTACTTGCTGGTAGAGTTGCAGCAGCGGGGCTAAGAAGAAACTTGATGATGATGATGCGAAGGGTACGAAAGCGAACGTTTCCGGTTCGTTAGAGAACGTTGGAAATTGGTACGTCGTACTGGTACATCGTACTTGTACGCACGTACTAGTACATATCTCTTCTACACGTACCGAAGTCCTACGGTGTGAACGACAAATATGATCACTATAGGTTATTATTGTAACGTACATCAAAGTACAGGCACCTACTTTCAACTTTCTGGCTGTGGAGGCGAGGGAATACTGTAATATTGGGACTGCGACAAAATCAGACATTCGACGGACGTCTCAGCGCTTCCGCTTACGAGAAGCACCCTCGAGATCTGGTCGATCGATATCAGGTTCGCGAAGCAAAAGTAAACCAATACTCACGACTACGGAGAACAGATGACTGGTACTCAGAGTACTAATAATGTCTTAGCAGAGAAGCATTTCTGACAATTGCTGCTGCAACCCCTTCTCATGCATACAGGCTGTGAATCACTCGCATAATTATTTCAAATGCTACATTGAAGTAAATGGCCTATCCGTTCTTCGAAAGGCTCTTTTGGGTTCCCGTCCTACTGAACCCCTTCTCATGCAACCAATCAATAATGTCCATCGCGACACTAAGGCGTACGCGAGTCTTGTGGCATCCATGTGACACTTCGCATGCAGCCCATACCCGAACTGTCGTTTCTTTCTCCCAAAACTAAAAAAAGAAGCATTAAAACACTGTTCCCCCCTCACATTGCTGGTGTGGTGATTTCACTGATTTCCCTTCAAGTGGTGATTTCCCTTCAAGGCAGGTTGCCAGCTGTGTCCAGTGCAGTGATCAACCATGGCGGGGAGCTGATGCAAGCAGCCAAATGATGCACCATCCATGTTCTTGCATCCCTCATGAGAGTGAGAACAACTTCATGTCCTCATGAGATTTTGTTCTCAATTTGTGTCCCTTTCTTTCAATGACAAAAACAAGTGAGATTGCTTCAATTGATGGGTTCAATGATCAACATTGCATTTGGATCATTGCATTGACATTGAAAGATGATGACAGATTGTTCATTGTCTTTGAGTCGGCTTGAACGCATGCTCTGCCCTTTTCAGCAAAAGCGGAAGTTCAATTGCAACACCCTAATTTGCCTACAATTGGCTATGCACAGAGTGTCCTCATGCGGGACTCACGGGGTTGTGACTCATTCACGGAAGATGCGCTTCTCAACGCATAGGGCTGGTGGCTGTTAGTCCTATCATTCACCAATGACAAAGAACATTGCTTAGAGGAGCAATGAAGAAGCAACGAACCATCGTCAGAGACGATGGCTATGCATCGCAACGGCTATGTCTTTTAGACCGTTACAACAATGCATGTGCAAAGGAACACATTTTGTTCTGGATCGTTTTTAACACGAGCTATTGTTACAAAACAAAGTCATAACAAACTGTGCAACTGGCATGCCGATTCTTCTCGTAGAATCGTCGTTCAACTCAGCAGAGAGAGGACTGCGCCGAGGATCTCGAGCTGAACCTCTCTCAAATGTTACATTCATTTTAGCTTTGTTCTAAAACTCATAATTTTCATTTGCAAACAACTCAAAGGCCTGTGGCTTTTAGTGTGGTGCACTAAGAAGTTGTTTGACACGGAGCAAATCATCAGTTTTCCCAGTTTGGGACCCAAAGAGGACGGGATTAGGTGCATGCTATGCCACAGTGTGTGTGTTCATTTGAAGATTTTGTTGTCGATCAGTTGTTGTCAGAAATGAAGGCAAGTGGAGAATGAATCGCTTGGGTTGTGAGAGAAGTGAGGGTTCAGAGCAAAGAACAGCAGGCACAAGCCGCACAATGTTGTGTTCATCCACATTGTGGTGTCTCCATGGTGCTGTGTTTTGCTGATGTTGGATCTTTCTTGTGGGAGCATTTTTGACATTCACTTTGGAAGTTTTGTTTGCAGGCAGGCAGTGGGGCTCTACAGATGTTGTGGATGTTGGGAATGCCAGTGAGGAGCACAACCGTTCAGATTTTATCACCAACGACATCTTCAGATGAAGAAAACCATCTTTCAGTTGATCCTGTTCAAATGGGGACTGAAATGGGCCACGTAGGTTGGGGCACAAGGAAGGGTAAGGTCGATGACAGAGGGTGCTGCAGCCGCTATGAGGCTCTTCCAGCAGTCATCCATTTGATCAATTTGGATTTGGCCATGGATGCAGTTTGGATGCCATCAAAGTTAGTTTGCAACCTCTCATGCATTTGCCTGGCTACTGGAACATTGACTTTCCAAGGAGGTCAGTCAGATTGCGTTCGAAGTGATGTGTGTCCACAACAGATTGGGCCCGGGCACCTGCCAGCAATTCTACAGTGACACTGTGAGGGATGCTGCTGCCACTGTTGAGAATCCATTGTGCAATCCAACTGAAATGACATCCACAGCTGATGCTAAACAAATGCAGAAATTTGTAGCTGATGGTTTTGTTGAGAAGCACAGGCCCAATCTGTCTTGCCAGTGTGTTCTACCCAGATTTGAGTGGTCATGCTTCATTTGTTAAACCAGCAGCGGATTTTATTCCCCAAATGCCTCTTTTGAATGATTTTTTGGTGCTGTTGCCACTAGGTTATTCTTGCTTGTTGCCAACAATGAATGACTGAAGGATTTGGCGTGTCCATAACCCAACATTTCCATCTGAAATCTTTGACCCAATCAATGTGGGGGCAGCTGCGGATGTGATGTGCCCCAAACCTTCACACTCATGTTGTTTCCTATTAAATGTGATGGCAAAAATGTGAATTCTTTTTAACAGAATAATGTGCCTGTCTTTATTTTACAATTGATTGCATGTGCAGTGCTTTGTTCAGTTGTCCTGCCAAAAAAATTGGAGTGCAATCAATTGGTTTGCCCTCCAAAACAATGTTGCCTCAAACAAATGTGTTCGCCTTGAATAAGAACCAAAGACTTTTGCTAAACAAAACAGCCTCTATCACAGAGTGACAATTTCAAGCCTGATCAGCAACCAGAGAGAAGTTTCTCAATTTTGTTTAAGAGTGTTCTTTGAGGTTTTGTTTTGTGTGTCAAGTTTTGGAAACTTCTGACGACAATGAACAACATCAACTGCTCATACTTGTAGAGCGAACTTAACACTCAGATCGGAATTTTCTGAAAACAATGCAACTGCAACCCGGGGCTCGAACCCGCCACCTTTGAAAAATGTAATGGCTAACCGGACCACTGAGCCTACCCAGGCTCTAATTGCAACATTGTTTTCTTCTATGTGAATCTGCTGTCTCTTATACACATCTCCGAGCCCACGAGACTA
>ENA-ORBV01016724-ORBV01016724.1-microbial-mat-metagenome-genome-assembly--contig:-NODE-16724-length-10603-cov-4.316549_pt1 | contig 10603 bp, 5 predicted proteins | sample MGYA00237777_ERZ505514 | MGnify/ENA primary metagenome ERZ505514 (study PRJEB26160, sample SAMN06269048) | microbial mat metagenome | isolation source: Oligotrophic lake microbial mat | place...
AATAAAGCAAGAATTAATTTACTTTTGATTGTCTAGCTATCAAAATATCTAGTGAAACTGTTTAACATAGCTCAGCTCAGCTCGCTTTGCTTGGGACAAACTATGTGATCCGACATTGTTTCGTGATTAGTGTCGTTAGCTAGCATTGTTATTCTCATGGAAGATGTCTTTTTTTAGAGACACATTGATATGTATCGCCAGGAGACACCAACAGCAAAGAGGTACCGACTCCGAGGGCGATAGCGCATATGCAAACAGCTCCGTTTGGCAAGGGGAGAAACCGAAGATGATGGATGGAAGGATTTATGTGTTTTTTATTTTTTGAATGAGTGCCACTGGAAATGGAAACTTATATAAGTGGGAAGCAAGGAAGGAATGGATAAATGAATGTAGATCATAGCAGGGAAAGTCAATGCCGTCTTTCCATTTCAACAATCTACCCCAATGCGTCTCGGTTGGTGAATCGTCATCAAGTGCTGATGTTGCTGCTGCTGGTTGGCTTGCTGGATTGCAGGATAAAGCATGTCACTGAGTGACTGTGATGGTGGTAGTGTTTGTGCCTGTTCTTTGGTAGCTTGAGCTGTTGCCATCTTATTCGTTTCAAGTCGTCTCTTGAGTTGCCATTGTTGAGCTTTTCTAGCCGCTTGCATGGCCAAAAGAGCCTTGAGACCGACTCGTTCTTCTCGTTGTGCGGCACGACGTGCTCGTAACTCCCGACGCTGAAAGTTCAATATGCGTTGGATTTGATCCAATTGCATCTTCACTTCATTTGTTTCCTTGTTGTTGTTGGCTTGCTTTTTGGTCTTTTTGGTTTGGAGTCCACCGGCCAGTCTCTCTGCTCGACGAGCAGCCGCCATGGCAGAATCATTGGGATTGACACTGGCTCTGGCGGGATCTTGATGTTTCTTTGAGTTCTTCTCGGAAGAAATATCGCTGCTACTGTTGGAACGCTTCATCATGCTTGGCATCACGGCTGCCATTGGCTTGAAAAAGCCTGAGAACGTTTTGGAACGTTTCACAGCTCGATCAGCATCTTGGTTTGTCTTGGTCGCCATGATATTGGGTTTCTGGTATGTGTGTTAGCTGTTATGAATAATTTAGGACGATTATAGATTGTGATCCGTTGTCTAAAGAATTTTCAGATAATGGGTAGACAAAAAGCAACACGGCATGCTCACGTAAGTACACAAAAGTAGCGAGAATCGATCCGGCAACTATTAATTTTGTCCCGAAAAGTGAGAAAATGACAGTGGATAAGGTTTTGACGATTAGTGACTACGCCCTTATTGTGACTTTTTCAAACTCGCCGCTGGATTTAACGGGGAGGCCTTTTCGGAAGGCTACCGGGTCATCAAGAAGAAATTGTGCTGCAGTTTTACAACAGTTTACGACCGAAGTGCTAAAAAATCTCTGAGGTGGCACCACTCTTACGCCACGAGGGCTTCGTTGGACGTCCACCCACCCAAAGGAATAGATTCGAAATTCGCAAATGCTCTCGCTCGCGATCGTTGAAACTACCACTATTCATATCAATTGCAGCTTCGTTGGTTATTGGGAACCAATGATGGGTCATGGTTGTGTGAGTGAATGCACTTTAAGACTCAACTGCCCGGGCACCTGGGATGGCTCTATGTGCTGTTGAGCAATCCTAACCCTACAGGAGCTTTGCTCATTTTAATGAGGCTGTGTTTAAGGGAGGATCCCCCAAATGGGGGGAGAGTCAAGCATTGGCGGAGAGTCTCAAACTCTCCTCCATCACAGGGAAGAGTTGAAAACAATCCCTTAGATTGGGAAAGAGTTTCAGGGGAGAATCATTTGGCATGAAAGAACTGTGACACATGTTTGCTTGTGTTCCAATCATGGGATGGTTTTGAAATTCGCCCGCAAGTCAGAGCAGAGTTCAGAGTCAGAGCAAATTTTGAAACTCTCCTCCAACCTTGTGTGAGAGTTTCAAATTCAACTCCATTCGATTTGGCATTGTGAGCAACGACTCAGCTAGCTTGTGTGGTTCCAGCCACAGCAGCAGTGACCAAAAAGAAAAAGAAGGCAACTGCAATTTGTCATGATGGGGACCAAACTCGAACAATTGAAAAAAACCTCAGATGCGTCATTGATTGAAAAAGATTGTTGAGTGCTTGTTTTCACACATCATTTCTTTTGACAAAACGGACCTAATGAAAAGAAAACTAAATTTTTGGATTCAATTGTGTCAAAACAATGTGGAGAGACTTGTCTTTAGAAATCAGCTTTGTGTTTGCAGACAAAAAAAAAACCTTCATTTGTTTGTTTTGTTGCTCAAAATCTCAAACAGCATGTGAGCTTTGATGGAACTTCCGGTGTCATTTTGTGAGAAGAGTTTCAGTTGACACAACCAAACATTTGCAGAGTCCAAACTTCCAGATTTTGATTGTCAAGTGATGGCAAATTTATGCCCCTTCTCTTTTTCGCACATCTCTTCCTGTGCAAGTTGCGTGTTCAGATGCTCATTGGTCACAAAAATGTCAAAGCGGTTGAATGTTAGTTCAACCCCATTCAGACCTTTTTAGGATTGTCTCAATGCCCTTCTTAACATCTCAACACCCCAATTTTAGACCTTGTGGGGGATCTTAAGACCATTGCGTCTAAATTAGGTTCACACCTCAGTGCATTGTTTTTCATTTGCTCGCCAAAATGTGGGTCTGAATCCTCAACTTTCAGGAAGAAGCAGAAATCCCCTAATCCTCTTTAAAAAACTGGGGGGAAATCAGTCATCCCATCAGTCTTGTTGTGTGCTTTTCCCACAGCGGGACAAAGAGAACAGAATTTAGAAGCAAGGTGGGAGAAATGGAATTCTCACACCGTGTTGACAAAACGAGAACGGAGAGAAATGAGAAGATGCTGGGAAAAGTCATTTCCATTTCTCTCACTCTGGGAAAAGCACTGAAGTGAGAGAAATAGGACATGATGGGATGACCAGCGCCCCCTTCCTGCAAAATGCCACCCCTTATTCAATTTTAGGGGTTTCTGCTTCTTCCTGCCTTGCCAACTTTCAGGTCTCCCCCATCCGCCGGTCCATCCGTCCATCGGAATTCATACCCAAATTTTAGGTGCAGAATTGGATCTTTTGCGCGTCCCATGGGAAGTACCAGGTACTCGTTTCCTGTCTCGCGCACCTGCCCACGGTGGAAAATACACCTGCAACAACTCCGTCCAACAACGGCAACAACAGTTGCGACAGCAACAGCAAGAGCAACGAAAGACGACACAGAATCACCAACAAGTACAATTCACTATTATTACCACACAGGATACAGCACCAGCAGCACCCGCTATTCATTCCTTCATCTCAACTTGGACCAAAGCAAGGCGGAAATATCAAAGGCTAGACTAGTCCTGATTTATATAGTATTCAGTCGGTGTGTCGTTCCAAGAATACTGTATTGGCTGTTTGCCTCCAACGTTCATTGAAAAAGAAAAAGGTTTCCCCGCAGCCTACCGTGGAGCAGCAAAGCAAAGCAAGGCCACTGCTACTGTCAGAAAAAAGTCGACTGACGCTGAAAAAATAGGGAGAAAGAAGAAAACGAAAAATACTCTAAAAAAGAAGCAGTGATGGGCGAGCATGACCATGACGACACGGGCGCTGGTGCCGGTGCTGCTTCCAAGGACGACGCGGCAGTCAAGGCCACAATAACCGCCAAGGCAACAACACCAGCAGGAGCAGCACCAGCCAAGGCAGTGGACCACGAACCCAAATCATTGTCGGAAAAGAAGAAGAAGAAGAAGAAGAAAAAGAAGAAAAGCAGTAGCGGCGAGGACAAGAGCAAGAAGAAGAAGAAAATCAAAACTACTACAACAACAACTACTACTACAAAGGCATCACCCGCAGCTGTGGCCACAGCCAAAAAGGAAAAAGGCAACGACAAAAAGAAAGAAGACGACGAATCCAAACTGGCAAACGCCAACGCCAATAACAAACGCAAACAACGAAGTTGGGAAGAATCATACCTTGCTTTAAAAGCGTACAAGGCCAAACACGGGGACTGCCTAGTCCCCGTCCATAACTATACTGCGGACCTCAAATTAGGTGGTTGGGTCAATCAGCAACGTGCCCGCTACAAGGACTCGCGATTGGCCAAGGATCAATTTCAAAAACTCGACAAGATTGGCTTTGTCTGGACCTGCAACAAAACACCCCGCAACCAACGGTTCAATCACATGATCAAACGCTTGACGCGCTTTCAACGTCGGTACGGGCATGTTCACGTTCCTCCGCAATATGCTCGATCTCCCCGGGATAATGCCGTTAAATTAGTCCAATTTGTACGGGAACAACGGGCCTTGTACAAATCGAAACGGATCAGTCAGGCGCGATTGAATTTGTTGGAGAGTTTGGGCTTTTGTTGGAATGCCCAAGACGCCATGGACAAGGTATGGCATTTTTATTATCAAAAATTGCAAACGTACGTGGAAACCTATGGGCATTCCTGTGTTCCCATTGAAGATAGTGATCGGAATACGAAATTGTTGGGCATTTGGTTGGCCCAACAACGACGTCATTATAGCAAGCAACAGCAACAACCATCCAAAGAAAATGACAACGACAAGGCGGCAGATGCTGCCTCCGCCAAAAAAGAAAACGAGCCAGTAGCTGCAGCCACTACTGGGTTCCAATTGTCCGACCAACACATGCAATTATTGAATCGATTGGATCGGGATTGGGCCAATGTGGAAGGAGACGATTTGGATGAGGAAGAAGAAGCAGATCTCATGTTTGATGATGACGACGAGGACGACGACGACGACATGGAGGATGATGATATGGACGACTTTGACGATGACGACGACGATTTGGGTGCCAGTAGTGGCAGCGACGTGGATGATGACGAACTAGATTCGGATGGCCAAGTCGAATCCGAACTTTCTTCGTCCAAGGGAAAACGAAAAACTTTGGTCATCAATACGAGCTTGCGTCCCGTCATTAAAAAAGTCAAAACAGAACCACCGCCCAAACAACCACAGGACAATATTGACAATGCCAAAAAGACAAAGAAGGACGATGATGATGCCTCCCATTCCACCCAAGCCACCTTTAGTGAAGGGGAAGGGAAGGACAAGAAGAAGCAAGACAGTGCTAGTCTTCCCAAAGTCGCCGAGAGCAAACCCAAACCAAAATTATCATTCACCAAACGTACCTCCTTGCCTTTGTTGAAAAAGAAAAGTGGACTGCCAACGTCATCGTCAGCACAAGCGCAACAACAAACGCCACCATCATCGACACTACTACCTGAGGAGCAACAAAAGAAGGAAAAACAAAAACAATTGCAAGATCGTATCCAAAAAGATGCTTCCAAATCCTTGGCTGCGGCAGCCATGAAAAAGCCCAAACTCGCTGGAAGTACTAGCGCAACAACACTCGCCAAACGTCCCATTCTCAAACGAAAACCATCCGCGTCCAGCCTTGGCATTGGCATTAGTCGTCTTACCAAACGAAAATTGTCCACAACCGGAGCAGCCGCCAAGCCTGTACTCCCAACGAGTGGTGGCAGCAAAGCTCCGGCGCTCCCAGCAACAGCGAAGGCTACTACGGATACTCCCAAGGCAGGGACATCGGCGACTGGAAAGAAAGAGTCTTCTACGAAGCCAACCAAATTGAAAACGAAAAAGCCCAAGGGTTCTCTTACGAAAAAGCCCCTTCTTCCAAAATCAACGACGACGGCAGCAGCGACGGCATCCTCCTCCGCAACAACGGGAGTGAAAAAGGAAGAGAAAGCCACCACCACTACCACCACGTCGTCGGGTTTACCCAACAACGAAGACCCAACAGCCATCAAGGCCAAAAAGAAAAAATCGCCGAGTGCCGCCAGTGTCTTGATACCGATTGTTTCCAAACTATGCCATTTGTTGGCCCAAGAACCATCCCACTTGCTGGTTTCGTCCGATACACCACAAGGGTCGTCTTCACCCAGTGTAACGCCATCATCGTCATCACCACCTGCTGCTGCAACAAGCGCCAACGACAATGCCAAAACGACAACCGACACATCATCATCACCGTCTGGCGACGGCGGCAGAGGCAATAATGCGCAACAGCAACAACAACAAGCTACCTACAATATTCAGCTATCATATCAACGACGAATTGAGCAAATGATTCGAGAAACACAAGAACGAATTCAAAAACATCAAAAAGGTGCTGCTAGTACTACAGGTGCTACGGCCAAAAGCATTAAGGGCGACTGCGACGAAAAAGATCCAGGGCCATCCTCATCCTCGGTGGTTGCAAAAGACGAAGCATTGGATGACGAGCCCAGTAACCAAGAGCAACAGGCATTGGCGAAAATGGAAGTTAAAATGGAAGAATAAACAAAATGAACTGTGTGCTGCATACCGGGGGTAAATATTGAAGGTACTATTATATTACAAGTATTGGGACTTCAAATATTGTCATGTTATACCAATAGCCCGTTCCTACTGTAGCCATTCCAGTCCCTTTGGACGAACGGGAAGTGCGAGATGCATATACTATACTTAGATAGCTTCATTGAGTAACTTGTACTAGCTAGGGCAGTCAAGGGCCACGACTTGTTGTCCCGGAGTAAAAAATGCGTGGCTCCTTCCACACACAGTACAATACAAAACACATGCAGCGAGCTAGCTAGCAAATGCGCCAAAGCGGGGACCGAGCTCACAGGTACACCTACCACAATGCTAACTTCATGCTGCAATCATCATCGGTCAGAGGCAACCTTATGACGCCTCGAGTTGAATCGAATGTCACGGTCACGGTCCTGCACTTGCTGTGCATGATAGCACGTTTGGACTAGCACTGGGTCATCCAATTCTGTATCCAATCACTTCCAAACAGGCTATGCTCATCTAGTTAGTCGTGTGTTGATTAGCCTACAGAAGCTCCGGATACAATGATGGTACAGCTCTTCTTGCAATGATTAGGGCTAAATAGTTGTGCATTGTTGCATTTACACAATGGCAGCAGCATCGCTCGGGAGGAGCCTGCTACGCATTTCCGTCTTCAGCAACAAAATAAAGTTGGACCAGCGGGTTTTAAAGAAGCCTCGACAAATCTTTTCTCTCTTGTGATTGGGGCCGCATAATTTATTTGGGTCTAGCCTGGCCGATGCTACGGGCTCCGACAGCAGGCCCGGAGACGCGACCCCCATTGCCATAGCAGCATCCATCATCTTGGATCTCTTCCTGTAAGACAAGCACCCGTTCCTCGCTTGCGATGCCATTGCTTCCACAACGTCATCATCGTCACTGTCGTCATTGATCTCAATGACGCTTTCACCTAGAGACACTTTTCTGGCAGGGGGTTGTTGGGCAGATGAGACTGCCAGTGGCCTCACTTCCATGATGATGTCGTCGTCGTCGCTGTCGTCGTCATTAAAGAGGTCAATGACATTCTCTGCTGGTGCCTTTTTCGCGGCTATGACAAGAGGTGGTGCAGACAAAACTGGGTCCAGCTGCATGCCTTCCCTTGGAAGTCTTGGGTGCTTGTTCTGTCGTGCCAGTGATGCAGCTCCTTGCTCAGGGTTGCCAACAAAAGCCGCTCGCTTCCTATTGTTATCTCCAATTTCCTCCTTCACTGATTCCAGGTGCTTGACAACATCACACACACCCGTCTTTCGATTGGACATCAAGTCCTTTTCCTTCGACGTTAAGTGGACTTCTTGTGCTTCCTCCCAAGACTTGCCCTCCTCTGCCAAATTCCACAGCTTGAGCACAAGTGGATCATGGAGTCGGACAAGTTCATAGTCATCACGCGTCTGCAGGACTTTCCACATGGTCATGGCCCGTATTTTTCTTCAACAATTTGCCGCCATTGAATGTGCAGCGACCAGCAGCTTGGCGCACATTTTCATTGGATTGTCCTGATCGATGATATCTGCAGGAAGGAACGTTGGCAGCAGCGATCTTTCCGGTCAGCGTGCAGTCAGTTTATTTCCATAGGATTTATCACAGACTTACGAGAGATAATGAGTTGGAACTCGCTTAGAACTGCGATAGGAAATGCTGCGCTTGAGCTTGTGGTAACCAAAAATTACAATCATCATCTTCAACCCAAAACGGGGATCATCGTCGATAGCACGGATGAATTCATCCACAAATCGACTGTGCTTGCACTTAAACCAATCTTTCTGTCCAGGAAGCTTGTAGCAGATTTTGTCAGCGTGGACACACACAGCAATAAAGGGCCTGTCTTTGGCATAGTAAAAGTCTTGCACCCCCAGCGCCTGTTGAAAGATGTTTTCATCAGCTAGCGTGCGTGTGCAAGTGCCTACCAACATGAGCTGTCCTTTGGCCTTGCCCGACTCCTGCAAAGAAAAGGCTGAGTCCAAAAGCTTGCAGCACTGTTCATTCCAAATGGGAACAATTTTTCGTTGCACCCGAAACTCTGGCTTGTGCCTACGATCATCACGGAAGACCGGTTTGTTGTCCTTTGACGAGGCAAAGCCAGGTTTGCAAGTTGTTCGAAAGCCTTTCATCAAAGACTGCACATCCAGATGAACTTCCTCATTGCGCTGATTCCTCAAGGGACGATGGGCTTCAACACCAACGCAATCTTTGTTTGGGGCAATCAGAAAAAGCTTGGGAAAGGGTTCGTCTTTCGTCCGCAGTCCACCTAACTGGCGCGCTGCCATTGGCAATGGCGTGGCAGTGACAAGAGTCCACAGAACTGCCCTTAAGTCTTTGAGCTTTTTCATTTCTAGCTCGTTGATCTGAGAATTGGCTGGTGTCCTATCCAGAATGACATCACACTCATCAAGGATTAATCCAAAATCAAAGTAACAACGGGCCTGACGAAAGGCCTTCTTTGCTTTCTTGACAACTCTTGTGGAGCGGTTGATTTTTTGATGACTGTCTGGAATGACTAGGGCGCAGCCAACACATGCTGCATGATCACCAAACCTTGATATGAGTTCATCTTTGGTGTGCTTGTAGACACAGAGAATTTGGGCCTCAAAATCAGAGCCAGCAAAATAGTGTGTCAGCTTTTCAGCAAGGCCCTTGCTTTCCTTCTTTCCTTTGGTGACAAGGACAACATGAACCTTCATTGTCAGAAGGGTAGCAATTTCACAAGCCTTGTACGCCGATTTGCCCGCTTTGATTTTGAGGAATTTGTATCACAGGCAGGAGCTGGTGAGTCTGGTTGCTATCAGATCATTCCAGTCATAGGAGTGTGTGTGTGTTACGAACCTTGTGTTGGTGCCCAGCTTAGCTGTGATAGGGCCTCTCCGGGTAGGTCTTTCGCCCAAGCTTTCATGACACGACAGACAGTGCGTTTCACAGTTTCCTTAATGTCAAAATTGCACGCAATCTTAAGATTTGACATAGTAGAAAGACATGACCATGCCATCTTGACAAAGAGCTCCTCAACATGAGTGCAGGTCCCTTCATCAGCAAGCAACTTGTTGCGCCACCTCAAGTCTTGAAGACAGTCAAGGAGATCCTTGTCCTCGGTTGGCACCTCCATGGTTGGAATTTAATTTATTGTTGTTTTGCCTTGAAAGCTGAAGGGTGGGTTGGCCAATGCTTGATGTCTGCGATTTCAAATTTGAATCCCTAAGAGCCTGCCGTTGCTTCACTGCTTCACTTGTACTTGGTTCCAATGCAGTCGGTTTGTGTTTCGAATCGTTTGCTTTCAAGTGAAGAATGCAGCACCGAATGCAGCAGATGATTGCTCGCTTCGATTGGGATTGTCGCCTTGCAGCAGAGAGTCTTCTTTCCCAATGAAGATGTTCTTCTTGGTTGCCTAGTAGATAGTGTGACGTGGAGGTCTGTCTGTCCGTAAATCGTAGAATGACTGTTGGTCGTAATATCGTATGTTGTAGTCGCCTTGCTGTTGCCGTGAAATGCGTCGATGGAAATGGCGTCGAGACCTTGCCTGACAATGATGGAGTCAACAACGATGGAGACAGCATCAACAACAATGGAGCGGCGTCTTGTCACTGGCGATGTGGCGTGCTGGCTTGATGCGTTGCAGTGTGTTGACTTAGGCTGCAACATTGACTTGGCAGACTGCAGCATTTGTCAACATCGTGGAGCGGAGCGTGTGCATCCACGGAGTTGCTTGTGTTGCACACAACAAAACAACACGATCGATCGTTGAGAGAGATGAAACTGTAATTGTAGATGAAGCGTAACGGACCGTCCAGTTTGTTCGTAGTGGAATCTAGTACCATTGCCGGTAATTTCCGTATGTATGTCGTCCCAATGTTGGTTAACCACAAGTATGGCGCTGGAAAGATATTCACGACAGCACACCAGCTGTTGATGACAGGTAATTTCCCCCCACGCTTGAACGTATCGGTGCCGAGTTGATAGTCGGGTTGTTGTAGCTGATGATGTTCGCTAGTAGGGGCTTCGATAGCAACTGTCGCCTTGGTAGTAAAGGATTGGAGTGTTGTAGTTGATTGGCGTTGCAGTAGTGCCGGTAGTAGAGGATTGGAGTGTTGTAGTTGATTGGCGTTGCAGTAGTGCCGGTAGTAGAGGATTGGAGTGTTGTAGTTGATCGGCGTTGCAGTAGTGCCGGTCGTCTTTTTCATGGGACTGGAGGAGTTGGAGGAGTTTTAACGGCGCAGGGCTTGGCTGAGTCTTGGCTGAG
>ENA-ORBV01016726-ORBV01016726.1-microbial-mat-metagenome-genome-assembly--contig:-NODE-16726-length-10603-cov-4.215941_pt1 | contig 10603 bp, 12 predicted proteins | sample MGYA00237777_ERZ505514 | MGnify/ENA primary metagenome ERZ505514 (study PRJEB26160, sample SAMN06269048) | microbial mat metagenome | isolation source: Oligotrophic lake microbial mat | place...
TTTTCAAGCAGAAGACGGCATACGAGATTCGCCTTAGTCTCGTGGGCTCGGAGATGTGTATAAGAGACAGATATCAGGAAGTCCGTCCTGAAGACGAGTGGCTTGCCGCACCTCCCAGGCAGCCGAAACATTTGCGGTGTGTGACCGCAAACCTCCAGCATGCCCAGATCGACCGGCCTTGTTGGCCACAGTCGCTGGATTCTCATCACCGCCCCCCGATGGAAACCGCGCGGGTCCGCGTTCTCGGAGCACGAGAGGGAGGTACTCGAATTGGTGAGCAGGGGGCGATGGGGGCATGTTTTATTCCTGACTCATTCCGGAATCGTCGCGTTTCAATTCGCTTACAGCCTTCTTGAGGTGCGTTTCGGTCACGACTTTTTCGCCACTGAGCACTGCCGCTTTAGCAGCATCTCGCGCGGCTTTCACGGTCAATGCTGCCGATGCTCCGTTGAGCTGCTTCGCAACTTTGCTCCAGTCGATCCGTTCCGCACACTTCACAGCCGATAGAGTCGTCCTTAAGAGCTTTTCGGTCTCTTCTGGGCCGGGCGGCGGAACTTGAAAGACATCGTCAAAACGACGGAAGAGCGCGTTGTCGAGTGATGCTTCGATATTGGTCGTCGCCACCAGAAGGCCGGGAGCGTCGTATTCTTCCATGAGTTGCAGCAACGAGTTGACGATCCGCGAGGCCTCACCGATGTCCTTCGAGTTAGTGCGCGACCGAGCGATAAAATCACACTCATCCAGCAACAGGACGCAGGGACGTTCTTTGGCCACTTCAAAAACGGCCCGAAGATTTGCAGCCGACTCGCCGAAGAAAGACGAGATTAAGGCATCAAATCGGACCTTCAACAAAGGTAAGCCAGTATTCCATGCGAGCCTTTTTGCTCCGAGGGATTTGCCGCATCCCGGAGGACCATAAAGTAGAATCGTCTTGCGGTTTCGCAGCCCATAGGCCCCCAGCCGCTCGCGCGCTGCATATTCGCGCTCGATGCGCGCAAATTTGTCCTCCACGTCAGGCGGAAGCACCATGTGGTGCTCAAGCGACTCACGCGGCAACATCGTCACCAATAGTTCACCGTGACGACGACTTAGCGGCAACTCCTTGAGGCCACGCTCGCTTTCCGCCGTCGCGCGACCGTTCTTCTTGGATCGCGGCTTACTCAAAATCTCTTCGAGTTGTTCCGCTAAGCGCGTGTGACCGCTCTTCCGTTCGGTTGCCACCACTTTGCGCGCAAGTTGCTCCAAATCGCCTTGGGAACCATCGGCGATGGCACGAACAATTCGTTTCAGAATGTCGGCGTTCATGAGGTGATCGCCTTGTATCGTTGGGTATAAAATGGAGTCGTGTTCATCTACGCCGTGCCTCAGCAACGTTTTTTACGCCGTTCACCCGCCGTTGTGCGGGCTCAGATCCAAGCACATAACGCCATTCATCGCCGTACCTTACGGCGCGAATGTCGTGACCACGCTCTCTGAGTGCTGTCAGGGCACGCGAAATCGTCGGGATGGAAACGCCGATTTCTTCGGCAATCTTCGGTGTCGAGTACTGACCACGACGCACCAGCCCAAGAACGTCGTTCAGTCGTTGCTCGATTTCCAGAGAACGTTGGTAAAGCATCGCTGACATCTCCGTGAATCTGTACGGTGTCTATCGGGATCTGATAGACATGTCAACCAATCATTGTGCGCAAAGCATGCGTTGTCAACCGGATACGGCTCGGCACATGTGGGCTTGTGCCGGATTCGCAGACTCTGCGGACAAGCGGGCCTTTGGTCAAATCACGATCCGCTCAATTTCATCGAGGCTGACCGCATCGCTTGTGCGGTCGTAAAGCTTCGTTGTACGGGCCGATTCATGGGCGGCGATACGTTGGGCGTGCTCCAGCGAGCCGCCGCATTCGAGATAAGCCGTTATCCCCGTCGCGCGGAACGTGTGGCAGCAGGTGGAGGCCGGAAGATTCGCGGCGCACGCCCGGCGCTTGATCATTCGCAGCACGTCAGTGCGGTGCATGCGGTCGGCAGTCAGGGCACGACGGCGATCTAGCGTGCGGAAGAGGGGCAGCTTCGTTTGTTCCGTCACCCCCGCAGCATTCAGGTAGGCATCGAGGTACTCGACAGCGTTGTGATGCGCCGGAACCTCGTGGTACTTGCCTCCCTTTTCATGCAGCCGAAACCACATGCGGCGGCCTTGGCTGTAATAGTCGCCAGTGTTCATCCCGATGGCGGCAGAGACGCGAGCGAAGCTGTAGACCAGCAGTCCGATGAGCGCTCGATCCCGTAAACCGATGATCGTGCGCGTGTCGATGGCATCCAACAGTTGTCGAGCTTCGGACGCAGAGAGAACCGGGGTTTTCCCCTTCTTCACCACATGCTTCGGGCCGCGCACGGAGGATGCCGGGTTTCCTTCGAGCACATGTCCCGTCACCAGGTAATCGAAGAGCATCCGAATCGCCGCCAGATGCAGCTTCACTGTTGGAGCGCTCAGACGGTTGCAGAGTTGTTCGATATAAGCCGCCACGATCAGCGGCTTCACTCGTTCCAGCGGAATGCCGTAGTCATCACACCACCGGCAGAACTCACCGACGGCGCGAGCGTACGCTTCACGTGTTCCTTTATTCCGAATGTGAGCCGTGAAGAACTCCAGGAAGCGGCGAGTCGCTCGCTCGCCCGCCTGAGCGATCAATGCCGGGACCGGCAGCGATTCCGGCAGGAGAAGTATCGGAAGATCGGTTTTCAATTTCTCTGTCATATGCTCGGGTACAGGTCTTGCTTGCCCGAGCATGCCACAAACGAGAACGTCTCGAAAAGGACATTTTGATACGTTCTTTTCATTCAGGCAGCACGCTTGGCGGTAATTCAATTACCGCGCGTTTCGGTGTCTCTTCTGGTCAATCGCCGTGGGCGTGTTGCGGTTTCTGTTCTTGCGGATGAGTAGCGGGATCTGTCGAAGGCGGCGGGTGACGAATCGTCATTGGTCGCGGAGTTCCGGTGGCTCGAATCAAGGCTCCGGTTTTCTTCTATCGTCCACCGCCGCGAAAAAAGATCAGAAGCGCAAGCCAAGTGCAGAAGGCGGCCTGTGCGACTTCGGGGCTGAGGTACAGAAAGATCCCCAGCAACAAGTAAATGGGCATCTGATACGCGAGCATGACCGTTTTGATGCCATATCGACACGACATTGTCACACGTCCCTGCCGTAAAAATCCTGGCCTCTGCATCAATTTCCGGGGTTTCCCGGATACCGATCTGCGTTTTTCCGCTTTCGGCGAACATAGACCGGCCCACTGGTGCCAGCCGGGGGTGACGCCTCGGGCGTCAGCGTGACTGTGAGCGCCGAGAAACTCTCTTACTCGCCGAACGAGCCCGTTCGCCATCAGCGCGACCGAAGCCTCGTGAAATCAAAATGCAATGCAAATGACATGCTTTTGACATTTATGCAGCAGCGTGATAGGGAATCGGGGACAACCGAGATACCGCTCCTTGACTTACCGATCGGGTCATTCAAGTCGTCCGAAACTTCGGCACACCAGGCTTCACTAAAGCCTTGTGTTTCGGAGTTGGCGGCGATGCACACTCAACAGGTTCATTAACGAGGTTCGTAACGAACCGTCGCTCTCTGCCACTGAAAGAGCACGCGGTCAGGATCGTCACGATCATCCAGCATGGTGCTGGGTTGTCGTCGCGGTTCTGTTGCCGCGTTTTTCTTTTCCGAAAGGAGAGTGTGTCATGGCTAATTTGACGAAGGCCAGCCAAGAGTTGTTTCGTCGCACCCCGGACGAGTGCTTTTCCTCCTTCGAGGCGCTTCACGCGCATTGTCGTGAGGAACGGGAATCGTCCACGGATGTCTGGCAACCGCCGCAATTGCTGTTGCCGAAAGTATCGGATCTCACGGTCAGCTTGTCGCTGGAGTCCGGTACGGAAGCTCGTCTCAATGACTGGTCGTTCTCGCAACTCTGCCGCATGGCAGGAGTGAATCGGGACACGATCAATCGGCTTTCACCCGACACGGCGAGTATCGCACTTCGCGAGACGCTGCCGCAGTCGGAAAAGCCGATTCAGCTTCTGACTGCTAACGACACCATTCGGTCCGTCCACGGCGTGGCTTACACCCGTCTGTGGAATGCGGATTTGCTCGATGTCGTTCAGGACTATGCTGGCGATTTTCAGCCGCCGCAGAAGGGATTCAACGGCGCGACAGGGCTGTACTGCGGGGAGCAGGACTTGTTCTGTTTCCTGATTGATCCGCTCGGCTGGGTCGAGATTGGCGGCCAGGAGTTCGCACCTGGCTTCTTTGTCTGGAATTCCGAAGTCGGTCGCCGTTCACTCGGCGTGCAGGCGTTCTGGTTCCAGCGCATCTGCGCGAATCACATCGTGTGGGATGCGACGGAGGTGGTGGAGTTTTCACGCAAGCACACGGCGAATGTCCGTGACGGCTTGGATGAAATCCGCCGCATCATCGAAGCACTGGTCGAAAGCAGGGATGCCCGTCGCGATGGCTTTTCGCGGGTGATGACCAAGGCGATGCAGGAATCTCTCGGCAACGACGCCGACGAAGTCCTGAAGGTACTGACGAAGCACGAGATTCCACGCCACCTTGCCAAAGGGGCGCTGGAGATCGTGCCCAAGACGGGAAACGGCTTCACCATCTTCGCGATGGTCGATGCTCTGACCCGCATGACGCAGTCGTCACGGTATGCCGGGGAACGTCTGGACGCCGACGCCCGCGTCTCGTCTCTGTTGACCCTGGCAGTGTAGCCAACGGTCATTTTGGTTTGTTTCGTTTCGTTACTTTGTTTCAGAAGGAGACTCAGTCATGTCACAGAAGAAATCCGCTCCCAAGCAACGTCCGGTTCATGAGATTCGCATGGGACGCATTCGTGCGGCAATCTGGGAGAACGAGACCCAGAACGGCACACGGCACAATGTGACGCTCACGCGACTCTACAAGGACGGTGAACAGTGGAAGGATTCGGCCAGCTTCGGTCGGGACGACTTGCCGCTGGTCTCGAAGGTGTCCGAACTGGCTCATTCCTGGATCTACTTCCAGGCCACCGAGCTGACGCCGGAGCCAGAAGGTGCGGAAGCTCACGCTTGAGGTCCGCTTTTTCTTTCCTTACGAGGAACCGTCATGGAATCACGGTTTCAGGGGAGTGTGCATCGTCTGCCACTCTCCATCATTTGATCCCAGCGTTCTTGATTGCTTTCACTTCGCCACGCATGGTACGAATGAATCATGGATGCTTATCTTGCCATTGTTGACCGGACTGGACTGCGGGCTTTGCTTTCGGAATCGCCTGAAGGTTCGCTGGTGGCCTCGGAAATGCTCTGCAGCGTGCCCACGTCGATGTGCTACTGGATTGTCGTTGAGGTGGCCTCAGCGGCCATCCTCCGTGAGTTGCTCGATGACGGAGAGCATTCGCTTGCCATGCGGTTTCTTCAGTCCCAGGCGCATGAATGCGGACCAGCCATGCTCGCCGCACCGAGTGCTGATCTCGCCGCTTGAGAAGCAGCCGCATCTCTAGCGGCTGATGTGTTCAATGAAAATCAGCCCTTCACTCCCACTCCAGCAAATTGTTGTCTTGCGTAACGCGAACGTCCTCCGTCCGAAAGTCGGTTTGTTTCGGACTCCGGCTCCAATACCTCAAACGGCTTGACGATCTTTCGGCGGAGCCTCAATGCCTGATGCGGCACCGCCTCGTATCCCATTCGAGCGCGGGCTTCGTTCACGTCTCGCAGGATATCCAGAAGCTGCCTGCGAACTTTTGCGTATCGGGCATACGGCACCCGACCAAAATCCATCGAGAGATTGTCCACGCTACGATGGCAGGCCCGATCCAGAAAGAACCCCTTCAGTTGCTTGTAAGTCGCATCGTCCATTCGCACGCTGGAGTGCCAGGTGCGCGGACCACCGCCTGCCGGAGTTACTCCGCTCTGACGATAGCTGATGGAATAGCCTTCGAACTTGACTGGTATCCGGCGGCAGTCCTGAATCACTTTCCGCTCGCATTGCTTGAAGGGGTGATGCCCCTCGGTCGCGATCAGCAGAAACCAGTTCCGATACCGGATGTACTGCATGTTGGCCAGACCGCGCCGCTTGCGGGCCGTCCGTTCTCGCTCGCCGAGAGCGATCCCGTATTTCTCGATCAGCTTCTGGTCCAGCGCCTCCAGATCCACATCCGCTTTGGCGCAGCCCGTCACATAGAACCAATACCCATGACGCAGGTAGCTGGTGGCGACCTGCTGCACGAGTCCTTCAGGAGATGCAGCGACACAGCGATACTTCATAGTTCTCCAGGTCGAAAGCGATTTGCTCCCTGACAGCCAAGCTGGTATTCAAGACGGACGATCCTTGAATCCAGTCCACTGGAAACCGGCTGCTCAGGCTTCTCACATGAAGCCAAAAAAGTGTGGGGTTAGTTACGGCAAACCCCACGAACGCCGTTTCCTTACGGAAATCCTCTCGGGCAGCGGGCGTGGCACGGCGCACGGGATCGCGGACGGCAAGACAAAAGCCGTAGGCGAACCAGACGCGCCAGTACCCGTTCCAGCGGCGGGCACGATGAGGACGCACACGATGCACTAATTTCGTCAGTGCATCCGTCCAATTCATAGTGCCCGCACCACAGAACCTTCGACAGCCGCTTTCCCATGCGCAAGACGCACGGGTAGCGACAGTCGTCTTTCCGCCGCCAAAAGAAATCACTCTTCCGAGTAATCACCTCTGGCCACAGTTGCTGCCAACCAAGGAAGGCCACCGCCCGAAGGCAGCGACCGCACATCTTCCGACGGGGTCTTCGATCGCACGCGAGTCCAGCAGACTCGGCGACCAGCCTACCCCTCAGCCCTTTCGTTCCTGCTCGCCGGATCATCACTCCGGTTCTTCGCAGACGGGTCACGACAGCCTTGCCGTGCAGATCCATGCGACGAATCGCATGAATCTGTCCGGGCCTTCGCCCGGAACACCGCTCGGCTTCCGCCGAGTTCTACTCAGGCCACTCTCCCCCACAACGGCGTTTCACAGCAGAAGGCTGCTGCTACTTCCACCCGACCGACCTGGCCGGGCACCGGGTTGCCAACCCCGGAGGCCGCTGTGGTTCCTGCGTTAGCGTCGGTCTTCGACTTCAGGGTCACGCTGCTAGGACGTATTACCGTCCGGTCCCATGTGGGTATGTCCGGTCTTCCGACACGGCATACTTTCCCGACGCATTCGCGCCGGATTTCCCCCTACGAAACTAGAAGCTGGGGGTACCGTTCCCACGGGGATATTCGCGGTTCGGCGACGTCTCCCTGAAATCTCACTGGCAAGCCCTCCCTTACGTATCCGGTTGGGCCTTTCGTGGTTGAGCTATTCACCGCCATCGGATTTGCCGATGGTCGCCGAAATGGTCAGTTCCGGTTCCGTCTGTCGCCAGACGGAAGCTCCCCACGCCAGCCGCGTTGAACGAACTCGCCTTGCGGGCAAGCCCGGACCCCACGGACGGGATTCTTTGATGGAGTGAATGGGGCCATCACGCCTGAACGAGTTGCCTCGCCAGGCAGTTCGGCGCGATCATCACCTGATCAAACCACCCGCTTTGTGTGCCGGATCTCTCCAGCACCGAATGGCTCTCCTCAATGAAAGCCATTCACCGACGCGGCCTCGTGTGAACGAGGAATGTCCGCATCGCCCACCATTCGATGATCACCTGTTGATGAACCTATTGGATAGAACGACGGGATTACTCCGAAATGCCGCTTCTTCCAGACAAAGGAAGCGTGCGGCCCGCGGGATTACTCCGACGAGCCTCCATTGAACCGGACAAGCACCTCTCGGCGCATCCGGCTCGAAGGGTCAGCACAAGAGGAACTGGCACGTTCCTGGTCCTTATCCCCGGCTGATGAGGCCGGTATTCCTGGACCTGCTGTCCCCGTCAGAAGACGCCAGCTCACCACCCTTATGCCTGCCGCTATCGCGGCAGGTTTCAGGTGATCGCGTGATGACGTGAGCGGGACGACCACTCGTCAGCCTTCACAGCCGACGACCCCAGGATCGATACCCTACTTTGCGGTTTTCTTCAAATTGTGATACGCGAATGGTAGGTAATTGGACTTGGACTTAGGAGGCAAACATGACAACTGAGCAGAAGGAATCCGCCGCGAAACAGCATCCCATTAAAACCATCCGGCAGGGGGCAATCGCCGCAAACATTTGGGAGCGACAGACGCCGACGGGCTACGGCTACCTCGACTTTTCGATCAGCCGATCGTGGAAACTGAAAGACGGTCAGCGCGAAGGCTATTCGTCGAGTTTCTTCGAGACCAACGAAGCCGCATTGCTCGAAGTTATCACCAAAGCATCGGAGTTTATCCGTACGCATAATGCGGGAGCGTCCTTGGTAAACGGCGAAAGCAAGCAGAAGAATGGCACCCGTGCGGAGAATCATGCCGGGACGTGATCTGAACTAAGCTGGTGGACTCTCTGTCACCAAACGATCCCCAGCCGGTGGACTTCGCGTCACCTTTTCCAAAAAAGCGGTGGACCTTGCGTCACCCCTTTGAGGCCAACCCGCGAAGTCCGGCGGCTGCCAACCTCCCGAGATTCTTAGGCGAATCGGTGTGGCTTGATGGTCGCGATCGCTCTGTACAAAGTACTGTTTCAAAGTACTTCTGTAAGCAAAGCTTATTCGCTTCTGGAAGAGGGGCTAAGAACCCCAATCAAGCAGCATCCGAGTCAGGGTTCGGTGCTCGCTTGTGGGCAACTGCGTCTGCGAACATCCTCGCATTCTGCTCGGCTTGCGCTGCTGGTTGCCCGGCGGCCAGAAACTGCGTCGTCATCTGCGAAATGATTCCGGCCAGGTCGGGGCTTTCATCCGTAGGTGGCGCAAACGCGAAGATGCGTCCGGTCTCCGTCGCTCGACTTAATGAACTGCTGCGCTGCTGTTGCTCCGCACTCCGCAATGCCAAGAACCAGTCCGGCGGCGTGCGTTCTCCGACTGCCGCGCGTTGCACGTTGTCGAGGAAGAATGCCTGCGGGCTGCGTTTGAAGAACGCCGCGCCCTTGCGCTCGATGGCCGCCAGCGTCACATCCACCCAAAGCTGAATCTGTTCGGCACGGTGTTCTTTGAGAATGCGGGTCATCTCCTGCGTTCCGAAACCGATCGCTTTTAGAGGATCACACAGTGGGGAGTCGATGGGCGCTTGCCGCGATACCGCCCGCCGCGTTCGGCGAAACTCTGATCCGCGTTCAAACTGCACGCAGTATTCCCCCTTGGCCTTCTTCACAAATAGCGATTCGACCGTATCGAGTGCGATCACGTCGTGTTTGGCCAACTCAGCGGCGCAGCGTTTCACCTTCGCCTTGAGTGTTTTCGCCGGGAGTCCTGCCGAAAATCCCAAGACATCCACCGCGAGATGCCGCAGGTCGAATGCTGGTGTCGTCGCCCGTCGCCAAAAGATTTTCTGAAGCAGCAGGAACAGTCGGCGACTAGCCGGTGCCAGTTCGCGATAGGTATCGAGGTCGAAGCTCAGTTGTCCTCCGGCGGCCCGGCAGAACTCGAAGAAGAGCGGATTCCAGACGATTCGCCACAGTCGCGAAGACTCAGGATCAAGCGGTAAGCTGTAGCTCAGGAAGCCGAAGGCGACAGCACGATGCTCACGTCGGATCGGATCGTAGAAACGATCGTTTTGATAATGGACGGCGGCGAGCCGTCGCAAACTCTCCCGAAACAAGCCGTAACTTTTTCCGCCCTTGGAATCGCCTGCGATGATGCCCAGCTTCGTCAGGCAGTAGTGCGGCGTCGTTTGAAAATCGAAGTTCGGGGAGGCTTGCTCGAAGGTGAGCGCCAACAGGCCCCAAAGATAGAACTCATCGGCAGCCGACAAGCCCGCCAGACAATCCACGCGAACTTTGGCGGTTTGCATCCGCTTGTCGGCATCGGCGTAACGGTACTGGCATTCATGCGTGAGCAGGCCGTCTAAAGAACCCCGCGCGTCGAGCGGGCACAAGGCATGTTCGACCAGCGAAAGCTGGCTGATTCCTGCCCGCAGGCTCTGCCCGCGTTCCTCCTGCTGTGCCTGTTCTGTCGCCACATCGCTCCGTTGCTGAGTTTAACCTTGTTAATAGAAATCAGCCAACCGGCGATTTATAGCCAGGCGGCCAATATTGAAGAGGTGATGCACACGCTCGCTGTTGCCTTGGAAATCAACGAGCGCTGGGAATACAAACTGTCGGCTCGATTGAGCCTGTTGGGTTTGACCTTCTTGACCGAACAAGAACGAGTGTATCTCGAAAAAAGTTCTCCCCTAGATTTCAAATCGCAACAGCTTTACGAGCGCTCGATGGCGACCAGTTGCCGATTGATTGAGAAGATTCCTCGACTGCACACGGTTGCGCAAATCATTAGTTCGCAGTCGAAGGTTGATGGTTCGATTTCGGGGCAAGATAAAGATTCTCCCGCGGCGATCGTCCCTCTCGGTGCCACCCTTTTGCGAGTCGCCACGCTTTGGAATTCATTGACCCGCAGTGGGATCTGTCCCGAGGCAGCCATTAACCGACATTCCCCATATGGACTGAGCCTGGAACCGATCCAGGCACCGAATGCTCCCCATTTTATTGGTCGTCCCCACC
>ENA-ORBV01016727-ORBV01016727.1-microbial-mat-metagenome-genome-assembly--contig:-NODE-16727-length-10603-cov-3.678320_pt1 | contig 10603 bp, 7 predicted proteins | sample MGYA00237777_ERZ505514 | MGnify/ENA primary metagenome ERZ505514 (study PRJEB26160, sample SAMN06269048) | microbial mat metagenome | isolation source: Oligotrophic lake microbial mat | place...
TTCAAGCAGAAGACGGCATACGAGATTCGCCTTAGTCTCGTGGGCTCGGAGATGTGTATAAGAGACAGGAAATAATACAGTGCAATGGCGCCTTCAAGCCCAAGCAATGAGCCGAGATCCGCGCAGTCATCAACCCGCTCCACCATCGCCGCCATCGCCGCCAGATCAGCGGTCGGTTGCGGATCGGCGTTGCGCCGCAGCAACGTTCGTTGGTTGCGCCCCTTGGCCACAACAAAGGCCTTGGCCAGCGCCAGGCAGCGCGCGGGATCCGCCGCCGCAACAAATTGCGCGGCGCGATCATAGGCATTGCGCAGTCCAAAGCCGCCAGTGATGCCATAGAACCAATGCCCCATCGACAGATGCACGACCGGCACGCCGGCCTCGCAACACAGATGCAGGGCTTGGGCGGTGATCTGAATATTGCCGCACAGCACCAGTTGACTGACGTCCTTCAATTTGAGATCCGCCAATGGTTCGCGTGCTTTGGTGACGCGAAAACCTTCGCCGGTCTTGCCGATCACCGCGCCCTGTTCCTGGATGTAGGCCGGCAGCGCATCATCGCGCGCCGGATACAGACGCCGGACCTGGCCGTCATGGCCATCAGCGGCTGGCACCGCCTGCAAGGCGTGGGTTTCATCCGGCAGGCAGATGCCGGCCAGCGAGCAACCGCGACATTTGGGACTGTCGATGAGTGGTGGCGGCAACGTCGTGCTGCGCGTCCCGGCACGGGCCAACGCCAGCAGATGGAGCGTGCGTGCCTCAAGCTCCGCGGTGAATGGAATGTCGACCCGGGTCCGTGACGCGGCAAAATACAGGACTCCGCCTTCGCTGCGCAGGCCATGAGCGCGCAACAACAGACCTTGCGCCATCAACTGCACCCGTTCCGGTTCCCACGACCGCTCTGCGTTCTCAGGCACCTTGCCACGTTTGGTCTCAACCGGGGTCGCAAGATCACCATCGACTTCCACCAGATCGAGCTTGCCGTTCATGCCCAAGGCCTGATCACCCAACGACACCGATCGGCCAATGGCTGGCGGCTCATCGCCACCGGTCGGTGTTGGCAAGAGATCATCAGCGTCATCAACCCGGCGATGCACCTCGCGCCCTTCCTCAGTATAGACGTTGTCGGCCCACCTCCCTTCGACGTGCATGAGATGGGCACGCCGAGGGCAATAAGCGTACTGATGCAGATGATCGATGATAATGGATGGCACGCTTGTTTGACCAGAGAGCTGGTCTATATCATTGGTGTTACCAAGGGGGTCTGTCATGGCCAAGGTCCGATCTGTGGTCAACGCCTATCGCGCACGCCCAGCGGGGAAATCCCGCCGGGCAAGCACAAAGAAAACAGCCACTCATGTCATGAAAACAGGGGAACTCCGAGCCAAACTCTTTGCCAACGGCCGCAGCCAAGCGGTGCGCCTGCCCAAAGAGTTCCGACTGCCCGGAAGCGAAGTGCGTATTTCACGCGAGGGCAATCGCGTGATTCTGGAGCCCATCGAAGACGTTCCGCTAGACGCCAACGGCTGGCCGATCGGCTTCTGGAAACACATCCACGAGTTGACCCGCGATCTGCCCGACGATTGGGTTTTACCCGATGATCCGGTCCCACCACCAATCACTCCGATGGATGCGTTACCCCGATGACGTGGCTGCTCGACACCAACATCATCAGCTTTGCCATGCGGAATCAGCACGGGGTCACGGAGCGCCTCCATCGTCATACGCCCGGTACTCTGGCGACGTCGATCATCGTTCTGGCGGAAGGCTTGACCGGCGCCCATAAAAGCGCGCACCGTGAGAACTGGATTTTCGCCTGGCGCAAGACGATCCGCGATTGGCGACTCATCGATTTCGACGCCACCTGTGCCGACACCTACGCTCGCATCCGCGCCGATCTGGAACAACACGGTCGCATGATCGGCATCCACGACTGTCAGATCGCCGCCACCGCCATGGTCCACGGATTGACCCTCGTAACCGACAACGTCGACGAATTCCAACGCGTGCCCGGTCTGCGGGTGGAGAACTGGGTCAGACGAACACCACGGTAAAAGATAGCTGACGCCCCTATTAGCCCTATTGGTCTGCTTGCTGCATTGCATGACCACCATGATCAGCGGTCCTGAATCGATCCGATAACACATCTGACCGCTGCTGTCGTCAGCGCATGACGACAGATGAACGGACACCGGAAAAATAAGCTGAGCGGACACGTGGATCAGCAGGGGTAAGATGGGGCGAAGAAATTGCGCTTCCCCGCTGGATTGATGCGCTCCGATCGCATCACCGCGCTAATACCCATTGCGGTCCTGGACTGATCTTTTTTCGGGATGCTAACAAATAACGAACGCACCACTGACTCGGTGAGTGGCGTCGTCCACAGTGGCCATGTGAATGATTGAATAGCTGTGGTGCTGTCCCGTTGCCACCCCAGCGCCATCAACCGTTCGGAGTGTGGACAGGCGCTGAGAAGCGACAATCCGATCAACGCCAGGACATTGGCTGCCGCATCAGTCGGCTTGGGACTGGCCTGCTTGTCCTCGGGACTCGTCCAGGCCAGCGCGTAATCCCGCTGTTCAACTGGATCCCAATTCAAAGGAGTCGCCCCTGACAGAACTCGCCCTGAATTACCAAGAATCGTTCCCTCGACCTGCTGCGTAGTTATCTGCGCTCCCAGCAAGCGGAACGCCTTGAGCAGACACTGGCCTCCACCTCCATTCGAGAAACTATATGGAGTGCACTGAACGAGTCCTTTGTCGTCGAGGATCACATCGCAACCCTGCGATGACATGGCGTCGGCGATGAGTAACGCGTCAACACCGTTTCCAAGTGATCTGCCATCCAACCACGCGCGACATGCCTCGTCCGCTTTGCGACGAAAAATAGCAGGTGCAACGCCGATCACATCGCCAAGGTGCGCCACGCCAGATCCCAGCGCATCGTTGACTAATTCCTGAGCCGCAGCGATCTCGCCATCGATCACAGCCAGATCACGGTCTAGCCTGGCCTCAAACTCTTTTAGAAAGTGCTTTCTCTCCAACGGGCCGAGTTCCTTGGCGTCTTGCTTGGCTTTCGCCCGCTCGTCTTTTGCTTGTTCCAATAGTTTCTTGCGCTTGGTGTTCAACGCACCAACCAGCCGTTCCTGGGTTTGATCGCGGATGCCTGCATGAGCAGTGTTCCGTAATTCAGCCGCCAATGCCGCGACGACAGCGGAATGTTCACGCCAATCATCAATGACATGCGTTACGGTAGGCCGCCAACCGACTTCAAAACGCCAATGAAGAGTCGCACGGGGATCTCGCCGGGATGCCAGTCGTAGCAGACCTAATGCGGCCAACACATGCAGCGGATTGGCCCCGTCTAAACCAGTGCAAATGATCTCAGTCATGACGCATCTCCTTGTTCGGCTTCTTCGCTGGCGCGATGGTCTGCCAAACGCAGGCAGGCTTCCAGATAGGCCAATCCCCACCAACCGTAGCGGCGGGTGAGTATCCAAAAGCGCTCGCAGACGCCGCTACCAAGATGCTCAAGGCCCGTAGCCGATGGCGCTGACATCACCTGTCCGTCGAGGTCGAAGGTCACGGTCAACGGCCGCTCGTCCGTCACTACCGGAGCGAATGGCCGACAACGACCGTGATGACTGACGACCAGATGACGCACAAGATCCTGATCCTTGGCCAAGACCAACACCTCGGGATGACTGTCTGCCAGACGCAGTGAGAGCAGCTCGTGCCTGCCTCCATCCGGATAGCCGCTGCGTTCCCTGGCTTGGCGCGCAGCTTTGCCGGTGAGCATGCGTGCGGATTTCGCCAACAGCGGTCCACTACGCGCAGCGATCGGATTGCCGCCATGCAGCAGGGCCTGAAAACGCGGATCGGCCTTGCCCAAATCGTGCAGTTTACCGGCCAACGCCAGATCAGCGATCAGCTCCGCAGGCAGGCCGGCTGCGGTCCCCAGTTTTCCGGCCCAGCGTTCTACATCACCCAGGTGACGTCGCAGACCGAGTGGCCGCGGCGACTGCGATGAACTGTCGTCTTCATCGGTGATATCAACGCCGGCTTCGGCCCAACCTGCGCGACCGATGATGACCACGCCGGTCCCACTTGGGTGAGCTTCGACGAGACAGGCTCGACGTAAACGGGCACCTGACGAACTGACTTCAATCACGGCTTTCGCCGAGTGGCCTTCCGGAAGGGCGGCGATAGTCATGGCGATGCGGCTTTTCCAATCATCGGGCCACTCGTGGTCATCCTTCCACGCAGCGATCTCGCGCATGGCTACGGTCCAGTCCTCATTCATCAGAGCCGGATGCAGCCGTACGACCGGCGCACGTCTACCGGCGATTCTTGCCTGATCGGCAACATCATGCACCGGCCCCTCATGTTCAGGATCCCAGCCGAATTCATCGCACCCATCAACCGCTGGAACAACCAGCACATCACCGGGACGCACGTCATCGGGCGTGGTGGCGATGGAACTGCGTTCCGGTCCGTGCCAACGCAGGGCTTGTCGCGGAGCCTGAGTCGGTTCTTTGGGTTTGCCGGCAGCCTCGGCCTCTGGTGCGGCGATATCGGCCAAACGATTCTTATCGGAGACTTCGCGTGCCAGCCAACGCTTGGCAGCAGAAATGGGTAGCGACAGCGTTTCTCCCGCGACGGGCGGACAGTGCGCCACGGTATCGATCCACGTTTGCGGATCATTGCCGAGATCAGCACGCCAGACGATCTGGACCTCCGGCTCGCCCTGGCGCGGACCATGAAGAAAAACCGTTGGTTCTGGACTGACCGCCGGTTCCGGACCGGTCTGTGCCCAAAGATCACAATAGGCTGGGAAGATGATCGGCGCATTCACTGGTGCTGCCGTCAGTTTCGCAAGATCAACCGGTAGACATCTGGCCAGAGCCCTGGCCAGAGCCGCAATGCCGCCATCGGTAATCCGCTGCGCCTCTTCGCCGGACCCATTCAGCCAATGCCAGGTTCGGGCCAACGAAGAACCATAAATGGCGTCATCGGGTGGATCATCGGCCTTGCCGTCCCAAACTTGGTCTGCCCGACAGACCACCGTGACCGTGGTCATGCCAACTTCGCCCAAACGATCCAAGCGACCCAGGCGCTGACGCAGGGCATCCAGCGGACAACACTCAGACACCAACGCATCCGCATCAAGATCCGCACCGACTTCAACGCATTGCGTGGCGACCACGAAAAGCGCACGCTCGGCTTTGTGCTCGTCGCGATTTCGTCCAGCCATCATTCGCTGGTGATAAGTGCGCAACAGCGCATCGCGTTCGACCCCTCGGCAGCGACCGGTGAGCAGAATGATGTCAGCAGCCAATGGATCCTTCTTCGCCTGTGCCAGTTTGAGCAGTTCCCGATGCACAGCGCGCGCGGTGGCCACACGGTTGACCACTGTCAGTACAAACCGGCCAGGAATGATGTGCTCAGCCGACGTGATCGCCTGCACCAGCGTCTTGATCAGATCCTCGTCTTTTTTCCCGTCGGCCACCCGCAAGTCGAAGCGTTTGCTCGCTTCAATGCGACGCTTCAGAACCGGATGAGCGCGATCGTCATCCGCCAAGGAAAATCGCAGGCGTTCGTCTCTTGGCGTTGCGGTCATCGCCACCACAGCAAACGGGGCGGCTACCGGTTTTTCCGCCTGGCCACGATACTTGGCGATCCAATCCAAGGTCTGAAGAAACGGTCGGCTACAGTGGGCCTCGTCCAATACGATCAGACAGTCATTGCCGATCAAACCCGCGTGTATGGGCCAAGCATGATTGGACAGACCGTAGCCACGGAACAGCAGACGCGAACCAACCTGATCGACGGTGGAACACAGCAACACCGGTTGCGCCGGAGTACGCGCCCAACGGTCTTCGCGGTAGATGCCACCGCGCAGCAGAGCAGTGGCCAGGGGTTGTTCCCCACCGTACGAAGCGAGGCAGTCGCGGACCCGCTTGAGTATGCCGTCCGCCGCCTCGTTGATCTTGGCGGCAATGAGCACGGCCCGCTGATTCGCGTCATCCACCACGATGCGACGATCGACCACCAAGGCGATACGACGGGGCATGGTGCGTTGCGCTGCCGGAAGACTGGCCTGACAAGCCAACGCAAATGTCGCGACATCCAGCACCGCGGTCTTGCCGCTGGCGGTTGGCAGATCGAGCGTGCCCGGCCAGCCGGCGGTCAGCACGTCGCGCACCAAGCGGGCCTGCCAGGGAAATGGATCCTTGTCATGAATCGCGCGAAAGAACGCAGGGAAATCGGCGGCGTTAAGATCGGTCACAGCGCAACTCCAGGAACAGGGGCGCACAGGCCATACCCCCGATAGCGACCGGCACCGAGCAACAGTGGGCCGGCAACGGTGGTGGGGAAAACCAAGCGGGCATGCAGGTGCCAACGTCGGGTACCGTCTTTGCGCAACCATGGCGGCATGACCCTGGCTGATGGAGCACCCGTGAACTCGCTGGACCCGAGGATCGCGATCTCTACCGGAACCGGCAGTCCTTGTCGGGTACATGCCAAGATGATCTGTTCCGTTGCCCAAGCATCGTGATTGGCATGGCGTCTGGGCGGTGAGCGATCGAGCACGATTGGGGTAACGCTCGCCCAGGTGGCAGACGGCCCACACCAACGCACTGCACGCAATGCCTGCGGTGGCGCTGGGCGATCTTCCCATTGCAGATCAATGGCACCGGAAGAACCAGCGACCACACGAATAACCGAGGTTTCTTTATCAGCGGCATCCGCCAACGCTTGCCACAGATCTTCTTCGTGATCCGCCGACAGATCGCACGGCAAGGCCAGGGCAAACCCCAGTACGTGGCCATCGGCATACTCGCTCCCAACAAAGGGCAGCGGTACGATCGCCAAGTGTGGACGTTCGCTGGGCGCACCTGCGGTGGTGTGGCCGCTCACGAGCGGACGAATCGCAGTGGTCGCATGACGGTTGAGGGTGTCCCGCAAAGCCGTCGCCAACGCCAGGGTCTGCACCAGATCAACACGATCGCCACCCGTTCGACGCAGAATAATCAGGCGACGATCAAAATGCCCGCGTGGCATGTCCGCAGCCAATGCCGTGGCATAGCCCTGCCACGGTGCTCTGGGGGGCATCGGCACCGGAGCACCCGGACGCACGGCACAAAATGAAACCGCATCCGCATACGCCCGAGATAACGTCTCGACCCGACTGGCATCCTGCACCCGCACATGGATGTCCGCACGGCGCCCATCACTGACCGGCATCCAGGTGACTGGCGGTAGAACTTCGTCTGAGGCCGCAATCCACATCCGCACCAGCGATGATGAATGTCCGATGTGGGTGACCGCGCGACTCAGTTCGGCGATAGCGGCGTGCAGGTCGGACGATGGCTCGGCATTGGGCCAGATCAGAGCACAGGTGACATCACCCACGACGGTAGCGGGAAAATAGCGCTCTTTACGCTCTCGGTGCGCCGGCATCAATGCCAGTGCCTTGTCGCCATATTCACCGCGCCGTGGTCCCTCGATGTCGTTGACCGGGACATAATTCTTTGGTGCGAAGCCCGGCTGTATTCCTGCGGTCACGTCGTCTTCGGTTACCGTTTTCGCCACGATGGCAGGCATACCTTGTGCTGCCAACCATGTGAGCGCCAACCTCCCTGGATCAGCGGCACCCGTCCCACCCCACGCCGCCACCAGGGCCTGGAACACCCGATCGGGATGCGGCGGCCATTCAGCTTTCTGCCGGTCGGTGGGATCGGTGGCGACCGCTCGACCGGTCAGGTATTGCCACGCAATGGCGAACACGATTACTCCTCGCCAGCGGTGTGCAGTGCCAGCTCGCGGCTCTTCTTAACCAGGGCGACCAAGCCCGGACTGGGAGTCAGCGTCAGGCCATCTGCCTTGTCCTTGGCCGTCCACATCAAACCAGCGGCGACAGCCGCTTTGACTGCTTCCTTGAGGAGCGCGCATGCCTGATCACCAGTCAGAGTAAACGGTGACGGTTTTCCATCAGCGCCCACGATTTCCCAGGTTGCTGGATGCGCGATGTCAGGAACCAAGAGACAGCGCGAGCGGAGATCACAGCCCTGATCCACGGATAATACGGCGCCGCAAAGACCAAGCGCGGCAAGAACCGTGCGGGCGGCGTGATCGGTGTTCGGCTGACCCGTGACCGGAAATGACAACCGGCGCAATGCGGGCAGTGAAATGACCACCGATTGTTGCGCATAGGCCATGGTGATGCCGCCGTGATTCAACTCCCCTTTTTCGTTCTTAAGTGAGGGCGTGACATTGCCATGATTTGCTTTCGACGGGCGGCCTTCGTCAGGAATTTCCTTGGATGATTTCGGATCCCACCAGACGTCTTCCTTCTTTTTCTTGCCAAACAGAAGGGCCTTACCGTCTTTTTGCACGGCTAACGAAGCATCGATCGTCGGAAGCCCCTCAGCAGTCCGGTACACAGGACCAGCGCCTAGCTGGATACCCAAAGGATCAATACGACTAGCAGGCTTCGCCCCCTTCTGTGCATCGACACCCACCAGTTCGCCAACCAGTGCCCGCTGGAATTTTGCCCCCAGGCCACCGCGTGGCCCGGTCGAATCCCACACGCCCATCACCAGCGCCGTGGGACACAGGCGGTAGAGCCCAGTCGCGTCCGTCGTCGATGCGTTGTCCAAACACTTTCCTGCGGCGCTGTCGCGAAATTTCACGCCTTCATTCAGGCTGTCGCGCAGAATCGCATCCGCCAAACGATGGGGCGCTTCAAGGCTGGTGATGGTACCGACCGTCCCCAGCGCTGGATCCTCAAATGGTGGAAACGTAACGCCGACCACGGGAATGGTGATACGACCGGCGCGGTGTGCCGCGAGTAGCGCCAGTTCCATGCGATTGGCCTGCGATTGCACGCTGTCGAGCAGAACACAGGGCACACGCTGGCCATCGATGACTCGTTGCTCCTCTGCGTAGGTCGCGCCTTCATACGTCGGCGGAAATACCTTGTCGCCAATACCACCAGCCGGTTGCAGACGAGCGCGTAGACGAATGGCAGCAGCATTCTTGACGGCTTTATTCAACGTTTCGAGGTCCATGTGATGATCTCCTGTGGGTTGGCCGTTTGGGCCGAGTTGGATGGAATGAGAGTCAGGCGAAAGGGCTTGATAGATGGAGTTTCCATCTCGGGATCCGGGTCCGTCGTTTCAGATCCCTGGAGGCAACCTTGGATATGACCGACACTGTCGGTCGAATCTGGTCGCCGAAATGCGAATAAGCCGGAAAGAAAGCGTAGTCATTCATGGCGTGGTCCCTGATAGCGGCGTGGTCTGCAATTCTGGTTGCACACTTCGTACGGACCCGTCTGAGGGCAGGCCGGCGAGTACGGCATGGGCCTGTTCGCGCAGCCAGTGCTGGAGTTCATTGGGTGCCTCGGCACGGACCGCGGCGCCGAAGGAGAGCACCCAGTGCTGGCATTCCAGCAGGCCGGTGGTGACGAAGCGTAATCGTCGCCAGCCGGCGGGCAGACCATCCGCTGGCAGGTCGCGTTGGTCGGCGCCCCAGCGGCGGTTCTCGATGAACGGCCAAGCCTTGGGCGAGATGGCGAGCACGACGGCGACTCGCTGCTTGGGTTTGGTCGAGCCGGTGGCGCGGAAGGCATCGCGCAGCAGCGCGGCGGCTTCGGCGCGTAATCCCATCAGTGGGCAACCCGCTGGAGCGCTGGAGCGACGGGTGACGCCAGTCATGCGACTAAGGCGGTATTGCTTGAGTTTACCGGGCTTTTCCCGTTCGTCCGGCGCCCACGACACGCAGTGCCATTCACCGGCGATGTGGACCAGACGCACCGGGCGGGCGTGCACCGCGTGCGTGGCGCCATCCAGGTTGGTGTAGGTGAAGGCCAGTGATTCACCGGCGCGGATGGCTGACAGGCACGCCGGAAACGCGGCGTCCTCTTCTGGCGCAACGCCAAAACGGCTGATGGCGATGGCGTCGGGCGCGATGAGCTTGGCTTCGTCGGCCAAACCGGCATCACGCAGCAGACGGTCGATCGCCTGGGACAGCGTTCCATGGTAGGCGTCGCCAGGATCTTCGGCTGCTGGACTGGTCGGATCTGGCAGACGGAGCAATCCGCGGGCAGCGATCAACGCGGCTATTTGATCTTCATCCAGGTGGGTGAGTGGTGAGCCGAGCAAGATCGGCGGCTCGCTGATGAACCGCCAGGTGTTGGCGCGACTTTGTTGGACGATTTCGACGCGACCAGGAAAGGTTCGGCGTAACCACGCCAAGTCGTCAGCCAAGGTACGCGCACTCAGGGGCGGGGTCAGCCGCGCCAACAACTCCACGACCGTCAACGGAGCAACAGACAGAAGAACTAACAATTCACTGCGACGACGACGGACAGATTCTTTGGCGGGAGCGGAAGTCACGTCTGCACGCTACATGGGTTGGATTTGAAAGACAACGAGACGAATGGCGGCTGCCCAACAATAAATCCATCAATCGACACCGGCACCAAAGCTCATCGTAACGGTTTTGCTCAGGGGCTTCGCCCAATGGCGTTGCGATAAGTTAGTCACTTTCTCGTAATTTCCCTGGCATAAGGGTGCTGTGGATCTCGCGCATATGTT
>ENA-ORBV01016728-ORBV01016728.1-microbial-mat-metagenome-genome-assembly--contig:-NODE-16728-length-10603-cov-3.452309_pt1 | contig 10603 bp, 8 predicted proteins | sample MGYA00237777_ERZ505514 | MGnify/ENA primary metagenome ERZ505514 (study PRJEB26160, sample SAMN06269048) | microbial mat metagenome | isolation source: Oligotrophic lake microbial mat | place...
TGATACGGCGACCACCGAGATCTACACCTCTCTATTCGTCGGCAGCGTCAGATGTGTATAAGAGACAGCTTCAAAACGACGAACTTCAAGAACTCAAACTCGTGAAATGTGCTTGTTCGGCTTCTAAAACTGCATGCAAGGATGACGCGTCTTTGTCTCATTGGAAATGTCTCCGATCTGACCACGTCCCCTGTTCAGACCACGTCCATCCACATAACTCACTGCCAATCACGTCCCAGCACAATTGAGGTGGTTGGTGTTCACTGGGATGACTGGGTTGGCAAGAGCATCGCACAGTAGCCTTCTGCATTGCGCTTCTCATCGGTTTTGTGCTATTATCATCGAGTCGCTATTGACGATAGTGTTTGCTTTGCGATTCTGCGGCGTACTGGGGCAAATGGCATTGACCGCCACTGCAACACGCATAGTCCTATGGCGGCCGCGACTCCTCGTGACAGTTGGCTCTCTAATAGTAGCGGCTATGGTACTGCAGTTGCCTTCCGCGAACGCTGAACTACCAGCAATCGAACAAACAGTGGCAGATGTCCCGCTGCACTCCATAATCGATGTCCTCAACCAGCTGGTAGATGACTTCGCAGACGGGAAGTTTGTCAAAGGCTTGCCCGGTGCTGCCAAGATATGGGCGCGTCGCAATCTCGTGCAGCAAATGCCTTCAGTGTCAAAGTACAAGGCGATGATGGGATCGGGTCTGGGCGGCGTGTACTCACAAGCTCCGAACATCCAATACTCGTATAATCTCATGCTCCCGCCTATGCAGCGAGACCCCTCTGCCCCGCCTCTGCCGGACCCCGAGCTACTTTGGGAACAGCTCTTCAACCGCACAACGTTCAAACGTGAGGATCGACATTTTGGGAACTTCATCTTTGTTAGCTTTATAAATTTCTTCCTTGAAGATGTTCTCCGCACCAACGCCAACGACCCTGCGCAGGTTTCGCCAGAAGCCTACCCAACTGATGTGGGTTTGTATGCAGTGTACGGACGTGCAGGTCAGACCAACATCACTGCGTGTCCGGTCGCGATGCCGACCTACACCATGGGCGATGCTTTCGATCAGAGATCGAACACTCACTGGGGTCATCTCTTCTGGATCACTATGTACCGCTTGGAGCACAATCGCCTCTGTGAAGTTCTTGCACGCGCCCATCCGGAGTTGGACGGCGTTGACCTCTACTATCGCGTGCGCACGCTGCTCTGTCTCGTGAACATCAAGATCCTTTTTTAGGACTACATTTCGCAGTACCTTTCTGATACTCTGAAGGATAAAGCGATGTTTGATGTGGACCTTGATCTCTTCAGCGACGATGCAAATTTCAGAAGAGCGCCAACGGACCTTTACATGGAGTTCAATCACCTGTACCGATGGCACAACACTGTGCCCGACGAACTGAATTATAACCCGCCCATTCCGTTTTACGACGTGTTTTTCAACCCGCAAGGTTTTTTGAACTTCACGCTCCAGGACCACCTCGATGCGTTCTATTCCACACCGGCCGGTGCCTTCGTTCCCCGAAACATACCTTGGTTTCTTCGCGAACCGACCGTGAAGACAATCAAGCAAGGGCGCGCAGTGGGTCTGCAGTCCTTCACAGCCTATCAAGAACGTCACGGCTTCCCAAGATACACTTCGTTCGACCAGCTGTCCAAAGACCCCTCCATCATCGCTGCACTGCAAAGCTTGTATGCAAGCATAGACGATGTGGATCTGTATGTTGGGCTTAACATCGAGCAGCTGGGCGTTGGAGTTCTGCCGCATCTTATCTTTTTCATGGTGGCGGAGCACGCTTTTTTCTATCTGCTGAATTTCCCTCTGTATCGAAGGCCGGATCTGATCTCCAGCGGGTTCCTCACTTCCGAAGGGCTCGCCTATTTCAAGAACTCCACTGCGCGAGGGTTGATATCCCAACACCTCCAGGTGCCATCGAGAGATAAGAACCTATTCACCACTTCCATGGAGTCGCTACTGCCTGCTGAGTTGTGTGACATGTACCATACGGAGCTGCACAACATCTTTGACTTCGTTGGCCAAGACTTCCTGTGGGACTACTTCATCGGGAGCGACCGGTTCCATCAATTGTTCTTGACACTTCTGTTCATGATGGCGGGGTTCGTGGTCGTGTACAGCGGCCCGATGAAGCTGGCCCATCATCATCCTGTTTTCAAGCATAAGACGGCCTCACTCATCACTTTCAATGCCATGAGCTTCGCTGTGTACGCGATTCAAGCACCCGTGTACACGTACCTGGCTGTGATTTTCTTGTTTTCTTGTCGCTTCGACCAGGTCGCAGATAGCTCTTTCATCCCCATCGGCATACTGTACACTGCGCACGGGGTGATGTATCTCGTCGAAGCTGTCATTCGCAGCTTGGTGTCGTACAATCGGCTGCTTGTCCTTCATCACGTGGCATGGTTCATGCTGGTCGGCGTGACGTTCTGGACCAAGAGCATTTTCTCCTCCAAACTGACTGTGATTTTGGACCTATTTTCGACGTACGAGTTCGGCCTATTTGTGCTTCTGTTTTGGTCCAAGGTGTACGATCGACGGCTGCTGACTGTCCACAAAGTACTTGGTCAAATCGGTGTTTGGATCTTCACCGTTTCGCGATTTCTTCAGTTTGTGTTGCTCGTGTATTTTTTCGTCGGCAGCTACGAGAAGATGAAGTCGGGATCACATCTCGGCTTGTATTTCTTTGAACTAGGCCTGGTCGCGTTCTTGTTCTGTGCGCAGACGTACACTGTCTTCTTTTATCTGCGGTGGCGCTCTCTGTGGCAAATGGGAAAGGATGAGCCTTCATGTCCGAGCCCCAAGGCCGACGCGGATGGTGCCTCGTCTACACCGCGTTCGCCAACTCATGGCGGTAACGTCACAGCGACGACCAGCCTTGGGTGCGATTTGAGTACCGTTGTTCAGTTATATTCTACGATGGATTCGAGTTCCAGGTCTGAAGACGAAAGGAAGAGCTTCGAAGTGGATTCAAATGCCCCGTCGGCACTCTAGCTGATTGCGTATCGCGTGTGCGATTGCTCTTGAGCGTGGAAGCTAGCGTATATACGCACCTCGACTCGATTGCAGCTTACCTGGTGATAGGCTGGTGCACGCGGTGGATTCGCGCATAAGTGTTATCGAGTAGCTCCGGCTGCACAGGTGACTCCGTCCGTCTGAAGCGGTGCTGTACCTTGCGAGCTCGACGTCTTTGTGCTCATGACTCAGCACGATGCTGATGTATGACCCGGATGGTTTGGTCACTGCACGTACCTGTTCATGTGTGCATCAAGATGCTTGTTCACATGGCATGTGGAACTGGTTGCCGATAGTGTGACATGCCAGATACGCCGTTACCGTGCATGTGCAGCCATCTGTCTTGATGATGAAGTATGCCACGTGAGAGACCCCATGCACACTCGAAACCTCGTAATAATAAGCTGCATTGCGAAGCACACTGAGAACAGGTGGGTTGATTCAAATCATCAAGCAACGTGAGAAGAATGCAACTGTGTACTTGATCTCCGGTACAGAGCACGCCATATGTATCCCAGATGGTAGAACTTGGAAAAACAGTCTGCCGTCTGCATGAAAGCACGAACAGGTTCACGACGATTCACGACAAGCCCAAGCTCCAAGAGATCTCATGAATAAAAAAAAAAGCGCCACATCATCGCGACGCACACCCAAACTTGAGAAGCCAACAGTGTGTCACATGATGAGAGAGATGACATGATGTTCTTGCCACCTCTGTGATCCCGTGAGCTGGACGTGTTTTCATGGGGACGTGGTCCGCTTCCCGGACAAATTTCGCTTCATCAATGAAAAATGATGTCACTGCGGAAAACACCACAAAACAGTTCTGTAGCGCCAAACTCGATTGAATTCGTCGGAATAATGGCATCAATTGGTGAGGCGACCACACACGCGCTGAGCCGGGCTGTTTCGCATCTGTGCCGCCCTTCCGCGGCATGAACGAAGACAACTCCAACAAAATGGAAACACCGTCACGGTCGCGCGCCCCCATTCCGTGGAGGGTGACGTTATCGCAGTCGTGCGCTGACATGCCTTCATCTCCTAGTTTGGTCCACACCCCTTCTCGTAAGCCTGCATGATTTGTTAAACGTTGCATGGTGCACCCAGCTCTACCCGCCCATGTTGCTGCATGATGTCATGCGTAGTTCTTCAGCTGACGATGGGACTCAGGTGCATCTTTTGATGATGATCGATGATATTCAGAGACTGTGATTGAGGGTCGAGTATCGCTCTCGCCGCTGATGGCAATTCCCACCACCGAAGCTGCATCCATTCTTACCTTGCTAGAGCAGCAAGTCAAGCACGATCCAACACGACTGATGATCGCTTGGGTGAACGATAGAGGCGAAGACGAAGTGAAGCTGTCCTTTGGCACAGTTTGGCGACTCTCGGGGGCGATTTCATACCATCTTCGGCATGTTTTGAAGCTGAACAAGGGTGATCGAGTCATCTTGTGCTACCCTTTCGGCGTGGACTTCATGGTTGCGTTCATCGGTAGGTTGAGTGTCCCTCTTGATCATGGACCTAAAGCTTACAGCTTTCACGTTGCAAAAGCTCTGCGCATGCAGTCGACTTGCATCGATTCTGAACCATGTTCCACCGCTTGAATGCCTCTCGATCGTTCGTGGCAAGTCGCGGCATTCTGCTCGCATGCTGAGATCGCTCGACGACGCTGCGTAACTGATTGTTTCTGATCGTGATCCACTTGCTTGTGCAGGCTGTCTGCGCAGCGGTGTGATATCCGTTCCGGTGTACCCACCGGATCCTTCATCTTTGAACCACTGATGAAGCTGTCGTACACCGTGAAGGGATCGGGTGCACGATATGCTCTCACCAGCTCTACCTACATGAGAGCAACGTATCTGTTGCGCTCCGTGGGGCTGGAGTGGGTCGACACCACGAGTGCGGACATCGTCAAATCGTCTCATGCATTCACGGACGACACGCTCGACCCGAGCAACCGTAAGTGGGTCCATGCAGTTGCCGTATACGTACCAGCTTAATAATGTTGCTTTCGTATTTGCGCGTTTCTGCGTCCATTCGCATAATTTATTCTGCGCACTTGTCTATGTATGCAGTGGCATTCCTCCAGTATACGAGTGGATCAACCGGAGATCCAAAAGGAGTCATGGTTTCACATCGAGCGCTAAGCGAAAACATACGCTTGATATCGCAATTACAAGCAGTTTTTGGAAGCGTCGGTGTCATGTGGCTCCCACAGTAAGTCACTTTCGCAAATTATGTTGGGCCGGTTTCTTCAAAACTGAGCATCTGCATGATGATTGATTCTATTACATTGTTGCGCCATGCATACGCAGGTACCATGATCTCGGCCTGATGACTCTGCTAACAGCCTTTACGCTGGGCGCATGTATGTACTGTATCTCGCCGGTGTCCTTTATTCGCAACCCGTTGCTCTGGCTCGCTACCATCTCCCGAGTCAAGGCTCATATCACTGCGGCTCCTAACTTTGCATATCAACTCTGTGTGGACAAATTCAAAAGACAAGCTTTGCCCAAGGATTTCAGTGTTGCGTCAATGCGTGGATGGGGCAACGCAGCTGAGCCTATTCGTCGAGATACACTTGAGAAGTTCTCCCGGCTGTTATCCCCTTATGGCTTTGACGAAAAGACCTGGTTGCCTTGTTACGGACTGGCCGAGAACGTGGTACGCGTTTGCAGCCAGATGGAAGTCACTTTCTCGCCGATCGATGACCAGTGCGTCTCCTGTGGGACGGACTTCGAAGTCGACCTTCGCATTGTGGATCCAAGCACTCGTCAAGAATGTCCAGACGGGGTAAAGGGTGAAATCTGGGTGAGCTGCACCTCAAAGCCGGATGGCTACTGGGGCCAGCCTGCCCTGTCTATTGAGACTTTCTTCGCGCACCTCGCTTGCGACGACGACAAACCGCAATCGGAACGCCTGCTGTTTACGCGCACCGGTGACAAGGGCTACATCATCGACGGGCATCTGTATTTCGCTGGTCGCATCAAGGATATGATCATCATCAGAGGAGGTGCGTGTTGTGAGCTGCTTGCCGTGATGCAGGGCGATGCTTGCTGATTCAACCAGTAATATGATGTCACGAATGCCCGAACATTTGCGCAGAGAACTTCTATCCCCAAGACATTGAGCTCAGCTTGCAGCAATCGTCAAGCATCATTCGGCCAGGCTGCATTGCAGCGTTTGCTATAGAGCAACGAGGTCAAGAAAAGCTTTGCGTGGTTGCGGAGGTGCGCGAGAACACAGTACCGTCTTCGGTGGCCGAATGGGAGAAAGAGGTCAGAACCATCGCGGCGGCCGTGAACTCCGAGAACGGCATAGCTGTATGGCAGCTGGTCTTCATTCGAGCCAGAACGATCTCAAAGACCACCAGCGGCAAGATTCAGCGTCGCAACACTCGAGATCGACTAGCAGCCGGGCAGCTGTCGGTGCTTTACACCGCGTATCCGTCGTCCGCAGCGAGGATTGCATCTGCCTCCATCAGTGAGACGACTCCCTCGGGACCCCAGCTCGTCGATTCCACGCAAGACACGCTCTCCATCGAGATGCAGAAGCTCTCGCAGCCTGGAGACAAAGCGAGGCTGTTACTGCGAGCCCATGGTGTGACTGATGAATCCATGCTGTTGAGTGACGCGGGTCTGGACTCAATCAAGTCCGTGCAGCTCCAGGCTCAACTTGAGGAGTATTGCGACATGAAGCTCTCGCCCATTGAGCTGTTCTCTTTGACAGCGCAGCAACTTATTGCACTTTCGAGTAATGGACCCGCAATCTCCGCACCTCCAAGCGCACAGCCCGCGGATGATGTGGACGCAACCTTTGGAGACAGCCGCCTGCCTTGGCCTTTGGTGTTCTTATTTGAGCTGTTCGGCATTGCTTACATCATCCTCACCGCTACTGCGGCAGCACTGCCCTCCTACCATTGGGCGCAATGGGTCTTCGGACTAGATCAGCCCTTATCATTCATCGATTTGGGCTATTCAGGGCCAGTGTTGCGGGCGCAGCTATACGGTGAGCCGATTATCGAGTTGTGTGTCATGCGCAATGAGTGATCATACGTGTTTGTGTGGTGCAGGCGTGCTGTTGATTCAAGTCATTCCCATCTGGATATCCGCCTTCACAGCCGCGGTGATCATCAACAAGTGGTTTTGGATCGGGCGGTACCGTGCCGGCAACACTCGCATTCACTCACTGTACTACATGCGCTGGTGGATGATCGATCGGCTGGTGGCTGTATGGGAGATCGTCATTGGGGCGTTCATTACGGACACCATCTTCATGAATGTAGTCTATCGTCTGATGGGCTCCAATGTCGCCTGGTCCGCCTCCATATCTCAGTTCTATCGCGAGTTTGATCTGGTCACCATCGGCTCGTCCTCCTCGATCAGTGGCTGGATGTATCCTCACCAGTTTGACAAGGATCGTCTCCACTTTGGACCAATCGTGCTTGGCCATCGCGTCTCACTTCAGTCTCAGTGCGTCATGGAGCTGCGATCGCGGGCTGCAAACGATGTGTACGTGTTGCCTCTCAGCGTTGTGCCGGCGAACTCTTCCTTGCCCGCCGGCACAACATGGCAGGGCAATCCTCTGCGCCAAGTGCTTGAAGCTGCGAGAGGCGCTGCTGCTGCTACTCACGATGTGTCAACGCTCTCTATATCCATACCAGATTCCATGCTCGAGATGCAGCGGTTGGGCGTTCACACTTCCTGTGTCGGGACACAATCGGCGTCGTCCTCCGCGTTGTTACCAGACGATGCATCCAGCATGTGTCACGACGACCGATCGAGCCCCAATGCGGGGCACAGTGCTCGACCTGGAACGGTCGGTTCGGAGGGTTCGAAAACTTCATTGCAACGCTCCGCAAGTCAGGAGGATGATGTTCCGCTGGCTTTTTCATGGAACACTCGCTGGTGTGCCCTGCACATTTGCAAACTAATCACTCTAGCTCTGCTGGTCCACTTGTCCAACGTCTTATCAACGCCAGTGGTGCTGTTGGTCAGCTACATCCCCTGGGATACCGAGTTCCGCTATCTCACTCTCTGCATATTCCTCATCCGAGTTTACGGCGCGCTGATCGTCTTCTGTGTGTTCACGCTTTGCGCCAAGTGGGTTCTGGCGGGCCGATCGACCGCTGGTCTGTACTCGTTCACGTTCTTTCGCGAGTATCGGCGCTGGCTCTTGGACCTGTTTGCGACCGTCTCTACCGTCGGCGTACTGAACACCTTCAGCCCTTTCCCTGTGTGGGCCTATTGGCTTCAACTGTTGGGTGCCAAGATTCATTCTTCCGTGATTTCAATCAATCATTCCCTCGTGCACATTGAGGATGCGGATATGCTGCAGATTGGGCAGGGTTCCTTTCTCTCTGCTGGTGTTTTCAGACCTGACATGGCCTCAAAGCAGCCCGGCTATCGCGAGAAGCGCAAGATCGCAGTGGGCGAGTATTGCCAGGTGGGCTTCCGCTGTATCGTGGACGGCGACACGGAGCTGGACAATTTCTGCGTGGTCGGAGCTCGGACGATGGTTCCTCGGGGCACTCATGCTGCAGCCGGCACGACACTCGCGGGTGTGCCCGCCACATCGTTTGGTACAAGCGTGAAGTCCATGCAGGGTGTGAGTGATCACATCCTGCGGGCCACACGGCTGCGTCGCTGTTTGGTGCCCATCTTGAGCACTCTGGGCGATGTGTTCGCCATAGCGGCCTTGTTTGGGCCTCTCATACCGGCATACGAGGTTGGGCGATGGTTGTACGATAACGTGGCAGATGGTCAACTCTACGTCATGTCATGGTCGCTCAGCATCGCAGTGTTTATCGTATGCAGTCAATGTACTCGCGTCCTGCTGAAGTGGCTGATCATCGGGCGGTACAAGCAGGCTCGATATGGACTGTCAGACTTCTTTTTGCATTCGTACCACGCCGCGACCGCCAACCAGTACAACGTTCAAGTGACGTCTTGCGTCCCACTGGAAGGAACCATTCTGTACAATTTCATCCTACGATGTCTTGGTGCCAGGGTTGGTTCCAACGTTGTGCTGATCGAGTGTGCGCCGAAAGAAGAAGATCAGCTGGTCATCGAAGACAACGTGGTGGCGGAGCGAACCGAAATACTGGGGCACAAATTCGAGAACTATGGTCTGAACATCGGACCCCTTCGTTTATGCGCTGGAGCGGTCATCCGGCCCAAGTGCATTCTCATGGCGGATACGATCATTCCGAACGACGTTGTCTTGGGGTCTGGGTCTACTTTGTTTCCCGGCCAATCGATCACCGCTGGACAGTTCTGGATCGGATCGCCTGCTCAGCGTATGCGGCGGTCATAGGGTGCCAAAGCCATACAGCTTGACATCCCCGAGGATGCGCCCCGAGTTCCATGCCGGCATTTGGTGTGAAGACGGCCGGTATGCATTACCGTGGCGTTGTAAGAATGATATACCTATTAAGCTCAGCTCGGTCTCCAGTTCGGCTTTGCTGTGTGCGCGTGCACGGCTACTACATTGCTCGTACGTGCAATGTATGTTTGCAATTGTATATTCTTTCTCTGGCAAAGTATGCGGCGTTCGGTGTTGAACTTTGCATGTAAAATTGTTTTATTTTCTGTCCTTGTACCGGTCTCTTGTATACAGTTGATGTGACTGTTGCTTCAAATTACAGTGACAAATTCGTGCACGCTGTCATGCTGATGTGAACTTCCACGTAATTAAACGCATTGTCATCGACATTCGCAGCTAGGGGGAATTCAATGCATCACAGCATGTTCTTAGGCGGTGTAGGCACGAAGGCGCTAGCTTTGTTGTCGTGCAGGTGGAGATATGCTTTGATCGCGAGCTCCCGCGGCACAGTTTTGATGTCACATCGGAAGCCATCAACATTCGCGGCACAGAGCGGCTGTCGTGCATAGAAATAGCCATTGGTGGATATAGGCACTGCAACCTCAATCACCCCGTCCTTCAAGTCGTCATCAGATACATAACCTGCATCAGGCCGTGTCGGGACTTTTGAAGCAACCTGCTGCTTGACGTGCGCTGAGTTGAAGTCTTCAATTTCGGCCTGCAAGTCCGGAGGTGTCTTGCAACATAGCAGCTTGAATGCAGATACATCAAACACAGTGCTGTTCGGGTTGATCTCTGCGCACGCAGACACCACTGCCACTTTCGCGTTCTCGTAACGAGAAACTTGAGTTGGGCGCAACGGTAGCATGAGCTCATCTTGCGAAAATAAGAACACTTCAGATAGATTGAAAAACTCATCCAGCTGAGCAGCTTTCTGTCGTATCACCGCCCACAGTCGACTCATGAGGTGAGCCTGCAGCTGTTTCACCTTGTTAGGCCTGAGCTTGCCCAAGATGCGCGTGCGCAGTGGCTTAGACTCAGCCAGTACTGTACTTGAAACTGTGCACACGAACCAAAAGCGCCGCGTGCTAAAAGCCTCGGTGAGAATTTGTGGCAGCTGGTACGCAATCCACAGCATCTCACTGAATGTGTCAGATCACAAGACGTATTCAAAGATCACCATTATACTGAAAATATTGTTTTCTGCCGCAGATTGAGTGTCCCGAGGGCACCACAACG
>ENA-ORBV01016734-ORBV01016734.1-microbial-mat-metagenome-genome-assembly--contig:-NODE-16734-length-10597-cov-6.170437_pt1 | contig 10597 bp, 4 predicted proteins | sample MGYA00237777_ERZ505514 | MGnify/ENA primary metagenome ERZ505514 (study PRJEB26160, sample SAMN06269048) | microbial mat metagenome | isolation source: Oligotrophic lake microbial mat | place...
TAATGATACGGCGACCACCGAGATCTACACCTCTCTATTCGTCGGCAGCGTCAGATGTGTATAAGAGACAGTACATACGATTTCGTTTTTGTGGGAGGAGGAAAAAAGCGAAGGTCAACAGGATCCATGGAGCGACGAATCACGAGTGAAGGATCTTTCTTGTCGGCCACCGGACAGACCTTCAATCATTTTCACACTTGGCGTTTCACCCTCACCGTGAGCTCCGGCTAGCTAGCTAGCTAGTAGGTAGCAAGCAACTACCTGATCCTACTTTAGCTACTAGCTAGTAAGCTTGACAAAGGCTATTTATCTTGAGAGGGTTAGCTAGGCGATAGATCTACAAAATAAGTTAGGCAAAGACGGAATTAAGGTTGCTTGCCGTTACAGACAGATTGAGATCATTGGGGTACCCTCAGAAACCTCTCTACAATTATAGTATGTACATCACGAAGACCTTTACGCTCCACTATAAACCATCCATGAGCTCCTCCACAATCGCTTCTAGTTCTTCTAGCTCTTGGTCTCCTGGGTGAAGAATTCCATTGATTTCCCAGGTGGGATATCCTTGAATTCTCATCTTACGGCAGGTGTCAACAGCACTGTCTTTTCCATCTTGGCTGCATTCAATATATTGTATCTTAGAGAAGGCCTCCTTGCCCAAGCGCTCCTTTTGGGCATTGGTGTAACGACACCAGTAGGCACCATAAAGCTTGGCATCGAATTTTTCGAGGCCATCGGCGACTTTTAATGCTCGAGGAGACGACGAAGAGGTAATAACAGGAGGCGCTTTGTCTTCGTTGGATTTTTCGTTCTCGTTAGGAGTCGCTTCGGTTCCACTAGTAGTGGTGGCATCCACCGTTGAAGCAGGCTGTCCGGCACTGTCCTCCTTGTTGGATTGTTCTTTTTGATCTTCTGTCGATGTCGCTATAGGAGGGGAATTTTCGCTTTCATCTTTCGATGGCACTAGTTGTGGGAGCTTGAGTGTAAATACTGGCATATCCGGAGCAGCCTTCTCGTCATCCTCTGCCGCAGTTGCTTCCGGCTTTGTCGTTGTCTCGTCGGCACTAGTTGCGTCCTCAGCTTTCACTGTGTCGGTGCTCTTGACTTCCGTTGGAGCCGGTGGCATTTCCGCCTTGACTTCCGTTGGAGCCGGTGGCAGATCCGCCTTGACGAGTTCCACGAGCTCTTCAAAACTACGTTCCCCACTGAACAGCTTTCCATTGATCTCCCATGTTGGGACTGCTCTGATCCCTTTTTCTCGACACAATTCATTTTGAGAGTTCTTACCGTCCTTTGTGCATTCAATGTATTGGATCTTTGCAAATGCTTGCTTTCCCAATACTTCCTTTTGGCTCAAGCAGTGCTTGCACCAGTAGGCACCGTACATCTTTGTGTCTAGCGATTCCATCTGACGTGCCAGAGTCAAGGATCTTTCTGTCGATTTTGCTTTGATGGGAGGTGGCCCCAAGGGAGACTTTGCTGGGACTGGGGCAACATTTTTAGGTGGGGTTGGAACTGCTGGCGGCGACAGAGTTGCTGGTTTTGCTTTGGAGACCGATTCGTAGGCTGTGTCTACCAATGTCTCCAGTTCCACCAAAGAGCGTTGAAATGAAATTGATGATTCTTATGCAATGTTAGAGGTAATGTGCGACCAAATGTATAATTCTCGGAATGAATAGACCCACATTTGCTCTTTTCCAGCAGCCGCGTTGTTCTGACGCAGCCGCATCTGGGACCGGGCTTGCTTGCTTGACTTATGACTGCTACTAGATTCTACGTGAAATCCTTACGGGAATTCTGGCACCGTTTGACATCTGTCGTGCGTACGGATTCGATTCCGTACCGTCAGACGCAGAATTGTACGCTACGACGTACGACGTACCATTGATTGGTTGCAATTGCGTGTTTGCGAATTGAGTTGCCCACGAATGCGATCTCTCTGCTTCATCATCGTCGCCGTCGAAACTCTTTCTTGTTTTTTCTAGTAGTAAAGGTAAAAGACCAACTCACCTACTAGCTAGCTAGCTAGCTAGCTCTGACTGTGCGCCGACACGACCAGGGAAACCACTTCCTCATCTTTATGGAAGATTCTGAAATTTAGTCGGAAGCAAATAGTAAAACCTCTTTCTCATAGAGGAAAGAAAGTTAGCTCTAGCCATTACAGGACTAGCTAACTGAGAATAGAGCGGTCTGATAGCCTGAAGCAGGCAAGTAAAGTGTGTTAGCAGGGAGCTTAGCTGTCGAAAGACAAGCGGTCATTATTCGTTAGCTAGGTCGTGCCTACCGGGCGAAAAGCATGTCGACTACAACTACTACGACTCCGATGGCCACACTGGCCTCTCCGCCTCCTCCTTCACAGATAGGCAACGTTGTTCCCCCACATGCAGACGAAACAGCATCCCCTCCTCGAGCAACAAGAATTCCCTCAACGGCAGAGGCTACAATTACAATGAGCAACGCTACCGCAGCTGCGGCAACTCAAACGACACCTGTCAACTCGACGAATTCTACGAACGCCGCGACTACTCCTACTCCCAATCGAGACATGGAAGATGGCAAGACCTTTTGCGAGTCCAAATCCCATCGTCCCTTACGTTGCAAAGCGCACAAACCCACGCTGGCAGAACTGCAAGAAAAGAGTTTCTCGGATTACATTCGAACGGTTGTACTGGACGGCGCTCGTGTCACATACCAAGATGAAGTTCAACGCTCGGCGAATGATAGCAACAACAACCACACCAACTATTGCAGGCCTACTCTCGTTCATTACGTGGAAGACGCCGAACTTGATGAGTATGGCTTTCCTTCGCGACCTCAGCGATTCGCCGAAGGCATGGCCAAAGTGAGTCTGCCGGACGGATTTTGGAAGGAAGAAGGCATTGGCAAAGACCGTACTGGACGAGGGCCAGCTTTTCAAAAGGGCACACCACTCGGTGATATGATCATTCACAATCCCATTCGACAATGTGTACGAGGAATTGGAGGTGTGTATGAATACACTCTCTTGGATCAACCATCGATTCCCTTGCATGCCTTTAGGGATCAAGCGGATGCCTATTTGGAAGAGCAGTTGCTGGGAATGAAGAAAAGGAAAAGTCCCGATAGCAGTAACAAAAAGAAAAAGAAGAAAGAACCGGTGGTGAATACGACAAGAAAGACTAAGAATAGTATCAAGCGTGCCTTGGAAGAGGAAGAAGAAAAGAAGAAGGAGGAAGTCAAGGGCAAGGAACCGAAAGCTGTCAAGAAGAGCCGCCCAGAAAGTCCTGAAGTGGAAATCGATCACAATAGCAATATTGTCCCTAGAGACGAGAATAACAGTGAGGACGAGGATGAAAATAACAACAACGATGATGCCACGCAAGAGAATACAGCAGACAACAACAGCAACAGTCCCAGTCAACAAAGCGCCAAAAAGAAGCTTCCCTCTGCGGAAGAAATGGAACGCAAGTTCTGGAAGCGTCTTGGTCCCACTATGCCCCCTGCGACGTATGGAGCGGACATGGAAGGTTCTCTCTTTGGAGACGATCCTGCTTGTGGATGGAACTTGAGCAACCTCGACAGCTTTTTGCAACTACTTGGACCCAACTTGCCAGGCGTCACATCCCCCTATCTATACTTCGGAATGTGGGCCTCCGCGTTTGCCGCTCACACCGAAGACATGAATTTGCTCAGCATTAATTATCTCCACGCTGGAGCACCCAAGATTTGGTATGCTGTGGCGCCGGGTCCTGATGCTCAACGCATGGAGGCGCTCTTTGAGCATTACTTTGCTCACGCTCATCAAGATTGCAAGCAATTCTTGAGGCACAAGCGCAGTCTTTTGAGCCCAATGATTCTGAAAAAGGCGGGCATCAAATACACAACACAAATTCAGTATCCGGGAGAGGCCATGATTACAATCCCCGGAGGATACCACTTTGGCTTCAACACGGGGTTCAATATTGCCGAAGCAACCAACTTTGGTGTCCCCGAATGGATTCCCTTCGGCCATGAAGCACGCATCTGCATGTGCCGACCGGACAGTGTACGTATCGATATGTTTCGTTTGGAGCGATTGCATGCCCGTTACATGAAGGAAAACAAAAAGAAGACCAGCCGGCGACGCAAATCCTTTCGAGACTGGGGTTTGCAGTATTACGACGCACACAACAAAGTGGAGGATGATTCTGAATCGGAATCGGAGTCGGAGGATGAAGAGGTCGATGTACACAACAAAAACGTCAACGGCAAACCTCACGGCAAAAAGCGCAAGAAGGATTTCTGGGTCGAAGTGATGGCGCCCATTCCTTGCAACCAGCGAGCCGACTTTGGAAGAAGAGGCACCAATCACCATCGCCACATGCAACACAATAACAACAACAACAGCGAGAATAACAACAAAGTATCGGGCCGAAAGCGGGCGAGGTCGGGAAAAGCCCAACAAAAGCGAGTCATCGTAGAAAGGGAGGTGTGGCACTTGGCCAAGCCTATGACACGGAAAGGTCTGGTAGCGGGTGCCAAAGTCTTGGTGATGATCCCTGGACGAGTTTCGAAGGAGAACGAGCCGGACCCACAGAAACAAAAACAAAAACTCGAACTCTCGGATAGTAGCAGCAGCGATGAAAGTTCAGGTGAGGAAGACGAGCAGTGCTTTGCAGGCGTGATCACTGAATTTTCGGATGATTATGCTAGGGTACATTTCGATCGCTTGCCGAAGGATGACGATGTATGGATGCACATTGATAGCCACAAGTTGTTGTTGGACGGTGGCTCCTGGGACGATAAGCATGAAACGAAGGGGCTTCCGCCGCGACATTTCTGGCAAGAAATGGACTCGAAACGTCGATGTAGCTAAAGTGTGAAAAAGAGTATGCGTGTACATATTACATATTTAGGAGGTAATATGAGGTGTGAATAGTATTTGAAACAAACAACAAGTCCGTCGCTAAAATAATAAATATATGATTCATTTATCGTCTTGTGGAGTAATTTATCTACTCTCTTGAACTGAGTCTAAGTTGCTGCCTTAGTGTAGCGCGCGAGTTGCCCCCAGCCAGTCAGTAAGCCAGCCAGTAAACCAGCCGCGTTGCGGTGGTTTCGAGGTATAGAGGTCCAGCTCACGAGACGATGTTTTGATTGGTGTTCTATCTTCGTTTCGACCAATCCAAGTCCAGGTGACAGTGTCCAGCTACCTATACTGGCTTAATACTATTTAGCTTTAAGTCAACATTTAATATTATACAATACTGGTTAGTACGTTCCTAGCCCAAGAGCATCTTCGATGTCACGGTCTTCGTCGTAGTCGTCGTAGTCCTCATCATCATCGTCATCATCGTATACGTCATCGTCGCTATCTTCGTCCCCGCTTTGATTGTCGGCAGCATATGCAGCCCAAACATCTTCCTCTTCTTTGGATGTCTGAGGAGCAGCTATGCTGGGTGCGCTCGCTGAACCGAGCGACGCTACCGATGCCACAGCTCCCGCAGCTGCAACAGCCTGTGTCGAGGTAGAGGCCATTTGGCTGTCGCCGTCTTGCTTTTGTTTCTCGCGCTCTTCCTTCCTTTTTTGTCGCTCGATTCTATCCTGTTCGGCCTCTTCTTTGACTTTGGTGGTGAAGTCCAAAAAGAGGCGTTTCTTGTCATTCGACTCTACTTGTACTTTGATTTTGGATCCCCTCTCTAAACCAGCATCTTCCAAGCCTTTTTCTTTATCAATGTAGGCCCCGTAGAGGTCCGCTACTTTTTGAATATGCAGCAAGCCCAGCCGGTTTGCACCAACATTGACAAAGGCACCGTACGGTACAAGTTTGACAACGGTCCCCACCAACTCTTGTCCAGGCTTCAATGACTGTACAGGTATTTGTTTTGCCGGTTCACTTTTATCAGGGACATCGACTTCGTTCAAAACGACTTCCAATTGTGAATTATCGAGACGAACTTTAGAGACGAAGCATTCAATACTAGTTTTTTTTCGTAGTCGAGCGACTCGTTTGAGTGTAGCGGACGGCTTTGCGTTTTGATTCCCCAAGCGAAGCATGGCGTGGACAATCTTCCATTTGCCTTTGACAGAGTTGTACTGACCAACGCCACACTCCAAAAATACTTTTGGTCCAGTAGTACCGTCCAAATGTTCTTGAAAAAGGTATCCTTCGAGTCGGTCGCCCACGCGAAGCTTAGACAATTGTTGTCGATCCTTCCATATTCGAAAATTTCGTTTGTCCATTTCTTTTGTCTTGTAACGGGATGGCGTTATCTCGTTGCTGCTGGTCCGAGTTTCGGACTTTGTTTTAGCCTCGGCAAATAAAATGCAGAGAGACGAAGAAGAGTGCAGCGCGAGCCTCTGATTGTTGTGGTGGTTGACGTGAAATTTGCCAAACGACCTCTGCCCGGGGTCTATTGCAAAGCCATCCGCGCAGTCTATGCTCAACAGTAGGGAACTTAGGATAGCGAAGGCCACCATCCATTTTGGTGCAGCACCGAATGCCCAATGTGGATCATTCTTGGCGAAACAATCGCTGTTACGTGCCATCTTTCCTGACTCTCTGCTGATTTTCTTTTAAGTCTTCGTTTGACCGGTTTGCTCTGCCTTTTTCGAAGTAGTAGGTATGATAAGTTATGTTATTTGGCCCGGACTCGTAGATAGCTTCAGTTAGTAGCTATTATCATAGCGGTCTTCTGCTTGGGTCGGCCACATGCCATCGTCGTCGGTCAGTTTTCAGTTTTGAGGTGAGGGGGTTGTGGTGTTGAGGGAGTGAGATTGATGAGTCTATGAGCGTCCAGAGATGTGTGGGTGGCTACTTAACCAGAAGCCCGGCTACGTGTACTGGTACAACGTCGTACATTGTAGAAGAATGTTAGCTCATTCAGCTCTGATTCTGAGCTAATCCTTTGGCAAACAGTCTCAACAGAATTGGTAGTAACAGTACTGGTCAGCATTACATTGAACACCACACGGTACCAAATACGCTACAGTAGCTAGCAGAGAACATTAGCAGCACGTCCACTCAAATTGCATGAGACACTACTACTAGCTAGGAGCAAGCACTGATGCTGGAATTCCAATCCTCAGTCTGGATATTGGGAAGACGATGCTGGGCTGATTTCAATTTTTCAAAACGTTGTCACACTATATTACATTGTAAATCTAACCTACAGTTGAAAGACATGACGAAGGCTGGTACTAATGATTGAGTGGGGCCCAGGCGTGAGTCGCCGTGCTTCAATGAACCCACTCGGGCGCCTCCCAAATCGGAGCAATCTTCGACACTTTCATGCATAGTAAATATGAGAAAGGCGGATCGGAAAGTAACGATCGGCATCGCTTCGAAACCGAATAGCGACATCGTATTGAACGGCAGGATCGCGTCCAATTAAGCCGCCTTTCTCGAGTAGCAATGGATATACCGTCAAGTCCGACACGATTGTTTTCGCAAAGCTGCCTAGCTGCGATTTCGATATGGATGTTTCTTTTCCGTTGATGGAGAATTCAAAGACGAAATCATCCGGAGCCGCGTTGATGTCAAGCTCAAATCTTGCCAAAATAATACCATGTCGTACATTGGGGATTTTGAGCGTGAGCCAGCCATCATGGGGGGTGCCAACTAGGGCACCTCTGTAAAAGTTGTGATTGGCGAGTAGGCAAACATTGCTGGCCACACGATTGCATCTGGACTGAGCAGAGCCATCGCAAAAACCCGCGGGGGCGTTGTCCAGAACCCAGCCGGATCTGTCCACCATATCTTCAAACTCCCCCAGCTTCCTACCATCAAAATGCCGAAGACTGTGTTTTGCGGCGAGTCTAGGTTTTGAATCCGCCTCTCGCAGTTTTCTCCCGTTTGGATCAACGAAAAACGTAATATTCGCAGCAATCGCGATCATATGAACGTCGATTTCGTTCTCTGGTAAACGCCAAGCCAAGGGGACAATGTCAGGGCCATCATAGACTTCGTCCGCTTGAGGTTTAAGAACTGCGCAGCACGCGTTGTCCGAAAGACTCTGTTTTCTGGGTATTACGCGTGGTGTCCATTCCGTAAACGCATGCATAGTCACGTGGCATATTCTGGGATCCAAATCCCTCAGCAGCAGTTCACAACTTGCAGAAAAACCAGCCGCTTCGCCTGGTGTTCGATCCAGCTCCATGACTGCTTTCCTAATGTCGGTGTAGGTTTTTTGGACATGCCAATACTGCGGTGCTAACGGCATGGACTCAACATTAAATTTCTCCTTCCATCGATCCAGTGCTCCATTAATGGCATGCAGAAGCAACAGCGCCATTTTCCGACCTTCTAGCCGGTGCTGACGGTTTCCTGGATATTTGTGTTGATCAATGAATGGATCCAAGGAGCCGACTTGCTCATCATGCGTAGTTGCTGGATTCCAATCGGATCTGTGTTCCCAGCAAACAGAATTGTACGTATTGAAACTCTGGCAGGCATCCACATCGGGGACGTCAGCACGGCAGAAATCATGACCCGGCTGGAGGTTACCAACCCATGCCTTCTCCTTCGAGGAGAGCGTCAGCTCATCCGTGTCTGGGCTGAAAATGATTGGAATGCGATCGCCTGATAGAATTGCTTGTCGTTGCAGCAGATCAAATTCTCCAGGTTTATCTTCGGTAGCGATATCCTGAATGTGCCAGAGAATATCCATTTCGCCATAGATATCGGCTCCGCCGAGAGCTGAAACAGCAGTGGAAGCGTCCATACCCATATTTCGTGATATCAGGGTCATGCCGAGTTTGTGCATGAGTGGCTCCATGATGTAGTTGAATTGCATGATTTGCGATTGTGCAAAATTATTGCCAGCGTATGTTTCCGCGCCTCCTGCGACCACAACATAAAAATGATCGTGGGTAATCATGGCATGAAGTAGCTTCCTCGCCAGCGCATTCCAACCTCTCTGAGATAAATAGGCAATCCCCTTGAGTTTCTCCAGTGACAAATGATGCATTGCGGTGCCGTTGAGGACTTCATAGTCACCAACAATCACATCAAAGAACTCCTTGTCCTCCTCGGATGGATCGCTGTAGCCATACTCGAGCATTATAGCTTGCATGGTATTCTCTACAAGAGATTTTGCTTTATCCAGAAAATCGAAAATGTATTGTTGGTCTTTTTGCCACGAATCCTCGGGGAACTCATCCATGGGCACATCTAGAAATTCAAACAAGTCCAGGAACGACGATGGTAATTGGGCATACACCTTGTCGGGATTGGTCCATGCTCCATACTGCTTGCTGATCGATTGCATGCGAAGATTGAATTCCGCTTGCCGGCGGTCCAACTCGTCTTGTTGTGCATCATAGAGGCGGGAGGCAAAGGGCGAAAAAAAAGGATCGTGCAGATAGTGTCCCTGATCGTTCATCTTATTGACAATGTCAAGATCCCACATTCCCTTAAATTCGTTCGCCTCTTCCTCAATTTCCTCTTCTAGAATAATTTCAGCTATCGTTTTCTCGTTCCCTTTCTCCGGAGTATTGCTATACTCATTCGTCGTTTTAGGGTGGCGCCCCTGGTTGTTGTCTCCCCCGAACGTAAAGGTGTGGGGGGAGTAATACGCGGGCTTTGGATTGGGCCGCTCCTCTCCATTGATCACCACACTATTCCTATCCATACTACTAGTACTATCCGTAGTAGTAGAAGTAGCAGCACCAGAAGATGATGCCCCCCTCCAAAAGCCACTAATGCTGCTCTTGTCAATCAGCGCCAAATGGATCATGACCGCCACAACGACCAACGCCATGAGTACGTGTCGAAACAATCCAGATCCCAAAACTTCCTGAAGGATTGTCGCAGCAGGACCACCGCGTTGGGGTCGTCCACTCATTAAAACATAATTTTGAGTCAGTTCATCGTCTTCATCGTTGTTGTTGTCATTCCTTGCCGTTGCAGTTGCAGCTGTAGCCCCTCGTTGCACGGAACTCGCAAGGCCTGTCCACAATCGATGACCACCACGAAGAAGAACGAGACCCATTTCTGTCATCCCGCTGCTGCCACTGCTGCTGTCGCCACTATTAGTAAAACTTTCATGGTTCCTTCGCATGGATTCCATGCTCCTCGTAGAGGATGGTGCATCTGGAAACAAGACCAGTGGTTCGGCTTCAATTTCAAAGGCCTGCATGGTTCCACGTCCTGGCGTGGGACTGTTGGTTGCTGCTGGCAATGGTCCAGGAGGGGCAGATTCATTCAATAATAAGGAATCCATTATTGCTATCTATTAGGATGGATACCATTCATGAACTATGCATGTACAATTTCGATAGGAATGAATCAATGTACGTATTTAATGAATGCAAGTTCGGAAAGTATGTTGTCGTCGATAAGCGAGCTCAAAGGCCGGAGGTAGGGAGCAAACCGATGCTGACAGCTTAATCAGGGTTTTAGATGATTTACTTGTCAGCTACCAATATAGGTAGGTAGCTAGCTAACAGTACAGTATAGGCAATGGCTAGCCGTGGGTGATCCAAAAACAAGAGTTGTTTTTGTTTGTTGTTGCTATTGAGAAATTCTTTGTCACGGCGAAGTGCATGGCGCGATACATACATTACTCCGCCAAACTGCGTAGCAGTGGCTGGATTCTGGAGGAGGTATGGAGGAGGATGCTTTTTGGTTTGTGTAGTA